>Ga0265293_10006150_pt1 | contig 19420 bp, 13 predicted proteins | sample Munlanlewell138R_FD_192505 | JGI IMG/M metagenome (GOLD analysis project Ga0265293, IMG submission 192505) | Leachate microbial communities from a municipal landfill in Southern Ontario, Canada - Leachate well 138R | ecosystem: Engineered > Solid waste > Landfill > Unclassified | place: Canada... | reverse complement strand
GAATTAGCAACATGCATGACATTATTCAGCAACTCGACGAAAAGCGCCGCAAGGCCCGCCTCGGTGGCGGTGAAAAACGTATCGAGGCCCAGCACGCCAAAGGCAAGCTGACCGCCCGCGAGCGCATTGAGCTGCTGCTCGACCCCGGCTCCTTCGAGGAGTGGGATATGTTTGTAGAACACCGCTGCACTGACTTCGGTATGGATCAGGAGCATGTCCCCGGCGATGGTGTGGTAACAGGTTACGGCACGCTCAACGGTCGGCTGGTGTTTGTGTTCAGCCAGGACTTTACTGTCTACGGGGGCTCGCTGTCGGAAACTCACGCCGAGAAGATCTGTAAAATCATGGACCAGGCGATGAAAGTCGGCGCTCCGGTGATCGGCCTCAACGACTCCGGCGGTGCCCGCATTCAGGAGGGCGTGGCTTCCCTCGGCGGTTATGCCGACGTCTTCCAGCGCAATGTGATGGCCTCAGGGGTGATTCCACAGATCTCCCTGATCATGGGCCCCTGCGCGGGCGGCGCGGTTTACTCTCCCGCCATGACTGACTTTATCTTTATGGTAAAGGACAGTTCTTATATGTTTGTGACCGGTCCCGAGGTGGTAAAAACCGTTACTCACGAAACGGTTACTGCCGAACAGCTCGGCGGTGCTCTTACCCACACCAGCAAGTCCGGTGTCGCCGACCTTGCTTTTGAGAATGACGTGGAAGCCCTGTTGATGGTGCGGCGCTTCGTCAACTACTTGCCAGCCAACAACAAGGAAAAACCGCCGGTGTGGGCCACTGACGACCCCGGTGATCGCCTCGAAATGTCTCTCGACACCCTGGTGCCAGACGACACCAACAAGCCCTACGACATGAAGGAGCTGATCCTCAAGATCGGGGACGAGTACGAGTTTTTTGAAATCCAGCCGGATTATGCGCGCAACATTATCACCGGCTTTATTCGCATTGAAGGTGCAACGGTCGGGGTGGTAGCCAACCAGCCCATGGTTTTGGCCGGCTGTCTGGATATCGACTCTTCGAAAAAGGCCGCTCGCTTTGTGCGCTTCTGCGATGCTTTCAACATCCCCATTCTCACCCTGGTGGATGTGCCTGGCTTTATGCCCGGTACCAGCCAGGAGTACGGCGGTATCATCAAGCACGGTGCCAAGCTGCTCTACGCCTATGCCGAATGCACAGTGCCCAAAGTGACCGTGATCACCCGCAAGGCTTATGGCGGCGCTTACGATGTAATGAGCTCCAAGCACCTGCGCGGCGACGTCAACTTTGCCTGGCCATCCGCTGAGATTGCGGTGATGGGCCCCAAGGGGGCGGTGGAAATCATTTTCCGCAAGGATATCGGCGATGCCGACAAGATTGCTGCGCGCACCGAAGAGTATCGCCAGAAGTTCGCCAACCCCTTTATCGCTGGCAAGCGGGGCTTTATCGACGACGTCATCATGCCGCACGAAACCCGCAAGCGGATCTCCCGCTCCCTGGCCATGCTGCGGGAGAAGAAGGTGGAAAATCCGTGGCGCAAGCACGGCAACATCCCGCTCTGAGGCCGGTATTGCTCTACCGCGCCCTGAACATTCACTGATTTGAAGACGACGATATGGCCATGTTTAAAAAAATTCTGGTAGCTAACCGCGGTGAGATTGCTTGCCGGGTTTTCAAGACCGCCAAACGCCTCGGCATCGGGACAGTTGCTGTCTATTCCGACGCCGACCGCGGTGCTCTCCACGTACAGATGGCTGACGAGGCGGTCCATATCGGCCCCTCCGCCTCCAGCGAGAGCTATCTGGTAATCGACAAGATCATCGAAGCCTGCAAAAAAACCGGTGCTGATGCCGTTCACCCTGGCTATGGCTTTCTCTCTGAAAACCGCGCTTTTCAGGAAGCCCTGGTCAAGGAAGGCATTACCTTTATCGGGCCCGAGTCACACGCTATCTACGCCATGGGCGACAAGATCGAGTCAAAGAAGCTCGCCCGTGAGGCTGGCGTCAACACTGTCCCGGGCTACCTCGGCGTCATCAAAGACGCTGATGAAGCTGTGAAAATTGCCAACGAAGTCGGCTATCCTGTCATGCTCAAAGCGTCCGCTGGCGGCGGCGGCAAGGGCATGCGGCTGGCCTGGAATGACACCGAGGCCCGCGAAGGTTTTATCTCTGCCACCAACGAAGCGAAATCTTCTTTCGGTGACGATCGGGTCTTTGTCGAAAAATTCATCCAGGAACCTCGCCATATTGAGATCCAGGTAATCGCAGACACTTTTGGCAACACCCTCTACCTCGGTGAGCGCGAGTGCTCCATTCAGCGCCGCCACCAGAAGGTCATCGAGGAGGCGCCCTCCCCCTTCCTGACCCCGGAGCTGCGCCAGCAAATGGGCGAGCAGGCGGTAGCTCTGGCCAAGTCGGTAAACTACAGATCGGCAGGTACCGTTGAATTTATTGTCGGTGGTGCCACCGGCGAGTTTTACTTTCTGGAGATGAATACCCGCCTGCAGGTTGAGCACCCTGTCACCGAGATGGTCACGGGCCTCGACCTGGTGGAGCTGATGATTCGCGTAGCCGCGGGCGAAAAGTTGCCCCTCACCCAGGAGCAAGTCAAGCTCACTGGCTGGGCCATCGAAAGCCGGGTGTATGCCGAGGATCCATTCCGCAATTTCATGCCCTCCACTGGGCGCCTGACTCGCTATTTGCCGCCCGCGGAGTCGGACAACGTCCGGGTTGATACTGGCGTTTATGAAGGCGGCGAAGTGTCCATGTTCTATGACCCGATGATCGCCAAACTGATCACTTACGGTGCTACCCGTGAAGAGGCGACGGCGCAGATGGTCGAAGCCCTCGACGCTTACTATATTCGCGGCGTCAACCACAATATCAGCTTCCTCAATGCCCTGATGGTTCATCCCCGCTTCCACTCTGGCGAGCTGACCACCAACTTTATTGCCGAGGAATTCCCCGACGGTTTCAGCGCTGAGAATATCGTTCACGACGAGCCGGACCTGCCAGTGGTAGTGGCTGCCGCCGTCAACCAGAATTTCCGCAATCGCGCCGCCAGCATGACCGGCCAGGCCCGTGGCCTGGGCTACACCGCTCCCGCCGCCTGGAAAGTGCTTATCGGTGACCGCGAGGCCGATGTCAGTGTCATTCTCCATGACAAGGGCTATTCGGTGGTGGTAGACGGCAAACCCTACGAAGTCCTCACCCGCTGGAAGCGTACAGAACCCCTCTTTGTTGCCACCATCAACAACAAGCCGGTTTCCATCCAGGTCGACCGCGAGGGTGTTTACCTCCGCCTGTTCCATCGCGGTGCCTCTTTCCGCGCCCTGGTAGTTTCTCCCGCCACAGCCGCCCTCAATCGCCACATGTTGGAGAAAGCACCGCCGGATCTGTCCAAGTTCCTGCTCTCTCCCATGCCGGGTCTGCTCACTGCGGTGGCCGTCAAGGCTGGCGACGAGGTCAAGGCCGGGGAAGAGCTGGCTGTTGTGGAGGCCATGAAAATGGAAAACAGCCTGCGCGCCACTCAGGATGGTGTGGTCAAAGAAGTGCTGGCGGAAGTCGGTGCAAGCCTTGTTGTCGACCAGCCCATCATTGAATTCGAATGACCGCTGCAGCGTCGGGTGATTTTTTCACCTGGCGCGTCCACTCCCTTTAATCGGGCTCCTTTAACCAAAAGGGAGATGACGCCAGAGCCTGGCGCTGAAGCGATAGCAATTCGATACACATCTGCTCTAGTTTGTAGGGGTGGTTTGAATGGATAGTACACAGATCCGCGCAATGGCTGATGACATCAGGAGCGGCAATCGACGCGCCCTGGCTCGTGCCATTACCCTGGTGGAATCCACCCGCCAGGATCACCGCGAACAGGCCAGCGCTCTGCTGGAGATGATTACCCCCGATACCGGCAATTCCATCAGGCTCGGTATCACCGGCGTGCCTGGGGTAGGAAAATCCAGCTTTATCGAGGTGTTTGGCAACCACGTGATCGACCAGGGCAGCCGTGTGGCAGTCTTGGCGATTGACCCCAGCTCTTCCATCAGCGGCGGCTCGATTCTCGGCGACAAAACCCGCATGGAAAATCTGACCCGCCGCCGCGAGGCCTTTATCCGTCCCTCCCCCGCGGGCACCACTCTGGGCGGCGTGGCGCGCCGCACCCGTGAAACCCTGCTGCTGTGCGAAGCGGCGGGTTACGATCTGATTATCGTGGAGACAGTGGGAGTCGGCCAGTCGGAAACCATGGTGTCGGAGATGACCGACATGTTTTTGCTGTTGTTGCTGCCCGGCGGCGGCGATGAACTGCAGGGTATGAAGCGCGGTATCACCGAACTGGCCGATCTGCTGCTGGTCAATAAAGCCGATGGCGATGCGAAGAAAATTGCCCAGAATACGGTGCTGGACTATCGCTCAGCCACTCACTATCTGCCGCGCAAGCACAAAAGCTGGGCTCCCCGTGTGGAAGCGTGCTCAACCGCAGAGGATAGAGGCATCCTGGAAGTCTGGGAAATCGTCCAGGAGTTTGCTGCGGCCCTCAAGGACAGCGGTGAGTGGGAACAGCGACGGGCACGTCAGGCGCTGGACTGGATGTGGCGGGAAACGGCCGAATCGCTGCTGGTTGACCTCAAGCGCCACCCGGCTATCGCCGAAGCCTTGCCCCAGATCCAGGCCGCTGTACAGCGCGGCGATAAGTCTCCGACAGTGGCGGCCCTGGATATTGTCAAACTTTACCGGCAGTACAACAGCACTGCCGACCACAGTAACGGGAGTACAGATTTATGATCGGCAAATTGAACCATGTGGCCATTGTGGTACCCGACCTGGCTGCCGCTACAGCGAAATACCGCGATACTCTCGGTGCAGAGGTATCGGAACCTGTCGACCTCCCCGAGCACGGTGTTACCACGGTCTTCGTTATGTTGCCCAACACCAAGATTGAGCTGCTCCACCCCTTGGGTGAGAACTCCCCCATTGCCAAGTTTCTCGACAAGAATACTGACGGCGGTATCCACCACTTGTGCTACGAAGTAGAGGATATCCTTGCAGCCAGAGACAAACTGGTGGCAGAGGGTGTCCGTATCCTCGGCGATGGCGAGCCCAAGATCGGTGCCCATGGCAAGCCAGTGCTGTTCCTCCACCCCAAGGATTTTTTTGGTACCCTGATCGAAATTGAGGAATGCTGAGCAAGTATTTCTAAACACTGAACACTGAGAACCTATTCAGTGTTCAGTGTTTGTACTACCTTCTGTTGCCGCCCTTCTGATTTGTAACGCGCCGCTATCAATCCCAGCCAACACCTCTTCGCGACTGATCGGCTTGCCAAAATAATACCCTTGCGCAATATCACAGCCCGCTGAGCGCAGGAACTCTGCCTGTTCAGCAAGTTCTACCCCCTCTGCTACTACCAACAAATTGAGGCTTTTGGCAAGGGTGATAATGCCGCTGATAATGGCTTGATCCTTGACGTCAAAATGACAGTCGGCAACAAAGCTTCTATCTATTTTCAATACATCGACAGAGAAGCGCTTCAGGTAATTGAGGGACGAAAACCCGCTGCCAAAATCATCGATGGCGATGGTGAGCCCCTGGGCACGCAGTTGTTTCATCTCGCTGGCTGCCCGCTCAGGATGTGCCATCAGCATGGATTCGGTGATTTCCACCTCCAGCATGATCGGATCGAAGGCATAGTGCGCCAGGTGTTCGGCGATGCTCCTGCTCACTTCACCCTGCTGGAATTCCTCGCCAGAGGTGTTGAGAGCAAGGCGCAGCTCAATGCCTTGATCGTACCACTGCTGCAATAATTCACACCCCTCTGCCAGTGCCAGGCGGCCAAACTCTTTGCTTAAGCCAGACTCCTCGGCCACCTCAATAAAGTCCGCCGCTGGCAGCAGTCCTCGGGTGGGATGTTGCCAGCGCACCAGGGATTCGAAGGCGACGATGTCACCACTGGCCAGCTCCACCTGTGGCTGGTAATGGAACAGAATGCCGCCCTGCTCCAGAGAAGTGCGCAGCCCTCTTTCCGTTTCGAGGCGGGCGGTGATCTCAACCTCCATCTCCGCTTCATAAAAAGAGTAGTCCACGCCCCGCTCCTTGGCTTTGAACATGGCTGTATCGGCATGCTTTAACAGCGTGCTCATGTTGTGGCCATCGTCCGGGAACACGGCAATGCCGATGCTGGCGGTCACAAACATACGCTGGCGCAGGAAAACAAAGGGTTCGCGCAGAGCGGCACCGATTCGCTCGCTGAGCCGGGATATGGCTTCCCGGTCGGGAAGGTCTTCCATCACGACAGTAAACTCATCACCACCGAGACGAGCGACAAAGTCATCGTCGCGTACGCAGCGCTTGATACGCTCTGCAGCGGCTTTCAGCACCAGGTCGCCGGCATCGTGGCCAAGCGAATCGTTGATCATTTTGAAGCGGTCGAGATCGAGGAACAGCACGGCCAGCTGGCTGCCATTGAGGCTGGCGCGATTGATCTTGTGGCGCAGCTGCTGGCTGAAAGCAGCCCTGTTCGGCAGCCCTGTAAGGGCATCGCTGTAAGCCAGCTTGCGAACATGGTGTTCGACACGGCTGCTCTGCAATAGTCTGGTAACCCGCTGGCGCAGCACGGAAAAGTTGACCGGCTTGGTAACAAAGTCTGTCGCCCCCGCGGCAAAGGCCCGCGAGATGGAGCGCTCGTCTTCCAGCGAGGTCACCATCAGGATCGGCACTTCGGCACCATCCGGCAACTGGCGAATCTTGCGGCAGGTCTCGAAGCCATCCAGCTCTGGCATGATGGCGTCCAGCAGGATGATGTCGGGCATGGTACGGGTACAGAGTGCGACGACACTCTGACCGTTACTGGCCTCAAGGATACGGAAGCCGGCACCTTGAAGAGCATTGGCAAACAGCAGACGCATGGCGCGATCATCATCAGCCACCAGCACGACTGCCTGCTCACCGGCCTCCAGGCCAGTCACTTCGTCGCCCAGATCCCGCAAATAGTCCCGCAAGTCACTGGAGACTTTGGTGGCGGCCATTTCGAGCCCGGAAAACAGGGCTTCAGCACCGCGCAGGTCGCGATTTTTCCCCATTTCCTCCAGTGTCTGGGATAGCCCTGCCACCACTTGAGCACCGACACTGGCAGCGCTGCCCTTCACCGTGTGGGCCAATTCGTAGACTTGTTGACTGTCGTTGTTGGCGATGGCTGTACGCAGGCTCGCCAGATAACTCGGCAGATCTTCGATAAAGGCATTGATCACACTGGCGAACACTTCGCCAACAGCCCCTTGCAGTTGCTGCAAGGTGGTAAGGTCGAAAGTATCCGGGGTTTTATGGCGTACCACACCACTGCTCTGAGTGCTGAAGTAGCGCTGTAACAGGGTGCCTAGAGCCTCCACTGTCAGGGGTTTGACCAACAGATCGTTCATGCCGGCGTCCTTGCAGCGCCTGACCTCTTCCGGCGAGCTGTTGGCCGTCATGGCAATGATGGGCAAATCATCAAAGATACCGGGCAAGTCACGAATGGCCCGGCTGGCCTGGTAACCATCCATCACCGGCATATTGCAGTCCATCAGCACCAGATCGAAAGGCTTGTGGCTCAGCCTTTCGAGGGCTTCCTGGCCATTTTGAGCAAAATCGCAGTCGCAGCCAAACTGCTCCAGCATTCCGCTGGCTACCAGGCGGTTGGCCCGATTATCGTCTACCACCAGTACTTTTTTGCCGAGATCATCGGCAAACACACGGCTAATACTCTGACGTCTGGGCTTGAAGCCATGTACATTTTCGGATATCAGCAGGTTGCTGAGCTTGAGGTCTGTCAGCGGCTTTTCAATAAAGAAACACTGCTGTGTGCCCTCGTGGGACTCCATAATCCAAGGGTTGACCAATATTGAAATGACAGCCTGGGATGTCACTGGGTGCTCGCGCAGCTGTTTTACCAACTCTCCGAGCATGGTGTCATGCTGCTGTTCATCCAGAAAGATATGGGTGTAGGTGCCGCCCTGAAAATCGCTCTGGTTAAGCAGCGCCTGCAGGCTGCCGACATCAGTGGCGCAATCCACCTCGCCACCCCGGTCCGTCACCCACTGTTCAATGAAATCGCGCACGACAGTGGAATCACCGACCACCAGAACCCGCGCCCTTTCAACAGCCGGGTCGGAACGGAGCGGCGTGGCGCTATCTGCCGCTTTGTACGGCAGCGTGAAGGAGAATTCACTGCCCGCGAAGCGCTCGCTGCGCACACTGATATCGCCACCCAATAAGAGCGCATATTGGCGACAGATCGCCAGCCCGAGCCCGGTACCGCCATATTTTCGCGTGGTGGTGGAGTCTTCCTGAGTAAAGACCTCGAAGATGCGCTGCAGGTTTTCACTTTTGATGCCCAGGCCAGTGTCTCGAACGCGAAATACCAGTGTGTCTTTGTCCCCGGAGGGCGACTCCAGAAGCTCGAGGGTAATGGCGACCTCACCCCGCTCGGTGAACTTGATAGCATTACCGACCAGGTTGGTCAGGATTTGGCGTACCCGCTGTGCATCCAGGCGTGCGGAGCTCAACCCCGATGCAATTACATAGCCGAGCTCCACCTTCTTGCGCTGTGCCTGTGGTGCCAACAGGTTCACCACCTCCTCCACCATGACCGCGAGGTCTGTATCCCCTTCCTCAATAACGATTTCACCCGAGTCCGCGTGGACATAGGAGAGGATGTCGTCGATCAGGTCGAGCAGACTGGTGGCCGACTGGCGGGCGGTTTCGACATACTCGAGCTGCTTGCCACTCAGCCCCATGTAAGTGAGCAGATCCAGTAAGCCCAGTACCGAATTCATTGGGGTGCGTAGCTCGTGGGACACATTGGCGGCAAAGCGGGACTTCATCTCGGCGCTCTGCAAAGCGAGATCGCGGGCGCTGCGCAACTCCTGATCCCGCAATTCGATGGCTGCCAACATGGTGTTGAAGGCGTGCTGCATACTGGCAATATCCTGCGGACCTCTAGGGTTGGTGCGCAGCTGCACCTCGCCACCCCGCGCCCGGTTCATCATCACCGATAGCTCCTGCAGCGGCACTGTTATCCGGCGCGTCAGGTAGATCACCAACACCAGCAGCAGCAAAGCCATCAACAGGGAGATGCCCATATTGCTTACCAGAATGTCAGTCTGGATAGCCTGCAGGGTGTCCTTGGCGTAGACCAGGGTCACCGTGCCAATCTGTTCGGCCGTGGCTGTTTCACCGAGCTCTGTTCCCTCCATACCCCAGGCCGAGCCATCCAGAGGCTCGGTAACAACCGGGCTGAGAAAGACCAGATGGGTGTCTGTCTCATAGTGATGAAGTGTGCCGGAAGCCATTTGCTTCCACTCACTGATATCAATCACCATCCCTTCGTGGTATAGCACCTGGCCAAGCTCATTGGCGATAGTGATGCCCACTACGTCGGGAAACTGCAGTGCTACCTCAGCAGTTTCCTCGGCCGAGGTGGCGCTCTGATAGAGCAATGCCAAGCGGGACTGGCGCGCGATCAGCTCGGTGAGGTAACTGGCTTGGTCGACAATCTGGGTTTTAACGGATTTGTTATTGATAACAGCGATGGACAAAGATGTGACGAAGGCGAGCAAGAGGAAGCCCACCACCAGGGTCAGCACCAATTGCTGCCAGAATTTAAACCTGCCGAACAACGCTCGCGGGTGACGTTTCACATTCACCGCCCCGGCAACATCAGGTCAATACGGCTGCGGACATCGGCTGACATGCGCAAGCCGAGATGGTTTAACGTCCGCTCATTCACCGCCAGCCGGACATCCCGCAGCGGCTGCAAGGGCTGCCGTTCTCCCATCGCAACCTCCACTGCAATCCGCGCCACCATCATGCCCACAGCCCTGTTGTCCGGATAGACAGCAAAGAGAGCGCCGTGCTTGACAAACAGAGGGTTGGAAGAAAAAACGATCAACTTGCGCTCCCAGGCCACATCGAGAATGGTGGACAGCAGTGCGCTGTCGAGAAAACCGTGATCGGGCAGCAACCAGATGGCTGAGTAGGCCGGAGCAGTAAGCAGCAGCTGGCGGTACTCTGCCGCAGCTTCGCGTATTGAATAAGCCTCCCGAGCGGTGAGGATGATACCTTTTTCGGCGGCCAGAACCTGCGCTTCATCCAGGAGCCCTTGATCTACAGTTGGATTGTAAACCACGAAGACCTGGCTCAAATCCTTGTAAATGGCTAATAAGCTTTCCAGATAGACTTCTGCTGAAGGGCGCAGCAGAATGCCGCCCGCCATGCTGGCTTCATAATCCCGGTTGGCAACCAACCCGACCACGGGCTGTTCACCGTTCAGACTGACGGCAGCGGCGACACTCTTGTTTCCCAGCGCAATGATAACCTCTGGTGGATGGGCAGTGAGATCTTGGGACAAGGTATCAAGTTTACTGCCATTGATTACGTAGTCGCGGCTTGTTTCCGGCAACACTGTTTGAATACCGGCGAGATAATCCCTGTATAAGGCGGCGAATGGCTCGCGAACCTGAGGATAAATCACCGCCGCTTCAATGTCATTGACACTCTCCTCAGCGCTGTTGAGCATGTTTGCCAGCACTGGTGCACACAGTAGTAGCCACAGCATGAAACACCAGGCTGGCTCCACTGATATTCTTGACATTTTTTTTACGCCACTGGCACCCATTCAAAATCCCTTTTAAAAACGATAGCTGATCTCACCCATTATTCTTCTACCCGCCAACGGCAGATCGTTGGGAATCAGGGCTGTTGGCGCACCTTTGAGAGAGGGTTCTCGCGCATCCTCATCAAAAACATTTTTCACCATCAGGGCCACATCCAGGCCGCGCCAGAGGTGTGATCTGCGCAGGGTAATGTCCACCAGGACATAGTCGTCTATCGCCTTGCGCTGGTCCCCTACCTCCCGGGCCCGATCCATTACCCAGTTAGCCTGCAGGTTGAGATGGTAGTCGGGGCTGAAATTCCAGTTTGACTGAATATAAAATTGCCGCTGCGGGGCATTGGCGGCATCGCGGTCGGTGCGCTTATTGGTCGACTTCTGCCAGGCGTAATTCGCGGATACAGAAAAACGCCTCGATGGGCTCCAACGGGTTTCCAGCTCAAAACCATAGCCCGTCTGCTGGCCGGCATTGCGAGCGGTATTGCCCTCAGGGCCGGGAACGAACTGGATAATATCGTCCCACTCATAGTAGAAAGTATTAAAAATGGTATTGAGTTCGTAGAACGGTTTGTAGTCAAAAACCAGCTCGAAACTGCTCAATGTTTCAGGGTCGAGGCCTGGATTGCCCAGTGCAGCAGGGTTGTTGATATTGCGTGTCTCGGAGAAAGCCGGGGCGCGAAAGGCCTCGCCGTAGAGAAGCTTGGTGGTCAGCCGGTTGGAGGTCGACCACACCAGCGCCAGGCGCGGGTTGATGGTTTCGCCAAAGTCGGAGTAATGGTCGTAGCGCACACTGGCCGTCAGCTCCCAGTCATTGGCGAGGTTGACGATATCCTGCAGGTACAGATAGTAATTCTCCCGCGCGCCCTCGCGGAGGAAAACATAAGGGGTGTCGGATACGTCGACGACACCGCCGATGGCTGACAGATAGGCACAGCTCTGTTGGTTGGTGCAGTAGTTCTTCTCTTCTTTGACCTTGTACAAGTCCCCGTGATAGTAACCCACTCCCCAGCTCAGGTCGTGCTTGTTAAAGCCCGTAAAGTGAAATATCGCATTTAGCCTGGTGTGTCTTTCATAGACTTCGGGATTGCCGATAACACCACTGGGAAAGAACCCCAATAATGGCTCTCCCTCACTATTTAAAAAAGGCCCCGTCGAGCCCGGGGGAAAGATCATCGCGTCGCGCTGCACTTCCTGGCTGACATCCAGATAATTTGCCGACAGCTTGACCGAGAGATCATCGGCAATATTGTCAATTGTGTAACCCACATCCACCTGGAAGCGGTCGCTTTTCCAGCGGTTGGTGGGGTCCAGGGCCTCTGAGATACCAGCGCCGACCCCCAGGTCGCGACGGCCTTGATAACCGAGGCGAAGTTCCAGTGCGGCCAGCCGGTATTCCAGCCGCATGTCGATATTTTCCCGCGACATGCTCACCGGTCCCGGCGCCAGCGAGGCCTGGGTGCCTGTCAGGCTATCGAGCCAGCTCTGAGCATCGGCAGTGATAGTTTCCCGGTGTCCATCCGTTTTGTGGGTTTCGAGGATAAAGGCGAAGTCCGAGTTATCCCACTGATGCCCATAAGTGAGGAAGGCATCCTGAGTGGAGTGTGAACCATAGCGGGTACCCATTTGCAGGCCCTCCATGGTCTGGCCGCTGCGGGTAATGACATTGATGACGCCGGCGAAAGCGTCAGCACCGTATATGGCCGAGCCCGGACCGCGGATAATCTCAATACGTTCGATTGCCAGAACAGGCATTTCGCCCCACACCAGATTGCGCCCGCCAGTGAACAGGTTGGTCTGGGGTGTGCCATTTATCAGCAGCAGAACCTGGGGGTTGTAGTTGGAATAGATACCGCGAAAGGTGTAAATGGGGTTGTAGTTGAGGTGGCTAGTGGCAACATGCAAGCCGGGAACTGATGCCAGCGCCTCACTGAGATTGGTAGCGCCGCGGCGGGCGATTTCTTCGGCATCTATCACCGAGGCAACGACCGGTGCCTTGGATACTGGCTGCTTGTAGCCTGTAGCGATACTGATCAGCTCTTCGCTGCCGTAAATCCCAAGGAGTTCTTCCTCTACAAGCTTGTCCGCCGAGTGTGCTGTCGCGGTGAACAGCGCTGTGGTCGACAAAAGCAGTATCCGTACTGCGAGTCGCGGTATTCTGACTATGCGCATGACAATCTCCGTTTGTGATGGCCTTCATAGCGAATATCAGTACATTGCAGGGGAAACAAGCAGCCTTCGGGTTTCTCTCCGGCATCGATATAGCATGGCATCATGCCGGTGGCAAAAGCGAGCACGATAATGTAATACGCTTGCCGTGGGGTATAGCCGAGGTCAGCCAGGAGAGCCGCAACATAGATGGCAATATTAGGTTTGATACGGTAGCGCTTGCCATCGAGTATCGCCATGATCCGGTGCATCAGAGCGAGGTGCTCGCCCTCCCCTGCACCAAGCTTTTCTGCCCGCTGCATCAAGGGCCCTATGCGCTCGTCCCGCGATGTAATGGGACGCCCGAAACCCGGCAGGTAGCGGTGCTTTTTTAAGTGGGGCAGGATAATATCCGCCAATTTCTCACCTGCGGCTTCGCGGCGCGCAGTCTCGCGCAGAAAGCGGCTGGCCAGATACACCGGGCGGGTACCGTATACCTTAGCCTCGGTAACAGCCAGTGCGGCGGCAATACCGAGTGAGCCGGTACTGCGAGTACTGGCGGCAAGGCTGGCCACCCGGTTGTTCCAGAGCCTGGGGTCAGGGTAGCTGGTGGTGAGAGACCAGATCGCCTCCACCATCGCGGCGTTTTCCGGCGAGGGCATTTCCCCCTTGATGCCGTACAGGAACAGCGTCATCCAGGAGCTGTCCTCGAAATCCTCAAACAGCGCCTTTTGTCGGAACTGGACCTTTTCACCGGGAAACCACGCCCCCTTGTCCGAGGGCCAGTTATTCCGAAAAAAACGGAGTCGGTGCGGACCTGGCTTCATGGCGCTTTCTCAATAGATGTAAGGAGTTGGGAATAACTATTGCGATCCATGGGTTTCAGCGCTGAGCGAAAGAAAGGAAAATGACGCCAGCCGTATTGCTCCTGCTCAACAGCATGGGCTGCAGCACCAGGGAGCCGCAGCAGCAGATAGAGAATCTCACCCTGGGCTGCATCGAAACCCAGGTCATGAAAAGCAGCAGCGCTCAAACCCGCCCAACCGAGGGGATAACCCAGCTCCTTCTCGAGAGAGTCGCGGTTGTCGGTCAGCCATTGTAGTGCGCCGCCAGGGTAAATATCGACAAGGACTTCCAAGGTTTGTCGCAGCGGCGTCGGGCAGCTGGCACCATTGGGGTCAAAGCCGGGAAAGTGCTCCAGGGGCTGCCAGGAGTCTTCCTCATCGGCGGCTGGGGCGTTGATCGCCTCGAGCCAGGCGGACAACTCAGGCCCCAGACGCTGCCACAGGCGCAGGGCGTGGTAGAGATCATGACCGCCGCCGAGACTTCCCGCTCCCACAGCAATCCCCGCCATCAGCGCCGAAGCGCGGGTGGAGCCACAGGCACCGGCATTCATCGCCGCCTGGACGCTGGGGTCGCGAATACCCGGGTTGGCGAGGGCTACACTCAGGGTTTCCAGCAGTTGCGCCTGGCGCGGGTCTGGCAGCTCTAATCGAAACAACAGATAGAGATATTGTATCCACGAGACCTTGCCGAGCAGGTCGCCATACACATCGTAACCTGAACAGTAACTGGCAGCAGCCGCATAAGGGTTGTCCGGCTCCGCCTCTTCGTGCCAGATGGCGGTTCTGATGCTGTCCTGTTGATCTGTCATTGCTCCCCCTTCAAGACACGGGTTCTGAGACCGATGGGTGGCTGGGCCTCGGGGTCGATGCGAACATCAAGCAGCGTCGGCCCCGGCCGCTGACAGATGTGTTCCATATCAAGGGCGACAAGGTCGCTAATACTCCGGATGATATGGCCTTCTACCCCCATTGCTCGCGCTATAGCGGCATAATCGATCCTCGGCAAGTCGAAACCGACGGGTTCTGCTGCGGTGAGGCGCTGGCCGTGCTTGACCATGCCGTAACCGGCATCATTGAGGATCACATAGATAACCGGCAGCTGCTGCTGGATAGCGACAGTGATTTCCTGACTGGACATCAAGTAGCTGCCGTCACCCGTAAGGCACACCACGGGTGTCCTGCCCCCCAGCGCTAGCGCCGCCCCTACCGAGCAGGCAATGGCCCAGCCCATGGAGGCGAACTCGAAACTGCCGTGAAACAACTTGCCCCCCTGCCCTGCCGCCTGGGTTGGCTGGTGTCTGGGGTGAAGATAATGTACCGCCCAAGCCAGGCTGTTGCCAGAGTCGGCAAAGTAGTGGGTATCAGCAGGCAACAAGCGGGGTAACTCTGTCATCAGCCGCTGGGGCAAAAGTGGCAGCTTGTCATCGCTGCAGGCGTTCGACTCATCAAGGGCAAAAGGGTATTCAGCCCTGCCCGGAGTTGCTCTCTGTTCCAGAGGCTTTTTAGAATACCGGGGACAATCAGCGCTATCGAGACGACAGAGGATATCTCGAAAAATCAGCTCGATATCGCCCCGTACATGCTGCTTCGCCATGGGAGAGTCGTAAAAGTGATTGTCCTGGGAGGCGATGTGTACCAGTTGCTCGTTGAGGATGGCCTGTGTATCCCAGCCGTTGCTGGCCCATTCACCGAGACTGGAGCCTATCACCACGACCAGATCAACCTTCGGATCACGTAGAGTCTCCACTGCAGTGGTGTGACCAGCAAAGCCGATAACTCCCCGGTAGAGAGGATTACAGGGAGCCACCAGGCCCTTGCCCTGCGGCGTGGTGACGAGGGGAATATCCAGCCTCGTTGCCAGCTCGCTGATTGCTGGTGCAGCGGCAGTTGCATCGTCGCCAACGACAAACACCGGGTGCCGACTCTCAATCAGCAAATTTACTAAAGTATCGAGAGTCTGACGGTCGATGGCGTCGCGGCGCAGCAAGAGTTGTGGTAGTCCCGGGTAGTGTCGTTCACCTCTGACCAGGTGTTTCATGACATCCGAAGGAACACTCAGATGTACTGGTCCCCTGGGAGAGCCCCAGGCAGCGAGTATGGCCGCTACCAACTTGCGCTCGAACTGATCGGGGTGGGATACCAGAGAATTGTAGCGGGTAATGCTCTCAAAGATGGCGAGGGTATTGGTGCCGGTACAAGAGGATTCCTGCAGAGCACTGCGCCCAAAGGTATTGAGTGCCGTCTGTGCGCTGATGACTAGCAGCGGTGTATTGCTGGCATAGGCCGAGGCCACGCCGGTTACCAGGTTGGTCGCTCCCGGTCCTGTGGTGGCATAACAGACCCCGAGGCGGCCACTCAAGCTATGGTAGCCCGCTGCCATAAAGGCTGCCCCCGTCTCATGGCGACACACCACACTGCGCGGACCACCGCGGCGCTCACTTCGTGCCAGGGCATTGACCAAGGGCTCTATGGCTCCGCCGGGAACACCAAACACATAATCAATTCCCAAAGCTTCAAGATGGGATATGAGCAGGTCTCCGAATTCGTTGCTGTGCTGATTCCGCTCCTGCGTCACATTCATCTCAATAGTTGTAGGGGTAATAGTATTATGTGTAAAAAATGACCATAAATCAGAGTAATGCCAAGAGAGCGGATTATCGGTCGCAGCACCTTGCCTTGGCAAGGATCCCTGACTGTAAATTGATGGCGGGGTTGTAAAAAACGATCTTCGCGCCGTGACTGTTACACCGCCAAACGGTGTAACAGTCACTGTATGGACGGCCTCAGAGACTGATCCGACTCAGATTTTTGTCGAGAGTCGCTTGGCCTATACCCTTCACTTCCAACAGTTGCTCAGGGTGTGTAAAAGCACCGTTAGCATCTCGCCAGGCGACAATGGCTTGCGCCTTGGACAACCCGATACCGCTGAGAGCGGCGGCAAGTTCCTCAGCCGATGCAGTATTGATGTTCACTACCGCACTCGGTTGAACGTGGGTCCCCGAGGCTTGAGCAACAGAAGTCGCCGGCGGAGCTGGCTGTTGAGCAAGAACGGCCACCGGGCTCCCCAGCAACATCAGGGAAAACAGAATCGGTGACAAGGCCTTGAGAGAAGTAAATGAGAGTATCATGACGAGCTCCTTGTGCTTGCGCACTGCAATTGATTGACGTGGGTATTCCTGGCCCACGGCTCAATAATTACCTATTTCCTCCCGGATGGCAAGCAGGGTGTCGCGGGGAGAGGCTGCGCGTGTAATCGGTCGCCCAATAACCAGATAGCTGCTGCCATTGGCCAGGGCTTGCGCTGGCGTCATGGTGCGTCTCTGGTCATCCGCTCCAGCGTCAGCTGGCCTGACTCCTGGCGTGACTCTCAGAAAATCATTGCCGAGCTGAGCGGCCAGTCCAGCGGCCTCCAGTGGCGAACACACGACCCCATCCACCCCGCTGTCGCGCGCCAGTGTAGCGAGGCGCAACACTTGCTGATCAGTGCTGTCGTCGATACCAATCTGGCGCAGGTCATCTTCACTCATGCTCGTGAGCACGGTCACTGCAGTGAGCAGGGTCTTAACGCCCATCCCCTGCAATTGCTGCGCTGCGGCCTCCATCATGCGCTGCCCCCCACTGGCATGGACATTCACCATCCACACACCCAGATCTGCTGCCGCTGCGACAGCCCGCGCCGTAGTGTTGGGGATATCGTGGAATTTAAGGTCGAGAAAAACATCGTAGCCCTGCTCCACTACCGCTCGCACCAAATCTGGCCCTGCCCGTGTGAACAGCTCCTTGCCGATTTTCAGTTTGCAGAGACTGGGATCAAGGCGCGCCACTAATGCTTCTGCCTGGTGCCGGTCGGCAAAGTCGAGGGCAACGATTATTTTGTCAGTGCTATCCGGCATAAATCAGTGGCTCCGATTTGTTGGCTAAAAGGGGGTCAAAATCAGTAGAAAAACTGACAGGAGAAGAAGGTGGAAAGAGACGACCACCGGGGGCCCCGTTCAAGGGGCTTTAGAGTGGAGCTGTAGTTTCCGGCGCGCGGCGGCCAGCCGCCAGGCGATGGGCAGCGTAGCCACTAGCGCCACCACAACGCCAGCGAGAAAGGCCAACACCAGCCATAGCCCGAGAGCAAAGTGTCCTGCTTCAAACCCCAGCAGAGTCACAGCAACCGGCTGGGTATTGTCCTGTGCCGTCCACAGCCCAACAAACACAAAGAGCACCAGAACCAGGCCGGCTATTAATTTCTTCATCACGATTCCTCGTCTATCCGGGTGCAACCGTCAGGGCTGACAGGATAACCCCAAGCTTCTATCGTAGTCCCAGACTTCTCTTACTGACAAAGCTTTTGGCAGGAAAAGCTTTTTGATGGAAAAGTTTGAGTGGAAAAGAGCTTTGCACTTGAGCATATCGTAGGCAAAAAAAAGCAGGGAAGCCCCTGCCCACGATTATCTCTCCACTCAGCGATCAACGCTGGGCAGCATCGTTTACCCGTTCGCGAAGATCTTTGCCGGGCTTAAAATACGGTACATACTTACCGGACAGCTCGACCTTTTCACCGGTCTTGGGATTGCGCCCTGTGCGCGGTGCCCGGAAATGCAAGCAAAAACTGCCAAACCCTCTCACCTCAATCCGCTGGTTGTGCACCAGTGCCTGAGTCATTCTTTCGAGGATCATTTTCACTGCCAGCTCAACGTCCTTGGGGGGGAGCTGTTCCTGCTGTGAGGCGATTTTTTCAATCAATTCCGACTTGGTCATGGCTCTCTACCGGGGAAGTATGCCGGGCGGACAGGCCGCCCGGCCACACTTGACTTACTACTTTACGCGTTGAACGCCTTACTTATCGCGGCCTTCCATCTGGGCTTTGATCAGGTCACCGATGGTGGTGGGTACCACTGTCTCGGCTTCCTGCTTGCGCAGATCGCGTACCGCGGCCTTCTCGTCGTCCATATCCTTGGCTTTGACAGACAGGCCGATCTGACGGTTCTTGCGGTCGACGTTGATCACCTTCACTTCGATACTATCGCCGACGTTGAGGACATTGCGGGCATCCTCGACACGGTCGCGGGACAGCTCGGAAGCTTTAAGGTAACCCTCGAGGTCACCGTCCAGAGTGACTACTGCACCTTTGGCGTCAACTTCCTTGACAGTGCCAGTGACGATAGCACCCTTGTCATTCTGGGAGACATAGGCAGAGAACGGATCGTCCGCCAGCTGCTTGACACCCAGGGAGATGCGCTCGCGCTCGGGGTCGATAGCCAGGATAACGGTTTCCAGCTCGTCGCCTTTCTTGAAGTTGCGTACCACTTCCTCGCCATTCTCGTTCCAGGACAGGTCGGAGAGATGAACCAGGCCGTCGATGCCGCCTTCCAGGCCGATGAAGATACCGAAGTCGGTGATCGATTTGATGTTGCCGGAGATCTTGTCACCTTTGCTGTAGTTGGCAGCAAAATCATCCCAGGGGTTGGAGTGGCACTGTTTGATACCCAGGGAAATGCGGCGACGCTCTTCGTCGATATCGAGCACCATCACATCTACTTCGTCGCCCAGCTGAACAACTTTGGAGGGATGGATGTTCTTGTTGGTCCAGTCCATTTCGGAGACGTGAACCAGACCCTCGACACCGTCCTCAAGCTCGGCGAAGCAGCCATAGTCGGTGAGGTTGGTGACACGGGCACGCACCTTGATGCCTTCGGGGTAGCGCGCTTTGATATCGGCCCAGGGATCTTCGCCCATCTGCTTGAGGCCGAGAGAAACACGGTTGCGCTCGCGGTCGAACTTGAGCACCTTGACTTCAATCTCGTCGCCAACATTGACGA
>Ga0265293_10006149_pt1 | contig 19425 bp, 11 predicted proteins | sample Munlanlewell138R_FD_192505 | JGI IMG/M metagenome (GOLD analysis project Ga0265293, IMG submission 192505) | Leachate microbial communities from a municipal landfill in Southern Ontario, Canada - Leachate well 138R | ecosystem: Engineered > Solid waste > Landfill > Unclassified | place: Canada... | reverse complement strand
TTCGGAGAATTATTTAGTGGTAATAATGGAACTATTAAAACAGCTAAAAGTGGTGCTTATATTAAAAATGGTAAAGCTTATTATAAAACAGGTGAGTTAGTTAATCATAAGGAGCATGCTGCAAGAATAAAACAATTTGCAACTAATCGTACCGCTGGTAAAGGTCTTGTAGGTCTTGGTGGTAAAACTTTGGGTAAAGCACTTGTAAAGAGAGTACCATTAATTGGGAGTGTTGCAAGTTTTTATTCAGCTTTTGAAGATTTTAAAGAAGGTGATGTTTGGGGTGGTGTATTAAACTCATTATCTGGTATAGCTAATATATCTAATGTTGTTTTACCAGGTATTGGTTCAGCTATATCTTTAGCAATAGATGCTGGTAATACAGCTCGTGAATTAGGTGCTTTTGATGATGGTGTTATATATAAAGATGGTTCTTATGCGAAGTTTGCAAAAGGTGATATGGTACAAATGATTGATCAAAAATCATATGAATCCAATTTTGGAAAAGATAGTTTTGGAAAAATAATTGATAATAATTCATCTTATTACGATAATATAAATAATACTAATAATGGAAATATAGTACATTCGGGTGTTATACAAATAAAATCAGATGATGGAAAAGTGGTAACATGGGACCAAATGTATATTGCAAGAGATTTAATAGGTTCAAGAATTGCATCTATTCAAGATGGTTACAATAAAGGTTTTGGAAATAATCAAAACCCTTTTAATTCACCAATAAAACCAATAATATAAAAAAATAAAAAAATGAAAGGTCAAGGTTTAAAATTAATTTCGGAAGAATTTAGAAATAATATATTACAATTAAAATTAAAAACACCACCAGATATTGTGTTTGGTCTTATTAATTTAGAAGGTGCTGTAATATATGAAAAATATATTGATTCATTAGGTAAAGATCCTATTATAAATTCAGATAAAACATCTGTTATTAATAGAAATCCTGGTGATATTGTTTCTGATTCAAAAGCTATTAGAGATAGATTGTTAAATAAAAATTTAACAACACCACAAGAAATCAGTTCAGGTATTTTAAACAACATAGATAATGTTCATTTAACACAACAATATTTAGAGGGTAAAGGTGAAGATGTTATTATTAATGATTTTAATGTGAAAAACCCTGGTGATATTGATAATGATTCAAAAAATATTAGGAATAAATTATTGAAAAAAAATCTAGAAACACCAAATGATATTTCTACAAGTATAGCATCTAATTATATTACTGAAAGAGGTGTTGATACTGTTATTAATGATTATATAGTTAATGATCCTGGAACAATCGATACAGATGGGGATGATATTAGAAATAAATTATTTAATAAAAATAGACCATTTGATATAGCTGACTTAGCTGAAAACGACCCATTATATAATCATTTTTCTGAATATGGTTATATATATTCATCAATTATTGAATCAATTGGTAAATTAACAGTTATTAACGATATTAGTATTCCAAATGCTATTAATATATCTGCGTTATCAACGCAACCACCAGATTTATCATTACAATTAGGTTTATTATTAAATAGATATACACCTACAAATATTGAAACATATGAAACTAAGGTAACTACGTTATCAAATACTGAAAATGTTTATAAATATGAAAAAACACAACAATCTGGTATTTTTCAAGATAAATTTTCTGATTATGCTATTGAAGAGTTATTAAATTTAAGTATTAGTACATCACCGATAGAAGGATTAACTAATACTGGTCTTATGGAACATATGTTAAGTGGTGGTAAAAAACCATTAAAAAATGATTCTTTATTAATGAATATTGCCGCATTGCAATTAAAAATGAATTTTGAAACCAGAATTGCTGATAATTTGGCACGCAAAACACTTCTTGCCACATATACTGATGAAATAATTACAAATCCAATAAACGCATTAAAATTATTAAATAATGAAGAAAGTTTTTTACAAAAAAATTATACTATTTCAACACAGAGTAATGATTTAGCTTCATTTTCTAAATTTTTAGTATCATTAGGTGGTGTATCATCACCATTATTTACTATAAAAGATAATAGAAAACTTTATTTACCAAACGCTTTTTCAGATGAGGGTAATGAATTTATAGATGATTATACTGATGATACATTAGAAAATACTGGACCTGGTCAAAAATTTCAATTATTTGCACATACTAGTATTAATAAATATCGACCAAAATTTAATGATAAAAAAGCAAGTGAAGGTAGATATTATATTGGGAATCCACAATTAGCTAACCCATTATATTTTACACAAGATATTGTTGGCGATCAAATATTTAGTAATGAAAAATTGACAGATTCTATTACAGAAGGTATTTATTCAGAACCAGGAATTAAATCTGGAACTAATAATAATGGTGTTTCAGAATATAATTCATTAGAAACAAATTTAGTATGGAGTTCAAAAAACACACAAGAATATTATTTTAATAATGATAAAAATGAACATGAACAACGTCAATTAACAACACGTTATACAGATGCTTTAAGTTATAATCATCGTTTTAGAGAATATTCAATATTAAAGAAAACACAACAATTAGTTGATAAAGGTGTTAATAATTATAACTCACCAATTGATCAATTAACTACTAAATTTTATGATGGGTATGATCTATATTCAAGGGGTAGTGCTGTAATAACACCTAATAAAATACCAATACTTGATAAAGATGGTAATATTTTAAATTATAAATATAAAATACCTGGTTTAGCACCAGACGGTAAAAGAAATAATGAAGAAATGTATTCAAATTCAATATTTTGCCGTGTTTGGACTAAAAATAAACCATATTCTAAAATAAGTGATTTAACAAAATTTAAAGAATTAAATCGATTTGAAAGAAATTCTGTATTAGATAGAAATGGTAATTTAAATATTGTACCAACAGATTTAAATGTTACAAATGTATCTAATAGGGGTGATAAAGGAACTGGGTTATCAGATACAGAAGATTGGTCAGGTAAAAGAGCTCGTAAATATATGTTCTCTATTGAAAATTTAGCGTGGAGAGATTCTATTGAATTTAATAATTTACCAAATGCTGAAAAAGGAATGAATGGTGGAAGAGTTATGTGGTTTCCACCTTACGATTTAAATTTTACTGATGATACATCAGCTAATTGGTCAACCCATAATTTTTTAGGTCGTAGTGAACCAATTTATTCTTATAATAATAGCCAACGTAGTGGTACATTAAGTTGGAAAATAATTGTCGATCATCCAAGTATATTAAATCTTATTGCTAAAAAAGAATTAAATAAATTAAATGATAGTGAAGTTGATGAAATAATTAATGCTTTTTGGTCTGGATGTATTGAATTTGATACATTTGAATTAGCACGTATTTGGGGTCAATTTTCTGAAAGTGATATTGATTATTTTAAAAAACTTATTTTACAAATAAAAACTGGTCAACCTAATGAAGTTATTAAAGAAAAATTAGCAGAAGTATTTCAAAGCAATCCTATTGCTGAACCTACAAAAAACAATACTAGTTTTGAATTACCTAAACCCACTTCAAAATACTATAATTTATTTTTTGAAAATGATGTTCCATTAGAATTAAAAAAATATCCAAACGAGGACCCTTTATATAATAATGGGAAAATATTACCTTTTGATGAATATTTTGAAAAATATAAAATTTTATGCTCAGATACTACTGGTAATACTCAAAATGTTGAGGTGGTTAAAAATGGTATTAGTAAAGAATATATACAATATGTTAATGTTATTGGTAGTCTTAGTCAAGATAAATATTTTTCAAAAACATCACCCGAAGAAGCATGGTGTGGTTATGAAACACAATTTACAAATCTTAAAGAAGAATTAATTAGGGAAGATTATAAAGATATTAGTTTAAAAATTAACATAGATGTAAAATCTTCTCCATTAGCAAATAAAGATTATAACGAAAAATTATCATATAGAAGATTTATTTCAACGGTTAAATGGATAATATTGAAAGTATTTAAAGATAAAATATATGATAAAAATGATATTAAAATAACATCTGATAATATTGATACATTATTTACAAATAATCCAAAATCTATAATTGTTTTAAAAAACGGTAGTAAAGAGAATAAAGATGAACTTAAATTTATTTTACTTGATATCGAAAATAAAACACCAGCACAAGTTATTGAAGATATCATACCAAACCCATTAAAAATTAATAATAATAGTTATTTTTCATTTAATGTTTACAATAAAACACAAGATAAACATGATACATATTAAGATAACAAAATACCATCAACACCTTTTAAAATAGGTGAAGATACTATTACAAAAGATTATGTTAGTTCATTAACACCAAAAGGGAGAAAATTTAAAGATATTGCTTGTAGTGTATTATCACATGTTAGTTCATATAGTAGAAGAGCAACTATTAAAATTGAACCTTATAAAACACCAGAACAAGTAAAACCACCTGTATTGAATAATACTATACCAACTGATACTATTATGGTAGAAGATAGAACTACTTTTACACCGCCAACTAAGAGAGAAATCGCTCAAAATATTTTAAATAAATTAATGACTGAACAAGATTATTTTTCTGTTTTAAGTCAAGATTCTCCAATAGTTTATCAAAGTATTAAAGAAAAAATTAAATATTTTCAACCATCATTTCATTCAATGACACCAGAGGGTTTAAATGCTAGATTAACTTTTTTACAACAATGTTTAAGACCTGGTGAAGCACTTAAATTAAATAAAAATGATAAAAATGATGCGAAAAATATTGCGTTTGGTAAACCACCAGTATGTGTTTTACGGGTTGGTGATTTTTATAATACAAAAATTATAATTGAGAATTTAAATATTAGTTATGAACAATTATTTGATTTAAATCCAGAAGGTATTGGTGTGCAACCAATGATAGCTAATATTCAATTATCGTTTAAATATATTGGTGGTTCAGGATTAAGAAAATATGTTAATGAATTACAAAATGCATTATCATTTAATTATTATGCTAATACAGATATATATGATGATAGAACATATAATAATAATAATGAATTAGAACGTGAATTAATTAATTTAGAAACTAATTATTTCCTTGATAATGCGTTAGATTTACAACCAATAGTAAATAGTGCTGAATTATTTAATATAAATAATGAAAATACATTTTCACCAAAAGGATTTTTAGGTGATGTTATAGTTAATCACAAACCAACAACAGCTGGTGGTGAATATTTATTAGATACGCTATCTGCAACACCTTTTAATTTTAGTGATATTTATCAACAATATAGTGTTGTTGAATATGATAAAAAGTATTATTTACGTAATGCTGATTATCCAAACGATCCATCTAAAATTAATGATTTAACACCATTTGTTACCGATAGTAATTCTTGGAAAGAAATCGAAATAAGAAATTATGGTGAAGAAGCATTCCAAAAGGAATTTGGATTAAGTAATAAAGATGCTATTTATTATAATTGGTATGATATATCTTATTATAATATTTTTAATGATTTATATACTTCATATGCGAGTATTATTGAAAAAGATATTTTATTCAATAAGGTTAATGAGGATAGTATTTTATTTGATATCATACTTAAACAAGAAATGGAAGTAAAAAATAACCCATTAGATGATAGTAATATTAAAACATATTATAAAAGTATTGCAAATAATAAAAATTATCTTGAATATGGTGATTTTTATAAAGACCTAACACCTTTAAAACTACATTTATATCCACAAGATTATTTATTTAAAGTTGGAAATGGTAAAACATTAACATCAGATAATGGTTTATTTAACGATAGTGATAGATATAATCCAGGTAATTTAACAGGTGGTGATAAAAAAGATGCTGAAATAGTTGGTATTTATTTAAAAGATTATATATCTGTTGAACCAAAAATTAAAGATAAAATTGATGAATATACCAATCAAATGATAAATAAAATTAATTTTGATTTATCTCATTTTTGGTTTTATAAAGAAAAACAAAAGGTTTATGAAAAATATATGGAAACCTTTGAAGAACCACAAAAAGAGATATTTAGAAATTGGTTAATAGATAAAATTAAAACTTATTCTCAAAATATATATGCTAAAAAAATAACCCAGACTATTGGTATTATGAGTGAAACTGATAGATTTATAACATTATTAAATGGTGTTTCTATGATAACAAGTGGATATGATATTAAACCAAATCCAAACGGTTTAGATTATTTTGAAGTAATACCAAATAATAAAAAACTAAGTCAAAATATTGATAAAATTTTTGGATATAATCCTTATAATGAATATAAATATGTTAAAGATTCATTATATATTTTAAATACTTATGATAATATTAAAAATATAATTGATAATAAAGAGACTGATTATTTTTCTCTTGGAAATGGTTTATATTATTTTAAACAAGTATCATCACATATTAGAAATATATCAATAATACCAGAAGATTATACAAAAGATGTTAATTTACCTGAAATACTTAAATTAAACGGGACTACTGGTTTAACCCAAAATATTGGATTTTCTACTGGTGTTACATTAAATGAAGAAAAAAATATAACATTAAATTCAATAAACGCATATGAAGATATTGATTACGAAATGCAATATGTATTTGAAAAAATTAATTATGAATTATTAGATTTTTCAAATAAAACTTTAAATGTTATGAGTAATGATACATTTAATAATAGTAAAATAATTATTAAGCAAATTGATGCTTCATCTGTTTATAATAAATTAAGTGGTGATAATTTTGAATATTATTTTAATTCAAGTAATTATATAAAACCAATAGAAGATTTTAAAAATAATAATATTCACTATTATGATATAGATAGTTCAATTCAATTTACTGATTATGTTGTTAAATTTAAAGGTTATAAATTTAATGATGGAATACCTGATGATATACCTATTATTTTATCTGGAATTATTGATCTATTTTTTATTGAGGTTTTTAAAAATTTAAATAAAGAAAATGATTTACCTATTTTACTTGATATGATTAAAAAAGGACCTGCACCAACACGTAATGTTAGTGCTGATTCTAAAAAAAGAGATAAGGATATTGAACAACGATTTAAACAAATGGAAAAAACATTAAATATAATATTTGAAGAAATTAAAAATTATTGTACAGATATGATATCTAAATTAAATGAATTAAAAGATATTATAGATAATGATAATCAAACATCTATTATTAATATTAATAATATGTTAGATAATAATTTACAAAAATATTATGATGTTAACACAACAGTTAAGTCATTAATAAAAGGAACTGAGGATGATTATACCTTGACTTTAAAACAAACAAAAGATATACCACTTTCAGTTAAAAATAATTATAAATCCTTTACAAATAAAAGAGATTTGTTTACAATAATAACAGAATAAATTATGGGTAAATATTTTAATAGATATAGAAAATTAACTACAAATGATATCGTTACATCACCACCTTTCATTAAATTAGATGAAAAAGATACAGATATTATGGTAATATATAGGGTTAATAAAACAAGGTTAGATAAAGTTAGTCAAGAATATTATGGTGTACCATATTACTCTTGGTTAATTTTATTAGCTAATCCAGAATTTGGTGGTTCTGAATGGAGTATTGGTGATGGTAAAATTGTTCGAGTACCTTATCCATTAGATATTACTTTACGTGAGTATGATGAGAAATTATCAAATAGATTAAATTATTATGGTTAAATAATAAAGTAATATTAAAAAAATTAATTTAAGAACATGAGCAATACAAATGAAAAAATATTATATGGTATTACAAAATCACCAATATCTGAAAGCGATAAAGATGAGGGTGTTTTAATTATTGATCCAAATAAAATAATTGTTGATAATAACATAATTAAAGATAGATATATTAATCAAGAAGATTTGATGATATATACTAATTTAAAGATTATTAAAAAGGAAGAAGAAACAATTATATTTGAAAGTGACGGAACTACTTCTCGTAAAATAAATAATAAACCTATTTATATCAATTTCTTAAACCCCTTTACTAATAAAAAAACACCAGAGGGGTATATTAAAACAAAAGATGTTCAAACAAATGATTGGACTGATTTTTTTACACAAGATAGTGCAAATAATCCAAATGCTGATAATTATATTATAGATTCAGAGAGTTTTGGTATTTCAGATATTAAAATAAGTATAAATGCTAGTAATTTACCTCGTGTAATTATAACATTTGTTGATATACAAGGTAGATTATTATTTCAAAATGGTGATAATCCTAACAACCCATATAATATATTTTTTACATACCCTTATCCTAAATTTTTATTAACTTATAAAGGTTATTATGGTAAAGCTGTTGAAACACCATTAGTTTTACGTAAATGTGATATAAAATTTGATTCTAATGATGGTAATTATAATATTACTGCAGAATTTGAAAGTGAAATTTTTGCAATATTTAATAGTTTTTTAATTATATATGCTTATGTTGCACCATATATGTTTAAAACAAATGATGGGAGTTATTTAGGTAAGAAAATATTAGAAAAATTATATGAAAATCAAAATAATAAATTTAAAAATTTATTTCCTAATGAAAGTGATTATAAAAAATATAAAATTCTTAGTTCCCCAACACTTATTGATTTATCGGGTGCGTTATTAAAAATACCAGCAACATCATTTAGTAAAAGTAATAAAGAAACATCTGATACAACTGATAATCTTTTAAAAATAAAATTAGGTATTGATAGTTATGATAATAGAATTAAATCTTATTTATATCCAGATGGTGAAAAATATGTAAGTATTAATGATAGTGCAAATCAAAATAAAAACATAATTACACCAAAAGATAGTACATATTATATAGAAAATGATATTGAATTACAATCATATATTAAAGATATTAATGATAAAATTAAAGAATTTATTGATATAATTAATACTAACGAACAAAATATTTTAAACGAATTAAAAAATAATATTAATAATATTAAAAAATACACAAATAAGGATATAGAAATTACTAATGATTTATTTTATTATAATGAAAATAGGGGGGTTAATGATAATCCACAATATTGGTTAAGTGATTATAATAAATATATTGGTTATATTGATATTGCAATATCTAAATATGAAAATATTTTAATTGATAAAAATATTGAAGAGCGTGTTCAGTCAATTGGTGAAAATTTGGGTTATGAACCAAATTTAAATAATGTTATACGTATCATATCTAATAATATGCAAGTTTTCCTTATATTATTAGATTTAGTGGGAAAAAATGCTATTAAACAATTATTAAAAAAAGATGTTCGAAGAGCTAACCAAGAACAAAATAGTAATTATAAAGAAACTTATGATAAAAAATATAAATATTTAACTGCTTTTCCAAATTATTATGAACAAATAATTGACCGTGTAGATAATAAAAATGTTGTTAGAAATTTATTAACATATCCAGGTAGTAATAAAGATAATGCTGATTGGTTAGAAGTTGGTTTAGTAGAAGAGATATATACAGCGTTAGATAGAATTAAATCAGATGTATTAAATTCGGAAGAAAATAATTTATCAACACAAAAGGTAGATATTTTATCAGTTTTTCAATTAGGTGAAAATAATTTAGAAAATTATGAAAATAAAAAAGATAGTACTAATATTTTAGGTGAATTAATAAGTAAAATAATATTATATTTAACTTATTCTGGATTATTATATAGAGGAATCCCAGATAATGAGTTAAAAGAAAACGTTATTAATTCAATTGTTGGTTTTGAAAAAGAATTATTATCTGATAGTTTAAGTAATGAATCCGATTCAATAAAATATGTTATAGGTAATCAAATACCTAATATGTGTAAATCATTTGATGAGAACGATATTAAATTAACTAATTACGGTAATTTGGTTTTTAATACAATTCTTAAACCAAACCAATATAAAAAGTTTGAAGAATTATTTTTTATCAATGCTTTACAAACATTAATTAATGATAATACAGAAGAAAACAATGAAAAACTTAATAATGTTATTTTAAATAATATTAAAAACAAAACTTTATATAAAAAATTATCTTATTCAGAATTTGATAATATTAAAAATTATTCTGTATCATCTGATGGAAAAGAAATACCAATTAAATACGATATTAATCTATCAATGAATAAAAATTATTATTCAACAAAATATTCTTTATTAGATACTATATCATCAATAACATTGGATAAAACACAAATAGAAAGTAATAAATTTATGGGATTTTTTAATAAAATGAATCAAGTATTATCAGAAGTAAAAATTAATAATGATTTTAGTAGAGAAGTTACATATAATGGAACAAAAATTAATGCGTTAACTTTTAATACAACATACGATGATATTCTTGGTGATGAAGAAAATAATCAAATATATTATAAACTATATAATACTTTATAAAAGATGACTATACAAGAAAAAATAATACATAATGATATCGCCAGTACAGATTTTTTAGAAGAATTATATTCTAAAACAAAAGGTAATACTAAATATACACCATATAGTGAGGTGAATCTTACCAATTTACCTTTTATTAATACAATATATTTTAGTGAAGCATTATGTAAAAGATATGATTTGAATTTAAAAGATGAAAAAACATTTCAACCTGAGTTAGGTTTAATGTTAATAAAAAAAATATTATATGATTCTTTAGATGTAAAATTATTAACACCTGCATTTTTAGTAAGTATTTTCAATAAAAATCAAGAACTTATTGAAATACCCTATATATATGCTTTATATTTAGGTGGGTTACATTATTTTAATACTAATAAAAATATTAGTTTAAATAGGGATTTTAGATCTACTAATAATTTATTGATTGAAGATATAAATAAATATATTATAGAAGATATTTATGGTAAATTTCATTATAAAACAAAAATAATTACTCGTGATATGTATTATAAAATAAAGCCAACTATTGAATTTGATAATGGTGAAAAAAATGATAAGGGGGAAGATATTAAAGTAAATATTCAAAATTTATCAACATTAAATGGTCTTGCTTACGGATATGGTATTCAACATAATTTTTTAAATAAATATTATGAATTATTATTTGATAAACCCATAACTGAAGAAAAAGATCAGTTATATGCTATGATTGGTGGATATAATAGTATTATTAAACCATTAAAAATTAATTCAGGTGGGTATAATGTAGATGATTCTATTGATTTTATTGGTTTATATAGAAACGTCTGTGTGACTGAAAGAGCATTTGCAAATATTACTGATGACGAAATAATTAATGATGTTCGTAATAGTAACTTTTTTTTAGCTTATTCAAAATTAAAAGCTAAATATTTAAGTGGTTTATATGCTGATACTCAATTTAATACAATGTGTAAAGAATTAGATAAATTCGGTTTTGGTGAAATATTATTTACTAAAATATTCAATCAAAATATCGTTAAAGAAAACTTTTTTGGTGGTAAAATTAAAGATTCAATAGATAAGGTTAATAATAGTACCGATAAAATAATATCGGTTTTAAAAGAAATGTGGACATTGGAAAAAAATAATATGTTAAATCAATATAGTAAAATTAGTAAAAGTACATATTGTTTAATACCATCGGCTGGTGGTGTTATTAGTTTTGATTCAACATTAACGAAAGATGGATTAAATAGTGAAGCATCTGATATTAGCTATGGATTTTTATGTAATTTACAAAAAATTTTATGGTTTGAGGATAATTTAAGTGTTGATAGTTTAATGGATAATATTAAAAAAGATGATGGTGGTTTACCAGATAATTTTTTTCAACGCAACACATTTACTGATTCTGTAAAAGAAATTAAACCAGGTAATAAAAATTTATTATATTACTTTAATACTTTATTAGATTCTTTAGATATTGAAAAATTAGAATATTTTACTGATTTATTTAAAGATTTTTGTGATATGAAACAAAAAAATAATGACAATGGATATACTTTAAGATCATTACTTTTAGGTATTACAACAATTGGTTATGATGATATATCAGACACAAATGTTTATATAAGAAATAATACATTAACATTTACAAAAGATGAAATTAATTTATTATTAATAGGTAATAGTGTATATACTTATGATACGTTTTATGATGATGATATATCAATGGCTTTAAATATTGCACTTACACAAGCCCAATTTAATAATTATCAAAAAATCAGAAAAGATTTTATTAATAATAAAATAACTATTGCTAATTTAAGTACTATTGGCCCATTAAAATATAATGATTCACCAGAATTATCTTTACATAAAATTATTACATTACCTGAAATAATGTTTTCTAATGCTACTAATTATGATGAAGTTATTGCAAATCTTAAAACTATTAATGATAATGATAAAGAAAGTAATTTATTTTTAACCCGAAGATTATTATTTAATAATCAATTTGTAGAAACGTTTAAAAAATTAAAAGATTGGGAAAATAGTGAACTTATTGAGTTAAATATTATATATATGATACATTACACATTTTTAAAAAATAAAGATTTATATGATGTTACTAATACAGTAATTAAATTTTTTGAAACTCTTAATATAAAATATAGTAAAGATAATTATTTATTATTATTACGATTAATTAGAGGTTTTGTTTATTATTATTATAATGCTAAAAATGAAATAGAAATAAGATTAAATTAAACAATAAAATAATGGTGAGTGATAACGACGAAATATATTTGAATTTTTTTAAAGAGTTAAATAAAACATTAGTTGATAGTTCATTAAAAGGTATTAATGATATATTATCTAATGTAAGTGATACTTTTAATACATTTACACAAAATTCAACTAATGATTTATATGATAAGGAAAATAAGGAAAAATCAATTCATAGTTTAAAAAAAGGAACTTATTATAATCTTAAAAATATGTATGAGAAATTAGGTAATACATATGATGGTGGTTTAGATAATGATGAAAATTCAACTGATATTGTTATATCAGAAATAAGTGATTTTAGTCAACTTGATATTGCTGATTTAAATAATCAATTAACATGTAATAATTTATTTTCTGGATTTAACAAAACGAATGATGAGGGGTATGATCTATATCAAATATTTAATATCATTGACAGAGGTAATAACGATATTGGTTCTAAAGTATTATGTGATTTAAATTTTTTATATGAAAATATTTATTGTAATTTTAATGCAGAATCAGCAAATGAATTAGGTAATTTAACAGATGCTGCTGTTTATATGTTATTTAGTGAATTAGCAACACGAAGTGGATTTTTATTTCAACAAATACCAAATTATTTAAATTTAAATAGTAGGGTTACTACCAATGATGAAGATTTAAATACTATTACTGATGAAATGTTTGGAACACATTTAGATACAGAATTATTCGGTAAAAGTTTATTAAATAAGAAAAATAAAAGTTTTGGTGGTATCACTGGTTTACCAGGTTTTATTTTTCAATTAGGTGTTGTTCCTACTGATTTAAATGAAGATGAATACTCTATTGAAAAAAATGTAAATAATTATAATAATTCTTTTCAATTAGATGTTGGTTTTAATGAAAATAAAGAGATAGTGTGTAAAACCAAAAATGCCCCAGATGATATTTTAAAATCTAATGTAACATGTTTTACGGTTGATTTTGGTGGGCAAAAACAACAAATGTTTTTTAATATTAATTTAGATACTTCACAATTTTTTAATACAGAGGAAGGTATAAAAACATGGGTTAATTTAATTAGTAAAAACCAACAGACGGCTGTTACAACAAATATATTTCCAATATTAGAGACTCGTTCTTACACTTGTACAATATCATCATTAGGTAATGCAACTATTCAACCATTAACATATTTTTATTTACGTAATGTCCCATTATTTAATGGTACTTATTGGATAACTAATGTAACACACGATATTTCACCAAACACAATGATAACAACGTTTCAAGGTGTTAGACAACCAATTGCTAGTAAAACAGATTCTCGTCAACTATTACTTAATTTAATGGAACAAAGGTCATTAGAATTACAAAAGATTACCAATAATATAAAAACTATTAAAACAACAGAAATGGTTGAAAGTATAGGTGAGATATATAAAATATCTGATGTTGATGTTTTATATGGTATGGTATATCAAAAACGTAGCGATTTATTAGGGTATGTTGAATTTAATGGTAAGGTATTAATAGGTACATATATTAATATGATAAGTGGTAATAATGATACCAATATAATTAATAAAATGGTTATATCATATTTATATAATCGTGCAAAAAGTATTTGTAAAACAACGGACCATAAAACAATAATAAATACAATGATTGATATTGTTATATATGATTTAAAAAATCTTGCTAATCGTTCAGATATAAGATTAGTTTTAAATGAAAAAAGTAAAGATTTATCCTTATATCAAGTATATAAAACATCAAATTTTAGTGAACAAAGTGAATTATCTGAATTATTAACGAAAATTGGTGAAAAAGTTGATAATTATAATATTGAAATAACTAAAACTAAGTTAGATCGTTATAATTTACAAGCTATGGATGTTGATAATAAACCAATCCAAAACAATAGTAAGGTTATAAAAATGAGTATACCAGATAATTCTTCAACTTTAAGTGATATACCATTATCTTCAATAACACAAATATTACGACATGATATAGATTTTTATGGTAATACTAAGTTTATTGGTATAGATGGTGGTAAAAATATTACGTTATTTGATTTATTTAATAAGATTGGTGTTAATGGTGTTATAACTAAGACAAATGGTGTTGATATTAATGGTGTTAATGTTAGTTATTTAGGTAGTTTTATAAATGAAGATGTAAGTATTAGTTGTTTTAGTTCTTTATATGAACAAACCGATGAAGATATTGAAAAACAAAAATTAAGTTTAAAATCATTTGGAGAACTTGTTGATAATAGTGTTATTACACCAACATATCCTAAACCAAGTAGTAAAGAAATAGAAGAAAATAGAGTTTCGGTAATGAACGAATTTAAACGAATATATGAAAAGGATTCTAGTGTAAACCCATTTATTAAAGAATTTATAGCTGGTATTATGGGTAATATTCAATGGGAGAGTGGTTTTAATGTAAATTCTGTAAATAAAAATGATGAATATGAAGGTGTTTCTTATCCATCTGTTGGTTTATTCCAATTCCATAGTTATTTTTATGGTGGTGGTGAAAAAAATGCTGAAGAAGTTTTCAAAAAAATAGGTGGACATACAGTTAAAGGTCAAATAAATTTCCTAACAAAAAATACCGAAGGTGTATATCAAGATAGTAATTATAGGGGTTTTATGAAAAAAGTTCGTGAAATAAAAGTAGATAAATATTCAAATAAAAATAAATTAGTTGAATATTTAACATATTTATTTGCAAGTCAATTTGAAAGATGTCATGAATGTGATAACGAAAATAGTAAGGTTATTAAAGATCGTAAAGGTTCTGCATTAGGATTTTATAATGAAATGAATAATAAAAATTCGTATTTATATTACCAATAAGTAGTTTTTATTTTTTTACGATATATTTATAATAAATAAAGTGTAACATGGAAAACATAGAAAAAAATAACGATGCAATAGATAACTTTCTTTCTCAACCAGAGGAAGTTTGTGACGCAGAAACAGGGGTTTGTTATATTAGCAACCCAGATGGGTTAATAGAACGTAGATTAATTGAAAAAAAATTAGTTGTAAAAGACGGTCGTGAATTATTAAAAGAAGAAATGTTAGTTAGTAATTCAAATAAAACATATTTAAGATAAAATAGTATAGAAAAATGGATAAAAAACTAATAAATGAAATTGCAAGATTAAGAGCGATTAACAATTATTGTAATATACAAGAGGGTTATAATTATCAGTTTTATGATAAAATAAATGAAGCTGGTGATGACCAACAAACTGATGTAAATGTTAATTTACCAGGTAAAGAAGGTGATGAACCACCAATGGGGAATGAACCACCAATGGGTAATGAACCACCAATGGGTGATGATGGTGGTATGGGTGTTGATATAGAAGAACCGATAAGTGATAATCCTGATGATGAAAATATGGGTAATTCAGATGATATGGGTGGTGATGATACTATTGAAGTTGATATTACCGATTTAGTCAATAATTCAAATGAAATGAAAGAAAAAATAGTTAATTTAAGTGGTAATATCGAAAAAATACAACAAGTATTAAATTCAGTAAACGATATTAATAATAAATTAGCTAATATGGATAGAATTTCACAAGAATTAAGTAATGTTGCATACCAAGTTGAATTAATGCGACCTCCAACAGAAAAAGAGAGGAAAGAAGTATTAAAGAAAGATTCATATCCATTTAATATTAGTGTTGATGAATATAATAATCAAAACAAACAAACACAAACAGATTTAGAAAAAAAATCAAGTAGTGATATTTTAAAAAATATCATGAATAAATATAGTGAAATGGATATTAAAAAAAGCTTTAATACACCTCATGAAAATCCTTTTGATAATAATGAATTAAATAATTTATAATAATGATTCAAACACAAGCATATATAGTTAAATTAGTTAGTGGTGAAACCACTTCTATAACATATTTAAACAATAATGATAAAGAACATTCTTATTCATTTCATACATTAATTATGTTAGGTCCTACCAATGAAACAGTAAAAATTAAAGTAAATAATTTAGAAATGGATTTATGTGGTGGATTTATTTTAAATCAAATACCACTAATTCAAGTTGAGTGTGTTAGTGGTTTAGGTGTTATTTTAGTTGGACAAAAAACAAGAAGAAATTTATTTAATATATAAGATTTTTTTTATGAAAATTTGGTGGTTTAAAAAAAGTGTTGTATCTTTGCAAATGTAAATTTTTAAATAAATGTAATTATGAGTACAACACAATTTGTTGACTGGGATCAACAAGCAAAAGATTCTTTAAGAAATCTCGAAGAAGACAGGAAAAGTATTAACAGTCAAAAATTTGAATTAAGCAGATATTTTTCTACACAATTAGATTCAAATAAAACTACGGGTAGTAAAGTTTTTAGAATTTTACCTATGCCTACTGAAAATAATGCTTGGTATATAACTAAGAAATTTCATTATATGTCAGTTGGTGGGAAATGGGTAAAAATTTATGATCCTACCCAAGATGGTGAACCTTCACCTATTATTGATGTTTATAATACTTTAAACAGTAATCCAGACAAGGAAATCAAAACACAGGCAAGAAAGTACAAATCCAGAGATTTTTATATTGTTAGAGGTATAGAAAGAGGTAAAGAAGCTGATGGTGTTAAGTTTTGGCGATTTCCTAAGAAGAGTGATATGACAGATGATATCATGTATAAGCTACAACTTTTATTAGCTAAAGATAAAAATTTCTTTAGACCAGACGAACAAGGTTATGATATTATTATTAATATTGTAATGGATACAAGTGGTAAAAAGAAATATCCTAAAATCTTTTCAATTGACGTTGCTAATACACCTTCACCTGTTAGTATTTATCCACAACAATTAGATGAATGGTATCAAGATCCTGCAACATGGAGAGATGCTTTTCCTAAGAAACCAGAAAGTTATTTATTAGTTGTTTCTCAGGACAAAACACCTGTTTGGGATAATAATACCCAAAAATTTATTGCATCAGAAGATATTGATACACCAATCGTTTCAGATCCTTCAATATTAGTTGGTTATAAAGACCAAGGTTATAATTTCCAACCACAATCTTTCCAACCACAAACACAACCAATACAAGAACAGCCAGTAAGTAATCCAACTTATCAACAACCAGCTCAACCTACTTATCAACAACCTACTTATCAACAACCAGCTCAACCTGCTTATCAACAACCAGCTCAACCTGCTTATCAACAACCAGCTCAACCTGCTTATCAACAACCAGCTCAACCTGCTTATCAACAACCAGCTCAACCACAACACAATACTGGCACACCAATGTATCAACAACCATCTACAACACCAAACTATCCACATCAACAAAATGTGAATATACCTTCATCATTTAATGATATATCAATGGATGAGGATAATGATGATGATGATCTACCATTCTAATTATTAGAATTAAACCTATTAATTAATAGTCCTATGAAAAATAATAACATAGGGCTATTAATTATTTAAAAAACAAAATAAAAAAAAAAATATAAACAACATGGCAGTTAAAAAGAAAGATTTTTCATTTAAAGACATTAAAGAGAAGTTAAGCACAACAACAAAATATAAACCAGATGTTTTTTTACATTGTGGTGATGCTTTTTTAGAAGCAGCGGGTATTCCAGGTCCAGCAATGGGGCATGTTAATATGTTATTAGGTCATACTAATTCTGGAAAAACTTCTGGTTTAATTGCATCAGCAGTTGATGCACAACGAAAAGGTATATTACCAGTATTTATAATAACAGAAAAAAAATGGAGTTTTGACCATTGTAAATTAATGGGATTAGATTGTGAAAAAAATATAGAAACTGGTGAATGGGATGGTTTTTTTATATATCGTGATGATTTTATGTATATAGAACAAATAACCGATTATATTAATATGATTATAACCGAACAAGAAAAGGGTGAAAAAGGTGATTTATATAATCCTGAACTTGGAAAAGTATATGATATTTGTTTCTTTTGGGATTCTGTTGGTTCAATACCTTGTAAATCTACTTTCGAGGGTGCTGGTGGAAATATGCATACAGCAAGAGTATTAGCAGAAAAAATTAATATGGGTATTAATCAACGAATTAATAATACAAGAAAAGAAACAATACCATATTTAAATGGTTTAGTAATTTGTAATTTACCTTGGGTTAAGTTACCAGATAATCCATTTGGACAACCAAAAATTAAACCAAAAGGTGGTGAAGCTGTTTATCAATGTTCTACATTAGTATTTAGATTTGGAAATGAGGCTGATGCTGGAATTTCAAAAATAGATGCTACTAAAAATGGTAGAAAGGTAAATTTTGCAACACGAACAAAAGTTACTGTTGATAAAAATCATATTAATGGTTTAGGTTATGCTGATAGTCAGATTATTATTACACCACATGGTTTTATTAAAAGTGATAAACGTGATAAATCTGATTTAGATACTTACAAAAAAGAAACCTCAGAATATTGGGCAAAAATTTTAGGTGATGGTAATTTTGATTTAGAAGAATATGAAGTTAAAACGAAGATCGATACATCAGACGACTACTAATACACTACTTATAGATGGTGAAAGTTTATTAAAACAAGGATTTTATGGTACCAAAGATATTAAAACCCATTTGGGTAGTGTTGGTACGATATATCATTTTGTTAATACAAT
>Ga0265293_10006148_pt1 | contig 19425 bp, 9 predicted proteins | sample Munlanlewell138R_FD_192505 | JGI IMG/M metagenome (GOLD analysis project Ga0265293, IMG submission 192505) | Leachate microbial communities from a municipal landfill in Southern Ontario, Canada - Leachate well 138R | ecosystem: Engineered > Solid waste > Landfill > Unclassified | place: Canada... | reverse complement strand
AAGCCGAGCTAGAAGCGCAAGCTGAGTTAGAAGCTCAAGCTGAACTAGAAGCTCAAGCTGAATTAGAAGCGCAAGCCGAACTAGAAGCGCAAGCTGAACTAGAAGCGCAAGCCGAATTAGAAGCGCAAGCTGAGTTAGAAGCGGAAGAGCAAGCAGCTCTTGAAGCCGAGGAAATCGCTTTGGTTGAGGCAGAAGCTCTAGCATTGGCGGAAGCTGAGGAACAGGCTGAGTTAGAAGCTCAAGCCGAATTAGAAGCGCAAGCTGAGCTAGAAGCTCAAGCTGAGTTAGAAGCTCAAGCCGAATTAGAAGCGGAAGAGCAAGCAGCTCTTGAAGCCGAGGAAATCGCATTGGCTGAGGCAGAAGCTCTAGCATTGGCGGAAGCTGAGGAACAGGCTGAATTAGAAGCTCAAGCTGAGTTAGAAGCTCAAGCCGAATTAGAAGCGGAAGAGCAAGCAGCTCTTGAAGCCGAGGAAATCGCATTGGCTGAGGCAGAAGCTCTAGCATTGGCGGAAGCTGAGGATCAGGCTGAATTAGAAGCTCAAGCTGAATTAGAAGCTCAAGCTGAGCTAGAAGCTCAAGCTGAGTTAGAAGCTCAAGCTGAATTAGAAGCGCAAGCCGAACTAGAAGCTCAAGCCGAACTAGAAGCTCAAGCCGAACTAGAAGCGCAAGCCGAACTAGAAGTGCAAGCTGAATTAGAAGCGCAGGCCGAATTAGAAGCGCAAGCTGAATTAGAAGCTCAAGCTGAATTAGAAGCTCAAGCTGAGTTAGAAGCTCAAGCCGAACTAGAAGCGCAAGCGGAATTGGAAGCGCAAGCCGAACTAGAAGCTCAAGCTGAACTAGAAGCTCAAGCCGAACTAGAAGCGCAAGCCGAGCTAGAGGCTCAAGCAGAGTTAGAAGCTCAAGCTGAGCTAGAGGCTCAAGCAGAGTTAGAAGCTCAAGCTGAGCTAGAAGCTCAAGCTGAGTTAGAAGCTCAAGCTGAATTAGAAGCTCAAGCAGAATTAGAAGCTCAAGCTGAGCTAGAAGCACAAGCTGAATTAGAAGCGCAGGCCGAATTAGAAGCTCAAGCTGAATTAGAAGCGCAGGCCGAATTAGAAGCTCAAGCTGAATTAGAAGCGCAGGCCGAATTGGAAGCTCAAGCAGAATTAGAAGCTCAAGCCGAACTAGAAGCTCAAGCAGAATTAGAAGCGCAAGCAGAATTAGAGGCTCAGGCCGAATTAGAAGCGCAAGCTGAGCTAGAAGCGCAAGCTGAAGTGGGTCAAGACCAAACAGTCATGGATATGACGGAAGCCACGGACAGGGGGCGCAAGGACGAGAGGCAAAAACGGGGGCGCTCAAAGAAAAAGTAGTTCCTGTGCAGATTTAGCATAAAGGCTTTTAGATAAAGAAGCTCTGATTCACGCCAATAGAGTGAAAAAGTAACTAGCGTAAAGCAAAGCAAGTCAGGTGAGCGTTCAAAATCAAAAGTCAATAAAATCAAGATGCTTTTCTTAGCAAGTTTGATGCGGATTTTAGGAAAAAAGGAAAAAATACGCTTTTCTTTGCAACTTTGAGCCTAGTTTTAGGAGGCAAGCCCTTAACGCGGTTTGGGCTAGTTGCGCCAAAGAATCAGAGTATTTAGAAGGGGTTTGGGGCGGTAGCCCCAATTAATCAGAATTTCTCTAAAGTGATATTGGGTGATGGGCTTGAAAAAAAAGAACAAAATAACTAACATACTGGAAACAGGGCGGCATATTTCACTTTTTTTTAGACAGCTGCGGCGTTACAGAAAAGAGCTGCTGCTGGCGGTAAAAGAAGGGGGTCTTGAAGATCGAAAAAAGCGCTGTCGATATTGCCGCGATGGATTATCGGCCATTGGGTTGGATTATAGTTATCCTAGCGATGACGAATTATATGCGCATTATCCCTGTGTTTTTGTGGCAAACCATCAAAGTTATTTGGATGCGGCGATACTTTGTGCTGTCTTTGAGCGAAACATTAGATTTCTGGCTAAATCCTCTGTCTTCCGTGTCCCTTTGCTTGGAGAGATCATGGAGCATGAAGGGCATCTAAAAGTGTATCGCGGTAAGGCTGCAAAAAGAAATATCGCGTTGCGGGATCAAATTGCCGAAGCGGTGAGTGCAGGAGACGGGATATGCTTTTTCCCGGAAGGCACGCGTAGCGTAGATGGTAACTTGCAGAGCTTTAAGTTGGGCGCCTTTTTTGCGGCTGTGCAACATAAGCTAGCTGTAGTGCCAATTGTATTCGAGGGTACGGGGAAGGCTTTGCCCAAGGGGGCGTTTAAGTTATCGCCACACGACTGTAGCATGCAAGTTTTGCCGCCGCATTACCCAAACGAATCTATCGAAGATGAGCGAGAGCGAGCAGAGCGTTTACGAGACGAGGTGCGTGCAGCGATGCAAGAAAAATTAGAAGCGACGACTGCTGAGTCTTAAAAGAATAGTTCCTTAAGGAAGATCTGATTCATGCAAAAACAGTAAGGGCAGGTTTCAAACCTGCCCTTGACTAAAGCAAGAAATTCAGGCGGGTTTTCAAAATAAAGTCAATAAAATCAATAATCTACACACAAAATCGGGTTCAAGGGCGATAGCCCATAGACGGGGTTTGGGGCGGTAGCCCCAATGAATCAGAGTTTCCTTAAGTACTGCGAGGATACCGAGAGGATAGTGCCGTTAAAAAGTGCTGAAATAGGATAAGTATGACAAAAATTCGTGATTTGTTTTCGAAGCTTGAAGATAAGAATAAAGATATCGGAGAAGATAGAGACTTAGCAGAGCGCTATCTTAGCATGGAAATCAGTGAATTGGCTGAGGATATAGAGAGGCATGACGCGCTGTATTTTCGCGACAATAAACCTTCAATACCCGATTTTCTGTACGACAGGCTAAAGGAGCGCTTGCGAGAATTGGATGCGCAGCACCCGTTATTGACGCGTGTTGAGCCTGCGACGCTAGAGGGGAAAGTTTTGCATGAGCGTCCAATGTTGTCTTTGGATAAAGCTTACGACTTTGGGAAAATACGTGATTGGTATGCAAAGTTTGAGGGAGCCGCTCTTGGAAGCCCAAAGATCGATGGATTGGCTTGTAGCATTAGGTATGACGAAAATGGTGAGCTGATTTTAGCAGCCACGCGTGGCGATGGTCTTAGAGGGGAAGAAATTACGAATAATGTTCTCTATATTGAGGTGGTTCCTCCCAAAATATTGGCAAAATCGATAGAAGTTCGAGGCGAGATTTTCATGCCGCTCTCTGCGTTTGAGAAGTATAAAGATCAATTTGCAAACCCGCGAAACCTGGCTGCTGGTGGGGTAAAATTGAAGAATGCGCAAGAAACCGCGGCGTATGGCTTACGTTTTTTTGCCTATGATTTGCTCGGCGAGGCATGGGAGAGCGAAAGTAAAAAGTGGGCTAGACTCAATGAACTTGGCTTTGAAACTGCCCCTAGTGAAGTAGTACAAGCTACACAGGTCGAGTCTTATTGCGATCGTTTGCTTCATGAGCGTGATAGTTACGATTATGAAACGGACGGCATTGTGTTTAAAGTAGAGCAAGTCTCTGAGCAGGAACGGCTTGGGCACACCTCGCACCATCCTCGCTATGGCATAGCATTTAAGTTCCAAGGTGATAGCTCAAGCAGCACGCTTTTGGGGGTAGATTGGCAAGTTTCGCGAAGTGGCGCCATTACTCCTGTTGCTCATGTGGAGCCCGTTGTCTTGAGCGGAGCCAAGGTGACGAAGGCGAGTTTGCACAACTTAGCGGTTATGGAAAAACTGGCTCTTGGCTACGGCGATATAGTCGAGATGACGCGGCGTGGCGGTGTCATACCACACTTGGAAAAAGTGCTAAAACATTTGGGAGAGAAGATTGAAATTCCCGATCATTGCCCTTCTTGTGGCGCGCAAGCGGAACGAAGAGCAGACTTTCTGTATTGCTCAAAACCCGAAAATTGCATGCGTGGTCGTGCAGCGCGCCTAGAGCATTTTGCCAAGGTTATTGATGCTAAGGGTTTTGGAACAAAAATTATTAATCAACTCATGGAGTTGGATTATTTACACTCACCTGAGGATTTCTTTGATTTACAGCTTGAGCATTTGATGCAAATCGGGCGTGAGCGTAGTAGCGATGCGAAATCAAAGAGTGATGTGTTGGCAAAAAAACTTTATGAGAGCGTACAAAATGCGCGTAAAGTCACGTTGCAACAATTTTTACAAGCTCTTGGAATTGAGGGTTTGGGACGAAGTCAAAGTTTAGTTATCGCTAAGCATTTTGGGAATCTAGATGCTATTTTGTCGGCAAATATCCATGATTTTATGCAAATAGAAGGCTTTGCCCAAATCACGGCGACGGCTTTGTACGAGGGTTTGCGGGAAAGGCTAGAAACGATCGAGGCACTGCGTCATGAAATGCATATTCTGCAAGAACAAGAAGTTCCGCGCGAGAGTTTAGAGCTGCCACTAGCGGGAAAAAGCTTTCTGTTCACAGGGGAGCTTAAGTCTATGAAGCGCAAAGAAGCTGAAGCAAAGGTTGAAGCGCTAGGTGCGACTATTGCGAGTGGGGTGAGTAAAAAGTTATCCGTTTTGGTCGCCGCGTCACAAGGGCATGGAAAGTGGCAGCGAGCCGTTAAGCTCAACGCGGAGGGGGCAGAAATCGACTTGTGGGATGAGGCAAGATTTTTGGAGCTATTGGGAATGACGGAGCTGGATTTAGAGGAGAAACTTTGAAACTTGCTCTTGAGCGGAGATGGGGGGCAATTTCGGCTTTTTCGTGAGGAGGCTTTGATTTATGGGTGAAGCTTTCCACCATGCCCCGCTAAGAGGCATCGCCATAGAACATAAGTTTTTTGTGTAACTTCCTGATTTCATTGGTTTTATTTTGAATGCTCGCCTAAGCTTTCTTTGTTTGCGCGAGCTAATGATGGTCGCTTTTAGATTTATCAGAATATCCTTAGGGAGTTGCTGAAAAATCGTTTTGGGGGCGTTACGGGGGCAGGAGCCCCCGTAGTGGGGGTAGACGCAAACCCGCGCACAGCAAGGGGTTGCGGCGTAGGGGGACACTTCCCCCCCCCACAAAAGTAAAAGTTATAAAGATCCCATGAGTCGGAGCTCGCTTAGCTATTTACTGGGAATAGTTGAGAATTCGCTCAATAGTAGAACGCATTTGGTAGGCATTACGCTCTTCTGGAGTGGGGATGTGGGCAATAGTCTTGTTCACGATTTTCGTGGCTTCAGCAATCAATTGCTGCGCAAGTTGCTCAGAGTCCGTAGCGTATTTTTTCAAAAGTTGAGCCTGCGAGTAAAGCATGATTTCAGATAGTTCTATGCGATGCCTTATGAGATACGGGGCTAAGCTTTTGGACATTTTTACAGCGGTTTGGGTTTGGTCCAAGGCGATGTAAGCCAGAGTAGCGAGGTGGTAGCCCCTGATAAAGGGAAGGGGATACGCGGTGGACTGCCCGATGGATACAGCAGCCATTGCATGTTTAAGAGCAACTTCGGGAGAATAGAAATTTTTCTTATCAAATAGCGAGAGTTCGGCGCGTGCAATACGGGTTTGAGAGATAAGGTAGATATTATCAGACTTTTGTATGCTCTTTTCTGCTAAATTTAGCATCTTAAACGCTTTTTTAAAGTTTTTCCTCTCAATTTGGGTTCGTAGGGCGAGTAGCCAAGCAAACGACTCTGCTTGGAGCATTTGGAAATAGCGGCTCATTTTAACCACGCGATTGAGCATTTCTTCGGCTTGTGCGTAGTTGCCAACGCGAAGGTTGTAGTATGCTAAAAGCATGATGATCCCAACGTGTTTGCGCATGAGAACGGAGGATTTGGGGTGTGAATCCGCAAGCATTTCTTGGTAGGGTACGAGATCAAAACGTCCTAGCTCAATGTTGCAGTATGAACGGCTTATTTTCATCAGTGAGTCGAAATCCGAGTTTTTGGCAAATCGTTTCGCTGCGTCTAAGTGTTGGGCTGCATTTTCAAATTCGGCTAAGTAGCACAAGGCGTCAGCTTTGGATTTATGCAATTTTGCTTTGGCTTCTCTAACTTCAGCGCTATCATTTGGACTGATTTTATGGATAAGGCGATCCAGTAAAGCAAGCGCCTCATCGGCCTTGCCTTGGTAGCAAAGCGTCGTCGTGTAAAAGTACGTAGCTGCAACTAGTTCGGGGAGATATTCTTCTTTGTCTTGTATTTGAGAAATAAGTTTTCGAAGGATACTGCCTGTTTGGCGATAGTTCCCATTACTAAAGTGATTGCTTGCTAAGTTGATGGTTATTTGCGCAAGCAATTTGGGGTCTTTGCTCTGGATCGCAAAATTATGCAAGCGCTGAGTCGATATTTTATGCTTCTCGTGCTCTCCGATTTCTAAGTAAGCCCAGTTTTGTATGCTTAAGAGCTCAAAGACACTGTCTTTATTGGGGTTTTTCATAAAGTCCGCGAGCTCTAGACTTTCGTAGCACACTCGTACCGCTTCAGTGGGTATGAGTTTTTTTCGTAAAACTCTAGCTGAACGGGTGTAGTATTCTAAAGCTTCTTCGAGCTCGCCTGCACGTTTAAAGTGTGTTGCGATGGTTTCGTTCGATATCTCTCTTCCCTTCTCTTTTTGGCTTGCGTAATAATGTGCCAACTTCTTTTGCAGTGGGATGAAGTCATCGTTTTCGTTGGCGTAGTCAAGGATTTCGAAGGCTATTTGTTGGGTAAAGATGTAAACGATGTCTTGTGGTTCTTCACTGTTTCGTATTTCTTTAAGCCAACGCCGTTTGGTGAGTTCTCGCAAGGGAACACTGATTCTTTCACCAAAAATATATAAAGCATCTTCGAGCGTAAATTCTCGCCCTAATATGCTTAGAAGACGCAAGTTGTTGCGTAAATAGTCTGAGAGTCTGTCGACCGCTTCGCCTACGATGCTGACAACAGAGGCAGGGGTCCAGCCCTCAAATGCTTGAGAGCTCAAGGTGTAGCGACCATCGGCGTAGCTGAGGGCTTCTTGTTCGCGCAGTGCTTCGACGATTTCTACGATAAAGAACGGGATTCCAGCGGCTCTGGATAAAATCTCGTCAGCCATCGAATCATCGAGGGGAATGTTCGCCAGCTGTTCATGCAATAACGCTTTGGCATCTGCATCGCCTAAAGAGTGTATGTTTTCGCGATGTAGGCCGGGCAATGATAAGAAGCGGCGCCATATTTGGTGATCCTCAAAAGCAGCTTTTGCCTGTGGGCTGTGCTTTTCTTGAGCAAAATTCGAGAGAAGATCGAGTTCGGTGAGCTTGCTAAAAGATAAGAAGGAATCCTCTAAACAGTCTGAAGCGGCTTCTCCACTAGAATCTATAGGAGTAGAAGTCGTAATGAGCAGGAATGGTTTAGGGGAGTTTAAGTACAACTGCGTAAAGAAATCGATGGTCGATACATCGACGTATTGAAGGTCATCAACAAAAAAGATGCTGACAGCGTCGTCTTGCAAAGTCTTCATGATTAGCTGTACGAGCGCCATGGCATTTTGGCGTACTTCAATGGCTGTGTACGCATTCTCATCGGGCGTATCTACAAGTAGTTGCTCAAGAAGTAGCAAGATCGTCTGAAGTAACTCCGAGTTCTCTACGCCAAGGCGCTGCGCAATGCGAGTTTCAGCGCGCTGTATATTCTGCTGAAGCGCTTGTGTTTGCTCAATTTCGAGCAACTCTAGAAACATGCCCTTTAGGGTAGAGTAGGGAAGAGTCTGCGCGCGCAAAAGCCCAAGAGCTCGGAAAACGACGACTTTAGCCTTCGATAGCACTTTATTGGCGTGCTCTTCAGTGACGGAGCGCAAAAACTCCTCCACAATAACGCTTTTACCTATTCCAGGTATACCTTCAAAACTGATAGCTTGTGAAACCCCTAAAATCTGCACGCGCATCATCGCGTCATGCAGTTCCTTGAGCTGCAAATCGCGCCCGTAGAGCTTTTGGTAGCTGTGCAAGGCGCTTGCTTGGCTTTGGCGCGTATTCTTTGTGCCTACAATGCGAAATAAGTTGATGGCTTCGCTTGCTGTACCCCAAGTGGTGGATGGTTCGACTTCGTAGTGGTGTAAAATTCTGTAGTAGGCTTTACTTGTTACCGTGATTTCACCTGCCTTGCCAGCACGCGCTAAAGCAATAGCTTGTGCGTGTTGTGCGTCCTCAAAGGAGGCTTGTCGCGCCCTAGGTAAATCGGGCTCTTGGCGTAGATTCACGACCACTTGCGATATACAAATTGAGTATTGTCCGCGACTCGCACTATCAGCCCAAAGTGCAGTGCTAGCTTCCAAAATATCGTATGCCAATACTACGGCGCGTTGTGCATCGCCTACACTCATAATGTGGGCACCAATAATAATGACAAAGCTTTTTTCATCAAAAGACTGCAACCACGCGTTGTTTTTATAAACTAAGTGGTCGAGTAGTTGTTGAATCTCAGATAGGCGTTGTTGCGTGATGCCCTGTAAATCTTCTCCCCCCGCTACCGTTGCTTTGAAATATCCAGCGACCGCGATTGCCACCTTATTGTTGATATAAGAGAACTCTTGAGGGGTAACAGGAACGTCCGTATCAATGTCTTCAATATCGATCCACGCAAAAAGCTCATCAACGCCGATATCATCCCAAGCTTGGCTTCCACTTCGTCTGTGTTCGGGTTTACGAGCTAGAGAGGGTTCATAACTAATAGAGAAAGAGGATAGGGGATTGGAATCCTTGTCGATAGAGCTTAAAGAGAGTTTGGAATAACTAGGGTATGCTATATGGTGGTTAAGGAATTGGCTTAACGTTTGTGCATCATAGATCCCAGATAAGCTTTTTAAGATCTTGTACAACTCAAGCTGTAGCTCTCGAATACTTTGGAAGCGGCGTGACGCGATACGATCTAGCCCCTTCTCCAAAACAAACTTAAGATCAAAGGGAATACTTGGCTCAATAAGTTCAAAATCGGGGAGAGCGCCAGAGCGCGCCGCGTTATAAACTTCCGCATACGTTTTGAAGTCGTAGAGCGGGCGGTTTGTGAGTAATTCGTATAGAAGCGCTGTGGCTGAGAAGACATCAGCCCTATGATCAATGGGGCTATCTAGAGCTTGTTCGGGGCTCATATAATGATATTTACCCATCGGCATTTGCCCCTCATCGCTACCTACATGGCGTACAGCGCGAGATATGCCAAAATCAACGATCTTGATGACGCCCTCTAGGCTTACCATCGTATTATGTGGACTAATGTCGCAGTGTACTATGTTGAGTGGACGCCCGTCGGTATCTTGGCGCTTGTGTGCATAGTCAAGACCTCGACAAACTTCGATGGCTATATAAAGTGCATCTCCTAGTGCCAAGCGCTCGCCCTGCGGGAGAAGTGACAAAATGGTTGCCAGATCGTTTCCCTCTACATACTCCATCGCAATGAAGTATATGCCATCCTCATAACCAAAGTCGTAGGTTTGCACGATGTTTGGGTGGTTTAAAGACATCGCTATTCGTGCTTCATCGACAAACATCGCCATAAATCGCGGATTCTGAGCAAACTCAGGCAAAATCGTCTTAATAACTAATCGTTTCTCTACTCCTTCCGCTCCGCTACTTTTGGCCAAATATACCTCGGCCATACCGCCCTTCGCTATTTTACGAATAACTTCGTAGCGTCCTAAACGTCTATGGTCTGCTCCTTTTATCGCATCCATCGTTTTTCCAGTAATCGCTATTAGCAGCATGCAAGCTCAGCTTAAATGCAAAATTGCACTTAAGTGGAAGCGTACACGTTTGTAGTAAACATTTTTTTGACGTATGCCAGTCTAAATGTGGGATATGTAAGTATTAGGGGATTTCTACAAGCTACAGCAGCTATGGGGGGTAGTTACTAAAATCTAAAGCAAGTTCTGAGAATGTCATTCACCCTGGGTTCATTATAACAATCTTTGCAAAAAGTCAAAGGTTGTGTGGAAAATTTATTTATTACCGCTTACTCATCTGCGAGACAGAGTTATGAGGGAAGTTCCACCAAAATCTTGCTCTATGGATGGAGACGAAGTTTTCGTTTTCAGGCAACATGTTTTTGTACAGTGCTGTACTGGAAAGCTCGCTTCGCTTGAGCTCACGAATAGAGGAATACGTGGTCGGATAGGAAAAAGTTCTAACGGGAAGAAGTGGGTTTACGCGAAGTGAAATTAAATTCCGCTTTCTGAATCTTGAACTCCAAGGCGAATCAATAACGTTTGCGCTCGTGATTCTAAGTCGGGTTCTTCTTGCAAAACTTGGCGAACGGCATCGAATAATAAGCTAAAATCATTCTCTCTTTGAGCTTTGCAGGCAGCCCACACCATTAAAAACAAACTATCGTCTTCGCCGCTTCTGTACAATGATTCCAGATCCACATCGCAGCTCTGACCCAAGGCGAGTTGGGCGAAGCTTCGCTCTAGAATATAGTCAAAGCTCTGCTCGTTTTCCGGTACTTCATCAAGTGCTGCTAGGGCTTCGCCACAGCGCCCGAGGCTATTGAGTTGTGCCGCACAATCTATGCGTAACTCGCTCGCGGGGTAGTCTAGCGACACGGCTTTCAAAATATCCTTCAAACCGCGCTTCTCCTCACCAAGCGCAATTAGTGCAGAACCTCGTCCCCAGTAGGCTTCCGCATTCTGGTTCTGGCCTATCAAAACAAAGCTAAAGTGCTCATACGCTTTGTGCGCCTCGCCTAAAAGAAGTGCACAACGTCCTATACCGAGGTGCGCGCCAAAAGAGCTTTTCTCGAGCTTTAGAACTCTATAGTACATGCGTAGAGCCGAAGAGAGCTTCCCAGCCTCTTCATAGCTTTGCGCCTCTAACAAGCTCTTGCCAATATCATTGCTAATCTGCATTTGCTCACTCATCGTGTACACAAGGCTATTCCGATAAAATATAAAGCTCTGAAAGCAGCATGTCTACTCTATTCGCGCTCTCATCACCATGTTTTGTTCTATAGTTGTCTTGTGCGTCCAAAAACGCTTGCACCTCTGCTCTTTGGATAAACGACGCATGGGATTGCATAACATCTTGCTCTGACATCGCGCTGAATTGGCGAGCCAAGCTCTGGTACATATCTTCGATCTCTTCACTGTGGTTTTTGAAATAGCTGATAAGCTTCGCTTCAATCTGAGAGCTGTTGCGCTCTTGCGTCAAAAGCAAGGCAAGATCTGATAACATATGAGCGTATGCATCAAGGGCGCTATCAACCGTAGCGAATTGTTCCCCCCCTTGCGCTTGCTTCTTAGCCCCACGATCACAATGCGCAAGACACAAAGCCAAGAGGCAGCAAACGATAATGCCAAGTTTTTCTCTAAAAAATCGCACAACCCCTCCCAGAACTAATTTCGCAGCCCTACTTGCGAAGCGCACAGCGAAAATTAACCCGACTTTTAGGATTTCGCAAATTTTCAATCTATGGGGTAAAATGGGCTTATGAGCATATGACCCAAGTTTTGGGAAAATTCTGATTTTTGCAAAAAAAGAGAAAAAATAGCTATCCTAAGTTAAGGAAAGTCAGCGCGAACGTTCAAAATAAAGTAAATAAAAGAGACCTTTGCACGACTAGAAATAGTGAGTTTAATTTTACAAATCCGACACAGTTTTAAACAAAATGAGATATTTTGTAGAGAAATGTAAGCTAAAAATGCTAATAAAATAAGGCAAGGTGAAGATGGAATGACATTTTATTCGAAAAGTGCTTAAAAGAGTGTTTTCTTTGGGGAAGGGGGGAAACATCTTTTCTTTGGTACAAAGAAAAGGGTTTCCCCCCCGTGCAAAGTTCTCTAAAATTAAGATCCTACAGCAAAAATAGAAAGACTATCCTAGCTAGTTAGAACTCAGTCAAAATATCGAAAGACGCATTTGTTAGCAAGTTTGATGCGGGTTCTTGGAAAAATGAGAAAGTACGCTTTCCCTTGCCATTTTGAGCCTTGTTCTAGGAAATAAGAAGAAAACAAAGAAAAACAGAGCTCCTTAGCCTATGCCCAAGCCCTCGCAACACAAGATTTTGCAACCGATTCTATAGCGATAATGTATGCCGCTTCGCGCATCCCAACCTTACGCGCTATCGAGAGGTTTCGCACCGCATGAAAAGCACTGGCCATGCGTTCGTCTAATTTTTCGAGAACTTCACGCTTGGACCAGAAATAGTTCATATTGCACTGTACCTGCTCAAAGTAGGAGCAAGTTACGCCGCCCGCATTACACAGAAAATCAGGAATAACAAAAATATTACGTTCATCAAGAATGATGTCCGCTTCGGGCGTTGTCGGGCCATTGGCGCCCTCGGCTAAAAACTTTACTTTTGGATGGATTTTGGGCGCTGTTTTGGCGTTTATTTGGTTCTCCAGCGCAGCGGGAATTAGAATATCGACTGCCTGCGAGATCCATTCATCTCCGTCTAAAATCTCGTAACCAAAGGACTCTGCTTTTTTCTTGTCAATGCTGCCGTATTCGTCCGAAATTCTGCGTAGTTCCTGAATGTTGACACCGGATTTCCGACGATACACAAAGGAGCACTCTTCTTTGGCATCCCAACAAGAGACTGCAAGCACTTTTCCGCCTAGGGCGATAAAGCGCTCACACGCATAGTATGCCACTTTCCCGAAACCCTGTACGCTCGCCGTACAATTCTTAACGTCGATATTATGCACTTTTAGCGCTTCGCTCAGTGTGCAAATTACCCCGTAACCCGTGGATTCAGTCCGCCCTTCTGAACCACCACTACCAACGGGTTTGCCTGTAATAAAACCTGGGTAACTCCCACCGTGTATGGTCTCGTACTCGTCGAGCATCCAAATCATATGCTGGCTGTTGCTCATGACGTCGGGAGCAGGAACGTCGATAGTGGGGCCAAGATTGCGAGAGAGCGCGCGTACCCAAGCGCGGCAAAGTCGCTCCTGCTCAGTTTCCGAGAGTAGGCGAGGATCGCAGTCGACGCCACCTTTGGCACCACCAAGCGGGATTCCTACGACGGCGCACTTCCAAGTCATCCACATCGCTAGTGCCCTAACAGTATCGAGACTCTCACCGGGATAAAAGCGAATCCCCCCCTTACCAGGACCACGCGCTGTGTTGTGCTGAACTCTAAAGCCTCGAAATATCCTGATCGTCCCATCGTCCATGCGAACAGGAAGGCTTACTTGGAATTCCTTCATAGGCGTTCGCAGCAAATCACGCGTACTCTCGTTGAGCTCTAGCTTAGCTGCTACGTTATCGAACTGTGCTTGCGCCATCTCAAAAGGATTAAAATGCATAGTCATTCTCCATACGTGGTTATTGTCTATAACCCCCCCAGTCACCCACATAACCGAAGTCTTATACAGCAACAGTCTAATGGTTTTTTATGATTCCTTACAAGCTTTTTTGGCAAAAACCATCGATTTTTTATTCATGGATTTATCCGCACGGATGCTCAAAATCACAATACATACGCATGAAACAAACTTTGGGGGGTAGCGCAAGATCACCCGAACAAATTCGCTTAATGTCGTATTTTGTGCGGTGGTTGGGTGAATAACACAAACACCGCACAAAATTATACGACATTTAGCGAATTTTGAGGGAAGCTTGCGCGTAGGGGGGCTCTGCACCCCCGCAAAAAAATGAAACGTATACTAAGCTTAAAACGGCCAAACTAGAGTCATGATGCGCGAAGAATTGTTTGCAACAAAAGCTACGAAAATGCAGGCGTGTCTGTCAAGATTTAAGGTCATGCGCAGCACTTAACGAATAGCTAATCGGTTCGCTCGCGTGCCAAGTCTAAACTTTTCGCAGAAATAAAAAAGGAGGTTCAGCGACCTCCTTTATATAAAATTCAATATCGAGTTATTAATCTCGAACATACTGCAATAAAATACAAGTTACGTTGTCTCTACCACCATTATCGCAGGCAGTTTGGATCAATCGACTCACGCCTAAATCCAAGTCGTCGCCCGTTTCGGCCAAAATCTTTTCCATTCCTTCATCCGTAATTTCACCCGATAAGCCGTCGGAGCAGAGCAGGAATAAGTCCTTGTCCTCGGGAACTTGAAACTGAACATCGACTTGAACGTTGTCCTTCATACCTAGCGCGCGAACAATAACGTTTTTGTGCGGGAACTTTTCGATTTCCTCAGGGCTGAGCACGCCCATTTTTTTGTAGTCGTTGAGCAGCGAGTGATCTTCGGTCAATAACTCTAAGGTTCCGCGGCGGAATCTGTAAATTCTCGAGTCGCCAACGTGCCCTAAATAAATCCCGTCGTTGCTAAAGGTGACCGCAACGATCGTGGTGCCCATGCCTTTTTTCTTGGCATTAGCGAGTGCCTCTTCATAAATCCGCAAGTTAGCGAACTTGATCGCCGTGACGAGTCTGTTTTCTTCGTACTTTTTTGAGCGATCCATGCGGAAGGGCCACGTGATTTCCTCATCCTCGGATGTGTCCTTAAAGAACTGCGCAACAGTGTCTACCGCCAATTTACTCGCCACTTCCCCCGCGGCGTGTCCACCCATTCCGTCGGCTACGATGAAGAGCCGCTGGTCGGGGACGATGCCAAAATTATCTTCGTTATGGTTACGTTTTCTACCGACGTTGGTATTTCCAGCCTTGCGAATCGCCATTTTTACTATCCCGTGTGAGGCAACAACGTGTGCGGCGCCATATTTTGACGCCCATACTCGCCCGCATTAAACGACGAATTGCCCTCGATGTCAATGCGTTTTAAAAGCGGCTTCCACAACGGCGGCGAAGCTTAGGAATATATTTTTCCTTTCTTCTTTTTTGGCTAGGGGGCTAATACGCCCCCCTACGCGAAAGCTTCCCTCATGATCGGTGGCTTCGCGCTCGATTTTATGCCTTGTATGCGCTCAAACCGCGCATCCAAGGCATAAAATGCGCTCAGACACCGCTCCTTCGGGTGATCTTTCGCTACCCCCCAAAGACATTTAAAGCCGAGAACGGCAACGTTTTTTGCATGAATGCAGGTTCACCCATAAAATCTTGAGAGCTTTGCGCTCAGCAAAATAGTGAATTTCATTTCACAAAACGTCGTACCGACTAGGATTAAAGCCACAGAGCACAAAGCGACGTTGAATTTAGAAGGAGAAACTGTTAAATACATGCAAGCGCATTGCTTTAAGAGCGAAACGCAGAACTTTCTAACCTATCATAATATTTTAACCTATCATTATATATAGATGCAAAATTTCGACGAACTAAAACCGGCTAAACTTCGCTCCCGCAGCCCCAAACGCCGCTCTTCACAGAGTATGCTCGATCTCCCCGCCATTGACGCCACTTCAAGCTTACCAAGTGCAGCACACTCCGAGATTGATGACGCACTGCTGAGCAGCGAGCTTTTGCCTAAAATTGAGCTTGAGCCTAAAATATCGCAGAGCAGTAGCGCGACATCGAGTGCTAGCTCACAAGAGCAGCATATCCCCGCTTCAAACGATGGAGTTGTGGTAGATGACGAGGCTCAAATGGATGTCGATCTGGAACAGAGCGATAGCGCTTCAGCGAACAGCTCCCAAAGCATAGCCGCCGTAGGAGCATTACTCAAAGAGCAGCAGCCCAAAGAGCTAGAAGTTTTGAGTGAAGCAGAACTAGCCCAAGCTCCCACGCCAAATAGCATACTGAGCGCCTCAATTTCTAACGCTTCACTCTCTACGCTCATAAAAAAGACTAGTCACAGCCCCTCGCCATCCAAACTATTGGCGCAAAAAGAGGGTGAGAAAACTAAAGACAAGATTGCTAACGAACTTGGGCGCATACGTGCAGTGCTCAATCAATCCGAAGCACTAAACCGAAACCTTACAGAGTCGGTGCAAGCACTGCAAAAACGACAACTACAGGCAGAGCGCCGCGTATTTTTTAACTCCGCTGTAGCCTATATTTTGTTTTGCGTCGTCATAGCGTCGGGGCTCTACTTTTCGTTAAACTATAAGGCAAAAGCAAAATACAATGAGCAACTAGCACAGATTGAAGGTTACAAAAGCTTAGTCAATGTCAAGCAAATTTTGGAGCAAGAGTTCGAAAAGAGCCAGATCGCCTCAAAGCAAGCCTTTGAGGTTTATCAACTCTCGGAACAAGGCCGTTATGACGAAGCACTGCAGCGTTTTACCGAAGTTCGCGGCAACCTTAACCACCCCGCTGAACTCGCCTTGCTAGAAGAGCGCATCGAGAACATACGCTGGAAACTGGCTAATAACTCTTACCGTGAAGCTCTAGGGCTTTATCTTGAAGGAAACCTTGAGCAGGCGCGCGATACCTTCTTCAAAAGCCAGTCCTACAAAAAAGATACGCCCTACACCCACCTACTCAACCACTACCTTGCCATGAGTCTATTTAATCTAGGCGACTACGAAGGGGCTAGGCAGTTTTTCAGAGAGGCGCTAAGTGCTGACTTAGCCCCAGAGATGGATGCAATATCACGGTATAATTTTGCTTTTGCGAGCGAAAAGGTTGGCGCCAATACTGAAGCTTACGAGGCTTATGAGGCTTTTATCAAAAAATACCGCTACCACAGACTCGCCGATGATGCTTCCAAGCGACAATCGAGACTCGAAAGAGCTAGAGTACAGGCTAGACCTAGACGCGCTGATACTGCAAACGATTAAGCCGTCTGATTGCTTGCTAAGATCATGAAAAATACGGTTTGTTAAAAACGCGGCAGAACAGTATTGCAGCTAACTTTAGCAAAAAAGAGTGTTCACTAATGACAAAGCGTATTTATTTGTTTAGTATTGCGATAAGGGGGTGCTGTGTTGATGGAGAGCGAACATGTGGTGGATGAAATGGCTGAATATAATCTGTATATGGATGGCGCTGCTGCTATTATATTCGTGTAATGATCTGGTAAATTCGGATTATCAACAAAAAGATTTGTGCCCAGATGATCCTTACAAGATGCATCCTGGAGTTTGCGGTTGTGGCAAAGAAGATGTCAAAGATGCAGTAACGGGGCTGTACGCCTGCATGGTGCAAACGCCAGATCTTTGTCCCAATGATCCCCAAAAAACAGAACCGGGCTATTGTGGCTGCGGCATAGTCGACGTTTTAGATAAGCAAGGCCAACCCTTGTGCTTAATGCCAGGAATCGATCTTTGCCCTGAAGACGAAAACAAACAAACGCCTGGTATTTGCGGTTGTGGGGTCGAGGATAGCATCGATCCCAGCACTGGGATCCCACATTGTTTGAGCGACACCATTGATCTTTGTGCTAATGGTATCAAAAGACACCCTGGTATCTGCGGCTGCGATGTCGAAGATATTATTGATCCCGAAACAGGAGTTCCTTTCTGTTTAAGTAATAACATAGATTTTTGTCCACACAGCGAAATTAAAACCAGACCAGGAGTCTGTGGCTGCGACGTTGAAGACGTCGATTCTGATGCGGACACGGTGGCTGATTGCATTGATGAGTGCGCCGATAATCCACTTTTAACACAAGCCAATGTTTGTGGTTGTGTGCTAATCGAAAATGAGTGGCAGAGCGCCGATGACGATGGCGACACGATACCCAATTGCTTGGACGCATGCCCCGATGATGCGGCAAAATTCGAGAACGATGGTTGTAGCTGCCAAGAAAATAAAATAGTCTTTGCAGAGCGTGAAATTTGTGCAGTACGTATACAAACAGCGGAGGAATTTCTTAAATTACGCGATAATTGGAATCAAGCAGATCTCGACGAAGAACTCGCCAAAAGTTATGTTCTCACCAATGATATTGAAATCCCTAGCGCGCTTTTGGGGCAAGATAAACCGCTATGGACTGGGATCGGTACTCTGGAGCGCCCCTTCGACGGGTTGTTTATTGCTAATGAGCATGAAATAGCATTTACCAACGCGGGTGAAGTGTATGAAATAAAGACCCCAGATGATGCAGGGGCTGTGTTTGCATATACGAGTGGCGCCAAAATAGATGGCTTGCGGGTACGTGCGAAATTTAGCGGTGACACAAACCTTGCTTTGATCGTGGGGAAGGCAGAAAAAACCGCTCTTAATAATGTTACGGTTAGTGGTGAGCTTCAGGGCACTAGCCAAGTGGGAGGCATAGCGGGTTATCTCCTGGATTCATCAATAGAAGCAGCGAGTGCGGATCTTCACTTGCGCGTGAATGAGGAAGATGGTGGCGCTCTGGTTGGGAGAATGGAAAATAGCACCGCCAATAGAGTCGCTGCCACAGGAGAGGTTTTAAGCGAAGAAGGGAGCAGTATAGGGGGGCTTATTGGTTATGCGGGGAAAGCCACTAAGGTGTATAACGCGTATTACGAAGGCAAGGTTGACGGTGGTAGTGATGTGGGGGGGCTTATAGGTAAACTTTCATCGCGCTCTGATGTGTTAAATGTTTATACAATCTCTACGGTTCAAGCTTCTAAAGACAATGTAGGTGGCCTCATTGGGCAGGTAAACGAATTTTGTCGCATTTCCAATGCCTATGCACTAGCAGCAGTGTCGATAAAAAACAATGTAAAATTCGCTGGTGCTCTTATTGGTCTTATTCCGAGCAAAGATAATAGCAAACAATCTTTATATTATTGGGAAAATAGTGGGGCCCCAGGAGCCATTGGCTTTAGCGAGGTAGATTATACAGAGATGAGTTTTGCGTTTACTTTGTTACAGAATACACTAAAAATTAAAGATACCGAGGAGTTATTGCTAAATGCACTTAATAATAAGCTCTCCTGCATCGATGATGTTTGTAAACTCGATGGCGTTGTGTGTAATCAGTGGAGCGGAAAACCCGTAAATTTTGAAGGCGACGAACTGCATGTACCAACATTACAGTTTCAGCCAGAACAAGAGGATGGCGCTAATCCTGAGCAAGATCTTGAAGATTAATATGTACTAAAGTACCAACTGTTATTTATGAAATGAAGTGTATTGAGATATTTAAGAAAGACTTTTTTAATACAAAAACAATCAAAAAGCAGCTAGAGTAAAGTGTGGAAGTCTGACGAGTCTTTAAAGTAAAAGTCAATAAATTCAATGTGTTACACAGAAGACTTATAGACTCGACTTGATTTGTTATAGTCTTTCGTGCTTTTCGTGCTTTTCGTGCTTTTCGTGGTGAAAAATAGGGAAAGTTATCTTGCTTTGTTTGAACTTAGTCAAAAAATCGAATGACGCTTTTCTTAGCAAGTTTGATGTGGATTCTAGGAGGACAGCTCATAGCTGGGGTGTGGGCGCTTAATGAGAGCCCTCTTAAATCTTGTATTTTGCACAATAGAAATCTAGCTCTTTGCTTTGAGCCGAAGTGAGTTCGCCTCCACGTAAACAAGGCGAGTAGTGCAGTTGCGACAATGAAGTATTTGCTTAGCTCTCGCTGTAATGCTAAATATAGACTGCGGCGCGTTTTGGTGGTGGGCTGCTGAGATGCATGGGCGACTATACTTTATGCAGAAAAGACGCGTGGTAAATACGTTTTATATGCTATTTATGGGCTTGTTCCTTATTTT
>Ga0265293_10006146_pt1 | contig 19428 bp, 26 predicted proteins | sample Munlanlewell138R_FD_192505 | JGI IMG/M metagenome (GOLD analysis project Ga0265293, IMG submission 192505) | Leachate microbial communities from a municipal landfill in Southern Ontario, Canada - Leachate well 138R | ecosystem: Engineered > Solid waste > Landfill > Unclassified | place: Canada... | reverse complement strand
CATGGTGCTATTTTTTAGCACAAAGCCTCTTTGAGGCTTGATTCAAATATATGATGTGATCTTTTTAGAAAAATGAATCAAAATTTTAGTTACTAAACATTTATTGCCTGGGACAGGCTATTGAGAATAATTCTCAATATGTTGGAACCATGGGGGTCCAAGAAGCCCTTACCTTTAGGTGAGGGTAGTTCACGATAATTGTCTTTTATATTTAAAGAAGAATAACTATAATGAAGAATAACTATAATCAGTAATTATATTATTATTATAATTATCAGAAAAATGTACAACTTGAAAATCAACATTATCTTTATTTTCAAACGAACAAGCATATTTATATATTTCATTTCCACAATTTAAATGCATTTGTACATAGTGTGGATTTGGATCAATACAAATGCAACGCCATCCAGATTCTCTAAAATGTTTGGACATACTAATAAAATCTGGAGTTGCTGCTCCAACCTCTACCATAATTCCTTTAAAAGAAAAATCAGGAAAATAATTTTCTCTAATTATTTGATCAGTTTTAAATTCAGCATAATATTTATATTCCATATATAATCCTTTTAAACAATTTCAATTTCTGGAAATGGAAATATAAATTTTCCACCATTTTTAATAAAATCTTTTTCTCTATTTAATATACCATTTTTAAAATGCCAAGGAAGTACAAGAAAAAAATCTGGTTTCATATCACGAGCTTCTTGTTCAGATATAATTGGAATATTACTACCTGGAGTTATACATCCAAATTTATCGCTATTAACATCGGCTATAAATGGAATTTCATTACGTGTTAATCCACAAAATTGTAACATAACATTACCTTTTGTAGATGCTCCATATCCAAATATTTTTTTACCATCTAAAACTAATGTATAAATAAGTCTTCTCAAATCATTACGATGTCTAAATACACATTCTTCAAAATTACGATATGGACGAGGAGTATCTAATCCCATAAGTTTTTCTTGAGATAATAACCAATTAATTATTGAATTATTAGATATAAATGATGAATTTTCTTTTGCAGCCGTAACAGCAAATGACCCACCATTAATAAAATTCGTTTCAACATTTATAATTTTCATACCAACATGTTCAAGTATATATTTTATAACTGATAAAGAATAATATTCAATATGTTCATGACAAACTGTATCATATGAATTTGTACGCAACATTGATGGCATATAACTTTGTTCAAAATGCCATAATCCATTATCATCTAATATTGAATATACTTCTTTGGCAAATTCTAATGGATTTTCTAAATCATAAAACATAGCAATTGAAGTTACTATTCGTGCTTTTTTATTAGTTACCTTTTCAAAACTATTTTGAGAAAAGAAATCATTTATAAGTTGAATATTATCAGTATAATATTCTTTAAATTTAATACCAGTAGGATCTATACCAATACGTTCAATTCCATTAATATTATATGATTTTAATAATGTTCCATCATTTGAACCAATATCTAATACTAAATCTCCAGAATTTAATGAAATAATCTTTTGTAAAACTGAAACTTTATTTTCTAAATGATTAATCATGGATTTATTTAATCCAGATCTGTATCCGTAATTTTCTCCATACATTTCAGAAGGATTATATGAATGTTTCATTTGTAATAAACCACTATCTGGACACCAAACTAATTCCAATGGTCCAGATGATATTAAATCTGTTTGTTGTTTTGGAAATACTCCAGTTAAAAACTGTTTTCCCAAATTAAGAACGCTAATTAAGTTTTCACTTCCACTTAATCTGCATTTAGTAATTTCTTTATATGGATTTTTCATGTGAGCTCAATATAAACAATTTAATAGTATTAACAATATGCATTATTTCATAATTCTGCAAATCTAAATAACTAGGTAATATAACACATTCATTATTTAATTTTTCAGCAATATTAAAACCACCATGACAAACAACTTCTTTTAAATGTTTATGTGTATTAATAGAATAAAACATTGGTCTTGCTTCAATATAATTGGATTTAAAAAATTTCTCGATATCATTATAATTTTTATTATTTTTTATTCTAATGCCAAACATCCAATTAGAATGTTGAGTATTATCATCTATTTTTTGAAATTCAATTTCATCAATATCAGAAAATAATTTTTTATATTTATAAAATAATTCGTCTTTTTTTTGTTGTATATATATATAATCTTTTAATTGACCATATAAAATTGCAGCTTGAACATTTGTCATTCTGTAATTATAACCAAGTTCATCATGTATAAAACGTACATCAGATTGTCCTTGAGAACGTAATTTATATAAATATCCCTGATTATTATTTGAAGAAATAATTGCCCCACCTTCGCCACTTGTTACATTTTTATTACCAAAAAATGATATAGCAGAAGCAAAAGAAATTGAACCAGAATTATAATCTTCATATTTGCCCATAAATCCTTCACAATTATCTTCAACTATTACTAAATTCTTCCAATCTCTTAATATTTGTGGAACATTTATAATATTTCCTAGATTATGGACAATTAATAAAGCTGTTGTTTCAATATCAGATTTTGATAATACTTCATATAATATTTCAAGATCTATATTCCAAGTTTCAATATTCGTTTCAACAGCTTCTATAATATAATTTTTATCAAATAAAAAAGCATTCCATGCTGCAATATAACAATTATTTGGAACAATTATTTTATTTATTTTAGGATATTTTTCTTTTATTAAACGAGCTATTAAATGTAGAGCAGTTGTACCATTACTAGTTGTTAATGCTTTGTTTATTCTAATATCACCAATAGAATATATTCTAGAAAGATTTTCCTCAACTTTAGTTATATATTCTCCTTTAGAAGATACCCACGTAGAATCAATTGCTTCGTGCGCATATTTAAGATTATCTTTTGTAAAATGTGGTTTATATATAGGTATCATAATTATTAATCCAAGTCAATGTTTAAATCATTCATCATTTCTTTAATATTAATATATTCAGGAATAGTATATTGACTAATTATACAATTTGATTTATCAAAATTAAAATTTTTCCATTCAGTATAAAAATTTTCTTTTTCATATAATTCACTTTTAAATTTCATTCGTTTATTGCCTATAAATGCAAAATGATATAAATAATTATTATCAAATATAAAAATAGGATCTTGACCATCTTCACAATGACCAAATATCCTTCCAGGATTATATTTCATAATTCTAGCATATGGCAATCTTGAAACCCCTGTATTTTCTTTTCCCGGTAAAATATAGTTTTCATTTTTATAATATATAATATGTGGAATTAAAATAGTATTACTATCTGTAGTTTTATATATATATTCTATATCTTTAATAAGTTGTTTGTTAAAAAATTCATCAAGATCTGTACACCAAAATATATCAATATTATTTTTTATATATAAAGATCCAATAGCAAACATTTGTTTTTTTTGTACAAAACTCTTGCCGTGAAAATTTATTGCACTTAATAAATTTTTTTGTTCTATTAATGTAATTTTGTTTTCAGGATCTGGAAAATTTTTTATAAATTCATGACTACCATCATTTGAAAATTCAAATGTATTAATATTTAAATCATAAAATATTAATTGATCAAAATGTTTATATAAAAATGATAATTTTTGTTTTAAAAATGGTAATTCATTATATAAAATTGAAAAATGACAATGTTTCATATTATAGTTTCTTTGTGAATTTAGTACAATTTGCTATAGAATTTAATGATATATTTTTATTAAACTTAAAATTATATTTTTCCATAATACTTATTAAATTAAATTTATCATCTAAATGTGTAGGATCATTTATATTTCCAAATGGAGCATAAATATATATACTTCCACCAATATTTATAATATTTGAAAAATATTGTATATATTTTTCATAATTTGGTATATGTTCAATTACATCTAAGGCTATTATAAAATCAACTTTTTTATTATATATTGGAATATAATTTTCATCATAATCAATTATCAAAATTGGTAAATTATATTTTAATGAAACATATTCTACAAATTTTTTCTGCAAAATACTAATATCAAAATAAATACAATTACAACCATGATCAATTAAAGAATAAGAATAATTTCCAGATCCTCCTCCAAAATCAAAAACAGTGCTTTTAGTAGGTATATCATTTATAATATTATTATTTAATATATGAGATGCATTTGCAAATAAATATGAAATAGATGTTTTATAAAACCAATTAATTTGGCTTTCAGTTTTAGGATTCCAAAATAACCATTCTTGTTTATGTTTTTTATTTATAATTAAATCATCAACCTCAGCTTGATTTAAACCTGTAAAAGATAATAATTCTTTTTTAACAAAATTAACAACATTCATAATAATCTCCTATATGAGATTTTGGTAAATTTTTACCCTACCATTATTAAAATATAATTTCCAATTTTTAGGAATCATATCATATATTACACTGTAATGCTCTCTTTCCATATCATCTATTAGAATAAATCCATTTTTCTTTAATTTAAATATAGCTCTTTTAAAACAACTAATTCTAGCTCTTCCATCAACTATTATAAGATCAAACATACCAAATTTATCAATGGTTTTAACATATGATTCAAATACACACTTATTATAATACCTACTAAAAGAAGTAAATTTATCAGGATTTCTAATTTCATCACATTTTTTATTATCATGAAATCGATAAATTAAATTAATATTAGTTATATTTCTATTCTTAATTTCTAAAAATAAATCATTAAACCATTGTTTATCATATTCAATTGAAATAATATTTTTAGCACGTTGTGAAAAAAATAATGTAGATCCACCACTTCCCCATTCAAATATTTCAAAATCTTGTTTTATAATATCTTTTAAAATTGTTACAGCATCTACTGGCATCCATGGAATATCTTTCATATTAATCCTAATTATTTATATATATTTTATTATTCTTAAGTCAAATACATACCTGCATTTATATCTGACTTATCCTTAGTTTTACTACAAGTATTATTTGCAAAAGCCCAATCAATATGCTCATTGAAAACTTGAGAACAAGTTTTCATGAGGGGAAGTATAATTTCTTTTGGAAATTCTACTTTTATTTTGATTGTTCTTCTCATAAAAAGGTATATAACAGAAAATTAAAGATCAAAGTAAGAATAACGGGCGATTCATCCCACAGGACTACCCTTGCTCCGTAGGAGCATCCTGGCCTTTGGCCAGGAGTGGGTTTTCTCGCCACGATTCTCATAAACAACATGTTTATAAAATGATATAAATCTAGAAAGTGATATTTCTCCACATTTTGGAATATGTGTAAAAATTAAAACATCATTATTAGAATCAAATTTTAACATATTTATCCTTAAAAATATAATCGTATTCAGTTGTGGTATATTTTCCACGTAATATTTGTCCATTATATGTAAAAATATTTTCTTTAATATATTCTACTTTTTTTGTTGGATCTATTCCAAGATAATTACCACAAAGTATATTTTCTCGTCTCCATATTCTTAAATTAGAAACATGTAAATGATAACATTTTATTAAATGTGAAGGATTTATTGGTAAATAACCAGCATCGAAAGTTTGATATGAAAATCTAGAATCACATCCAAGAACACCTAAACCAAAATCTATATTGTCAATTATTATTGGTGTTTTTAATATCCAAGTATCATGACAAGCTCCTAAAATAGCATGTGTCCATTCACCATCTGTTGTATATTTATGCCATCTTGTAAGACAATAAGCATATTCTTTATTAAAATTTATATATTGTAAAGTGTCATCAAAATATATATCTGCATTAGTTAAAATTATAGTTTCATTAATTGAAAAATTATTATTAATATAATCTATAATTATTCTAAAAGTAGGTCTAGTATCTATAAATACTAATTTTATTTTTGTATTTTTAATTAATGTTTGTACTTTTTTATCTTCAGATAATATAGTAATAGATTTTATATATTTATTTTTATCATTATTTTTAAAACAATCAATATATTCATTATTTCTTTCTTCAGATTTTGATTTTAATAGTGTGGTAATAATATTCATATATTCTCATTAATTAATAATATTTTCATCTATTATATTATATATATTTTTAATTCTAGTTTCACTAGAACCAATAATATTAGCCTTATATGTTATTGGTAATTCCTGTATCCAATTATATTTCATATTATTATTTTTTAAAAATACTAAAAATTTACAATCTCTTTGATAATTATATTTTGTCAACGCAAATGTATAAGTACCAGATCCCCTACCAATAATAAGATCGCATTCAGATGATAAATAACTATTTTCATTAAGATCACATTTTTCTATATTAATAATATCTTTTGTAAAATATATATTTTCATTTTTAACAATATCATCTTTTTTATTAGATATTAAAAATAAATGTTCTTTATATTTTTTAGATAAAAAATTGATTATTGGACTAAAATTAAAATTAACAGCTTGACCAGAATAAAAATCACCATTTGATATAAATATTTTTTTACGTTCTATATTTTGTTCTAAAAATTCAGAAGAATATTTTATATCAAATTTAATATAATTTATTTCTGGAAAAAAATTCCAAATATTATGTATACCAATATCTATTCCAAAATATTTATAAATAATATCTTTAAAATAATAATATATACAATCAAAATTTGTATTATATTTATTAAATATATTTTCATTAGATCTATACCATGTATTTATATATAATATATTATTATGAATATGAGTATTTTTATTTGAAATAAGATTTTTACCATGTTTTTTAACAGCAATATCTAAATTTGTACACTTGATATTTAAATCATTTAATAAATTTAATGAATTATTATGTAAATATTCACATTCGTATCCTAAATTTTTAATATACTTTATAAAAGATCTACTAACATGAATATCTCCATTGTGCCAAAAATTAAAAAAAACTATTTTATTAAATTTATAAATAAAATTATCTTCTATATCTTCATAAGATTTATCTTCATAAGATTTATCTTCATAAGATTTATCTTCCATTGGCAATATAATACTTGGTTTATCTTCACATGTTATTAAAATTTTACTAAGAAAAATTTTACCTTTTGTTGATATTGGTCTTTTAATACTAATACTATAAGATTTTTGATCTGGTTTTACAGAAATATCAGTTGTATATGATTTTAATATGGAAGATGCTATATTTATTTTATATTGATTATCACTTGATAATAATCCAAATATAAATTTTCCATTTCCATCAATTCTATATAAGTCAACAGTTATAAAATATATTTTATTTTTATCTAATTTTGGTATTTCTATTGTGTAATTGCTAATATTGCCAATAATTACACCATTTCCACAAATTTCAGATCCGTTATTACAACAAGATTCACTAAAACCAGATATTTCAGAATTATAAATAATATTATTATCTTGTAAATTATTAATTATTTTTTGTTCTTTTATTATTGGTTTTTCTAATATAATATCATTATCATTAACATTATATAATAAAATCTCATCAATAAGAAATATTTCACCTTTATTTCTTTTATAAGATTTAATTATAATTAAACCATTTTCACCAATAGGTACTGATATATTTTGATTGTCTGATTTAATTTGAAAATCTTTACATACACCATTTGATGAAATATTTACAATATTATTTTGAAAATTTTGTTTGAATTTTAATACACATCTATTAGCTTTTATATCTTTAAAATTTAAACATAAATTGCTAACATTAGAAGATAATTTTAAACCATTTCGTATAAAAGATATATCTTGTATAGAAGATATATAATCTTTAAATTCACATGATGGTATTTTCTTTAATAAAACATTTTTCATATATTTCCATAAAACATCAAATGTAAATATTAATATATCAATGTAATATTAATATTTATTAAAATTTTTAAATATGCTGTGTTTGAAAATATATTCCATTTATTCTACTACCACTATATTTAAAAATTTTACCTGGTATGTATTCTATTTTACTACATGGTTTAATTCCAAGATAATCTCCACATAATATATCTTCATCTTTCCAAGTACGTACCTGAGAAATATGAAAATGATAACATTTTATTAAATATGATGGATTTATTGTAAAATATTTATTCTTAAAAAGTTGATATGAAAATCTAGAATCACAACCAAGCACTCCCATATAAAAATTTATATCATTAACTATTATTGGAACTTTTAATATCCAAGTATCATGAGATGCTGGAAAACCACCATGAAACCAATCGTCTTGTACTTTATCTTTGTGCCATCTTGTTAAACAATAAGCATAATTTTTATCAAAATTTACATATTTTAAACTGTCATTATAATAAATATCTGAATTAGATATAATAATAATATCACCAGTTGAAAAATTATTATTAATATAATCTACAATTATTTTAAAAGTTGGTCTTGTTTCTGTTATAATTGTTTTAGCTTTATATATATTATTTGTTAGTGTTTGTATATTTTTATCTTCAGATAAAATTGTTATAGATTTAATATGTTTATTTTGATTATTATTTTTTAAACAAGTAATATATTCATTATTTCGTTCGTCAGAAGAAGATTTTGATAATGTAGTTATCAAATGCATATTTTCCTGTTTTTGATTAACCCAATCTAAACTAATTTTCATAAAATCCAATCACAACATTTTTAATAATGCTTTTTGAAATTCTTTAAAATTACTATAAAAACTAAATTCCGGATGTCCAATTACCATTCTGTTTACACTATTATAACGATCATTCTTAAAACTAATCATACGATTTGATACTGATAATGACATACAAAAATTACCACCACAACCAAGTGTAATAACACATTTTGACCTATTCATTATTGTACAATCTTTTTTAATTTGTTCAATATCTGGTATTAACATTTTAGAATAAGGTATTGTAAAATCTATAATATTATGTTTAAGATTTTTTACAATATCATCATAAATACAATCCTGACCAAGATATTGTTCACAATCTCCTAATATAACTATCTTATATTTTTTAGATAATAAATTTAAAGTATTAAGTAAATCAATTTTTATGTAATTAAAGTTACATCCAAGCTCTCTAATTTTAGTGGTAATAACTATATATTCACTATCTAAATTCAAATCATAATTATTATTACATAATTTATCAGAAAATCTTGGTAATACCGGAACAACCCAATCTTTACATAAATCTTCAAAACCTTTTACAGGTTCGTTTTTATTATGTCCTCCTATAATAAATTTTTCATCATTTAATAATAATTTAATTATATTAGAAAAAACATCTTTAAATAATTGAGACTGTTCATTTGTATATTTTTTATAATCCTTTATAAACCACCATTGAGGATTAATACGAATAATATCATAATCATTTTTTATATTATTTAATACTGCAGAAATAAGAAATAAATCTCCAAGTCCAGTAGCTATCGGTATTGTTAATTCTTTCAATGAACTACCCCCACCTAAAGGAAAGAGCTTCTTGGATCCACATGGTTCCAACATATTGAGAATTATCCTCAATAGCCTGTCCCAGGCAATAAATGTTTAGTAACTAAAATTTTGATTCATTTTTCTAAAAAGATCACATCATATATTTGAATCAAGCCTCAAAGAGGCTTTGTGCTAAAAAATAGCACCATGTGATCTTCTATTTAGAATATATCAAGAAATTCCTAAAATCAAGAAAAAAGTTTAACAACAATTCATCCATCACCTAAAGGAAAGGGACTTCTTGTTGAAAAAAGTTAAATTTAACCCATTTTTCTTTTCCATTTTCAACTGAAAATTCTTCATGAGTTTCTCCAAACCATTTTTCTTTCTTTTGAATATCATTAGTAGAAAAATAAGCATTATTAAAACTAATAAAATCAAATTTATATCCAATATTAAGTTCAAGTACATAATCTATAATATTTCTTAAACCAAGATGATTATATTCTATACATAAAATAGTTGGAAGAATTTTAGACTTTGACATTCCATCTAATACTTTAATTTCAAAACCTTCAACATCCAAACAAAATAAATCAATTTTTTGAATATTATATTTATAAATCAAATCAATATAATTAATTGTCTTAACTTCATATTCTTTAAATGATATAATTTTATGGTAAGTTAACTCATCTAAATGTTCTTTTGTATGTTTAAATGAACCATTACCAGAACATTCACCTGTAGGTGTAATAACATCTTTAAAAATTAAAATTTCCGTCTTATTAGATAATCCCATGTTTAAATTTGTACTCTTTGGTCTTTTTTTTATTAATTGTTGATAATATTTACTAGATGGTTCAAAATTAATACCTTTCCATCCCATAAATTCTTCAAAGAATTTACAACAGCTAATACTAACTCCATCAACAGCTCCTGCTTCTGTCAACCACCCCCACCAAGCAAAGCTTGGTAGGGGCTTGTATCTACCAGACAATTGGTTAGTATCCCTTCAATTGCCCCGGAATTCAATCCAGGCGATAATTTAATAGTCGGATAATGTCTTTCAACATTATCAATCTTTTTCAGACTATTGTTTGGCTCATTGACTGGAGCCTGCTCTTTCGAGATTTTTTCACTTATCCATAAGTCTCTAATATTCTTTGAAGCATTGAAATCTGCTCCATCTTTATGCCCACACTTTATACAATGAAATTCACTTCCCTTGCGATTCTTGCGAGATATGTATCCGCAAGAATTGCATCTCTGACTTGTATATTGTGGATTTACATAATCTACTACCTTCCCAATTGCTTCAGCTTTGTATTTAGTATACATTTCCAATTGGTAGAAACTCCAATTAGAAATTCTCCTATTCATTCTTTTGCCCTTGGATTTCTTATTCATCTTTGAAAGTTTTTCAAAGATGAAATATTGGAAAGGTAATTGCACTAGAGATTTAGAAATAATATGATTTTCATTTTGGCTGAACCGCTTTTCTCGTCCTGACAAAATACGTAAACGTGTTTTGGCAGCGCGAGTGCCTTTTGCCTGAAGCTTTTTCCTATTATAACTATTCTTTCTTTTTATTTTATTACGATGTTTTCCTGACACTTCCATACCATTAGAACAACTAATAGTATTAATTATTCCCCGATCAATACCCAGAACATCGCCTTCTGCATTTGCAGAAGGCTGGTCTGAAGTAAAGATTAGAGAAACAAAGAACTGTTGTTTTTGTTTCTCAAAGGTTAATTGCAGTCCTTTATATTTCCATTTATCTTTTCCATTAACTTTTTCAGTTATTAAGTATTGGAAATATTTTGGAATTTCTATTATAGTTTTATAACGATAATTTTTAGTTAAAGTAGAAATTGTTAATAAATTTCCTCTTAAAGAAGAAGTTCTTAAATCAAATTGAACTCCTGAGGAATTCGATTTTGATGACTTAAATTTCCATGGTTTTTTCTTATTATTAGTTTTAATATTTCCAATAGCAGAATCTCTAATGGATTGAATAAGAGCAGAAGGAAGATCTGGGAATTGATTAGTAAGATCGGAATAAAGATCTACATGTACTTTTTTAGTATTAATTGATTTGTGCTCAAAGCACCAATCCACATGAGTATTATATACTTTAGAAGCCATATCCATAAGAGGTAAAAATTGATCTTTAGGAAGATCAATTTTTATCTTCATAGTTCTGGAAATAGTTTTCTTTTTAGATTTAGGATTTGGCATATAAAGTATTTTGACTCATGTTTGGAAAATGTAAAGGGCATTAATGCAATTCATCCCCCACCAAGACAAGCTTGGTAGGGGTTTTCTTGCATTGCTTTGATAAAGAAACCATTCCTTTTATCTTTAAAATAATTTTCAAATAATACCTGATCAACAGGTGGAGACCATTGTCCATAAAATTTCCTATTAAAATCTAAACCAACTTTCATTTTACTGCTCCTTTTATTATTTCTATAATTTTTTCATCAATTGCATCTATAAGTTTATTGCGTTCCAAATTCAAATCACATAAATTATTTAATATATTTAACATATATTTTTTACTATCTATTGTTTTACAATATTTATTATCAAATTCTTCAAAAGTCATTCTCTTTATTTCATATAGAAATTCTTGATTTTCCCAAAGTTCATGATCTATTGTAGAAAGTTTATATATTAAATTACCAAAATTATTTTTATCCATAATTAATATGTCTTATGTTTTCTTTGAATAAATTTTCCATTGTCTAAATTTTCACCAGAAACTGCAGAATTTATTATTTCTACAATTTTTTCATCAACCTCATCTATAAGTTGATTACGTTGATTATTCAAATCACATGCTTTTTTTAAAATATCCCAAAGTTTTTTTGCACCATCTTCTGTTTGCCAATACTTATTTTTATATTCTTCAAATGTCATTCTACGAATTTCATAAAGAATATCTTGATTATTCCACATTTTCAAATCTACTGTACATAATTTATCAATAATTCCGCCGATCGTATCGCTCATATTTCCTCACAAAGTTTTAATTCCTAAATATTGTTTATTATCATAATAACTAAATTCATATCCAAAAGACTTATATAACCTAACTGCAGTAACATTATCTTTATAAACCTTTAATCTAATTTTTTCTGCTCCATTATTTTTTGCTGCTAAATGTAAAAAATTCATTAATAATTTAGAAAATCCTTTTCCACGGTAATTTTTACTTACATAAATACCCAAACAAGGAATTTTATATCCATTATCCCATCCTCTTAATAAACCATATGCAATAATTTGATCGTCTTTATCAATATCACTATCTAACATAATATAATAAAGATCTTTTCCAACATAATCAGTACAAAGGTCATATGCAAATTCATATGTAAATTCATGAGGGTGAAATTTTTTATCTTCTTTTAACTCTATAATTTCATTAAATAATTTAATTAAAAGATTACAATGTTCAATGTTTGGATATAATATTTGTAATATTTTCATATGTTTCCTGTATTATTATTGTTTTTTATATTATTTAAATTCAATTTTATTTTTCTTTTTAATATTTTTAAAAGCCTCTAAAGGACGTAGATTTTCTAATGCCCAACATTTTTGAAAATTTTCTTCTTCCATTGAATTGTATGGAAGAAAAAATTGTGGAATTATATGATCAATATGCCATGTTTTTTTATTCTTATTAATTCTACCATGATTATCCCAATTCATCCAAGGTTCCCATTGTTTTTCTAAATGTTGTTTAAATTCATTTATAGTATATGGAAGATATTGTAATATAGACTTGTCAGTTTTCGAAGAGTTTTGTTTTTTAAGTGCTTCGTTAATTAAGTGAGAAATATTATGACGCAAATTAAATGTTGGATCTTTTAATCTTCGTTTTTTTTGATAATCTTTATTATATTCTAAAATTTTATTTTTATTTTTTAATTGATATTCTTTAATTTGTTCTTTATTATTAATATAATATTCTTTAGATTTTTCTTTAATTTTTTCTTTATTATTAATACTATATTGTTTCTTTTGTTTTAAAAACTGTTCTTTATTATTAATATAATATTCTTTTGTACATTGTTTACACTGATATTGCAATCCATCTTTAGTAGATTTTTTTGTATGAAAATCAGATTTATTTTTTTCTATTTTACATTTATTACACATTTTCATATATTTTTTGTATCATTGTTTTCAAAAATAGCTTTATATAAAGCATAATCTTGATTATTAATTTCTAAAATATAATCATTTAATTCTTTCAAATATGAATTAGAATATTCTATATTATTTTTATTAGAAATATTTAAATAATTAACTTTTATTAATGGTGATACTTTAAGAAAATTACTTAATTTATTATAAAATTCATTCATATTCTCAAAACATCCAACAATTATATAATTTTTTTTAATATTATTTAATGCATCAATCCAATTTTCATTTTCACGATTATTGTTTAACATTTTTACTTGTAAATTTGAAATTTCTCCATTATTAATATTATATAATGAATGTGCAAATGTTAAAGGGTCACTATTAATAATATATTTATGTGAATAATGATTTTTATTATTTAATACATGATTATAATATGATATAAATCTAGAAATAGGATTTCTCATTACTGAAATATAAACTGGAACTTTTCCATTAAAATCTTTAGGATTATCACCATAATACTGATGACCACCAAAACCTTTATATAAAGAAAAATTTTGATTATCAATAATATTTGGAGATATAATTGTTAAATAATTATCATTAAATGCTCGCAAAAGCCAATCATGAAGTGATGTCCCGCCACATTTTGGAATGTGTGTATATATTAATATTTCATTATTTTGGTCAAAAGTTTTCATATATTATTTTCTATTATTTTAAATATAAGCATTGGATTCATCTCTCTACTTCCAATGATCGTTGCTTTATAAGTCATTGGTAAATTTACTATCCAATAAAAATTTTCCCTTATACAAAAATCAATGAATTTTACATTTCTATTATAATTATATTTAGTTATTGCAAACATATAAGGACTAGAATGTCTTCCAATTATTATATCACATTCTGTAGATAAATAACTATTTTCATTTAAATCACATTCATTACTATTAATAATATTTTTTGTAAAATGTATATTCTCACTATTTTTAATATAACTATCTTCATTAGATAATAAAAACAAATATTCAGGATATTTATTTGCAAGTGAATTTATAATATCACTAAACGAAAAATTAATAGATTGTGCAGAGTGAACAGTACCATTTGAAATAAATATTTTTTTTCTATCTTTATTAGTATTTAAAAATTTCTTTGCATTTTCTATATTAAATTTGTTATAATCAATTTCTGGAAAAAATGTCCATAAATCTTCTGTTGAAATATCCTTATCAAAATATACTTTAAATATATTTGTAAAATGTTCATATAAAGTATCAAATGATACTCCATATTTATTATAAATAGTCATATCAATTGCAAACCACGTATTTAAATATAATATATTATCTTTTATAAAACAAGGGGTGCGATGTTCTACATTAATTGGGGTTTTACATGGAATACCTAAATCTTTATATAAATTAAGTGGTACATTTTGATAATGTTCACATTCTAAACCAAGTGATTTAACATAATTATAAGTATAATTAACAAAAGATCTTCCACAATGCAAATCACCATTGTGCCACAAATTAAATAATATAACTTTATTAAATTTATCCATAATTTACACCAAGTATTAATTATAATTATATCAAATCAAAATCCAATCTGTAGGAATTAAATCATCAATTGGATTTAATTTTTTCAATTTTGGACCAAACCAATTATTAGGAGCTATTATTACTTTATTACTATGTTTACTTAACCAAGCAGCCCACCAAGAAAACGAACTATTTGCAATAATAAAATGATTACACGCTGACATTAATTTAAAATCAATAACAGATGATCCTGTCTCATTTATTATAAATTGATTTCCAATAAAATTTTTTCTACACCATTTTATATCATCTGAAAATATTATATATTTTTCACATGGTATTTTTTTCATAGCTTCATTATAATATTTCATTGTTTGAATTGAATGATAATCAAAAAATTTTATATAATCACCATGTCTTATATGTATTGCACAAATATCTTTATATTTATTATGATTTTCAGGATTTTTAAATTCAAAACATTCTTTTATATAATTAGTACAATTATCAAAATATTTACAACTTTGAAAATATCCAAACAAATCACAATTCTTTTTAAATGGAATTTTATTATATCTAAAATTAGATTCTTTATAAGTATTATCGAATTTTATTTTATTAATATTTACAAAATATTCATCTGATATAGCAAACTCATTCTGATGCTCCCATTTTGGGAATATATATGGTACTTTATATTTTTTAGCATATCCAATAGTTGCAGCTATTTGAAACAACATATTCCCACGTTGACCATATGTGCCTAATTTACTAAAAGTTACTGTCATTAAAACTCTTTCAAAATATTGTATGGTTTACTTGCTCTAATTTTTTTTTCTAAATATATTTGTCTTATTCTATCAACCTTACTATCATTAATTTCAGATTCACAATTATAAATATATAAAACATCAGAAATAAAAGATTGATTAATACCAGCCATTTCTAACATAGGAAACATTGCTGCTAAATCACTAGTCATATCAAAAAATTTTCCATTCTCCATAAAATCTTCTTTATTTATTTTTTTAAATAACCAAGCGTAATATGTTCTTAAATGTGATGAACACCAATGAAATTTTCTATAACTATTATTATCTATAATATATTTTGGAATTGGACGTGAACAACCAAGTTTATTATCTGGAAAAGATCTATATTGTCCATAAGTTATAAATATATTTTCTTTATTATATTCTTTATTTAATCTATTAAGAACTTCAACATTAGCTAACCAATCATCACCATCTAAAACTATAATAATTTCATCATCATCGCAACTGTGAACCATATTATACATATTATTCATGGCACCTAAACGTTCAGTATTTTTAATTAAAATACAATTATTTTTACCAAAGAATAACTTTTCTACTTCTGTAACAGTTCCATCAGATGAGCAATCATCTGTATAAATTATTTTATAATTAGAATAATTTTGATTAAGAACAGATAAAATATTTTTATTACACCATTGTTTGTTATTATAACTTGGAATAACTATTACAAATCTTTTTTCTTTCATAAAAATACGATATATCAACAAACATGGTAAAAGAAATTAATATTGTATATTATGGTCATCCTAAAAAATCTCTTGAATACGATGGTCCTGAAGGAAAAGTTTGGATAAATAATATTCGTGACAAGAATATTCCAAATGTATTTATGGGATATGAATCTTGTAAATATCCTATAAATAATGATAATTTTATAATGCTTGAACCAATTACTGTTAGTTTAAAAGATTATGATTATTTTTATTTAAATAAATATTCTAAAATATTTTCACCATTTTATAAAGTATTTGAAAATACTAATATTAAACATAAAATTATTCCAATAAACTATGCTAGTAATGATAGATTTATTCTTAATAAAAATATAAATAGTTGTCATATTACTTATTTAGATTTTATAAATAATTGGAATTCACATGATAATAGAATTAATGGTGCTGTAATTATCTCAGCTGATAAATTTTCAAATCACAAATCTTCTATATATGAATTACGAAATTTTATTGGTAATATTTTATATAAAAATAAAATTATAGTTTCAAAATATGGAACATCAAGGTTACCTTTACCATATTTTAAAGGTAGAACTACAGATAAACTTGGTGAAATTTGTAAATATAAATTTAATATCTGTACTGAAAATATTTATGATCCATTATATTCTTATAACTATTTAACTGAAAAATTACCTCATGCTATATATGGTGGAGCTGTTCCTATATATATTGGATGTTATAATGTTGAAGATTTTGTTCCAGAAAAAGCATTTATTGATTTAAGAAAATTTATAATTACAAAAAATAATAATAAAACAATTGATGAAAAAGAACTTATAAACTATATAAAAAACTTTTCTAAACAACAATTTGAAGAATATCAGCATGCTGCTATTCAATATATGAAAGATCCGAAAGGTATTTTCTACCAAACAGATCCTAATAGATACTATAAAAAAATGTTAGAAATATTATAATTCTTTATATGGAATAAATAATTGTTTTTGTTTTTGAGAATATAGTCCACAATTTTTTCTAAATTGTGGAAAATTATCATTATGTTGTTTAGTTTTAAAATCTCTATATTTACCAATATCATTTAATCCACTACCTAAATGATTACCCATTCTTTCAATATAACCAATTTTAAATCCTAAAACACGAGTTCTAACTCCAAAATCAGCATCTTCCTCTCCATAAATTCCATATTCTGTATTAAAAAATCCAAGCATTTTATGTAACTGTTTTGTAAAAACCATACATGCAGTACCTAAATTGCCATGTGGTTTATCTTGGAATGAATATCCATTTTTTGTAATAACTGTATATTTAGTATCTTCAAAATTTACACCAATAGCTGCAAATCCTTTATTAGCAATTAATATATTAATACATTCATCTAACCATCCATTTGGCATTTTAACATCATTATCAATTGTACAATACCATTGTGTATTTAATTCATCTGCTTTTTTCAAACCTATATTACGGCCAACAGCAATACCTTTATTAGAATTAACAAGATTAATATGATATTTAACATTTTCTGTATCTTGTAAAGTATTAAGATAATTAATAGTTCCATCAGTTGAACCATTATCAATAATTACTAAATTATATGGACGATTAACAGTATTTAGTAAATCATCTAATGTTTCTTTTGTTAAATTTAATCTGTTATAAGTTACCATCATTAATGTAGTATTTATCATATAAAACCTTCGCATATATTAAAAACATCTATTGGAGATATCCATTTTGTATATACAAATATATCATTCTCAATACCAAGTGACTCGGCATTTTTTAATAAATCCAATGGACCATTAATTTTTCTAGATATTAATTTCGATTTAGAAATCATCATAGATATTATTAACCAATTTATATCATTTGATAATACCATCCATGATTTTATTACTGTTTGCATTATATTTTTAAAATCATATTTATATATATTTATATTTGATCCATAAAAACTATATATATATTTTGTAAATAATACTACCTTAAATCCTTTATTTGATACTAATTGTGCAAATTCTTTTATATTATGAATATTCCAATCTAACATATTATTATCGCAATCATTTAAAATAATTGAAATTATTTTAGTTTTATTAGAATTAAATTTTCCAGTTTTATATAAATTATCTATAAATTCTGTACCTAAATATCTGAGATTTGGAGTATAATTATTCCATGGAATTAAAACGTTTTTATATATTTGTTCAAAAATTGGAAGATTAATTTTTTCAGGATATTTACCCCAATAACTATTTCGAATTAAATAATTATTTAATATATTAAAATAAGCATTATCATTTTTATCAAAAAATATTGGAACTGGATAATTTTTTAAATTTTCCTCTGTAATTTTTATATTACTTAATGTACATAATCCTTGAAATTTTACAAAATCATAATACTCAAAATTTCCAATCCATGATAATTTATTATTATTTACTGTATGTTTAATAGCTTCAGCTGCACATAATGAAATGAAAGATTCTAATATTCCACCAAATGCCGTTATTATAATATGTTTATCTTTTAAAACATCATTCCAAATTTGTCCATCAATTTCTGGAATAATATATTTACCACGTTCAATTTTCCATGGAATTCCAGCTGAAAATGGAAAAAATTTGGATTTATATTTTATTTTTTTACGTGACATTTTGTAAATTGATTTTATTTTTTATTAATTAAAAAAGAGAGTTAGGGGTTTAACA
>Ga0265293_10006145_pt1 | contig 19428 bp, 16 predicted proteins | sample Munlanlewell138R_FD_192505 | JGI IMG/M metagenome (GOLD analysis project Ga0265293, IMG submission 192505) | Leachate microbial communities from a municipal landfill in Southern Ontario, Canada - Leachate well 138R | ecosystem: Engineered > Solid waste > Landfill > Unclassified | place: Canada... | reverse complement strand
TCTAGCTTCTCTAGTGGAGCTGATAATAATACCAATATTTAAGTTACTCATAGTGTTAATCTCCTTAACCCTAAGGTAAAAATATCATCCATTATCGTCAACAATAGATAATGGGTTATCAATAAAAAAGTACTGCTAATCTTAAAATAAGAATAACACCGAATAATTTATACGAATATAACCGAATAATTTATAGTAATATGACCGAATAGAGTTTTTAGCGTTTGAATTTTTAAAAAGTAATGGTAGTTGTATACCTCTAAGCATTAATCAGTGATTAATAACATAATTTATCCTTGTCATTAATAAATATGTTTTAAGGTCACCAAGATTACTTAACAATATCAACTAAACAATTCATTATAGTGAAGAATACACAATAAGGTCGTTAATGCGATACCAGAACCACCATAATCTTTATCCCATATATCAAAAGGGTCCCTTCAAGAAACTTAATAAACTAAATGTCTTCATAAGTTTAGATATTAATAGCCTTATTAAAAATCCTTGATTTAAGAAAATTAACCCTTTATCATTAAATCAAAGACATACTGTTGAATTTCCATAGTTTTGATGTTAGATTCGTATGGTATTTGTCATTGATTCAAATAAAATATATTGTAATTCCTAAAAATGCAAACATTTTTAGAATGGAGATTTAAATGGATAAGTATTCAATCGATAATTTGGACAGAGAAATTCTTAATCTTCTAATTGAAGATTCAAGAATTTCTTACTCTAATTTAGCAACAAAACTTAATATGACTCGAACTCCAGTTCAGACTAGAGTTAAAGAAATGGTTGAAAAAGGGGTTATTGAAAAATTCACGGTTTTAGTACCTGCAAAATATATGGATAAACCATTTCCTGTATTTTTTGATATTTCAACGCTCCCAAATAAAACTGAAACAATCGCGGAACAGATAGCCGCCCACGAGTCAATTTATATAATCTATCAAATGAGCGGAGGTTCCACTTTACACGTTCATGGATATTTTAAAGATGTCAGTGATGTTTCATTTTTTGTTAATGATTTTTTGTCAAAGCTTAATGGTATTACAAACATTAAATCTGAATTTATTATTAAAAGATACAAAGTTAATAGAAGTCTGCTTGTCTAAGAATATTTTGCTTTTATAGCTTTTAGCGACTATAAAAATCTAGGAAGTACATAGTTCAATAATTTCTTCTTTACTCAATCCTTCAATTCCTAGCTTTCCTAAATTCCTTCCACTCTTAAAATAATCTACTTCAAAAAGTTTAGAAGCCAGCATTATTGTTGTTTGTATATATTCGTTGGGAGTATTAAGTTTTTCAGCTAAATAAAACATAGGCACTAACCCAAAAGGGATATCTTCTGTAATATATCTAGTATTTAATCCTAATGGCCCAGGAAGCTCTCTATACGCTTCAATTTCATTCAACACCCCATGTAGGCTATCCTTAGTAGCTCCATAAATAGATTTATAAAACTCTTTAAGAGAGGGTAAGTTTTCTCCAAAAGCTTTTCCAAGCTCCACCCTTTCTTGATCTAGATTCTCAACAAAGTTTGAAATAGTTGGAGTAAAACCATCTACAAAATATCTCCAACTTCTGTTCGACTCTAGATGAAATAAGTTTAAGACTGTTGGTGCTGGATGAAGCATAGCGTTAATGTTGCCTAATCCAACTGAAACCATATTTTCTCCCATAGAGAAATGAGGTAACCAATCATTTATAGTTAAAAAAGTTTGTACCAATTTATTTTTTGGATATGTAGCAAGTGGGACTTCTTTTTTTATCCCATAGACTCTTGTTGAAGATGGACCACTTTTTCTACATGCATATACCAAAGTTTGTGCTTCAGCCACTGTAATATCATCTAAATTGATTTTTAAGCTTTGTAATTTTTTTATAGTTGCTAATATTCCTAAAGTCATCCCTGGGTGTAAAAAAAGAATTTGCCCCTTTTCTAAATAAGGACCAATTCTTTCTATTGTAGCTTCATGGTAGTTAGCCGGTAAAACTACCATTACTACTGAAGCTTCTGATAATGCATCTTTTGGATTATTTGTAACTAAATTTACTTTTCCAATACCTTCAATCAATCCTGTTAGCTTAATTCCTCTATTTTTATTAATTTCTTTAATTACATCTTCTGATTGAGTTAATAAATTTACTTTGAACCCATTCATACCCAGATATCCAGCAATAGCTAATCCTCCACTCCCACCTCCAACAATAGTCCATAACTGTTTATCCATTTTTTACACCCCTTACTAAGTTTTGTTAAATTTTAATAAAACTTTTAGTTATCTGTTAACAATATAAATTCCAACAACTGCAGCAAATAATGAAACTACATATTCTATTTTAAATACTGACTCTTTAAGGATTATTGCAGCAAAAAATGTTCCAAAAATTGGAATTAAAAAATAGTAGACCATTATCGAGCTAACCTTATTATACCTAAGTAATGTGGTCCAAACTGTCAAAGCTGTCGCAGATAAAAATATCATATATAAAAGTATTAAATATCCTTTTAAATCTCCAATGGGTAATCCAGATCCCATTACTAATCCAGTGATTAAAAGCAATAATCCACCAAACATTAACTGGAAACCTGTTAATATTAGAATATTTATAACTTGCCCATACTCCTTCATAAAAATTGACCCAATACCAGAAAATAAGGTTGCAATTATTATAAAACCATCCCCTTTAAACACAAAACTAAAATTCATCGCTGAATCAAAATTTACAAATGTAACTGCTATTAAGCCTAATACTATACCTACACCTTTTGTTAAAGTTATTTTGTCATCTTTGTACAAAACACTAGCGATAATTGCACTAAAAAACACTGAAAATGAGTTTAAAATTGCAGCTTTAGCACCCTCTATATATGCCAATCCCACATAATAAAAAAAGTATAATAAGGCCGTTCTGATTAAACCTAGAATCACAACTTTATATAAAACATCTTTTTTTAAAACTTTAGTAAATGGATTTTTTCTATTTATAATTAAATAAAGAGTTAAGACAACTACACCTGATAAAGTAAATCGCACACCTGCAAATGACATTTTTAGCGGGATATTTTCTGGACCAATATTAAACAAGGTGTAACTAAGTTTGATAGTAGCATTGGTACTACCCCATAACATTGTACATATAACAGCTAATACCACCACCATAATCTTATTGGTGAATAGAGATTTTGTTGAAACTAGTTTTAAGGGACTCATTTTAATATTTTTGTTTTGAGAACCCATTTTTAACTCCAATCACATTTGAAAATGTTTTACTAAATTACGAATTACCACTTTTGATAATATTTATTTACTTTGATAACCAGTTAAAGTTGCCTCCAGTCTATTAATTTAAAATATAAGTTTTTAGGCTGCCAAGAACTCAACCTCATCTCCATTTTTGGCTATTATACTCCTCAAGAATCCAGCTACCATAAGCTGCCAAGGATGGTAAAATAATAAAGGTAACAATGCAAAACCCAATAAAGCAGGATTAGTAGAGAAGTAAATTGACAACATAGGGACACCCAATGCAATTGTTTTTTGAGGGGCAACAAAAATTGTTGCTATTGTGTCACTCTTACTAAATTTTAAAACCTTAGCTCCCAAATATGACAAACCAACCAAAATTAAATGTGACAATGCTAGATATAAGAAAGGAACTACCATTGTTGGAAGTGCTTCAATAAAAGTACTGTTAGATGATACCTTGGAAAATGAAATTAGAACGACCAACAAAATTAAAATATTTGAAAATATATTGCATAATTTGATTTTCTTTTTTTCTATTGGACCAACTACTCTTTGCAAAACAACTCCCACAATTATTGGAATAAGCATCTTCCAGATTAGGCCTAATAAAATTGACTGTATTTCACCTTTAGACAACCCTCCTCCAATGCTGGATCTACTCAATAAAAAACTTAATAAAATAGGAGATAAAAATATTCCTAAAATATTTGACACAGCAGAGTTGAAAATTGAAACTAAAGTATTACCACCACTAGTTTGGGAAAATATTACACAACTTGAGACTGTGGTTGGTAAAACAGCTAATGCAAGAATTCCGTAGACCAAATACCCATTGGAATAGTTTTGAAAAAATATTGAGGTAAAAAAGAAATACGTTGGAACAATAATGAAAATAAAAGTTTGTAAATATAAATGAACTTTAATAGTTTTTAACTCTTTTTTTATTGAGTTAGTTGGTAGCGTAACTCCAATAACAATAAATATTAAAATAGTTATAATATTTGAAGCAATTCCTTTATGATCTAAATTTTGAGAAATTAAAGGAGTGTTAAAGCCTATAACTATGACACACAATAATCCTATTATGAACCAGTTATTTTTCAAAAACGAAAGCATTTTTTGCATACTATCCCTCTGTTACCTACATGCAATTAGAGCAAACTATCCCTACAATCATGTTTTTTATTCAATGTGAAATACTTATTTAAGCCTAGGGGATAGCCAACAAAGGCAATCCCCTAAAAGAGTTAATTAGTTTATAATCCTAATTCTTTTTTTGCATTTTCTACGTCACGTAAGAAAGCCTCTAAAACCTTGTCAGCTCCAGGACCTCCAACTCTTGCAAAATCATCGTATGTTTTTTGTACTAGATCAACAAATGGAGCCCTCTCAGCCTCTGAGAATTCGTGTATAACAAAGCCTGGCTTTTCTGATAAGATACTTTGAGCAGCCTCTTTCTCTTTTTCTTCTACCCATTTAGCCATACTTGGAATTTCATCGACCATAAATTGTGTAACAAAATTGCGTATATCATCGTCCAAAGAGTTCCACCAATTTAAGTTAGCAATTGGCATGTTCATGTATATTTGTGTGTATGGTTGGTACAAATGACTTGCTACTTCAAATAATTTAGTGTTGTAGATTCCAATAATTGTACTCGATTGTCCATCAATAAGCCCTAACTCTAGTGCAGCATAAACTTCAGACCAATCTGTAGCAACAACTGATGCCCCAAGAGCCTCAAATCCAGCCATAATCAACCGTGAAGATTGGGTTCTCATAACATACCCTTTTAGATCGTTTGGAGTTCTAATTGGTTTTGTTGAAGTCCACCAGAACCAACCATTTGTATAGTAGTTAAGTAAGTGATAGCCTCGATCTTCAAAGGCACTTTGCATCATTTTAAATGATTCACCTTTATCAACAATCCATTTAATAATTTCTGCATAACCTGTTTTAGGCCACAATCCATGAATTGCAAATAAGTTTGAGTATGGAACAAAGCCAGACATCCAACTAAAATCACTAAATACAATATCGATGTCTCCAGTTTGTACCATTTCGATAATGTCAGTGGTTACTCCCAAAGTACCTATAGGGAATACTTGAACTTCAATCTCCCCTTGTGAATACTCTTCAACAGCTCTTTCAAGTCGCCTAGCAAATTCTGTTAATGGGTTACCTTCCTCGGCGCCACTAGCAATTTTCCAAACAGTTTTTTTTGGTGCTTTTTCCTTATCTCCTGCACTCCAAAGGGGATTTAAGATAAGCATTAGCATTAAACCAATTAATAAAACTTTCCAAATTGTTTTTTTGTTTGTCATAGCTTCCTCCTTTCCGCTTGACTCTTCCTTTCTAAAAGATGTTCAACCATGTATGTAATTCCTAACTACTTTCTTTAAAAAGCAATATTAGGTAAAAATAGAGCTATTCCTGGTACTAAATAAATTATCACTGCTGATAGTACTAAAATCGCTATAAATGGCCCGATTTCTCTTATAATCTCAAAATATGGTTTCCTAAATATTAATTGGGCAGTAAAAATATCACATCCAAATGGTGGAGTTGCAGATCCAATTGCACCTTGCAAAATTACAAGCACTCCTAATAAAAGAGGGTCTATTCCACTACTAGCTACATACGGGGCAAAAATTGGGACTAAAATGTAGAACGCCACTACTGGCGAAATAAACATACAAGCCACAAAATAAGCAACGTTTACCATAATAACTAGTTTAAGGGGTGTGATTTGTGTAGTTCCAATAAATGATGATAAGATTTGTTGGGGAATCATATTGTAACTTAAGAGCCATGAAAATGCTTGCCCGGCTCCAATTAAAACAAATGTAGCTCCTGTAATCCATCCTGTTGTCAACAGTTGCGATTTAAAGTTTTTAAACGTTAACGATTTAAAAATTACTAACTCTAAGAAATAGGCATAGGCAACAGACGTAGCTGCAGCCTCTGTTGGTGAAAACAATCCAGAGTATATTCCTCCAATAACAATTATTGGGAATCCAAGGAGCCAGCTAGCCTCTTTAATTGCCTTATTTCTTTCATCTTTTGGAGCTTTTGGTAGTTTAGGAATCTTCTTAACTTTTGAGTAAATAATGCTGTAGATAGAGAAAAGAATTGAAATAAGAATACCAGGACCAACACAAGCTAGAAATAACTTCCCAACTGAGACATTTGCTACAACTCCATAGACAATAGCTCCAATGCTTGGGGGTATTAAATAAGCAATATCACTAGAGTTAATAATCAAACCAAGTGAAAACGAACTGGAATACCCTGCGTCCAACATAAGTGGATACATTGTTTGCCCAATAGCAGCTACAGTAGCTTGCGTAGAACCAGAAACTGCACCGAAAAATGTTGAACTAATACTTGTACTTATTGGTAGTCCCCCTCTTAGGTGACCAATACTAGAATTGACAGCATTGACAAGTCGCTTTGAACTCTCTCCATCAGTTATTATGCTTGCTGCTAAAATAAACAGAGGAATTGCCATCAAAACTGGAGAGCGAACTCCACTAATCATCTGTTGTACTATTGTATAAAAACTTATTCCTCCTGAGAAAAATATGGTCGTAAAAATAATAGATGCTGGAATAATTACAACAAATGGGACTCCCAAAAACATGAGACCAAAGAACACTAAGAACATAAATAAAACCATTTTGTTCCCCTTTATTAACTACAACTTCAAAATGCTAAACACCAGAGTGGTCAACCACTATGCCGTCATCGTATTCATTCATTGCATCACTTCCAATCCAGACTCCTGGACGGATAAAATTCAAAAAGAATGCCATCAGGTACCTTAACGCTGCAAGAAAAAATCCTACTGGAGCTGATAGCACAAAAATCCAATAGGGGAAGCTTAAAACAGGAGTTAATTGCTTCATGTTTTTCAATCTAATTACATATTGGATAGCAGCGACACCTAAAATTACCATTATGACCGCACTCAAGAGGGAAGAAAATATTGCAAATCCCTTTTGAACTCGTTCGGGCATAAGATCTGCTATTGCAGACATTCGAACGTGCCTAGCGTTTCTTGTCCCATACCCCAACCCTACAAATGTGACCATTATTGATAAAACCATTGCAATTTCTTCAACAAAATAAATTGGTTTAAATAAGTTTCTCCCAACAACATTTGATATTAGTAGCAGCGCCATTATAAAAACAGCGCCACCTAGGAAAAACTCTTCAATAATCTTTATTGCAGCATTGGCTTTATCAAAAATATTAATAATTTGTTTTTTCATATTTATTTCCATTTTTCTGCTTATAAAGCTTATTATTCATAATGCCCATGCAACTCTTACTCATAAACAAATAGATAAAATATTTTTATTTTACGTACAGTTTTCTAGGATAAGTAGCAAAAGGCTCACAACCTGTTTCTGTAACTCTTACAGTCTCACTTACACTAAATGCTAGGTTCGTGTCCCAAACACTTGGAATTAAGTGGAATACCATATTTGGTTCTAAAACAGTTTTATCATTTGCCCTCATGCTTGCTGTGTGCTCACCCCAATCAGGAGGATAGCCAACACCAGTTGAATATCCTAAGCGGTGTACCTCTTTCATAACTTCGCCACCACCTAAAGCTTTCCACCAAGTTGCCTCCACTTCCTCACATGTAACCCCTGGCTTAATACAATCAAGAGCTACTTCAATTGCCTCAATAGTTTTCTTACCTAACTCTTCCAACTCTTTGGGAGGTGTTCCAAAGTAAATTGTTCTTGACATAGGGCAATGATAACGTTCGTAACAACCTGCTGTTTCTAATAGGCAAAGCTGATCTTTCTCATAAGGTAAATCTGTCCATGTATAGTGGGCAGTCGATGCTCTCTCTCCGGTTAAAAATGTGGGTGGTCCTGAAGGATAGTCGCCGCCAATATCGCCTACTCCGCCAATTAAGGCGTGGTGTAAAACAGCAGCAGCGTGACTCTCTCTTACACCAACATCCATAAATTCAAAAGTTTTATCAAATGCATTGTCAACAATCTTCGCAGCATTTCTAATGAACTCTATTTCAGCATCAGATTTTACTATTCTGACCCAGTTAACTAAAAGTGAAGTATCTTTAAAAGTAGCATTTGGTAGATCTTTAGTTATTTCCAAATAGTGCCTGGGAGCAGTAAAAGCTAAATCAAGATCCATTCCAATTACTTTCCTGTCCCATTTCTTTTGTTTAAAGAAGTCAGCAACGTAGTTCATTGGGTGACTTACCAGCGACTGAACGTAGTGGTCTTCATAAAACAAAAGTTTGTCTTCAGGTAACCAAGTTGTTAATTTCGCACCATTGCGATCCATCGATCTACCGATCCAATAAGGAATCTCTTCATCGATTGGAACAACAATCATCTGAGGTACGTAATATGATTTACCATCATAGCCCGTTAGATAATTCATGTTGGCTGGGTTACCTGCAATCAAGATATCTATGCCTTGTTTTGCCATTTCTTTTTTTACATTTTCAATCCTGTTTTTGTACTCTTGAACTGTAAAAACTGCCATAAATCTCCTCCTTTTTACTGTTTGCCCTAAAATGTAAATTGACTTTTTTTAGCCGTCTTCCTTTACATTTCGACTTTAAAAAGCTCCAAACTCGTGTATAGCGTAGAGCATGAACCCCTATATGTCAACAAATATTTTTATATACTTTATTTTCCTTGACAATAAAAAGTGTTACGTTAAGATAAATATAGAGTTAAAAAAAGGAGGAGTACCATGGAGTTTTATGAATCCAATAGGAATCCATACCCAATGCCACGCTTGCCGATTTATTCAAAAGAAGGAATGGTAGCAACATCGCAACCTACTGCAGCACAGGCTGGGATTCACATCTTAAAGAGAGGCGGGAATGCTATTGACGCAGCAATTGCAACTGCAGCTGCATTGACGGTGGTTGAACCTACTTCTAACGGAATAGGAGGTGATGCTTTTGCACTTGTTTGGGCTAAAGATAAATTACACGGTTTAAATTCTAGTGGCCCTTCTCCTAAATCAATCTCAATAGAAGCAATTACGGAAAGAGGTTTTAAGGAAATGCCAGTTTTTGGATGGGAACCAGTCACTGTTCCTGGAGTTCCAGCAGCTTGGGCAGAATTAGCAAAAAAATTTGGTAATTTACCATTAGCAGAAACTCTACAACCAGCAATTGAGTTAGCTAAATATGGTTATGCAGTACCACCCACACTAAGTTTTTTATGGCAAAAAGCATTTTCAGAATTCAAAGAAAAGTTTAAAGAGTCTTATTTTGAGCCTTGGTTTGAAACATTTGCACCAAAAGGAAGAGCTCCCTTAACTGGTGAAGTTTGGGGATCAGCAGATATCGCTAAAACATTAGAAAGTATTGCAGCTACAAATGGTGAAAGTTTCTATAAAGGTGAGTTAGCTGAAAAAATTGATAAGTTTTCAAAAGATAATAATGGGTTTATCTCAATTGAAGATTTGTCTGCATATTCTCCTGAATGGGTAGATCCAATATCAGTAAACTACAGAGGATATGATGTTTGGGAAATCCCACCCAATGGACAAGGATTATCTGTCTTAATGGCTTTAAATATTTTAAACCAATTCCCTCCAGTGGATAGAAATTGTTCAAAGTCGATTCACAGAATGATTGAGTCAATTAAGTTAGCTATGACTGATGGTAATTATTATATTACTGAATCAGACTTAATGGATGTTAAGGTAACAGACCTTCTTTCCGATAAATATGCTAAAGAGAGAGCATCTTTGATTTCAGATATGGCTTTAATGCCATCTATTGGAAAACCAATGAAAGGGGGCACTGTTTATCTTGCTACAGCAGATGGTGAAGGAAACATGGTTTCATTTATTCAAAGTAACTATGAAGGATTTGGGTCAGGATTAGTTGTTCCAGGAACTGGAATAGCCCTTCAAGACAGGGGTAATAACTTTTCCCTCAACCCAGAAGACCCCAACTGTTTAGCCCCTAACAAACGAACTTTCCACACCATTATTCCTGGCTTTATGACTAAAAATAATAAACCTATTGGTCCGTTCGGTATTATGGGAGGGTTCAATCAACCACAAGGGCATGTTCAAGCAGTAATCAATTCAGTTGATAGTGGCTTAAATGCACAAGCAACTTTGGATGCACCTAGAGTTCGTTGGTTAAGTGGAAAATCAATATTAGTGGAACCCCATTTCCCACAATATTTAATCCATGAGCTGCTAAGTATGGGACATGATGTAAAAATTTCTCTTGACAGTACTATGTTTGGAAGAGGCCAAATTATTTGGAGAAATCCAGATAGTGGCACTTTAATCGGAGGCACTGAATCAAGAACTGACGGAACTATTGCTGTCTTGTAAAGGAGATTAAAAATGATTTATAAGAATCAAAATATTTATGGTTATTCCGTTGGGATTTTAGTTATTGAAGGCTACTTTCCCCGCCTTCCAGGGGCAATAGGTAACGCTACAACTTTTGATTTTCCTGTTTACTGTCGCGTTGTAAAAGGAGGAACTGGTTCTAAAGTAGTGAGGGATACAGGACAAGATGTTTTAGATATGTTTATTAAAGAGTGCAAGTGGCTTGAAGAGTTTGGAGTAAGATCAATTACAACAAGTTGTGGCTTTACTGCTAAATATCAAAAGGAATTAGCAGATTCGGTAAATATTCCTGTTTTTGCTTCGAGTCTTTTACTTGCCCCTCTTTTATATAGTTTCTTAAAACAAAACGAAAAAGTAGGAATCATTACTGCTGATTTTCATTATATTACCGACGATCATTACAAAGGTGTAGGAATTGATAAAAGCCGAGTTGTTACAGTTGGGCTGGAAGATTATACAGAGTTTACTGATGTTGTTTTCAATGATAGAAAGGGAATGGATGTTAACAAAATTGAGGATGAAGTTGTTGACGCAGCCTTAATGTTGGTGAAAAATAACCCAGACGTAAAGACAATTTTACTTGAATGTAGTTTGCTACCTCCTTTTGCTCGTGCAGTTCAAGAGGCTGTCCAACTACCAGTATACGACTTTACATCTCTAATTAATTTCGCTCACAGTGGCTTTATTAGAAAAGACTTTGTGGGATATTTTTAATTATTAAGCCGTATGTAGAATGAAACAAAATGCCTGGTAATTATTATTGCCAGGCTTTAATTTCAAAAATAATTATTGAGGATACTATGAATATAATTGGAATAAATGGGAGTAGACGAAAGAACGGAAACAGTGCCACCCTTGTTAAAAAAGCGCTTGAAGGAGCTAGCATAGCGCAAGCAAAAGTAGAGTATCTCGATCTTTCTACTTATCATATTCAAGAATGTATCGGATGTGAAAAATGTAGAATAGCAAAAACTTGTACTCAATTTAACGATGGCATGCAACTTATTTATCCAAAGGTAATTAATGCAGATTGTATTATTCTAGCATCCCCAGTGTACAACCAAAATATGACAGCTCTAATGAAAACTTTTATCGACAGGTTATATCCTTTTTTCAATTTCCCAGAAAAACGCCCTGGCCCCTACTCTTCTAGATTTGAAGGAATGGGTAAAAAAGCAATTGTATTTGCTGTTTGTGAACAACCACGATCAGAAATGGCTGGATTCACAGCCTTAGCTATGTCACATAGTATGAAAGTTCTTGGTATTGATGTTGAAAAAGAAATAGTTTTTACATCACACTTTGAAGCAAGTTCTGTATCAAAAAGTCCAGAGGATTTGCAAAGGGCTTTTAGTGTTGGTTATGATTTTGTAAAAAAACATCAATAGAGATATTGCCCTCTCTTTATGCTTTTAGTTCACTTAGTTCATAATCAATATTTAAAGCGGGGTAACTATTTGCACCTAACTGAAATGAAACTGTTTTACACGCTTCATGAATTATTTTTATATACTTGATTGTGACTTCTTCTGAAAAACGATCTTTAAGGCCTGCAATTGCAATAGATCCTATTAAATTGTTTGCAAATCCAAAAACGGGTGCTGCGACAGCGGCAACATTTAAATTAACTTCTTCTCTAGTCACTACATATGCTTGATGCTGGATTATATTACGATCATTAACTGCTTTTTCAACAGCTGCTTTCCCATTAGGTGTATTATCATTTAAAAAGGTGTCACAAAAGTCTTTGAAACGATCTTCATTCATAAAAGCCATCATAGCTTTTTGAGTTGCCCCTCTGTTAAATGGAATTCTTGTTCCAATTCTGGTTTGAACAGCTATTGTGTGAGGAGAATTAACTTTCTCAATAAAAACCCCATAATATCCTTCAGGGATTCCAAAGTGAATTGTCTCCTTAGTCATTTCTGCAACTTCTCTCATTATTGGCAAAGCAGTAAGGATATAACTTCTATCCTCATAAATAGAGTTTGCAAACCTGAGCAACTTAGTATGTAGTCTGTATTGTTTGGTTACTCTATCATAGCTAAGATAGTCCCTTTCTAGAAATGTAATTAGTGATTTGTAAACTGAACTTATAGAGGCCCCTATCCCATTGGCTATTTCAGTAGCAGTCATTGCCTTACCTGATTCTCCAATATAATCAATAATATCTAAAGAGTTCTCAAGGCTTTTTAATAAAGGTGTTTTCACATTATTTTTCATTTAATTCGACACCATACAACAAATTGGTTAAACAATCAACATTAAGTAGGTAGAGGCTTCGCAACCTCTACCCCTCACACCACCGTACGTACCGACCAGTATACGGCGGTTCAACTAAACAAACAATTGTACCTGTAATCAAGTACAACAAGGTCCCTCTCCATCCTTTTGGCATGGAGAGATTTGTAATACAGCACAGCATCCACTAGTTTGTAATGGTTGTGGATTACCTCATTCTTAATGAGATAACCCATCACATTTGCCATCTTCCAATAAGAGTTGCTTCCAAGTTTCCAGGACTTCAGAGATGATTCAGAAACTCCAAGTTGCCTTAATCTGCGTCTCCTGTTGTTCTTGTTCTTCCATTGCTTGTACAGGTATTGGCGAATCCTTCTACGAATCCAGCCCATTAATCTTTCAAGGTATTTGTTCATGGAACTTCTGCTAAAATAGCCTATCCATCCTCTTAAGACTCTGTTAAGGTCATTGATGACCACATCTATCTTCACTCCACGATTACGCCGAGTGATGACTCTTATGCGGTCTTCTAGTTTCTTTAACTTCTTCTTTTGAGGGATTACCATACCCAGTTCCCCTTTATTACCATAGGTCACAAAGGTGAATCCCAAGAAATTTGAAAACTTAGCATCTCTTGCTTCTGTTTTCTCCTCGTTTACCTGTAGTTGCAATTTGCGTTGTAGAAACCTCTTCGCACTATCTCTAACTCGGTAAGATGACATCTTACTTTTAGTAAAGATGTTACAATCATCTGCGTATCGGACAAAGCGAAGGCCTCTTTTCTCTAACTCCTTATCGTAAGGTGTTAGATAGATGTTAGACATTAATGGTGACAGTGGTCCTCCTTGAGGAGTGCCTAAAGCAGTTGCCATCATAGACCCGTTTGTCATCACTCCACTTTTTAAGAATACCCAGATTAGTCGCCTAATATCTTTATCATCCATGTGCTTATCAATCAAACCCATTAGAATGTCGTGGTTGACCGTATCAAAGAACTTAGATATATCTAAATCCACTGTGTGACGGTAACCTTCAGATATGTAGGTCTGTGCCAATCGAACCGCATCTTCTGCACTTCTGTTTGGCCTAAAGCCAAAGCTAAAATCACTAAAGGTTGGTTCAAAGACCCCTTCTAGTACCTGAACTATTGCTTGTTGGATTACTCTATCTACTGCTGTAGGAATACCCAACAACCTGACCCCTCCGTTGTCTTTGGGTATCTCTACCCGAAGCACCGGTTGGGCCTTGTAGGTTCGTGTAACAATTCTGTATCGAATTTCCAACCAATTCTCTTCAAAGTAGGCTGGCAGTTCTTCAACTTTCATTCCATCTACTCCGCTAGAGCCTTTGTTAGCCATAACTTTCTTAATAGCTTGTTGGATGTTCGACAGGGAAATCAGTTGTTCGCAAAGCTTAGTATTAGGTTCTAGCTTGTTTTCCTTTCTCATTCATTCCTTCTTCTGCTAATTCCTCTTAGTAGGCGTTTCAGCTTTTCAGATTAATAGCAAAGCTCCCCTGAGCTAAATTCAGCCCTTCATAAACTTCCCAGTTTACTACTATGGCTTCTGCTGACTTCTGTAGCCGAACAATAAATATTGATTTGACTCTCTATTTACCTTGTCTAAATGACAGACTACAGACCTCCCCTGTTAAGAGTAATAACTTTCATCCCATGTAGATGCCACATATACTGTTTTAGATGTAGTGAGGATTTTGTCACTTTTTGCAGACTCATCCACTAAAACAGCCTCACATATGGTTTCTGTTCGTCACCTCGGAAATTTGCCTCGCACTTCCTTCAGACCCAGCCTCACGACTACGCCCTTGTGGTCAGCTAGCAGTTTCTCTCACACTACAACCTGCAACGGACTTACACCGTCTAGTTATTACCCATGCAGGGCAAACAAAAAAGAAGATAGCCTTTAAGACTATCTTCAATTTTATGTAATCTTTGAATTATATAATTCCCAAATGCTTACGAGGATTTGTCTTAAAAATTTTCGTAAGTGATTCTTTTGAAACCCCATATGCTAACATCATTTGCAACATCCACCTCATTCCAACAGTGTGTGGAGGATTATGCAGTTGTCCAAAGTCTGAGCCAAACACAAAGTGATCTGCTCCTACTTCTTCAATCATCTGAGCAGCATAAATTGGCCCTGTCTCATGCAATGGGAAACAAAGTGTTCCCAGTCCACTTAACATCATTTTAACCCCTTCTTTAGCATAATCTTTCATTTGAGCTATTGTTGTTTTGGAGTGAATATGAACTGGGTGTACTGCCTCAAGATGTTTTACCCCTAGCTTTATTGCTTCTTCGAAAACAACTGCTGTCTCAGCATATGGATAGTGACCGGAAGCAACAACTAAATCATTATCAGCAGCAATTCGTAGGATCTCTTTAAGCTCAGGTAGAACTTTCTTGTTCTCATCTAAAATACGTAAACCTGCCCCACTTTGATCATCATAGACTAATTTTCTATGGTGATAGGAATCTACCATCGGTAACCAAATATATTTCATTCCTGGATATTTTAAACATCTTTGAACAGCATTTGGATTCAATCCGCCTACTGACTGATTCAAAGTTATTCCTCCAAAAATCTTAACAGGATCTAACTCTTTTTCTTCTGCCCAATTATTTAGCAATTTAGCTAAAAGAGCGTTCCTACTAGCTGAAGGAGTATACCATGTTTTAATTACAACTGCTTCGCATCCTTCATTCGTATAATCTTGTAACATCTCATCTTCCAGATTTATACGATCAAATGGTTCAGAGCCACCATGAGCATGGATATCAATAGCCCCTTTCATCAATTCGTCAATATCGTCCAAAGAGAAGTGTACACCAGCCAAGAATCTAGCATACTGAATGTTAACGAATCTTATTTGTTCTTTTAAAAGAAAATCTTTTACTTCCTCACTAACATCTCCACGGTCAAATACAATCACATCTCTCAGTCTATCAACACGCTCTTTGGGTACATCGATAGACATTAATTTTTTTAAATCAAATTTTTCATGTGCGTCCATTATTATCTCCTTTAACATTGAGCACTACTGCTTCATTTTTTGATTTTATTGTTTGATAAATAAGAACTAATGCAAAAACACCCATTCCAACCAAATCTGTAACTAATGAACCATGTATTAAAAATATCCCTGATGTAAAAGCTACAATGCGGAGAAGAGGTTTCATTGTTGTTCTGAAGTACCCAGCAACTGATGTTGATAAAATAAATATTCCAACTAAAGCAGTTGTTAAAGCTAAAACAATTTTCATTGGAGAAGCTTTTAACAATAAAGCTGGTGAAAACACAAACATGAATGGAACTATGTAAGCTACAATCCCATAAGTAAAAGCTCTAAATCCTGTCTTAGAAGGATCAGCATCTCCTATTCCAGCAGCAGCATAACTCGTTAATGCTACTGGTGGTGTAATAGTTGATACACACCCAAAGTAAAAAACAAAAAGGTGTGATGCTAATGGAGATATGCCCATTTGAACTAAAGCAGGTGCAGCTAGCGATGCCAAAATGATATAAACAGCAGTTGTGGGAAGCCCACTTCCTAAGATTATTGCAGCAATCATCGTTAAAAATAGTGCTATTGGGATAGATCCACCAGACAGGGAAACTAAAGAACTTGAAAACTTTACTCCCAAGCCAGTCAAATTTACTATTCCTACTATTATTCCAGCTGCAGCACAGCTAACAGCAACAGGTACTGTTGATTGTATTCCATCTATTAGTGCTTCTGCTATCTTAGCTAAAGTCATTCGTGTTCCTTTTCTAAAAGCAGCCACTACAATTAATACTAAGATAGAAAAAAACACAGACTTCATTGAAGAAAAACCTTTTACCAACGAGACAATTAAAACAACAATTGGAATAAAAAGGTGCCCTCCTGCAAGTAAAGATTCTTTAATAACGGGCAATTCTTCTTTTGGTAGACCTACCAACCCTTTTTTCAAAGAAATTAAGTCAGTAATAAAAAATAGAGTAATATAAAATAGTATTGCTGGGACAAAAGCAGAAACACATAGTTCGCCATAAGAGATCCCAATATATTCAGCTACCAAGAAAGCTGCTGCACCCATAACAGGTGGCATTATCTGACCACCAGTCGATGCTACAGCTTCAATTGCACTTGCTTCTTCTCCGGTGTAACCTGCTGTTTTCATTAATGGGATGGTAAAAGTACCTGTTGTTACGACGTTCGCAACAGGAGAGCCTGAAATAGTTCCCAACATTAGACTGCTTAGAATAGCTGTTTTCGCAGGGCCCCCTCGAGAACTCCCTGTTAACGAATAGGCAATATCAATGAACAGCTTTCCACCATTTGAAGAGTTCAAAAATGCACCAAATAGGACAAATAAAACAACAAAGGTTGCACTAATACTTAAAGCATTTCCAAATATTCCTGTCTCTGAATAACTGAGAGTTGAAAGAACTCTGTACCAAGAGTACCCTTTATGTTTGAAAATTCCGGGTAAATATGGTCCAACTTTTGAATATATTAATAATACCAAAGCAGTTATTGCCAGAGAATTTCCAGTGCATCGCCGTGAAGCTTCCAATACCAATAATATTAGGATCACTCCATAAACAACCTCACTAGTGCACAAAACAGGAGATAGCCTATTTACTCTTCCTTTCCACGTTAAAAGTATATATATACCAACGACTATTGAAGCAATTGTTAGTATCCAATCGATTACTTTTCTCTCCCTTTTTTTTGGGAAAATCAAAAATACTATCGAGAATACTATTAACCAGTGGGTAACTGTTTGTACCATTGAGGAAAATGTCCCAATTCCTCCAGTATAAAGATGAAAAACACCTCCAGCAAAGGCAATGCTCCCCACGAAGATCGTGAGGAGTTTGCCATTCAAGACAGTTTTAATGTTCACTTTAAGACTCCAATTTCTCTATAATAGCGAGCAGCACCTTCATGAAGAGGTATACTAGTAGATGGTGCAATTTCAGGAGTAATTGTTTTTGCAGAAGGAGATGCTGCAACCAACATTTCAAAGTTTTCAAACACAGCTTTGGTCATTTCATATACTAAATCTGCGTCAACCTTTGCATTAATCATCAACATGTTCTGCGTTGCAACAGTGTGAGTGTCATGATCTAAACCATACATTTCCTTTGGAATATCATAAGCAATATAGTATGGGAATGCTTCTAGAAATTGGGTCCTAAAGGGTTCCTCAAATTCGATTAGATCAAACTTTTTGCCAGTGGCTTTCAATTCTTGAATAGCACTTACAGGAGGGCCTGCTGAAGCAATTGCCATTGCGACTTTTCCATCTGCTAAAGCTTGCATTCCCTCACTAAAAGATAAGTAACTAGGAATAATATCATTCCAACTATAACCTTTAAGCTTTAATGCTTTTTCTAAAAACAGAGATGTACTGTTACCTTGAGGGCCAACTGCAACTCTCTTGCCAACTAAATCATCAAGAGTTTTAATACCAGAGCTTTCTAGCACTGCATAGTGAACAACTCCAGGCGCCATACCATTAATGAATCCACGCAAATTAGGGTGCTCATTCTCAAATGGTGTCTCACCCACTAAAGCAAAATAAGCTAAATCGGAGTTTGCTATACCAATTTCACAATCACCTAAATCTACTAGCCCTGGATTTTCCACTGTTCCTCCAGTAACCTCAACACTTACATGCATATTAGGTATTGCTTTTTTAAAGATTTCAGATAAACCTACTCCAATTGGATAGTAAGCTCCCCCAGTTCCAGCTGTAGCAATTGCTACTTGAGTAACAGTTCTAGTTTTTGTTGTTTCGACATCAGAAGCTTGTGATCCTTTTGATGCACTTTGTTTTGCACACCCAAAAGATACAACCAATACGATAAGTAAAACGATTCCTAACGTTTTTTCATACTTATCCTCCTTCTTATAACTATGTATTTTCCTTACAGGAAAGTAGTTTTACTATCAGGATAACTTCATCGTAAAAGATGATTGTTAGAGTTGTCAAGTAAAAAATAAGTAATTAATTATCAATATCACTAATTGTTTAGTTTATAATAATTTTTACCGCTTAATGAGCTAGTGTCTAACTTTAGCCGGATACAAATAGTATTTATTAGATTGTTGTGATAGACTCCCTCTCAATGATTGAAGTTAATGCATATAAACACCGCTACAGTGCTTTTGAGATGTACAAGATCTTTTTACTAATGTTCAAAGATTTATCTTTGATGATAAAGAACAAGAAAGAAAAAGATGTTGATGAGGATTTTATTGAGCGCATTATGTTAGCTGTTACTGAAGTTAATGGGTGTGCAGTATGTAGTTATGCTCATACTAAGATGGCCCTTGAAAGTGGATTTTCTATTGAAGAGATTGAAAGTTTTTTTAGTGGAAGTGACACCTACATAAAAGCAGAAGAGTCTTTAGGAATTATGTTTGCCCAACACTACGCAGATAACAAAGGCTCTTACACTAAAGAACACTTTGCCTCTTTAGTTGACTATTATGGTGAAAAAAGAAGTAAAATAATCTTAGCAGCAACTAG
>Ga0265293_10006144_pt1 | contig 19429 bp, 17 predicted proteins | sample Munlanlewell138R_FD_192505 | JGI IMG/M metagenome (GOLD analysis project Ga0265293, IMG submission 192505) | Leachate microbial communities from a municipal landfill in Southern Ontario, Canada - Leachate well 138R | ecosystem: Engineered > Solid waste > Landfill > Unclassified | place: Canada... | reverse complement strand
TGAGAGCAGGAAGTTCCGCCTATCAAACAAACGATGCGCTCAAGCGCCAGGCTTTGTAGTTCGAGGCCAAGTGTTTGACATGTCGAATCAAATGCAAGCCACGAGCGCCGCGCGATCTAGCGCGCCTGCCGTGGTACGGGGCAGTGCCTGCACGAAGACCACATGCTTCGGCCGCTTGTAGCGCGCGATGCGCTGGCCGACAAACTCGATCAGCGACTCGGCGGTCAGCGCGTGTCCCACCTTCAGGACGCACACCGCTTTCACGGCTTCGCCCCATTGCGCATCGGATACGCCCACCACCGCCACCTCGGCGATGGCGGGGTGCGCGAGAATTGTCTGTTCGACTTCCGCTGGATAGACGTTTTCCCCCCCCGGCTTGATGAGCCGCTTGGCTTCGGAACGGCCGCCGTACCAGAGGTAGCCGTCGCTGTCCAGGTGCCCCAGATCGCCGGTGTGGTGCCAGCCGTTGCGAAAAGCGATGGCGCTGTCCTCGGCGCGACCCCAGTAGCCATGAAACACCGTGGGTCCGCGGACGGCGATTTCCCCGGCGGCACCGTGCGGCAGCGGGCGGTCCTGTTCATCGAGGATGGCTACGGTGCTCAGGCCCGCTGGACGGCCCGCGCTGCCCGGTCGCTCGGCCATTGGGGACAACGAGACCGGTCCCGAGGTCTCTGTCTGACCATAACTGCTCCAGAAGGCCGCCCCAGGACAGCGGGCCTGGAAGCGGGCGATGGTCTCGGCGGAGTCGATACCGGTCACCACGCGCAGGCTCTGGAGCGACGAATGCGCACTCTCCGCGGCGTCCGTCAGTGCGCCCAGCATCGGCGGGAAGACGCCGATCATGCTGCCGCCGTCATCATCGATGTGCCGCACCAGTGCCGCCGGGTTGAATCCCGGCAGCAGCAAGGTCGCGGCACCAGCTTGCTGGGCCGCCAGCATGAAGCCGATACCGGCAACATGAAACAGGGGCAAGACGCCCAGATTGACGTCGGCGGCGGACAGCTTCCATGCCAGCTGCAGCTGCATGCTCGCGGCGATCAGGCCACCATGCGTCAGCACCGCTCCGCGCGAGCGGCCTTCCACGGCGGCGGTGTGAATGATGAACAAGGCGGTGTCGTCGTCGACCTCGGCCACGGGCGCCAGTTCATCGACATACAAGTCGCTCACCGGCTGCTGATCGGACCGGACCGCCCCGATGATGTAGCACGGTATCTTGAGCAGCAGCGTTTGCGGCAACAGTGCCTCGAACTCGCCAGCGACGAACACGGCCCTGGGCGCCGTTTCGTTCAGGACATGCGCCACCTCGTCGGCCGACAGCCGGCTGTTGATCGGCACCACGACGGCCGCCAGACGCGCCGCAGCTGCGAACAGGTCCACGTATTCGAGACCATTGGCTGCCAGGATGGCGACCCGGTCGCCCGGGGCCACGCCGATGCCGGCCAGTCCCGCCGCCAGACGTCCAGCCCGCTCGGCGTACTCGGCGTGACTGACATGACGCCCCTCGAACACGAAGGCGGTGCGTCTTCCATGCAACGCCGCGTTGCGGCGCACCAGGTCTTGCAGCGTGTAGGAGCGAAGATTCATGGAGGGCCGATCCTCGCCTCGGGTATTCACGAATGCGCGATGCACGATCCAACGACGCGGCTCAGCCGATCATGGTGTATCCGCCGGAGACCGAGAGCACCTGGCCGGTGACGTGGCCCGCCATCTTCTTCGACGCAAGAAACACCACCGGGCCCGCGATGTCCTGCGGCCGGCCCACCTTGCGCAGCGGCAGCGTCGCAGCGATCTTCTCGACCTGCTCGTCGGTGAAGTTCGCGCCAGCGTTGGTCCACATGCTGCTGCCGCCCACCTCGTCGGCCGCCTGGGGAATGGTCACGCCCGGGCACACCACGTTGCAGCGGATGCCGTAGCGGCCATTCTCGCGCGCGATGGTTTTCATGAAGTTGTTGATCGCCGCCTTCACGCCGCCGTAGATGGCCTCGCGGGCCTCGCCCTGGCGGCTGGCATCCGAACTGATCGAGATGATCGCGCCTTCCTTGCGGGGCACCATGAGTTCGAGCGCAGCCTTCGTGCAGTTGAGGACGCCGACCAGGTTGATGTTGATCACTTTCTGCCAGAACTCCGGCGTGGTCTGGGTAAAGAACATCAGGCTGTCCCAGCCCACGTTGTTCACCAGCACGTCGACGGCACCGTGCTTGTCCACAGCGGCGCGAAACATCGCCTGCACCTGGTCCAGTTGCGTGACGTCGGTCTTGACGACCTGCACCGAGGCCGCGCCGCTGGCCATGGCGAGCTCGGCGGTGTTCTTCGCCTGCACCTCGTCGACGTCTCCGATCGTGATGTGGGCGCCTTCCGCGGCAAACCCAAGCACGATCGCACGACCGATGTTGGACGCGCCGCCGGTGATGACGACAGATTTCGTACGAAGTTCCAGATCCATCTCTATTGCCTCTCAGTTCGAATGGGGGTTGAATGGGAGCAGCGTAAGACACGCCCCCCTGAATCTATTCGACATATGGAACCGGGATTCCTGTCTTGCGTTCCTGCGATGGCGCTGGACCCAAAGGTTCAGCCCATCGAACGGGCCGCATCAATACTGGATGGCCACCCGCCCCACCCGCTCGCGGGCTATGATCAGTTTCATCACCGCCGCGGTGCCGTCGCCGAGTTCGAGGCCCATCACATCGCGCAGGCGCTGCTGATGCGCCAGGTCCTTGCTCCAGCCATAGTGGCCGAAGGTCAGCAGGCACTGGTGGATCGTGTCGAATCCATGGCGCGGCCCCATCCACTTGCACATCGCCGCCTCCGCCGTGTGCGGCTGGCCGGCGTCGCGCAGCGACAGCGTGTGATAGCAGAGCTGGCGCACGGCCGCCATCATCGACTCGCCCTCGCTCAGCGGCAGGCTCACGCCTTGGAACTGTGCGATCGGGCGGCCGAAGGCCTGGCGTTCCTTAGTGTAAGCCCAGGCTTCGTCCAGCGATGCCTGGGTCGCGCCGACACATTGCAGGCCGATCAGCGCCCGGCTGTAGTCGAAACCCTGCATGACCTGTGTGAAGCCCTTACCTTCTTCCCCGATCAGGTAGCTGGCTGGAATCCGAACGTCGTCAAAAAACACCGACCCACGCCCGATGATCGTCGAGCCCACGTCGTCGAATTTGGTTCGAGAGATGCCCTTGGTACCTTCGTATGGTACGAAGAACGCGCTCACGCCCTTTGCACCATCCTCGGGTCGCCCCGTTCGGGCAAACACAACATACGCGTCGGCCCGATCGGCGAAAGTGATCGATGTTTTCTCACCATGCAGCACGTAGTCGTCGCCTTCCTTACGTGCGCGCAGTTGAAGATTGCTGGCATCCGAGCCCTGACCCGGCTCGGTGAGGCAGATTGCTACGATGGCATCGCCGGATACCATGCGCGGAACCCACTCCTTGACAACCTCGGGACGCGCATGGCGCACGAGGATGGCGCCGTTGAGCGATGCGCTGACGACGATTGTGCTCACGTTGAAGTCCCCATACGCCACCTCCTCCACTACGAGCCCGGTGGTGACCGAGTCGGTCCCCATGCCGCCGAGTGCTTCGGGCAAGTCGGTCCCGAGGAACCCTAGACGGCCCAACTCGGAGACGAGTGACCGATCAAGCGTACCCGCGCGCTCGCGCTTCTGGTAGTCAGGAAGCAGGCGTTCAACCGCGAAGCGGTGAACGGATTCTTTCAAGGCTTTCTGTTCGTCGGTGAGGATCATGGTATGGATATGTTTGAGAAGAAAAAAATGGGCACGCAGCGACGCGGAGGTCAGGACCGCATGAGCGTATTCGAGGTGGCGAGACGGCCAGCGCGCTCGCGCGCGACGATCAGCTTCATGGCCTGCGCCGTTCCCTCACCGAACTGGAAGCCCATCACGTCGCGCAGCCGCTGCTGATGCGCCATGTCCATGGACACAGCGTAGTGACCGATGGTCGCGATGCACTGCTGGATCGCCTCGATCGCGATCGCCGGCGCGAGCGCCTTGACCCGTGCCGATTCGAGCCGATACGACCGCCCCGCATCGCGCAACGCGAGCCCTTGATGGCACAGGGCACGGAAGGCCGCGACCTGAGCCTCGATCTCGACCAGCGGGAACGTCACGCCCTGGTATTGCGCGATCGGCAGGCCCATGACCTTGCGTTCCTGCACGTAAGTCCAGGTCTCGTCCAGCGAGGCCTGGGCTGCGGCCAAGCACATCAACGACAGCAGCATCCGGCTGTGCTCGAGCCCCTGCATCACATGGGTGAAGCCTTTGCCGTCGTCACCCAGGCGGTGGGTCACCGGTACCCGCACGGCGTCGAAAAAGACCGAGCCGCGGCCGACGATTTTGTGGCCGAAGTCCTTGTAGCGGCTGGCCGAATAACCGCGATCCGCGGTGACGAGAAACGCGGTAACGCCATGCGCTCCCGATTCACGCGTCCCGGTACGGGCCAGCACGATCAGCGCATCGGCCTGGTCGCAGAAGCTGATCGAGGCCTTCTCGCCGGTCAGCACGTACTCATCGCCATCGCGCACCGCTTTCAACTGGATATTGGCGGCGTCGGTGCCAGCGTCAGGCTCGGTGATCGCGATGCCCAGCACCGCGTCGCCGGCGAGCTGGCGGCGGGTCCATTCGCGTCCCAGCTCCGGCTGCGCGTGGCGCGAGACGATCCCGCCGAGCAGCGAGCCCATCATCTGGAAGCAGCCGACGTTGAAGTCGCCATAGGCGATGGCCTCGGACACCAGCCCCGCTGTCACGGCATCGGCCCCCGCCCCGCCGAACTCCTCCGCAAGTTCGCAGCCGATCAAGCCGAGCGCCCCCATTTCCCGCAGCAGCGACCGCTCGATCTTGCCCTCGGCATCGCGCAATTGGTAGGCGGGACGCAAGCGCTCGCGGGCAAAGCGCTGCGCTGTCTCCCTGATGGCTTCCTGTTCCTGCGTGAGGACCATCGCTGTCTCCTGATGTTTCAGAGTGCTGCTTCGAACAGGCCGGCTGCGCCCATACCGCCACCCACGCACATCGTGACGACCACGTAGCGCACCCCGCGGCGGCGCGCCTCGATCAGCGCGTGTCCGGTCATCCGCGCTCCCGACATGCCGAAGGGGTGGCCGATCGTGATGGCACCGCCGTTGACGTTCAAGCGGTCCATCGGAATCCCGAGCCGATCGGCGCAATACAGCACCTGCACCGCGAAGGCTTCGTTGAGCTCCCACAGGCCGATGTCCTCGACCTTCAGCCCCGCCCGCTCGAGCAGCTTCGGGATGGCAAAGACCGGGCCGATGCCCATTTCGTCCGGCGCGCAGCCGGCCACGGCGAAGCCGCGGAACCAGCCGAGCACCGGCAGGCCCTTGCGTGCCGCGAAATCCGCATCCGCGAGCACGCAGGCGGCGGCGCCGTCGGAGAGCTGGCTCGCGTTGCCGGCCGTCACCGTGCCACCTGCATTGACCGGCTGGAGCGCCGCCAGGCCAGCGAGCGTGGTGTCGGGACGGGAACCCTCGTCGCGCTCGAGCGTCACCTCCTGCTTGAACGGTTCGCCCTCCTTCGGCTTCTTGAGCATGGTGGTGCGGATCGGCACGATCTCGTCGTCGAAGGCGCCTGCAGCGACTGCCGCGGCATAGCGCTGCTGGCTGCTCAGGCCGTAGGCGTCCTGGCGCTCGCGCGAGATGCCGTAGCGCTGCTGCACGAGCTCCGCGGTGTCGATCATCGGCATGTAGACCGAAGGCGCGTTCTCAGCGAGCCACGGTTCCTCGCGCATGAAGCGGTTGGTGTGCTCGCGCACGCAACTGATCGACTCGGTGCCGCCGGCGACGGCCACGCTCAGCTGGCCCGATCCGATGGCCTGGGCCGCGATGGCGATGCTCTGCAGCCCCGACGAACAGTAGCGGTTCACCGTCATGCCGGGGACGGAATCGGGCAGGCCGGCGGCCAATGCACTGATGCGGCCGATGTTGAATCCGTTCGCGCCTTCCGGGAACGCGCAGCCCATGATCACGTCGTCGACCTGCGCCGGCTCGAGTCCAGCGCGCTCGACGCTGTGACGGACCACGTGGGCGCCCAGCGTGCCGCCGTGGGTGATGTTCAGGGCGCCGCGAAACGCCTTGCCAATCGGCGTTCTCGCGTAGGCAACGACGGCGACTTCAGTCATGGTTGATCTCCTGTTTGGATTCTTCGATGGGAAGCGGTAAGGCATTCAGCCGCTGGCGATGCGCCCAGTAGGCATCCAGCGAATTCAATGCGTCGGACTCGTTGGCGAAGACCGGCAGTCCGCATTGGCCGAAAAGCGAGCGCACGTGCACGTGCGGGCTGTAGACGGCCACCGGCTTCTGTAACGCCCGCACCGCTTCGGCGGTGTCGCGGGCAAAACGCGGGGTGTCGTAGCTCGGTCCGCCGATGGCGAGCAAGCCGAGCGTGGCCGCATCGACCCCGGGGTCGGAGAGGACGCAACGCACGGTGTTGCCCAGCAGCGAAGAGTCGCTCAGCAAGGCGGCCGTGAGGTCGATGGGATTGCGGTTGCGCGAGAACTCCGGCAGCACCGTCTCGAGCTGGGAAAGGGTCGACGGTCCGAGCTGCGCCAACGGCACCTGGCGCCGGGCGGCTTCATCGGCCGCCATCACGCACGCGGCGCCGGAGTTGCTCATCAACATCACAGAAGGCCGTGCACGGGAGCCGACGGGCGCCAGCCGGTTGGGGCCGAGGTACAGCGGCACCGTGGCAATCAGCTCGTCGAGGTTGTCCACGGTGCGGCAACCGCACTCTTCGAAGACCTTGTCGATCGACGGACTCACGGCCCCGCCGGAGCCGGTATGCCAGGCCGCCGATCGCACGCCGTCGGCCGAACGCCCGGCCCGCAGGGCCAGCACCGGAATGCGCCGGCGCGCCGCCTCCTCCAGCGCCCGGCGCATGCGGGCCTCGTCCGGCACGTTTTCCAGGTACAGCATGATGATGCCGACGCCCTCGTCGCGTGCCAGCGCCTCGACGAGGTCGGCGCAATCGACGTCCGATTCGTTGCCCGAGGTCGCGACGTAGCGAACGCCCCAGCCGTCTGCGCGCAGCAGGCCGTAGGCGCACACGCCGATGCCGCCGCTCTGAGAGACGATGGCGATCGGCCCGTCCTTGGGCTCGAAGTCGTTGTAGATCGATGCGAAGGACAGCACCGCACCTGTCGAGAAGTTGGAGATGCCGATGCAATTCGGACCGACCAGCCGCACGCCGCCGCTGCGACAGATGTCGACCAGGCGCTGCTGGCGCTGGCGGCCCGCGTCGCCGGTTTCGGCAAAGCCGGAGGCGAACAGCACCGCATTGCGCACGCCCAGACGGACGCAGGCCTCCAGCTGGGCTTCGGCCTGATCGCCGCCGACGCACAGGATGGCCACGTCGGGAACCTCGGGCAGCGCCTCCAGCGAAGCGTGGGTCGCCAGGCCCTGGACCGTCGGGGAGCGCGGGTTGACCGCGTAGATCTGGCCGCGGAAGCCCTGTGTGATCAGGTACTTCAGAGGCCGGCCTCCGACTTTGTCGGGATTGTCGGACGCGCCGACGACGGCCACGGAATGGGGCCGCAGGAGCGTTTGGAGGTCGTCGCTTCGTTTCATGGAGATCGCAATGGAGTGGGAACGGTGGGGTGGCACGGGAGGTATCGCTGCGGACGCATCACCGTGCCGGCAAACGCAGCACCTCGCGCGCAATGATGTTGCGCTGGATCTCATTGCTGCCACCGTAGATCGTCGCGGGGCGCGACTTGTACCAGGAGCCGAGAATGTTGATGGCCTCGTCGCCGAGTTGCACGTCGCCTACAAGTCCGCCGGCGGCACCGGCGGTTTCGACGCCGAGCGCGGCGATTCGCTGGAAGGTCTCGGTCGACCAGATCTTCAGCAGCGAGACGTCCGGGCCGAGCGGTTCGCCGCGCACCAGCCGGGCGGCGAAGCCAGCATAGGCATCGGCCAGGTGCACGACGTCGAGCTGCAAGGCGGCGAACTTGTCGCGGAAGGCAGGGTCGTCCTGCCGACCCGTCAGGCGCGCGATGCGCAGCAGCATCTGCAGGCCGTATTCACAGAATTTCGGACTGCCCAGCGAGACGCGCTCGAAGCCCAGCAGGCTCTTGGCGATGGTCCAGCCGCGGTTGATCTCGCCAACGAGGTTGTCGGCCGGCACGCGCACGTCGTCGAGAAAGACCTCGCAGAACTCCTCATGGCCGGCGATGTCGCGGATCGGCCGCACGCGGATGCCAGGCGCATGCCGGTCGGCGAGCAGGAAGCTGATGCCCTCCTGCTTCTTCGCCTGCGGATCGGTGCGCACGAGCAGGAAGATGTGCGTCGCGTCCTGCGCCAGCGTGGTCCACGTCTTCTGACCTGTGACGACGAACTCGCGTCCGTTCGGCCCGTCCACCAGTTCGGCCCGCGTGCGCAGGCTCGCGAGGTCCGAACCGGAGCCCGGCTCGGAATAGCCCTGGCACCAGATGTGCTCGCAGCTCAGGATCCCGGGCAGGAAGCGGCGGCGCTGCTCCGGCGTGCCGTAGCGCATCAGCAGCGGGCCGATCATCAGCACGCCGTGGTCCTGGTAGCGCGCGATCCCCCAGCGCTCCTGCTCCTCCAGATAGATCAGCAGCTTCGCGGGCGACAGGCCCATGCCGCCGAACTCGCGCGGCCACGCCGGCGCGATCCAACCCTTGCCGGCCATGCGCAGATACCAGTCGCGCAGTTCGGCCCAGCGCAGGCGGTGCGGCAGGTAGCGCAGGTGCGCTGGATAGTGCTGCTCGAAATCCGCCCGGACGATGGCGCGGAACGCCTCATCGCCGAGCGCGTTCCAGTCGCGCTCCTGTTCGACGCCATAGCGCACGCCGTCGTCGTTGATCGTGGTACTCGATTTCATGTCCTCAACGCTCCTCGACTGCCACCAGCGCGCCGAAGCGACTGCGATGGAAGGCTGCATTGCCCAGCGCCGCGGCCAGCGTGAGGCTGCGGTTCACGTACACGCCAAGCTCGTATTCGTCGGTGGTGCCGATCGCGCCATGCAGTTGCACCGCCTGGCCGGTGACGAACAGCGCGGCCTCGGAGGCCCTCGCCTTCGCGCTGCTCGCCGCGGCGACGCAGGCGTCGGGCAGCGGGCCGGGCGCGTCGGCCGCGGCATCGAAGGCCGTAACCGCCGCGCCGACCGCGGCACGGGTCAGCTCCTTCTGCATCCACATGTCGACCAGCCGGTGCTGGAGCACCTGGAAGGCGCCGATGTGCTGGCCGAACTGCTGGCGCTCGCAGAGATAGGTCTGGGTGACCTCGAGCATCCGCGTGATCGCCCCCAGCAGTTCGGCGGCCGTGCACAGGACGCCCGATTCGATCGCCGACTGCACGGCGGACTCCGCGGCGTCGCCCTGCGCGAGGATCGCGCTGCGTTCGACGACGACCCGGTCGAAATCCAGCCGCAGCGACAGACCGCCATCGGCCGTGCGCTCCTTCACCATCGACAACCCGCTCGCATCGGCGTCGACGGCGCACAGCAGCATCCTCCCGTCCATCCGGGCCGCGACCAGGTACTGGCCCGCCTGCGCGGGGACCACGAAGCGTGCCACGCCCGACAGCGCCAATCCAGAGCGCTCCTCGCGGGCGGTCACGGCCGTCGCAGCGGGTGAGAGCGCCCCCAGCGGCGGCTGCCAGGCCAGCGCGACGCACCGCCCCCGCACGAGGCCTTCGAGCAGCGTGTCGCGACAAGGACCGGCTGGGCAGCGCAACAGCGCCGTGGCGGCCATCACCGCTGTGGCGACAAAGGGCTCCGAGTGGCCCGCGTAGCCCAGCCGTTCGGCGATCAGCGCCGCCGCACGCATGCCCAGTGCCGTTCCCCCCAGCGATTCGGGTAGCAACACCGCCAGCCAGCCTTGTTCGGCCATGCCTTCCCACGCAGCCGCGTCGCATCCGTCGGCCGCATCGCGTGCCGCGCGCGCGCGTGCGGCATCCGGCTTTGCGAAGTCCGCCACCGCCTGCGCCACCAGCGCCAGGGTTTCGTCCAGATCCTGCTTGTCGTTCATCGTTTTTCGTCCAGATCCCGGTTGTCGTTGATCGTTTCCAGCCGGCACGAGCCGGTCATCCATCCGATGGTTCAGGCCGCGGCGACCCTCGCCGTTCCATTGGAAATGACCGTCACGTCGCGCTCGACGGCCACGCAGCGGTATTGCACCGCCTCGCCTTGGCGCCAGATGTCGGCACGAAGCGTCTCGCCCGGAAAAACCGGCGCGCTGAAGCGCGCGCCCAGCTCGAGCAGCCGCGACGGCTCGTTGCCGCAGCAGCCGGCGACCAGCGCGCGGGCCGCCACGCCGAAAGTGGCCAAGCCGTGCAGGATGGGCCGGTCGAAACCGGCTCCTCGCGCCACCACGGGATCGGCATGGAGCGGGTTCAGGTCGGCGGACAGACGGTAGATCAGCGCCGCCTGCGGCAGCGTGGCAACCTCGATCGCGCAGTCCGGCTCACGCTGCTGCACCGCGGGTGCGGACGACGCGGCCCGCGCCGCCTTGTCGGCCGGCATGGCCTTGGCCTGCTCGAACCCGCCGTCCCCGCGGCACATCGTGACCTGCACGATCGTGGCGAGCAGTTGCCCCGTCTCGTCGTCGAACAGTTGGCGCTCCCAGACGACCTGGGCGCCCTTGTCGATGCCCTTGTCGACGATGTCCGTGACCCGGGCCACGCCGCGCAGCCTGCCCTTGACCGGCAGCGGCGCATGCATCACCAGGCGCTGCTCGCCGTTGACGACCTTCTTGAAGTCGATGGCGGTGCGCGGATCGGTCATCCACAGGCCCGGATGGCACAGCGTGGTGGCCATGGTCGGCAAGGCCTTGAGTCCCTGTTCGTAGACGAAGGCCAGTTCGCCAGGATCGGTCGGTTGGCTGCCGTAGCCCAGCGCCAACGCATAGAGAATGGTGTCCTTCTCCTCATAACTCTGGCGGACGACGGGAAAGGACCAGTGGCGGACGATGTCGACGTTCATGGCGGATCGATTCCAATCAGACCGGATCCCAGTCGAACACGTCCTGCGAGCGGTCCAGCCGGTAGAAGTTGGAGCGCATCGCGGGGATCGCGCGCTCGGCGATCATCTCCGGTGTCCAGCCTTCGGAGTTGTGCATGCCGCGCAGGGGCCGGCTCTGGCTCATCAGGAAGATCTCGTTGGCCCGCACGGCGAAGACCTGGCCGGTGACGTCCGCCGCCTTGTCGCTGACCAGGTAGACGGCCAGCGGCGCGATCTTTGCCGTCTCCATGCGCTGCAGGCGCTCGACGCGGGCCTTCTGTTCCGGCGTGTCGGTCGGGATCGAGCCGATCATCCGGCTCCAGGCGAAGGGCGCGATGCAGTTCGAGCGCACGTTGAATTTGGACATGTCCATCGCGATGCACTTGGACAGCGCAGCCATGCCGAGCTTGGCCGCGCCGTAGTTGGCCTGGCCGAAGTTGCCGATCAGGCCCGAGGTCGACACCATATGGACGTACGAGCCCGAGCCCTGGCTCTTGAAGTGCGGGGCCGCGGCGCGCGAGACGTAGAAGGCGCCGTTGAGGTGGACGTCGATCACCGCACGCCACTCCTCGACCGACATGTTGAAGAAGAAGCGGTCGCGCAGGATGCCGGCGTTGTTGATCACCGCGTCGATGCGGCCGTAGGTCTCCACCGCCTGCGTCACCATGCGGTTGGCGGCGTCCCAGTCGCTGACGCTGTCGGTGTTGGCGACGGCGACGCCGCCGGCCTGGACGATCTCGTCGACCACCGCCTGGGCGCGCGACGCGTCCAGGCCTTCGCCCTGCACGGAAGCGCCGATGTCGTTGACGATGACCTTCGCGCCCTGGCTGCCCAGCGCGAGTGCGAAGTCACGCCCGATCCCGCCGCCTGCGCCGGTGACCAGAACCACTTTGTCCTTGACGAAATTGTTTGTTGTCATGCTCTCGTTCCTCATATGAATAGGGATGCCGTCGCCGCTGGATGGCTCATTGATCGCCCGCCGCCGCGTCGCGGAAGTGGGCCGTGGCCTCGGCTTCCACCGAATGCCAGATCGCCGCAGCCATCGGGCGGCGCGATTCCTCCAGGATGTGCCCGACCAGGCCCACGGCGCGCGCCATGACGCCCAGCCCGCGGCAGATCTTCCAGTCGAAGCCCATCTCGCAGCACAGCGCGCCGATGGCGCCGGTGGCGTTCACCGGCAGTTGCTTGCCGCTGCGCGCCTCGGCTTCGGCGGCGACCGCCGACATCAGCCGCAGGTACGGCCCATCGAAGCCGGTTTCCTTGGCGAGCTGGAACAGCCGGGGCGTGCGCGGGTCGATCGGCTTGTGGAAGGGGTGGCCGATGCCCGGCACGATGGCACGGCGCGACGTGAAGGACTCGACCACCGTGCGCGCCAACGCCTCAGCGTCGGCCTGCGGGTCGGCCTTGGGCATCACCTCGGACAGCATCTTGGCCGCGCCCTCGATGCTGCCGACGAACACCGTCCCCAGGCCGTTCAGGCCCGCGGCCACCGCGCCCTGCAGCGACTCCGGCGCGCCCAGGTAGGTCATGCGCGCCACCAGCGCGCTGGGCGTGATGCCGTGTTCCACGAGCGTGACGACCATCGCGTTGAACATGCGCGACTCGTTGGCGTTCGGTACGCGGCCGGTCAGCTCGAGGAAGCCCATGTCGCCGAGGTTCAGGTTGCCCAGGATTTCGGCCGGGAAATTCTTGCCGAACAGCGTGATGCTGCTCGCGTCGCTCCATCCAATGTCGGTGCGAATGGTGGTCTTCTTGGCGGTCAAGGTGTGTGCTCCTGAGAAAGTGACGATCAAATCTGGGGAACGGTACCGACGATCTCTCGGGAGGCCCGGTCGAGTACCGTAGCAGCCTGAGCTTCGAAGGACTGTTCGAAGAAGGACGGCCCCTGCGCGTCGATGATCGCGGCGGCACGGCGCTCGATCAGCCGCTTTAGGCGGTAGCGCGCGCGCTCGATGCGCAGCGACTGCGCGAGGCCCTGGGTGGACAGCCATTCCTGATGGCGGTCGATCTGGGCCGACAGCGCCTCTACCGTCGCCGGCCGCGACGCCGAGACCAGCAGCACCGGCGGCACCCAGGTGCCCGGCCGCCGGGCCGTCACTGCCGCAATGCGGGTGATGTCCGTGACCATCTTCTGCGCGCCCGGCAGGTCGGCCTTGTTCACCACGAGGATGTCGGCCATCTCCATGATGCCGGCCTTCATCGCCTGCACGGCATCGCCGCTGTCCGGCAGCAACACCAGCACGAGCGTATCGACCTGCGCGCGCGCCGCGTACTCGGCCTGCCCGACACCGACCGTCTCCAGATAAACCTCGTCGAACCCGAACTCGTCCATCGCGTCGAGCATTTCGGGGATGTTGTCGGCCAAGCCGTCGGTGGCGCTGCGCGAGCCCAGGGAGCGGATATAGAGCTCGGACATGCCTTCGAGGTCGTCCATGCGGATACGGTCGCCGAGGATCGCGCCGCCGCTCTTCGGGCTACTCGGGTCGACCGCCAGCACGCCGCGGCGGCCCTTGTCCTTGCGCTGGAGCACCAGGTGCGCGAGCAGGGTGCTCTTGCCGGCGCCGGGGGCGCCGGTCATGCCAATGCGGCGCGCCGTCGTTGCGGCCGCCGAAGGCAGGGGCTGCCGCATCAACTCCTCCGCGCCGGCGTTGGCCAGCCAGGTGAGGCGCCGCCCCAGCGCGCGACGATCAAGCACATCAGTCGCCATGCTTGCAACCCTTCATGATTTCCTCACGATGCTCGTCGAGCAGCGGCGGCAGCCCATATGTCGGCTGGTAGCCGTCGATGCCGATCGCGCTGCCGACCGCCCGCAGGCCCGAGTCCTGCCCGCCGAGCGACACGATCAGCGACCGCGAGGCCGCGATCGGGCTTTCCAGGGCGTCGTTCAGGGAGCCGATTTCCGCCACCACGATCCCCAGCGGCTCCAGGCGCCGCACCCAGGCCGCGGCCGGGCACGCCATCAGCACCTTGCCGATCTCCTGCACGACATGGGCCCTGTTCTCGCGGCGCGCCTGCATGGTCGCGAACATGGGATCCTCGATCCATTCCGTCCGGCCGATCTCCTTGCAGAAGATTTTCCAGAAGCCGTCGTGCGTGATGAACAGCGTGAGCCAGCCGTCGGCCGTGTGAAAAACCTGGGCGGGCACGATGTACGGATGGGACGAGTCCGGGATGCGGCTGATCGTCTCGCCCGCATTCAGAGCCGCCCCGGCGAGGTAATTGAGCTGCGACAGCATTACGTCGTACATCGCGACGTCGACCTGTCCGCCCTTGCCTTCGACGATCTTGGCCAGCAGCCCGACGGCGGCCACCAGCCCGGCCGAGTTGTCGACCGCCGAGTAGCCCGCCTTGGTCGGCGGCGACTTCGGGTCCCCGGTCATCGCCATCACGCCGGTCAGCGCCTGGATCACGTAGTCGTAGGCAGGGCGTTCGGCGAACGGGCCGGACATGCCGTAGCCCGTCAGCGCGACGCAGACCAGGCGGTCGTTCCAGCGCTTCAGGCGCTCGTAGGTCAGGCCCAGCTTGCGGATCGCAGAGGGCCGCAAATTGGTGATGAGCGCCTGGGACTCGGCGACGATGCGGCCGAGCGACTCCTGGCCCGCCTCGGAGGCGAGGTCGAGCACGATGCTCTTCTTGTTGCGGTTCAGGCTCGCGAAGTAGGCATTGTGCTTACCCACGAAATGCGGGCTGACGCCGCGGCCAATGTCGCCTTCGGGCGGTTCGATCTTGACGACCTCGGCACCAAGGTCGGCCAGCATCAATCCGCAGTAGGGGCCGGCCAGCATGTGCCCGACCTCGACGATGCGAATGCCTGCGAGCGGGCCACTCATGACAGCTGCTCGGCCACCTGGCCCACCACCGACTCGAGCGGCATGTCGGCCGTGAAGACAGCGCAGACACCAAGCTGCTTCAGGTACTCGAAGTCCTCGCGCGGAATGATGCCGCCCACGAAGATCTTCAAACCCGGCGCGCCCGCCTCGCGCAGCGTGGCGATGACATCACGCACCAGCTCCTTGTGGCTGCCCGACAGGATGCTCAGTCCGACGGCATCCACGCCTTCGTCGATCGCAACGCGCGAGATCTGCTCGGAACTGCGGCGCAAACCGGTGTAGATGACTTCCGCACCGGCATCGCGCAGCGCCAGCGCGATGATCTTCGCGCCGATGTCGTGCCCGTCCAGACCCGGCTTGCCGATGAGGATCCGCTTGCCGGCCAGCGGAGGGCGAGAGGTTGAATTGCTCATAAATTGACAGGCTCCTTGAACTCGCCCCATTCCTTCTTCAGACAGGCCACCATCTCGCCGACCGTGGCGTAGGCGTGGCAGCAGTCCACGAGATACGGCATCACGTTCTCGCGATCCTTGGCCGCGGCAGCGCCCAGCTTGGCCAGGCTCGCTTCCACCTCGGCCTGCTTGCGCGTTTGCAGCACGCGCTCGAACTTCTCGAGCGCCCGTTGCGCGACGGTCGGGTCCAGCGTGAACACTTCGCCGACCTTGATCTCCTCGTCGGGCCGGCCGAAGAAGTTCTGGCCGATGACCACGTTCTTGCCCGAGTCGGTGTCCAGCTTGCGCTCCATGCCGCGCTCGGCGAGCCTCAACTGGATCCAGCCGTCTTCGATGGCCTTCTCCACGCCGCCGTAGGCATCGACCTCGCGCATGACCTCGAGGATCTTCTCCTCCATGCGGTCGGTGTGCTCTTCGAGGAAGTAGCTGCCGCCCAGCGGATCGACGCTGCGCGCGATGCCGCTCTCGTAGCCGATGATCTGCTGCGTGCGCACCGCCAGTTCGGCCGAGAACTCGGTCGGGATCTGGAAGGCCTCGTCGAACGCGCAGGTGAACACCGACTGCGCGCCGCCCATCACCGCGGCCATCGTCTCGACCGCCACGCGCACGACGTTGTTGTACGGCTGTGGCGCAACGAGCGACGATCCGCCGCAGACCACGCCGAAACGGAAGTGCTGCGCCTTCGGATCCTGCACGTCGTAGCGCTCCTTCATGAACCTCGCCCACAGCCGACGTCCCGCGCGGAACTTGGCGATCTCTTCGAAAAAGTCCATGTGGACATAGAAGAAGAACGACAGCCGCTTGGCGAACTTCTCGACGTCACCGCCACGTGCCTTCAACTCCTCCACATAGGCCAGCCCATTGGCCAGCGTGTACGCCATCTCCTCGGCGGCGGTAGAGCCGGCGTCGCGCACGTGGGCACCGGCGATGCTGATCGGGTTAAAGCGCGGCGTGGTGTCGTTGGCGTAGAGGATGGAATCGGCGACCAGGCGCATCGAGGGACGCACCGGGAAGATCCACGTGCCGCGCGCCACGTATTCCTTGAGGATGTCGTTCTGGATCGTGCCGGTCAACTTCTCGCGCGGCACGCCCTGCTTGTCCGCGACGGCCAGGTACATCGCATAGATGATCGCCGCCGTGCCGTTGATCGTGAACGAGGTCGAGATCTTCGACAGGTCGATGCCCTGGAACAGAATCTCGGCTTCGCTGAGATTGGAGAGCGAGACGCCGACCTTGCCGATCTCGGGCCGCGCCATCGGGTGCGTCGGGTCGAAGCCGATTTGCGTCGGCAGGTCCAGCGCGACCGACAGGCCGGTCTGGCCCTGGGCGAACAGGAACTTGTAGCGCTCGTTGGACTCCTCGGCCGTGCCGAAGCCCGAGTATTGGCGGATGGTCCACAGACGGCCCTTGTAGCCGTCCGGGAAAATCCCGCGGGTGAACGGGTATTTGCCCGGCTCGCCTATGCGGCCGCTGTCGGAACCGGGTCCGACGCTGGTCGGCACCTCGACACCGCTGCGGTTGCGCGACAGGAGCTGCGGCTCACGTCCTGCTTGTGCTGTGGAGCTCATTTCTTTCCTTTGGTGAGAAGAGCGTCGGCGGCGACCCAGTGATCCTCGTGCAGCCAGGTCTTCACCAGCTCACGCTGCTCGATCGAACGCCTCTGGTCATACGACAGGCCCTGGCGATAGGCCCGGGTCTGCGCCTTGATGCCGCGCAGCACCTGCGCGGGGCACTTGAGCATGGGCCCGAGGAAGGCGGCGATGTCGTCCTCGCGGGTCTCGGCGCCGATCACGGCGTCCGAAAGCCCCCATTGCAGCGCGGTGGGCGCATCGATCAGCTCACAGCGGCCCATCATGCGCATGGCTCGTGCAGCGCCGACCAGCCGGCACAGGTCTGGGCCGCCGCCCCAGGCCGAGGTGATCGCCAGCTTGGCCTGGATGAAACCGATGCGTGCGCGCTCGGACTGCATGCGCATGTCGCAGGAAAGCGCGAGCTCGGCGCCGCCACCGATTGCATCGCCGTTGACCAGCGCGATGACGGGCACGGGGCAGTCGCGCACCGCATCGAGCGCCCGGCGGGCCTGGTCGGTCATGTCGAGCGTCGCGGCCTCGTCGCGGATGCTCGACAGATCCACCAAGTCACCGCCCGCGGCGAAGTAGCGGTCACCGGCACCGGTCAGCACGATCAGTCGCGAGCGGTCCATGCGACCGCACTCCGCGACCACCTGCCCCAGTTGGTCCAGCACCCCGCGCGACAGGGCGTTGTGTTTCTGTGGCCTGCTGATCGTCACCCACCATGCCCCGAGGTCCCGTTCCTCGACTGCGAAATCACCCGACACTTCCATTGACCGTCCCTTCCTTGAATTGGGTTGCGACCCGCGCTGCGAATGCCTCAAGACATCTGTGCCAATCACGGCATCCTTTTCTTGTGCAGCAATCCTTGATCGCAAAACGATGGTACTGGCCGACCTCGAATCAATGTTCAGCCTATCGAACGGCCAGATCGCATCGTTCCTTTCGCATCAACCATGTTCGAGATACCGAACATCATGGAAAGCCATGAGCCGAAAGTCCCACGCCAGAGATTCGACACGAACGGAAGCCGGCCTACTGGGAACGCCGAGCGGAACGAGCGCATCGCTACACCGCAGCCGACGCGCCGAAGGCTCAACGCCAGCGGCTGAAATCCGGCTTGCGCTTTTCGAGGAACGCGTTGGCGCCCTCTTCCTGCTCGCCGGTGCTGAAATACTCTGGCGCCACCTCGCGCAGGATGTCGTTCATGTCCATACCCATGATCGGCTTCATGTGCTCGTAGAACGAACGCTTGACGGTACGCAGGCAGGTCGGGCTCAGCGCGAGGATCTCGTCGCACCATTTGCGCACTTCCTCGTCCAGCTTCTCCTTGGGCACGACGGCGTTGATCAGGCCCCATTCGAGCGCCTGTTGAGCCGTGTACTTGCGGCACAGCATCCACAGCTCACGCGCGCGCTTGTGCCCGATCACGTTGGCCGAGTGCGATACCAGGTAGCCGCCGGCCGGCGATCCCACGCGCGGGCCGTTCTGGCCGAAAGTCGAATGCTCGGAGGCGATCGTGAAGTCGCAGAAGTAGGCCATGTGGTGGCCGGCGCCGATCGCGTAGCCGTTGACGCGGGCGATCACCGGCTTCGGACATTCGACCAGCTGCTTGTTGAACGTGAAGTCGAAGTCCTGCAGGCCGCTCTTTCCGTCACCAGCCTCCTTCTCCCAGTTCACGTCGCCGCCGACGCAGAACGCACGCTCGCCGGTACCGGTCAGCACGATGACGCCGACCGCAGGATCCGCCGCGGCCACAGCGAGAAGACGCTGCATCTCCTTCATGTTGGCGCCCGTGAACGCGTTGAGCTGCTTGGGGCGATTGATCGTGATCGTCCCGACGTAGTCCTTGACTTCGAGATAGATTTCCTGGTCTGACATGAGTGCTCCTTGTTGAAATAGCTGGTAAAGGCCGGCGGCACCATGCCGCCGCGCCATGACGCTGGGTTCAGTCAGCGACGACGCTGGCGACGTCTTTCATCGCATCCGAGACGGCTGCCAGGTGATGGCGGGTGTCGCCGCACGTCAGCTCGATCTGCGTGAGCCGCTTGAAGTAATGGCTGACGATGTATTCGTCGGTCATGCCAATGCCGCCATGCAACTGGACAGCTTGTTGGCCGATTTGCCGCATCGAGATGCCGAGTTGGTATTTCGCGCGACTGACCGCGATCGTGCGCGCGGGCGGATCGAGCTCCAGGCTCAGCGTCGCGTAGTAGCTCATCGAGCGCGCGAGTTCCAGCTGCATCTTCATGTCTGCGACCTGATGCCGCAGGGCCTGGAACGACGCAAGTTCGACGCCGAACTGCTTGCGGGTGCGCAGATAGTCCACCGTGGCGGCCAGTGCCTGGTCCATGATGCCCACGCCCTCCGCGCACAGCGCCGCGGCGTAGCGGTCGAGCGCGAAGGCCAGGGCTGCGTCACCATCCACCGCCAGCAGTTGCGCCGCAGCCGCGCGGAAGCGGACGTCGGCGGCGCGCGCGCCGTCCTGCGTGCCATAGGGATGCGTCGAGACGCCCGGAGCCCCTCGCTCGACGATGAACAGCGACAGCCGGTCCTCGGCCATCGCCGGCACGATGAATCCGTCGA
>Ga0265293_10006143_pt1 | contig 19432 bp, 17 predicted proteins | sample Munlanlewell138R_FD_192505 | JGI IMG/M metagenome (GOLD analysis project Ga0265293, IMG submission 192505) | Leachate microbial communities from a municipal landfill in Southern Ontario, Canada - Leachate well 138R | ecosystem: Engineered > Solid waste > Landfill > Unclassified | place: Canada... | reverse complement strand
CAGCTAAGGGACAATCCACTGTCATAATGGCTTTCGCTTGGCTTGGCGTTGGGTCAAAGGTCATGATAGTCCTACCTCCTTACGGCAGATACCTTGAAAAGCGCAGAAGCTACATGTTCTGGCACTTGCAGGTTCAATGGGAAACTGCCCCTGTAAGATACGCCAGGCATAGGCCTGCAAAATTGCGGAGAATTTTTGCTTCTGCTCAGCGAATCCTAGTTCAGCGAGGACGTTTTTTCCCCGCGTAATCCCCAGGGTTTTGGCGTAATCTTCATGGAAAATGCCCTTCCGGCTTCGATCCCCGATGACATAATAAGCAGCCCCGACATTTTGTCCCCTCGGTAACAGGTTTTGGGCAGCCAAAAGGTAGGCTGCAATTTGCACATCCTTACCCTCTACCATGCTGGCAATAGGAGGAGCGGACCCAGTTTTGTAATCATACAGAACATAATCCCCGTCGGTGTTTAAATCAATGCGGTCGATGCGTCCCCTGACCGAAATGGGTCCTAGAGAGGTGTCAATTACCAAACCTTGAAACCACTCTTCCAGATATTTCGGGCGAAACCCCTGCTGGGCCCGGCCTAGATCATTACGAATAAAGTTTCGCAGATCGCGAATCCGACTCGTGGAGGGTATGGTCCCGAGCTTGGCATATTCCTTCCTTAGTAGGCCTTCAATCATCGCCTGCCCCTCATCGAGAGACGGGAGAGGCCCTTCTAGATACTTCTCCCAAAAGAGTTGCAGCACATGGTGGACGAGGTTGCCGTGGTCTCTTGCATCAAGCTCTAGGGAGGCTTCTTCCTCAGGCACAAGGTTCAGCACATGGCCGCAGAAAAACTGAAAGGGGCAATTAGCATAGCGATTCAGTTGCGAGACAGAGAGCCCTTCAGCGAGAATTCGGCGTTGCAGTCCAGCCAAAATCCGTTCGTCCTCTAAGAGGCCTCTACCAAGAAAGAGGGAAGGGTGGTGGGTTGGTTCTGGCCTGAGCGTCTGGCTTGCCACTTCTGCCCCTGGTAGGATCGTTGCGGGGAGGTTTAGTTTTCCATCTCTGTCCACCTCAGGATAGAACAGGTTGACATGGGTTGCCCCATGAGACAGACGCTGGTAGAGCTCGCCTGTAGGCAGATGTGGCCTGGTCTTGGTCAACCAGTGGGCGCTCCTGCGCGGCGGGAATTGTCCTTCCACCAGACCTCCCACATACAGTTGCTCATAGGTGTAGGCTCCAAGCTGTTCAACACTCATGATCTGTACCCGTTCGGCAAAAACCCGCCGGGCCTGGATCTGATAACTATCTAGGAGGCACTCCAAGAGCCAAATGAACTGCTCTGGGCTAATGATCCAATCATACTCCTTAAGGCTCTGAGCTATGGTGTGCATACCATCCCAGGCCTTCACGAGCTCTGCCCAGTTCTCCAGACCGTCCTCTGGCAAGACCCAGCGTTCTGGCTCCAACTCGTCAAGTAAGCGTTCTATCCAAATGCCATAGGCTTGGAGGGGCTTGCTGTTCAGGTCCGCCGTGATCTCCGCTAGAGCGTCTAAAACAGCGTTCCATCCCCCTTGCCCTCCAAGATAGTCGCGCCAGGCCGGTAGACCTTTTAGGGGTGGTGCCAAACGAAGACTGCGATGATCTTCCGCTGTTAATCCAAAGGGGAATCCCCAACCGGGAGCAGTCAGGAGCTCGAAGTGGTGTTTATGCCAGCCCTGAAGCTCTGCTAGCAGGGTTGTGAGCAAAGTTTTCCCCAAGGGAGTATTGCGTAAGCTCACCTCTGGCGTTCTCCAGGGGATTTTCAACTCCGCAAAAATGGGAATCACAAGTGGCAGGTATTGCCCAGGGCTAGGGAAGGCGACTCCGAGTCTCTCCAAGGGCACTCCTGCCTCGATCTGCCGGCGTAACGCTTGGCCAATCATCTCCACTTCTCCTACGGGATCGCTGGCCTTCCTCACAACAAGAGAAGCAGCCGGCGCCTGAGGCTGGATCGTCTCTAGCGACCTCCCCTGGGCTAGTGTAGTCAAAAGTTCTTGTTCCAAGGGGCTCAGTTCCCCTAGACCCTGAAGTCTAATCGAGCTAATTTCAGGGAGCACCTCGCCTTTCTTGGCTAGGTCAAGGCTACGTTTGACTTGACCGGGAGCACTCAAAATTCCGTGTTCGGCCAGGATATGGTGGTAGCATTGGTGCAGTAACGCTAGTTCAGTCTGGCCCTCCTGCGGCATGGCAGCAAGAATATCCTCGCCTAAGTCGAGCTGGCGAAACAGCCATTTTAGCTCTTGCTTGAATCCTGGGTAATGGGCAATGGGGCCAAAGAACTGCAAGTCCCGAGCATGAGTATGGACACTCTGCCAAATGGCCACCTCTTCCAAGACTCTATCCTCCTTATAAGAAACAAGACCCTCTTTGAGGATCTGGGCAACCAACCCCGGCATAGTCGTAACCTGGGAGGGAGCACCTTCCTCGGAAAGACTACGCCTGAAGTTACGTACATAATAGTTGGGAACCACATACAAACAAGTCACAGCTTCGCCCCCCTAGAATAAGAGCTCTTCGATGATCTGCGCCACTCCATCCTGATCATGCCTTGGAGCAATCCGCTTAGCCGTGGCCTTAAGCTGGCTAGAACCGTTTTCCATGGCAATTCCCAGACCTGCCCAAGCGATCATTTCCAGATCATTGATATTATCTCCTATGGCCACAACATCCTCGGCTCCAAAGCCGAGACTCTCCACCACGGTTGCCAGGCCTGCGCCTTTATTGCAGTCTGCCGGGATCATCTCGATACCCCGCCAGATATTTCTCTCCGTGCCAAAAACCAGAGCATTGAGCATTCCACCATACTTGCTGTTCAGCTCTTCAGAGAACGAGTCGACCTCACCGGTCCGATCGATCACTGAAATGCGTACAGGAGGAGCAGCCAAAGTTACTCTCTCCACAAAATCCACCTGTTCACCAAGATAGTGGGTTAAGAGATCCTCAGGTTCCTGCCAGCTGCCTAAGGGCGCCAAGACTTGTTCCCCTCGGCTTTCCCCGGTGTAAACGATGTAATTGATCCCCCGACTGTCGAGCTTGTCCACGATCTCCCGAGCAAGATGCAGGTCGATGCCCCATTGGGATAAGGTCTTGCCAGAGCTTGGATCATAGAGTACCGCACCATTATGGACAACGACCGGTGCCTGTAGGCCCAGCTCCTTGACGAGGGGAAGTGTATTCGTTAGCCTGCGACCTGTGGCTAGGATTACTTCGACTCTCTGTTTGGCCCTTAGGACAGCGGACTTCGTACGGGGTGTGAGCTCAGACTTTCCGTTCAAGAGTGTTCCATCAATATCTAAAGCCAAAAGCTTGTACTTCATAGCATACACCTCTTCATCCTACAGCCAGATCGATACCTCGTCCCGATCCATCAGTTCAATGCATTCTCGCAGTTTGGTGTTGAGATGGGGATCATCGGTCGTTGCGTTCCGCACCTGCCTCAGCAAGTCAATACCTCTGCGAAAGGCGAAAACTAGATCTCCCTCGTCGATGGACGAAGCATCTAAGAGTGCCATGAAACTCTCTCCGTTGCTCCAGCGATAGGCCAAGGCCGACACATGATCGTTGAACTGTACAGTAGAAAAGCCGATCATACGCTGCTCCATTTTCGTTAGAGCGTGCCAGAGGCGAAAGACCGGAGTCAGGTCTAACTTGTGTTTGATCCGGTACTCGTTCTTTCGAGGCTCATAGCCTACCGCGACTAAGGCCGCATTGAGTTCCGCCGGGCTGTAGGAGTGGAATAAGCCTTCCATAAACATTTCGGTGATGAGTAGCTCATTTCCATGAATCTGGCCCGCCAGGAGGCCTGCCGTTGTAAGCTCATCGCCTTGGAGGTATCCGAGTGCCTCTAAGAGTGCCTTCTTGTCGGAAAATTCTTCGATATACTTCTTATGGGGATCGAGGGCTTCTTCTCGATACATCAGGTTCTCATAGGCAGAAACCTTCCGTCTGAACTTGCGATGTTCCTTACGCAACGATGCCCGATCACGCTCATTATGGTGCCGGTAGAAGGCACTATCGAGACGCTGGATGAGAGAACGGATATCTCCCTTGAGGGACTTCTTGGCACGTTTATTGTAGGCCGTGGGTAAACGGCGCTCTAGTTCGGTTTTCTTGCGAACAAGACGTTGGAGCCCACCTGGACCTCGCAGGTGCTGCTCGTAGGGAGCCAGCTCCTCGCCTAACATATCGAGTTGCACTAACACTCCCTCACGCTCAGCCGAAGCCTGGTAGGTGGCAAAGTTCTGCCCCAAAATGCGATGAATGTCTTGTTCATTATAGTTCTTCACCAAGTTCAGGATCGAATTGTAGGTCAGGGCGAACTGACTCTTTAAGGGCTCGACTTCAGCCTCTTTCATGCTCGGGAATTGGCTGATATCGAAGTAATTCATGTCCACAATAGTGAAGACAAAACCTTGCTCATCAATTCCTCGGCGCCCTGCCCTGCCCGCCATCTGAAAGTATTCACGATTCGAAATAGGTCGGAAGCTGACTCCATCCCATTTCGTGCTAGAATCAAAGCAAACGGTCTTACAAGGAAAGTTGAGGCCCACCGCAAAGGTCTCGGTACAATAAAGTACGGAAATCAGCCGGTGTGTAAAGAGCTCCTCCACAATGTCCTTTAAGATAGGCAACATACCCGCATGATGGTAAGCAATACCCTTCAACAAGAGTCTCCTGAGGTGGGGCCAGCGCCCGCTTTCGATATTGGGATAGCGCTCTAGAACATCATCCATAATGGCCTGAACCTGCGCTTTTTGAGCTTTATCCAAGAAATCCTGTTCTTCGCCTAGGGCGAGTGCATTGCTTTCACACTTACGGCGACTGAAGGTAAAGAAAAGACAGGGTAGATACTTATCCTTAATGGCAGTCACCAAATCCAAGTGGGTGGTCGTAGGTACATCGGGACGTCCGTTAAGACTATCGCCCACAAGTTTACGATGCTTTTTTTGCACGGCATTCATCGTAGTAAAGCCCATAGAACGCTCATAAAGAGCATGCTTGAGGGGAACAACACGTTCAAAATGGGTAACCACTTCGACGTCTGACTCCTGCACCTCTTCAATCCAGCTCGCCAGTTCATCTACATTAGGAATGGTAGCACTCAAACCTAAGAAACGCATGGAGGGGGGCATGAAGATCAAACTTTCTTCCCAGACACTTCCCCGCTCTGGATCGTCAATATAGTGAATTTCGTCAAAGATCACATAGCGAACATCCCTCACACGCTCCGGGTCTTCTTGTAGCATGTTGCGGAATATCTCCGTGGTCATAATTAAGATCGGCGCATCGGGGTTAACAACCACGTCACCGGTTAAAATGCCCATCGCGTCGGGGCCCACCAAGGCCTTAAACTCTCTATATTTCTGGTTACTCAACGCTTTGATCGGAGCCGTATAAACAACCCGCCCGCCGGAGCGAAAGATGGTCTCAATGATATAGTCGGCGATCAGAGTTTTTCCTACTCCAGTGGGAGCTGCCACCAACACCGACTTGTTTTGATCAATGAAATCCACCGCTTGGGCTTGAAAGGGATCTAGGGTGAAACCACGATACATTCGAGTAGTTGCTTCTGTAGTCAAGGGTTGCCTCCTTCTTTGTGCAGCGGTCTTGTCATGCGATATGAGATTAGTTCGCCTGTGAAGCTAGATAACCTTTTCTTTATGTTTTCCCCATCGCCTGAGAAAAAGACGGGGTTACCCCAAAAAAAGCAACTCCCGTGTCTTGTGACTATGCATTTCTTCCTGCACTGCCCGGCACAACTATGGTACAATATGGGTGAAAACAAGAGGACTTTGAAACCGAGGTGTGCCTATGGGAAGGCTAGTTCAGCCGGACTCTGCAGTCGTCAACGAAATCGCTCAAAGCTATGATCTCAGACTGCTGATCTACTTTGGAAGCTATCAAACCGAGTTCTATGGTCCAGACAGCGATATTGACATCGCTTACTTGGCAGGCCACCCCTTAACCACCCAGGAAAGGATGGGACTGCACAAAGACCTGATGCTTGCTCACCGGAAGAGTGAGGTTGATTTGGTCGATTTGCAGACTGCAGATCCAATCCTACGCTACGAAATAGCCAGGGAAGGCAGGATACTCTTTGAGGTAGAAAAGGGGCTCTTTGATCGCTACGCCCTTTTTTACGTAAAACGAATCTACGAACTGCGACCTATAATCAAAGATCGTATGCGCATACTCATGAAAGAAATAAAGGAGCTGAGCATTGATGGGTGATATTATGGTGATCTGCAATAGGCTTCGGGTTTTACTTGACTATTACAAGGAGTTTCAGGAATCAGCTCAGGGATTAACATTGGAGACGTACAAGTCCCATCGCGGCCAGCGCAGAATCATGGAACGCCTCACTCAGCTCATCGTGGAGTGCAGTACGGACGTCAATAATATGATCCTCAAGTATCTCCACAAGGCACCTGCGACAGACTACTTCAACTCCTTTCTTGATCTTGCCGACAGCGGCGTAATCGATCTGGATTTTGCCCTGACGATAGCCCCCTCCACTGGACTGAGGAACATTCTGGTGCACGAATACGCAAAGATCGACGATACAATCGTCTACCACTCCATCAAGAGCACCCTAGAACAATATGGACGTTATCTTCGGGATATCGCCACATACCTCAATTGCGAAATGGAATAGCACCTACCCCATGCGGAATACTAACTCTGGGAGGTACGTCGACATGGTCAAGCAGAAAGGAAACACCAAGGTGATTGCATCGCAATCACCATTTGGCTTTAACTTTGACAACTCATACGCCCGCCTACCTGAGTCTTTGTTCTCGCTTCTAGATCCAACTCCCGTCCCCGCACCGCAAGAGGTTCTGATTAATGATGAGCTCGCCGAGTTTCTCGGTCTCTCTACCCAGGCGCTTCGAAGCGAGACGGGTGTAGCTATCCTAGCTGGCAGCGAAAAGCCCCCAGGCGGATTGCCCCTTGCTCAAGCCTATGCAGGACATCAATTTGGTCATTTCACTATGCTAGGTGATGGCAGAGCTATCCTCCTTGGCGAGCACATCACGCCTTCGGGCCAGCGCTATGACCTACAGCTCAAAGGTTCAGGCCGCACACCCTACTCTAGGGGTGGCGATGGAAAAGCCACTCTAGGCCCCATGCTCAGAGAGTACATTATTAGCGAAGCCATGCACGGCCTAAGAGTCCCAACCACGAGGAGTCTGGCCGTTGTGACAACAGGGGACAGGGTCCACCGTGAGAGCCTCTTGCCAGGTGCTGTATTAACGAGAGTTGCAGCAAGTCACTTGCGGGTGGGCACCTTCCAGTTCGCCGCGGGTCGCGGCCATGCTAAGGAGCTCAAGACCTTGGCTGACTACGCCATAGAGCGCCACTATCCTGAGGCAAGCAGGAAGTCCAACAAGTACCTGGCCCTGTTTAAGGCAGTCACTGGCGCCCAAGCGTCACTGATCGCCCAGTGGATGCTCGTAGGTTTTATCCATGGGGTGATGAATACAGATAACATGACAATTAGCGGCGAGACCATCGACTATGGTCCCTGCGCCTTTATGGATACCTTTGATCCCACCATTGTCTTTAGTTCTATCGATCTCCATGGGCGCTACGCCTATGCTAATCAACCGAAGATCGCCATGTGGAACCTGGCCCGTTTGGCTGAAACACTACTTCCGCTCTTTGATGATGATCAAGAAAAGGCAAGAACCATGGTAGAAGACGAACTGAAAAACTTCTCCGCTGCGTACGATAGGCATTTCCTCCAGGGTATGCGCAGCAAGCTTGGACTGACTGACGCAGAAGACGAGGATCAGGCGCTTGTGCGTGATCTTCTGCAGCTGATGGCCGAACACAAGGCCGATTATACCAATACATTCTTGGATCTGACCTTCCTGAGATTTGACCAGAGCGATCTCTGCCGCTCAGAAGGGTTCGAAACGTGGAAGATACGTTGGGAAAAACGCCTTGCCACAGACTCAGGCGGATCGGAGCAAGCGCAAGAGCTCATGATGGTGAGCAACCCTGCTGTGATTCCCCGTAACCATCGGGTGGAAGAAGCACTGAGGCCGGCGGTGCAAGAAGGTAACTATGGTCCGCTCAAGAGACTCCTGCAGATCCTTAAAGACCCCTTCGCCCATAGTCCCGAACAAGCAGAGTTCGCTGCACCTCCCGACCCGCATGCCCTGCCCTATCGCACTTTTTGCGGAACATAGCTGACACGCTCGCAAAGTCAGTCCTGCGAGCGTGATTATGCGTAGACATGGCTAAACATAAGGTGTATACTAAGGATTGCGAAGTTATCGTTAAGGAGGTGTCGAAATGAAAGATAAAGTTCAAGCGGTTTTGGATAAAATTCGCCCATCCCTTCAGGCCGACGGCGGTGATGTAGAACTCGTTGGGGTTAGCGAAGATAACGTAGTCACCGTCAAGCTAACCGGTGCCTGTGTAGGATGCCCCATGTCACAACTGACCCTAAAGGGTGGCATTGAACGAATCCTCAAACAGCAAATTCCAGAGGTTGCGTCTGTAGAAGCAGCCCAGTAAAGAAACATCCGAGATGAATGCTCTGCCTTCATCCAGAGGAGCCTCGATGCTCCTCTTTTTGCTATGTCATCTGAGAGGAGCGATACCTTGAACTCCAGAGAAATAACGCAGGCGATACGCGAGGCTGGTTTCGATGCCTTTGCCATCATGCCTGCTAAACCAGTTGAAGCTGTGCTCCCTATTCTGAGGGAAGCCCAAGAAGAAGGTCGCTACCCCGACTTTGTGGACCCGGATATTACGAAGCGCATTGATGCCAAGAACCTGCAAGAGAGTGCTCAGAGCATTATTTCCGTAGCCCTATCCTATTACACCGGTGACCCAGGTCCTGCACCGGCCCTGCATGGAACAATCTCACGCTCGGCCTGGGGTCTTGACTACCACCGCGTCTTAGCCGATCGTATGGATCAGGTCATCTCCTACCTCCAAGAACACTTGGGTGCGAAGGAGTGTACCAAGGCGGTTGACACTAGTTTCCTCATTGACCGCGCCCTAGCCATCGAAGCTGGCCTCGGTTATCCTGGAGCGAACTGTGCAGTTTATGTACCCCCCTTTGGTTCGTGGGTCGTCTTAGGGGAAATCTTGGTGGATGTGACCCTTCCTCCCAGCAAGGACAAGGAGCAGAACAATTGGTCCTGCCCCACAGGTTGCGATCTGTGCATACGGGCCTGCCCCACCGGTGCACTCTTTGCTCCAGGAAAGATTCGACCCCAGCGTTGCATCTCGTACCTCACCCAAATGTCTGGCTCCATTCCTCTGGAGTTTAGAGAAAAAATCGGTAGCAAGTTGTGGGGCTGCGATATCTGCCAGCAGGCTTGTCCCATCAATCAAGAGGTACGCCCGAGCACTCGAGCAGAATTCCAACCCATGGTGGGCCCACATATCGACCTCGTACACCTCCTGAACCTGACAAAGAAAGAGTTTGAAGCGATCTTCGGTCTGACCAGCATAGCCTGGCGAGGCAAGAATGTGCTCTCGCGCAATGCCTGCATCATCCTTGGCAACCAGCGTCACACTGAGGCTTTGCCTATGCTAGAAAAAACAGCCCTGGAGCATCAAAGTACGATTGTACGGGATGCCGCATCCTGGGCTGTGGGAAAAATCAAATCCAGTTAAACCTTTTCCTTGGCGCTTTCCAGAGCTTTCTTAAGCCTATCACCATAGGGGCCATTGGCGTGCTGGGCAGAGTTTAGCGCTTTCTCCAGGTATGTTACAGCCTCTTCGCCGCCATAACGTCCAATGGAAATGGCTATCTGAGCCCTCTCCTCACTCTCTTCGGGATAATGCTCGAAGATCTCCGTGAGCAGACTCCACCTCCGTTTCGTGGGAGGACCATGGGATAAGAAAACAGCCAGGTAGGGCAATAACGTAGAATCTCGATTTGTCCGAGCAAACCTCCGCATAGCTGGAAGCGCCTTCCCATCAAAGGACTTGAGCAGACTCCAGCACTCATAGTAGAGGGGATCGTCCGAATCTAGTTCAGCAAGGATCTTCAACACGGTATCGCTGACCTCAGTGATTGCCCAGCGATTGCAGTACACAAACAATCGCATCAAGAAGGACTGGTGGAAGTCCTCGTTCACAAGGCGAAGGTCTAGGATCTTCAGAAGCAGGTCAATAACCCCCTGGTCAGGCTGGACATCAATATACTCAAAACTGGAGAAAAGGCTTTCGAAAAAGTGGTCGTACCTATCTTTCTCGAATACAGTGTTGAGATCGGTGTACCCCGAGCCACCCTGGCGGAAATTGCGGAACACGCTGAGATCTGAGACTACATTGCCCTTCACTTTCTTCCGTTTCTGCCTCTCTGTGGCAATATCCTCTAAGGGATAATTGTAGTAAGGGGTAACCCGGAGATTGCTCATCAACGTCTGCAAACCCTGCAGCACCACTTGTATGCGGGGATGGCTGACTCTTAGCCAAACGGATCGTAGGTTAGCGCCTCGGAGCATCTTGACCCCTGCCCGGCCTAACATTCGATTTAGATCCTCGTCTAGATCGCCGCTACCCTGCTGCAAGAGGATGTGAGCTCGGTGTATGATTGTGTCGAGGTCCTCCTCAGATGATTCTATTCCACTGCAGTAGGATTGCATCATCTGCGTGTAGGCAGGCAAACGCAGAAGGGTTCGAAAACCGGTTCCCTGCACAAAGTGATCTACAACATACTGAATATCCAGGGGAAACTGATACTTGTCAAGCTCTGTCGCCAACGCATCTAGCGAGCGTTCCACCTCGACATGGGCCTTGTGCAGTTCACGCTTACCTTTTAGAGCCGCCGTCAGCATCGCTGCAACCGTGAGCAGTTCCAACGAAGCGGTGTAAGCCGCCAACATTAGCTCTCGCTCATAGAAGAACATACTCTCCTTAATCTCCAGGCAGGAAGAAACAAAGCCATCAACTGTGGTAATTTCCTTAATCTCTTCGATTAGTTCGTTATAGTCTCTCAGCAATACGCATCCCTACCTTTGTGCTTCAATCGCGGCACGGGCTAACGCGTCGCACCGATCATTCAATGGATTGCTACTGTGGCCCTTAACCTTGATCCACTCAATCTGGTGGATCCGGGCGTGAGCCATGAGTTGCCGCCATAGATCCTCGTTACGAACCGGCTCCTTCTTGGCATTAAGCCAACCGTTTTTTTGCCAGTTTAGAATCCATCCCTGCGTGAAAGCGTTTATTAAATAGGCACTGTCGGAGCATAACCGTACTTGACACGGCTTCTTTAGGCTGTCCAATCCCCGGATTGCCGCGCACAATTCCATCCGTTGGTTGGTGGTATCTGCTTCAAATCCGGAAAGTTCTTTCTCATGCTTTCCATAGATCAAGACCGCCCCCCAACCGCCTGGCCCAGGGTTACCGCTACAAGCCCCATCGGTATACAGTGTCACTTGTGGTTTTAGATCCGCCACCCTTTTTTAACCTCCATCCAGCCTGCTCTGTTGGCAGAGCTTCGATAAAGTGCTACAATGTTAATAATACCATACTATACGATTTTTTGTGTTTGGGGAGAGAAGAATGAAGGAAAATCCCGAGAAAATTACAAAAGGTGCAGAGCATCTTGGAGAAAGCTGCATTATGTGCCAACATACCATTGCTATCGAGGATGAGGTGGTGGTTTGTCCTCGTTGTCGTAGCGTGCATCATGTAGAATGCTGGAAAGATAAGGGCGGCTGCGGCAGGACCGGTTGCCCCCAAGTAGCCCAAGCGATACTAGGTGAGCGCCGCGCCGGCGATGGACCTCCACCTCCAGTTTCCAAGAAGGTTGTTTTTGGCGTTGTTTTTGCTGTGCTTGCCACAATTCTCCTGGTTATATTCTGGCCTAAACCACCAGATCCCGCCATGGGTCGTACCAAGGTCGTCTTCATGGGTGAAGCCTACTATGAGTTGTCGGCAAGTATGGCAGAGCTCCAAGCCGACTACAACGCAAGGAGCGAGGAAATCTATATTGACCTCCAAATGCTCCCGGCTGGAGGCCTAGATACCAAGTTAGTCGTACTCATTGCGGCTAATGAAGCACCGGACGTGATTACCGTCGATGAGGAGCGTTTTGCCTACTTTCTTGAACAGGGCGTTCTCTTGCCCTTAGGTGAAGATGAATCTGGCGTGGTCATGTATGGAATGCAACACCCTGCTCAGCTCCGTCAGGTGGTGGTATGGGGTGCTACCGAGAATCCTGACGCAGCCCTAGAAGTATTGCACTATTTCATCAATAACATTCCTCCTGTCGATCTAGACTTACTTAAAGAGTTGGAGAGACAACGTGAACCGCTTTGGATCGGAGGATAGGACGCAGAAGAAGCCTTGTTATGATAACAAGGCTTCTTCATTTTGATGCATTAGAACTGAACTTGCGGAACGTCTATGGCACTAGGTGCCGCTTCAAAGAAGGACTTGGATTGCCTACCCATGAAGTTCGCTAAGATATTGGTGGGGAACTGACGAATCGTTGTGTTCCAGGATTGGACCGATTCATTGAAACGCATCCGCTCTGTGGCAATGCGGTTCTCGGTGCCCGCCAACTCATCCTGAAGACGAATAAAACTTGTGTCTGCCTTGAGTTCGGGATACGCCTCGCTGATGGCAAGTAGTCTTCCTAGAGCCGAATCTAAGCCTTGGTTAGCCTGCATCTGCGCTTCTGGAGTTGTAGCTCCCAAAAGCCGCGACCTGGCATCGGCAACATCAGCAAAAACTTGTTGTTCATGACTGGCATACCCTCGGACCGTATTCACTAAGTTCGGAATCAAGTCTGCCCGCCTTTGCAGCTGGTTTTCGACCTGGGCCCAACGGCCATCAACAGTTTCTTCGAGTGCGATAAGCTGGTTGTAACGTCCAATTACGCTTGATCCCAACACGACTGCGAGTACTACAATTACGATTAAGACTATAGCTCCTTTTTTCATTCCTTCACTCTCCTTGTTGATTAAAATCGTCTTCCTGCTCCGCCACCACCGCTGCGTCCTCCGCCAAAACCACCGGAAGGCCTCGAACCACCGCCAAAGCCGCCACCTCGGGGCATGCGTGGTATGATGACAGGCCCACGTGAACCACCTCCACCGCCCAAGCCGCCACTTCCACCAGGCGGATAGCGTCTCCCGCGGCGCATGAGCATAAGAAGCAAGACAAAGATCACAAAAGAAATAAACCAACCGTTATCTCGGTCTTGTTCTTCCGCTATCTCAAATTCCTCACCAGCCAGAATGTTAGCATAGGCAACAGCCATAGCTGCAAGACCAGCACCATAGGCTTGTTTTTTAAAGTGAGGAAGTCCCTCTTGATCAATCACGGCACCGACGAGTCCATCGGGCAGGACGCCCTCTAAACCATAGCCAGGCTCTACTTCGATGGCCCCTTCAGAAACAGCAAGTAGCATCACAAGACCGCTATCGTCTGCTCCACCTACGCCCCATTCGTTAAAAAGGGCAGTGGTGTACTCCTTAGGATCCAGCGGTGCAGTTGTCGCTACCGTCACCACAGCTAGGCCAATGCCCTGTTCAGTCCAGAGCTTCTCGCCGAGGAGATGCATTTCGGCACGGTATTTTTGATCGATGACATTGGCAAAATCATTGACGAAACCCTGTTTGGCTGGGAGAGCGGCAACGGCTAGGCTGCTGAAGACAAGGACCAAGCAGAGAATTACACTGGTTCGAAGGACTCTACGTTTATAGTTCATACTCGATTCTCCCCTTCTTAGCGCAGCGATTCGCCATGGCGCCCCAAACGTTCCCCAAGACGGTAGTAATTCCCGAAACTATAGATCATGGGATCCGCTGCCGGCAGGTCAAGTCGACCATTTACAGCATACTCTTCGCTATAATGGACCCAGACAACTTCTCCCAAGAAGAGCTCGTGGCTCCCCAGGGGAATCACTTGCGTAACGCGGCACTCAAGATTGACAGGGCACTCTGCAATAAGAGGAGCCCTGATGAGATTGCCAGGCAGGGCCGTAAACCCGCATTTTTCGAACTTATCATGGTCTCGCCCGCTCACTGTACCACAAATGTCAACCTGCTCCATTTGACTGGCCATGGGCATGTTGACGACAAATCCATCAGATTCTTTGATTATTCCATAGGAGTGGCGCTCGGGGCGAATTCCTAAGCTGATGATCACTGGATCCGAACAGGCCACGCCTGCCCAGGCCAAGGTAATAATGTTCGGTGGTCCCATACTTTGACAGCTCACCAAGACAGGTGGCACCGGATAGAGCCAGGTTCCTGGTTGACGGGCGATTTTCATACTATGCTCACTCTCCATTCTGGCGATTTGCTCTGCAAATCACCAAGTTAAGCGGTGAAAGACTTCGTCCCCCTCTGTCCAGACAAAATCATTGGCCGTATACTCCTGAATGACCTGACGCAACGGCTCATGTTCATGGGGGAAAACCAAGATATGAAAGATGACATGGGCCGAGTATTCGATATCCGCTAGGTTGACCCCTTGCGTAAGTAGTTCATTTTCGATCTTGCCAGCGTGAACATAATCAACGGTGATGGCAACTTCCCGAGCCGGCACCATGCGGACAATGCCCGCCGTCTGCAGGGCCTCCCGCGCCGCGCCACCATAGGCGCGAATCAAGCCACCTCGTCCTAACAGGGTTCCGCCAAAGTAACGAGTGACCACCAGGACGCAGTTAACGACTTGCTGATTCTTCAGGGCTTCCAGCACGGGAAGGCCTGCGGTGCCACTAGGTTCGTTATCATCACTATACTTCTGAATCTCTTGATTCATACCAAGGATATAGGCAGGGACATTGTGGGTGGCATTCCAGTGTTCCTTGCGAACCGCAGCGATAAATGCTTCTGCTTCGTCCTGGCTCTCCACCGCTCTAGTGCGAGCGATGAACTTGGACTTTTTCACAATGAGCGTGATCTCCGCTTCCCTTGCTACTGTCCTATACTCAACAAGCATTCTACCACCTCAAGATACTGTTCAACATCTTTTTGCATCTTCCTCCCAGTTCTGCTATTCTAATCTAGTGAGGAGGTTTTGCATGGACATTATCAGACAACTCGCCAAGGAGTTGAATATTAGGCAGGGACAGGTGGAACAAACTGCCGCGCTCTTGGATGACGGAAACACGATTCCTTTTATCGCCCGCTACCGCAAAGAGGCCACAGGTGAACTCGACGAGACCGTAATTAGGGATTTGTCGGAGCGCTTGACCTACTTGCGCAGTCTAGAGGAACGCAAGGCGGAAGTTACTAGGCTGATTGAGGCCCAAGAAAAGCTCACGCCCGACCTTGTTGCCTCCATTCAAGAGGCCACAAGCTTGCAGGAACTCGATGATCTCTACCGGCCTTTCAGGCCGAAACGTAGAACCAGGGCCTCCATGGCAAAAGAAAAAGGACTCGAACCTTTGGCCCTGAAGCTCCTTGAACAAGGGTCGGAGAGTCCCGCAGTCTTGGCGGCAGCATACTTGAGTGAAGAAGTCATAACTGGCGAGGATGCCCTCCAAGGAGCCTGCGATATACTAGCAGAGCGATTTACGGACGATCCAGCCCAACGAGCTATGGTTCGCAAGTTCACCTTTGATACTGGCCTATTGATCAGCGAAAGGACTACAGGCGACGACTCGGCCGATGCCGGAGAGTTTCAAATGTACTTCGATTACTTCGAGGATGTGGCTAAGATTCCGCCCCACCGCATCTTGGCCATTAACCGAGGCGAACGCTTGAATGCTCTGAAAGTGAAAATAGAGGTGGACGCAGAGAAGGTTTATGCCATGCAAGCTAAGGCCGTGATCAACGAACCGAACTCTCCTGCCGCTCCATTCCTGCGCCAAGCGATTGAAGACGGATACGCTCGTCTCTTAGCTCCAAGCCTCGAACGGGATATAAGAAATGCATTAACGGAGAAGGCGGAAGCCCACGCCATTCAGATTTTTGCCAAGAACCTCGGGGATCTTCTGATGCAAAGCCCAGTTCGTGGGCATCGGGTTCTCGGTGTTGATCCCGCTTTTCGAACAGGCTGTAAAATCGTTGCCATAGGTGAGTTTGGCGATCTCTTAGAATACACGACAATCTACCCCCATGAGCCACAAAAGCGCTGGGATCAAGCATTGGACACACTTAAAGCCTTAGTTGACAAGCATCAGCTCTCCCTCGTCACCATCGGGAACGGCACAGCCAGTCGAGAATCGGAGCAGCTTGTGGCCGATCTGATCAAGAAGCACTGTCCCAAGCTTCAGTACCTCGTCATCAACGAAGCTGGTGCCTCTGTCTACTCCGCCTCAAAACTGGCGAAGGAAGAGTTCCCAGACTTGGATGTGTCCATTCGCGGTGCGGTCTCCATTGCTCGCCGAGTCCAAGATCCCTTAGCGGAGCTCGTGAAAATTGACCCAAAATCCATTGGGGTTGGACAATACCAGCATGATGTGAATCAAAAGGACCTTACCACAACCTTAGGGCAAGTGGTAGAAAGCTGCGTCAACCATGTTGGTGTCGAGCTAAACACAGCATCTAGCGCCCTTTTGAAACACGTCTCTGGTCTATCGGCAAGAGTGGCTGAAAACATCGTAGACTACCGCACAGACAACGGAATCTTTCAGCAACGTTCAGAACTAAAGAAAGTGAAAGGACTGGGACCGAAGGCGTTTGAACAGGCCGCGGGTTTCTTACGTATAGCAGACGGAGCTCGGCCCTTAGACAATACTGCAGTTCATCCCGAGTCCTACTCCTTAGCGTTGCAGATTCTGGGGCAGATTGGCTATAGTGAACAGGATCTGCAAGTCCGAGAGACGTTAAGCGAGATTCGGGACAAATTAAAGTCCCTCAATCCCAAACAAGTAGCGGCAAACCTCGAGGCCGGCGAACCGACAGTACGCGATATTATAGGTTCCTTAAGCCAGCCCGGCCGGGATCCGAGAGATGAACTTCCCGCTCCTTTGTTTCGAGCGGATGTTCTGAGCATGGAAGATTTGCAGCCTGGAATGGTGCTACAGGGAACGGTGCAAAATGTCGTGGATTTTGGAGCCTTTGTGGATATTGGTGTTAAGAAAGCTGGCTTAGTTCACATTTCACAGCTCAGTGATAACTATGTCAGACACCCTACCGATTGCGTACAGGTTGGCGATGTTGTCTCGGTTCGCATTCTCGGGGTCGAACCTAAGCTGGGGAGAATTAGCCTATCCATGAAAACAGAGCGTTGAGACAGAGGGGCCGCAGCAAGCGAACGTACAAAAGTTCACTTGCAGCAGCCCCATTTCTTTATCTTTAACTATGCCGCTTCTTACCGTTAAGATTCGACGCGTTTCGTCGTCAACCACTCGTGGATTGCCAAAGCGGATCGTTTTCCTGCACCCATAGCACTGATCACCGTTGAGGCGCCCGTGGCAATATCGCCGCCGGCCCAGACCCCTGGAATACTGGTAGCTCCCGCTTCATCAAAGGTGGCAATATTTCCCCACTTGTTGAGTTCTAGCCCATCAACCCTCGTGGTCAGCATGGGGTTAGCCCCTTGTCCAACCGCGATGATGACGGTGTCAACCTCCAGGGTGAAGTTGGAATTTGGTATCTCCACCGGTCTCCTGCGACCACTACTATCCGGTTCGCCGAGTTCCATCTTGACGCACTCCATGCCTTGCACCCGGAAGCGCTCATCTCCGAGAATACGAGCAGGATTCGTGAGTAAACGGAACTGGATCCCTTCCTCTTCCGCGTTTTCAATTTCCTCGTGGCGGGCTGGCATCTCCTCGCGGCTTCGGCGGTAGACGATATAAACGTCCTCGGCACCAAGCCTGAGTGAGACTCGAGCCGCGTCCATGGCCACATTACCAGCGCCGACCACAGCGACGCGCTTACCGACCTTGATCGGTGTATCATATTCGGGGAAGAGATAAGCCTTCATCAGATTCGCCCGAGTCAAAAACTCATTAGCACTATAAACCCCATTGAGGTTTTCTCCGGGAATGTTTAGGAAGTTCGGCAAACCTGCCCCCGTACCAATAAAGGCGGCCGCATACTTGCCCGAACGTAGCATTTCATTGAAGTCCATGGTCAGCCCGACGGCAATATTGGTGGTTATATTGACTCCTAAGGATTTCACATACTCTACTTCTTCATCTACAATGGATTTTGGCAAGCGGAATTCGGGAATCCCGTAACGCAAGACTCCCCCGGTATCATGGAGGGCTTCGAAGATATCCACCTCATAGCCATAGCCCGCTAAATCTGCGCCGCAGGTCAGTCCCGCAGGTCCAGCGCCAATCACGGCGATGCGCTCGTCATATTTCTTCTCAGGCTTGACCGAACTACGCTCGGCCTCCCGCGATTTTTTGGCCGCGCTGGCCTGATCGGCCACGAAACGTTCCAACATTCCAATGGCAATAGGTTGTCCTCTCTTGGCGAAGACGCAGACCTCTTCACACTGGGTTTCCTGGGGGCACACCCTACCGCAGATCGCTGGCAGACTGTTCTTTTCTTTGATCTTGGCATCTGCAGCTTCAAACTCGCCTTGGACCACCAACTGAATGAATTCAGGTATCGGAACCTGTACCGGACAGCCGCTGACACATGGCTTGTGCTTACAGTTCAGACAACGCTCTGCCTCGGCCATAGCCTGTTTGGGATCCAGCCCCAAAGCAACCTCCAGAAAATCAGCACCCCGTTCCTGCGGATCGCGCCTAGGCATCTCAACTCTTGTCTTTTGTGCTTTTGTCATTTATCCTCTTTCCTCCCCAGTACTCTGGCATACATGGGCATGCTCTTCCTCGTCTCGGTAGTATCCTTGCCTAACCACGAGTTCGTCAAAGTTCACCGCATGTCCATCAAAATCAGGACCGTCGACACAAGCAAACTTGGTCTGGCCATTGATGGAAACTCGGCAACCGCCACACATTCCGGTGCCATCAATCATAATAGAATTAAGGCTTACGAGCGTGGGCAAATTGAACTCCCTTGTGACATTACTGGCCGCTTGCATCATACGGGCAGGCCCAATGGCTATGGCCAGATCATATTTCTCGCCGCTTTCGAGACGCTCCCGCAAGGGAGCTGTTACCAAGCCCTTAAGCCCAGAGCTGCCGTCGTCTGTGACTAAGATAATCTCGTCACTCAGGCTTTTCACTTCGTCTCTTAGGATCAACAGGTCCTTATTGCGAGCACCGAGAATGGAAACAATCTCAGCACCTTTTTGGCGATAGGCACGAAGCAATGGCAACGTCGGCGCCACACCGATTCCTCCCATGACAGCGATGACGCGTTGTGCATCGCCAATCTCTGTCGCGGATCCTAAAGGACCAAGTACGTCCTTCACCAGCCCGCCTACGGGGATGCTCACTAAGTCCTTCGTGCTTTTACCCACTGCTTGAATAATTAATGTAAGAGTGCCGCGCTCTGCATCGTTACCAGCGATGGTCAAGGGGATCCTTTCACCAACATCCGACAC
>Ga0265293_10006142_pt1 | contig 19434 bp, 14 predicted proteins | sample Munlanlewell138R_FD_192505 | JGI IMG/M metagenome (GOLD analysis project Ga0265293, IMG submission 192505) | Leachate microbial communities from a municipal landfill in Southern Ontario, Canada - Leachate well 138R | ecosystem: Engineered > Solid waste > Landfill > Unclassified | place: Canada... | reverse complement strand
AGAGAAGATGAAGCATTTACGTGGGAAAAGATTGATATGATTGCAATCTTTGAAGAACTATTATAAAATAAGTGCTAGGGTGAAAACATGGAAAACTTAGCTAAACTTGAAATAAGACGTCAAAGACTTTATCAGGATTATAACAAAAAACTCAAAATGGGGACACTCTTCATTGTGATTGCACTCCTGATTGGTTTGATTGGATTTTTAACGCAACTCTTACCACTATTTATCGTTGCTGCAGTTGTTGCAATTGTATCGTTTGTCTTCTTTGGACAATCAGCAGCAGTTAGAAGTTCATTTCGGACGCTCATCAAAAGCGATCTCATCACAACACTTCTACAAGAATCTTTTGACAATGTCTATTATGATGCAAGAGCAACCATTCCAATTGCTACCATCATGAAAACAGGTATGGTTAAACGACCCGATCGTTTTAGTGGTGAAGATTATATCAGAGGTACATATAAAAGTGTTCAATTTGAAGTTTCAGATGTTGATCTCAAAGAAAGGGTTGAAACAAGAGACTCCAAAGGTAATGTTCACGTTTCCTATCAAACCTATTTTAAGGGTCGTTGGTACATCTATAAATTTGAAAGACACTTTAAAGATATCCTAAAGATTGCTGAAGGAAGAGGTTGGCAAGTTAAAACCAATAACTTGGTGAAGATTGAAACCGAATCCATTGAATTTAATAAAAAATTCTCTATATGGGCTTCGACGCAGGAATATGGATTTTATCACATTACTTCATCCATGATTGAAAAGTTAATGGAACTTGAAAAATTACACAAAGGCTCTATTTTATATTATTATGAAGGTAACGAACTTCATGTTGGTGTAAACGATCGAAGAGACTATATGGAAATATCCCTTAAGACACCGATTACTGAAGAAGGACTCAAAGACTTCATGGTGGATATCAATCTTATTCCCGCAATTATCAATGAATTGCGGTTAGATAGTTCTAAATTTAAAAATACACTCTAGAAGGGAGAATATAAATTATGCCAGGACTATACATTGGATTAGCAGTAGGTTTATTAGTAATTATTATCATCGGATGGATCATCTCAACCATCAACAGTTTTAGACGCATGCTCGTCAAGATTGATGAATCAGAATCAAGTATTGATGTTGCTTTAACAAAGCGTTTTGATTTATTGACAAAAATGTTTTCAGCCGCTAAAGGTTACATGAAACATGAACAAGAAACATTGACCAAAGTTGTTCAAATGAGACAACCAGGTCACAATGCTTCGATTGCTGAAAAACAAGAATTTGCCAACGAAGTATCACGCGGACTACAAGCATTAAACGTCGTGGTTGAACAGTATCCTGATCTAAAGGCTTCACAAAATATTAGCAAACTTCAAGATGCGACCATGGAAGTTGAAGAAAATCTACAGGCAGCACGCCGTGTTTACAACTCGAATGTATCTTACTACAACCAAAAAGTTGTCGTTTTCCCCAGCAGCATGATTGCGAACTGGAAGAAGTTTGAAAAGAAAGCATTCTTCGAAGCAGAAGCAGTTAAGCGCGAAGATGTAAAATTTGACTTTTAATTCTTAAACAAATAAAGAGGATTCCGTGGAATCCTTTTTTTGTTCATTTTTAAGATTATGGTATTTTCCCATAAAGGGTAATATGTCTTGTAAAAACGGCCTTATTATAGTAATATAATAAAGACGAAAAGGATGTGTATCTATGCTAAAAAAATGGTTTGATGCCGGTAAAAAAGAACTTAAGGAAGCGAAGAAAATAGCTGATAAAGTCTTCTTACTAGAAAATGAGATGGCACAGTTATCCGATCAGGAACTACAAGCAAAAACCCCTATTTTCAAAGAACGTTATATGCAAGGAGAATCACTCGAGAGCATCATGCCAGAGGCATTTGCTGTCGTTAGAGAAGCATCCAGACGTGTCACGAAACTATTTCCCTACTATGTTCAAGTTTTAGGTGCTGTGGCTATTTTTCACGGTAATATCGCTGAAATGAAAACCGGTGAAGGTAAAACCCTCACAGCGGTTATGCCTGCCTATCTTTCTGCACTCAATGGTGAAGGTGTTCACATCGTAACCGTAAACGAATACTTAGCTAAGCGTGAAGCTTATGGTGATATCGGTGATCTCTTTCGCTTTTTAGGTTTATCTGTTGGCCTCAATTTAAGAGATATCACAAGAGATCAAAAGAGAGAAGCATATGACTGTGACATTCTTTATTCAACCAATGCTGAACTTGGTTTTGATTACTTAAGAGACCACATGGTTCTCTATGCTAAAGATATGGTTCAACAGCGTGGACTCAACTACGCCATCATCGATGAAGTTGACTCCATTTTAATCGATGAAGCCAGAACACCACTCATTATTTCCGGTGGTGAAAAAAATAACTATAACCTCTATCAATCCGCTGATCGCTTTGCGAAATCACTTCGCGATGAGGATTTCGAAATTGATATTGAATCTAAAACGATTGCATTAACACCTTCAGGCATTAAACGTGCCGAACAGATTTTTCAACTTGAAAACCTCTATGACTTAAAACACGTCACACTCGTTCATCATATCAACAATGCATTGCGTGCTGTTCATATTATGAGCCGCGACGTTGAATATGTCGTATCAGATGGTGAAGTATTAATCGTCGACCAGTTCACTGGTCGTATCTTAAGAGGTCGACAATTTTCAGAAGGACTCCATCAAGCTTTGGAAGCTAAAGAAGGGGTTCAAATTAAAAAAGAAACTGTTACGGTTGCTACAATCACTTATCAGAACTTCTTTAGAATGTATAAAAAGTTATCAGGTATGACTGGTACGGCGAAAACGGAGGAAGAAGAATTTCGAGATATCTACAATATGGATGTTGTTGAAGTTCCAACCAACGCTCCTGTTATCAGAAAAGATGAACCCGATTATATCTATGCACACATGGATGATAAACTGAATGCACTCTGTGATGAAGTCGAGAGAAGACACAAAGTTGGACAACCTATTTTGATTGGTACCATCGCAGTTGAAACATCAGAGATCGTTTCCCGTTTACTCAAACAACGACGGATTAATCATGAAGTGCTCAATGCTAAAAATCACGAACGTGAAGCAGAAATCGTCGCTAAAGCTGGTCTGATGGGTTCTGTGACGATTGCGACCAACATGGCTGGTCGTGGTACCGATATTAAACTTGGAGCAGGTGTTGTTGAACTCGGTGGTCTTGCAGTTATCGGTAGTGAACGTCATGAATCAAGACGTATCGATAACCAGTTAAGAGGACGTTCAGGACGTCAAGGTGATCCAGGTTACTCCCGTTTTTATCTTTCAGCTGAAGATGAGTTGATGCAGCGATTCGGTGGTGAGTCTTTCAAGCGAAGAGTTGAAATGCTTGAACGTCTCAATACAACAGGTGAACCACTCGCTTCTAAACTTTTTTCAAGATTTGTATCCTCAGCACAAAGACGTATTGAAGGTAACAACTATGATACCCGTAAAAATGTCTTGAAATATGATGATGTACTGCGCAAGCAACGTGAAATCATCTATAAAGAAAGACGTGATGTCTTAACGCTCGACTCGATTGAAAATCAAGTAAGAGAGACCGTTAAGTCCAGTTTAACTAAAACATTAAATCAGTTTATTCATCAAGTGGGTAAGAACCAATATAAAATTGATGACGATAACATCATCGCAACCTTCAACGGTAATATCTTTATGCCCAACACCTTGGTCAAAGAAACAATTGAACAGATGGATGAAAAGGAACTTGAAAACTACATTTTAGAACTTGCAGAAAAAGAACTCAACCGTAAAAAAGACATGGTTCCGCCAGAAATATACAATGAATTTCTAAAAGTGGTTATGCTTCGCGTGATCGATACCTATTGGATGCGTCATATCGATGCGATGAGTGAGCTAAGACAAGCTGTCAGCTTGCAAGCATATGGTCAGCAAAATCCACTCGTTGTTTATCAACAACAAGGATTATCGATGTTTACTGAAATGATTGATAGTATTTCAAGAGATGTGACACGATATGCCATTCGTGCACAGATTCAATATAATGTTGAAAGAGAAGCTGTTGTCAAAAACACCCAGACAAACGAAGGAAGAACAGAACAGCGTCCAAAGAAACCTAAAGTTAAAAAGAATCGTCAACAACGCAATTTGCCTTGGCGATAAGGAGGTGTTTTTGTGGAAACCTATGATGTGAATAAGATGATGTCTCAATTTAGAGAAAGCATTAGCGATTTAAGAAAAGCAATCGGTCCACAAAAACAAGAGGACACGTATCAAAAGCTCAATGTCACGATGCAACATCCCAATTTTTGGCAAGACACCAAAGATGCCAAAAAAGTGACCAAAGAAGCGACTGCAATCCGCGAGAAACTCGATCACTTCTATTCACTCGAAAAAAGATTGACTCAGATTGAAGAGTGGTATCAATTAAGCGAAGAGGGAAGCGAAGAATGGCAACTCCTCGAAGAGGATATGTTGTCATTTGATGAAGAACTCAAAGCCTTTGAAGTAGAAACCATTTTAAGTGGTCCCTATGATGCATCCAATGCGATTTTAGAACTTCATCCTGGTGCAGGCGGAACCGAATCCCAAGACTGGGCTGATATGCTCTATCGCATGTATCTCAGATACGCTCAAAAGAAAAAATACAAAGTTGAAGTCATCGATTATCAAGCAGGTGAAGAAGCAGGCATCAAGTCAGTCACTTTGCTTGTTAAAGGTCCCTTTGCTTATGGTTATCTCAAGGCGGAACGTGGTGTTCATCGTTTGGTTCGTATATCTCCTTTTGATTCCAATGCAAGACGTCATACATCCTTTGCATCACTGGATGTCATGCCAGAAATTGATGATGATATCGACATCGATATCAAAGACGAAGATCTAAAGATTGATGTGTATCGAAGTGGAGGTGCAGGTGGACAAAGTGTTAATACAACAGATTCAGCTGTTAGAATTACACACTTACCATCAGGTATTGTCGTCACCTGTCAAAACGAACGTTCACAGCTCAAAAATAAAGAACAAGCCATGAGTGTCTTAAAAGCAAAACTCGTGCAAGAAGAAATCAGAAAACAAGAAGAACTACTAAAAAACATCAAAGGTGAACAAAAAGACATTGGATGGGGCTCACAGATCAGATCCTATGTCTTTCATCCCTATCAGATGGTCAAAGACCATCGAACCAACTATGAAGTCGGACAAGTCGATCTCGTCATGGATGGAGAACTCGATGGATTTATCAATGCATACCTCAAAGCAGGTGATGTGAATGAATAAAGCAAAATTGCGTGAAATATTAGAAATTACAGCAGGAGTAATCATTATGTCTGCTGGTTTCTATTTTTTCTTACTTCCATTAAACCTCATCATTGGAGGTGTCATGGGGGTATCTGTTATCTTACAGGATGTCATTTCCGTATCTCTTTTTATGTACATAGCCAATTTTATTCTCCTCATGATTGGATGGCTCGTTTTAGGAAAAGTCTTCTTTATGAAGACAGCTTATGCAACGCTTTTATCACCTACGGTGATCTGGATATTAGAAAAAACAGTCAGATCTGACTATATCATGCAATATATGACAGAAAGTCCACTTTTGATAGGAGCGCTCTTTGGAGGAATCTTCTTAGGTGTTGGATTAGGTGTTGTCATCCGTAATAATGCGACAACAGGTGGTATCGATGTCGTTCAAAACATTATGCATAAGTACTTGCATATTCCCTTCTCGACAGCGATGTATATCACCGATGGAGCCATTATTTTAATCGCAATGATTATCAATGTACAGCTCGGTTTATATGCTGTTGGAGCGATGATGATCAGTGGTTTATTAATCGATCGTCTCTCCATTGAGGGAAGGGCGGGATATACTGTGTTTATTGTCACCGACCATACAGCACTGATGCAACAGCAAATCTATGAAAAGTTGGAGCGAGGAATCACCAAAATGAAAGTGATTGGTGGTTACTCAAATCTCGAAAAAGACATGATTGTTTGCACGGTTGATCGTGCTCAACTCTATATGTTTAAACATATCATTAAATTAACTGATCCCAAAGCCTTTACTTTCGTCACAAAGACCAAGGAAGCACTTGGAGAAGGATTTAGTAGGGAGAGTGCCAAATGGTGAGTAGAAAATTAAGCATTCTATTTTTAATCAGTGTGATTTTAGCCTTTTTAGCAGGTTATTTTGCTGAACGTATTTTACCATCATCTCCATCATCGAATGCTGGAGATATGTTTGATTACATCATGGAATCGTTTGATAATTACTATTATTATGATATCGATGATGAACAGGTTCATGAAGCATTTATCGCTAACATGGAAGCAAGTATCAATAAGATTGCTGAACTCAATAACGATCCCTATACCAGACTGTTAGCTGTTCCACTTGCTTCATCTCCATCGGATGATGAAAAGTTTGTAGGCGTAGGCATTAGCTTTGTCTTTGAGGGTCTTGATCTCAGGGTAGGTTATGTCTATCCTCAGGGGGCATCGCATAAAAAGATATACCCCAACGACTTAATCGTTGGCGTTGTTGAAGATGAAACATCGATCTATTTTAAAGATTTAGATCATCAGGAGAGTGTCCTCGACTACTTAAAAGGTGATTTGGGAGAAACCAAATCGTTGATTGTTAAAAATCCAGATGATCAAGAAGAGGTTGTGACCATCACCTATCAAGAAATCTTAACACCAACTGCTTATACCAAGGATTTAGATGAAACGCATATTGCATATATCAAAATTGAACGCTTTGCAGGAGCAACCGATTCGAGTTTAGGAACTGCACAAGTTTTTCAAAACATTTTGAATCAACTCGAAACCCAAACATTAAACGGTGAAAACAAAACGCTCATTTTAGATTTAAGAGATAATCCAGGTGGAGCACTAACAGCGCTTCACAATCAAGGGGCACAGTCCATGTTACCCGGTATTACACAACAATTATTAAGACGAAATTTAGAAGCTCCACTTTTTACCATGATACCAAAGAGTGGAACGGTTCAATCCTTTTATGGAGGACTTTCAGCACCCAAGGATTATGATATCAAAGTGCTCGTCAACGAACACTCAGCATCGGCTGCTGAAGTGTTAGCTGCTGCACTGAGTGTTGAAGGTGGATATGAACTTTATGGAAGACCAACCTATGGGAAAGGTGTCTATCAAAATCAAGTAAGACTTAAGGATATCCGTAATACCAGATACTATCTGGTCTATACAGAAGGATCTTGGTTTTATGGGGATCATTTAAATGTATCTGACACACCTCTTGTTGTCAATGTCATTGATCCCAGTGGTATTCACGCCATTGATATGCCAGTTTATCATGGTGAAATGAGTTATGATCATGTCTACGCTTCGCTTGCAAACTATCAAGCTTTCTTTAATGTTTATTACCAACTCGAAGGTTTAGATAAACTGAGAACAGATGGCTATTTTGATCAAGCGACAAAAGATATCGTTTTTCAATTCAATACCGAATTTGAATTAAGTGGACAAACGATTCATCTCTTAACTGCAAGAAAGATCCACGAGCTCTATGTCGATTATTTACTAGACGTTACCAAAGACGATGAATTACAGCATCTCATTCAAGTGATTAAATCAAGCTGAAATGAAACAGATCACAGAGATTAAGAAATTTAAAAACGAGATCAAGGTGACCTTTGATCAAGATACTTTCACAGTACAACCTGAACTCATCATGAAGTATCATTTGGCTGTTGGCATTACACTTGATCAAAAGACCTATCAACAATTTCTTGATGAAAACCATTATTTATCCGCTTTGAGATGGTGTTTAAAAAAACTAAAGAAAATGTTAACCGTTCATGAGATGAAAGAACTTCTTGCTGGCACATCCTATCCACTAAGTGTTCAAAAGCAGGTCATCAATTATCTGATCGATCGAAAATACTTAGATGATCTTTCCTATGCAAAGACGTATGTCGAATTAAAAAAGTATCAAGAGGGACCTGAGATGATCACGTTTAAACTCAAACAAAAAGGAATCACAGATCTCATTTTAGGTCAACTCTTTCAAAAATCTTATGATGAGTTTCAGATCGTCTATGAAGTTGCTTTAGCAAAATCCAATAAGACAAAACACAAGACAAAAAAACAATTATTTCAAACGATTAAAATGCAGTTACTCGCTAAGGGTTATCAACAAGATATCATCGAAGCAGCACTTGCTAAGCTCTCATCTCATGTCGCTATCGATGAAGATCAATTGATGGAAGTCATGTATCAAAAGATTCATCGTACCTATAGTCACAAATACCAAGGCTATGAACTCAAGCAAAAGATGACCGAAAAGCTCTATCAAAAAGGTTTTTCTTACGAGCGTATCAAAGCCTTTCTCAAAAACAAATGACTTCAATCATGGTAAAATCATGATTGAAGTTTTATCTATGAGGTGATGGTATGAAATGTTTTATCAATGGCTTTATGCATAGTATGGATGATAAGGATACGATCTATCATCAACTAACAACAGAAGATGGTAAGATCGTTGCACTTGACGTGATGGATTTAAGGCTTTGTGATGAGGTGATCGATCTTCAAGGTGGTCATCTCTATCCAGGTTTTGTTGATGCCCATCTTCATATTGCTGGATATGGTGAATTTCTAAATACCATTCATCTAAATGATATCAAAGATCAAGAGACGATCATCAAGCATTTAAAAAGCCATCATCCATCAGATTTCATCTTTGCGGTTGGCTATTTAGATATGGGCATAACCAAACATGATTTGGATCGACATTTTCAAGATATCAGTGTGGTACTAAGACACAACGATTATCACGGATTAACGCTCAATTCGCATGCACTCAGACGTTTTGAGATAGAAGATGAAACAGGTATCCTCAAAGAAGAAAAAGCGGTTGAAATCATGCAAAAAATACCTAAACCGACACAAAAGGAATTGATTAACCATATCAAAAGAGCTATCCATCAGCTCTATCGCTACGGTATCACCGGTGGACACTCAGATGATCTATATTACTACCTTGGATTTGAAAAGACAACCCAAGCATTTAAACAAGCCCTCAAAGATCACCCCTTTCGTGCACATCTTTTGATGCATCACCAGGTATTAAGTGATTTTGAGTCATCCGGTGCATCATGGGGTATAGTTAATCCCTACTTAGAACTCGGTGCAGTCAAGATATTTTATGATGGCACCATGTCGTCTAAAACAGCACTGATGCATGCAGTCTATAAGGGATCAGATAGTCATGGAGAAATCGTGATGGGTCAAGATTTATTTAAGCATGCTCTTTTAAGAGCACGAAAACTAGGTTTAACCGTGGCTATTCATGTGATTGGTGATAAAGGTTTGTCTGATGTGTGTCAATTATTGAGTGAGCATCCACCTAAAGCAGGACAAAAAGATCGAATGATTCACGCTACATGGGCGGATATTCATACGGTGAAACAGATGAAAAATCTACCCATAACACTCGACATACAACCGCAGTTTCTATCTTCAGATCTTCCGAGAGCTTATCGCTATTTTAGTCAAAAACCAGAGCTCATATTTCCCTGGAAATCGTATCTAGATAACATGCTCATCCTATCTGGATCATCGGATGCACCTGTTGAAACACCTAACCCTTTATTAGGTATAAAAGATGCTGTATATAGACGTTCAAAAGAAGATCATAGGGTCTATGAAAGTGATGAAGCATTGAGCGTAAGAGAAGCAATTAGACTCTATACAACAAGTTCACATGCACAATCCTTGTTACAACCAAGGGGCTATCTTAAGAAGGGATATCTTGCTGATTTTAGTGTCTTCGATTGTGATCTTGAAAAACTTATGGAACGTGACTTTGAGCGTGATCATGTGCTTATGACAATTGTTGATGAAAAAGTTGTCTATCAAGCTCAGTAGATAGGCATTAAACTTGAACAACGTGGGTTAATCAAGTAAAATAACACATGATAAAGATAAAGGAATGTGTCATCCATGAAACTTGAATTTTGGTTAGATTATTTATCACCTCTTTGCTACAAGCAACATCAGGTGATTGAACAACTCTATAAGAAATACACATTTGAGGATCTTGAGCTGCTCTATCGCAGTTATGAAATGATACCTTCTTTTGAGCCTGAAGAAAACTCTACGTTTGAAGAAGTTCTCTCTAAACATCATGTTTTAACCGATGATGAGGTCAAAATCATGTTTGGTGAACTCCCTAGATCACTTAGACCTGTCAAAGTCATCGATGCACACAGGCTCTCTCATCTAGCTAAAAAAAGTGATCTTGCCTTTGAGTTCAACAAACAGCTCTTCAAGACATACTATGTTGAAAAACAAGATATTTCACAGCATCATGTTTTAAAACGCATCGCTGATCGCATCGGTTTAGATCCAAACAAAGTCGATGAAGTACTAAGTACAAATGCTTACTATGACGCAGTACAGATGAATAGAGAAAATGCGATTGTCAAAGGCATTTTTGAGATTCCACACATACGCATTGATGGTCGTATACGTCTTGCAGGATTACATGATGAGAATCAAATACTAGAAGCTTTAACACAAGCAGAAATAAAATATGTTAAAACCGATTTCTGTGAAGGTGAGAATTGTGAAAGAAAGAAGACTCGGTGAGTCTTTTTTTATTTTATAGTATCACGCATTTTTATCCATAATAAAGTTAATTTTGATAGTATTTTTTAGCTATCTGTGGTATAGTTATAAAGGTTTAAAAGAATTGAGGAAAAAAATGAATCTATTATTTAATGAATTACCTATTTTAGAAACAACAAAACAAGCTATCGATGCACTTGGACTCGTGGAAACGACAGCGATTCAACACCAAGCTATCCCAAAGATGTTAGAGGGAAGAGACCTCATTGGTCAAGCACAAACAGGAACCGGTAAAACGTTCGCTTTTGCGATACCCATTTTGGAAAAATTGGATCTTAATGATCATCATATTCAAGCACTTGTTATATGCCCAACACGTGAATTAACACTTCAAGTGTACAAAGAATTTATCAAACTTGTTAAGTTCAACAAAGCGGTACGCGTTACATCCATTTATGGTGGAGAATCGTATAACAAACAGTTTAAGGCATTATCAGAAAAACCACATATCGTTGTTGCTACCCCAGGTCGTGCAATCGATCATCAGGAGCGAGGAACGATTGATTTTTCACATATCAAAGTGCTCGTGATGGATGAAGCAGATGAAATGCTCAAGATGGGTTTTCAAGATGATCTTGAACGTCTGCTCAAGGATACACCACAAGAAAGACAAACAGCACTTTTTTCAGCAACCATTCCGGCATTTATCAAGAAGGTTGCTCAAAAGTATCAACAACAACCAGAAATTATTCGAATTGAAACCCCAACACTGACGGTTTCGAAGGTTGAACAAATTTATTACATGGTTAAAAAATCTGATCGCGATCAGCTCTTAATCCGTATCTTAGATTACTATCAACCCAACTCTGCCATCATCTTTGCAAATACGAAAGTTGATGTTGATGCTTTAAGTGATTATTTACAAAAAAGACATTATGAGGCTGATGCACTCCATGGTGATCTCAAACAATCACAAAGAGATTATGTCATGGGAAGATTTCGCGTCAAAAGACTTAAATATTTGATTGCAACAGATGTCGCAGCGAGAGGGCTAGATATCTCGCATGTCGATATGGTTATCAATTATGAAATTCCTTATGAAGATGAAATTTATGTTCATCGTATCGGACGTACGGGTCGCGCGGGTAAATCTGGCATCTCAGTATCACTCGTCTATCCATCGATGAGGGGAAAACTTCAAATGATTGAGCGCTTCATCAAAACGAAGATGACTGAATTGCCCATTCCATCCATAGAAGATATCCAAGAAAAGGTCAATGTTAGAAATTATCAAGCACTTAAAGATCTTGTAGACTCTAACCAAAATACGCACGATTTCATCATCAATCAACTTGAAGAAGAAGGTTTTTCAAAGGACCAAATCATTGCTGCACTTATCGAAAAAACAATTGATCAACCCCAAGAGTATGATCCAATTGAAGCACCTCAAAGCAAGCGTAGAGAATCCTATCAAGACGATTATAGATCCAGTTCTAGACGCAAAAGAGACGATCATTCTGAAAGAAAAACAGATTCGAGAAGATCGACGAATTATCGCCTAGTGAAGATTAATTTAGGCAAAGAAGATGGTCTCCGCCCCGTTCAACTTCTTGATATATTTAGAAAACATGCTGACATGTTTCCAAAAAATGTCGGAGATATCATGATGGATAAACATGAGACAGAATTTCAAATTCATCCTGCAGCACTAAAACGCTTAGAAGAGATCAACGGTAAAATCATTAACGGTAAGAAAATTAGAATTTCATTTGGAAAAAACAAATAAGTCAAAAATCATAGAAAATATGAATCATTCATGTTACAATTAATATGAAATTCATATTTTTTTATTTTATAAAAAATAAAGGAGGAAACGATGGCACATCTGTTTGACACGATACATCCCAATTTTTTCAGTGTGCTCTCCTCCCCTAATAAGAAGACTTATGTCGACTGCATCTTCATCATCTATCATACGATTGACACCATTGAAGACGCTTTTCAGGGGGACCGTGAACTTATCATCCAACGATTAATCGATTACTTTGAAGATCAGTCAGACGACGAGTTTGTTGATACAGAAGAGGATGAACCCACACGCACTGCAAGACAGAAAGCGGTACATGTCATCAACGTTTTGAAGAAGAACGGATGGCTTGGTGAAGAGGAACTGGGTGACTACCGTACATCACTCAATCTCTTCGATTACTCGATTCAAATTATTGATATGTTAGAAAGTGTTGCCTATCATCGTCAAAGCGAATATACCGGTGAGATTTACACCGTTTTTTCACTTTTGTCATCGTTTAGTATTGATGAAGGTATCGGTGTTTTGGAACAAGCTTATCAAAAGACACAGGATATTTTGCGTAAACTAAAGTCCCTCAAAGCAAACATCTATCGTTACTATTACGATATAACGAAAAAGAACAATCGAAATGACTTACAAAATCTACTGGAAAAACTTCTAATTGAGTATAAGCAAAACTTCTTTGATTCAGCTTACTATAACTTAAAGACAACCGATTCACTTCCTCGCTACAAACGCTCTATTTTAGAAGTGATTGCACGTATCCAAAATGATGAAGACATGATGGATCAACTCGCTTACAAAGTACAAAGCGTCAAGCGTATCGATGATTATAATGAAGCATTTCACTACATCGAAGATCGTCTTCATTATATCACCGATTCATTTGCAGCACTCGAACATCTGATCTTAGCTATTGACCGAAAGAATGAGCAATATATCAGTGCAGCTGCCGCTAAGATTTTATTCTTAACGAATAAATCAGATGATATCGAAGGTATCTTTAATCGACTGTTTCGCATCATCTTAAGTCAAAAGGATATCAACTATAATCAGCTCTTCTTTTTATCACAGATCAGGAATTTTGATACAGGATCGCTTTATAATCAGCGCAGAATGCGTATTGAACCCATACCTGAAGAGATCATGTTTGATGATGATCTCATCACTGAAGAATACCGAAGAGAAAAGATTAAAGCACTTCTGAAGAACAATATTTATGGCAAAAAGGAAATTGATGAACATGTTAAATTCCTTTTAGGTGATGCCAAATCAATCGATGCATCACATATACCCATTGAAACTCAAGAGGATTATGTCAAGTTGATCTTGATTTTCCTTTACTCCAAATCTGTAGGCATGCATTATGATGTTGAACTGCTCAATCATGAGTGTCAAAATCATTTTGTGACTTTTCAAAACTTTCGCATTAAAGAGGTGAAACGATGAACAAAGGACAAGCACTCAAGCAGTTTAATGATGAATATGGTGTACTCAAAGAAGGCGAAAAAGCCATCTTTTCACGGATTACCAATAAACTTTTACAGGTTAATTACATCACAAAGAAAAAACCAGGTGATACCAACGACTATCGTTTCATCCTAGCCTTTAAGGAAGCATTTGAAGCGTTTTTTGAACTGATGGACTTTGGTTTAGAAATTAAAAGAGAAGATGAAGTGGTCTTCATCCAAAACAACAACCTATTCAATCATCTACGTTTAAGAAAAACCGAGTCTGTTTTACTTCTTGTGATTCGCATCATCTATCAGCGGAAAAAGGATTATGTCACATTGGATGAAAATGTTGAAATCTATCTCCATGAAATCCATGATGAACTCTCACGTATCGGCTATTTGGACAACAAACGTATCACCAAGGATCGTCTCAAACCCGCACTCACTTTTTTAAGAGCATATAATATTATTGACTATATCGATAAAGGACTACACGATGACGCACGCATCAAGATTTATCCCACCATTTTATATGTCACAAACCTAGAATCGATCAAGGAAGTTGTTAACAAACTTGAAGGTTATATGGAAGGACAAGGAGGTACGGACGAAGATGAAGAAACTGACGAAGATTAAACTGGTCAATTGGCACCTCTTTTCCAATCAGACGATTGATATCAAAGACAATGCCCTCATCTCAGGTGAAAACGGATCGGGTAAATCAACATTACTCGATGCGATGCAATATCTCTTTGTTGGTGGTAGAAGCGGTGCGAAGTTTAATATTGCAGCAACCGATGATGCCAAGCGTACCTTGGAAGGTTATATCAGAGGTCGTATCGGAGCTGAAAATAAGGAATACTTGCGCAATGGTGATGTGGTTACCCACTTAGCTCTTGAGTTTTTTGACGAACAGGTCAAAAAATACACGACCATTGGATGTATCCTTGATTTACCCAAAAATGCACAACTAAAAGAACGTTTTTATCTGCTCGATAATGTCTCTATTCATGATGGTTTATTTCTTGAAAAGAAATATCCAAGAGATTATAAGAGTATGAAGAATTATCTCAAATCGATGGACGTTGAGTTTTCACCTTTTGAGTCACAAAAGAAATATCGGGATGCGCTCGCTCGTTTCTTTGGTATGGATGCCACCAAATATGCGCGTATTTTACCCAAAGCACTCGCCTTTCGCTCCATTGATCTTCAAGCGTTTGTTTTTGAGTTTTTATTAGATGATGATCCCATCGATATCCAATCACTTAAAAACAATGTTGCTCAACTCAAAAAAGTTGAAGCACAGATCAAACGTGATCGTGAGAAACTTGAAAAATTAGATAGCATTATTCAAACAGGTGAAGACATCACACAAAACAAAGACCAAAAAGATATCAATTTAATTATTGATCAACTTAACTGGGTTGAAAAACGAGAAGCTTTCATGAAGGAACAGGAACAAAAACTTCTTTCCATCGATAAGCGACTTGATTATTTGCGCGATGCAAAAGGTCAGCTTGATGATCAAATTGAAGATGTTGAAGAAAGTATTCTCAATTTAGAACGAGCTAAAAATGATTCTGATTTATCGAGAACACTTCAAGGTTATCAGGATGCTCTTAAGAAAAAAGCTTCTGAATATGAGTCTCAAAAAGAGATTTTAGGTCAACTTAAAGATCTACTCGTTAAAGAGTTTAATGTCATCAAAGAACTCATAAATCTCTTACCCAATCAGAGTTTGAAAGCTTTCGTCAACTATATCCAATCTAACGATGAAAGCTTAACCTCAGACGAACTTGCATCTCATCTACAAGCCCTTGATGTCGAAGTCAGTTCTTATAAACAAGCCTATTTTACTGAAAAAGATAAAACGGAATCAGAAAAGCAGGTACTCTCTGAAGAGATTAGAAACTCACAGATGAGAGTCAATCAACTCAAACGACATATCAAAACATATCCACCTTATGTTGAAACACTCATCAGGTCCCTCAACGAAGAGTTATCTGAACACTATCAAAAGGAAGTGCGTGTAAGACCTCTTTGTGAAATGATTGAAGTTCAAGACGAGAAGTGGAGAAATGCACTGGAAGGTTATCTATCCACCCAGCGTTTTGATATTATCGTTGATCCAAGTTATTTTAGTGATGCACTCGATATTTATGACCGCATTAAGTTTGAGAAAAAGATTTATGGTGTAGGTCTTGTCAACACACAAAAATTAACAGCCTATGATCAGATCAATGCTGGTACACTTGCTGAAATGGTGACAACCGACAACCATTATGCACGCTATTATGTCAATATGATTTTAAATAACACCTACTGTGTGGATAATGTTCAAGATTTAAAGAACTACAATCGTGCGATTACGCCAACCTGCATGACCTATAGCAATCATACAGCAAGACAGATTAATCCACGAACCTATGAAGTTCCGTATATTGGTTCTCAAGCAACAACCATTCAGCTGGAAATGGAAGAAAAACAACTTGCTTTACTCGAATCTAAAATGGATAAACTCTATGATCTATCGGATAAAAACGATCGTATCGTACGTTTGCTCAATCAATCTAAATCCAATCAACTCGTTCATCAGGGACAACTTAAATACTTAGATTTAATCAAGCAGACTAGAAGAGAGTATGCTCAAATAGAAACACAGATTCAATCGCTTGGTAAAGACAAGAACATCCAAAAACTTGATGATCAAATCGAAAAGGCACGTCTACAGAGAAGACAGCTTCGTTTAGATGCTGAACAGCTCGTTGGTGAGATTGCTACACTTCGTGAAAATCGTCAACGCGTCTTTGATTTAATCGATGATATCAAGATCAAAATTGAAGGTTTCGCCAAGGAACAAAAGGTTTTATCACTTCAACATCCAGAGAAATTATCACTTGCAAACACTCAATTTTATGCGCTTAAAATGAAGATGAAGCACGATCACGATAAGATTACGGAGTATTTGGCGCAATCCAATGTCAGTCTGACCGGACAAATTGTACGTGGTGAAACCGATCTGATCAATCAGATGAAACTCTTCAATCAAAACTATCATTTTGGAGCTTCGCCTGAACTGGATTCACTGATCACTTATGAGCAGGAAGCACAGCAGATTCGAAACAATAACTTAATCCGTTATGAGCAAGAAGCATCTGAACTTCGCAGAAACTCAGAAATCGGATTCAAGGAAGAATTTGTTGGAAAACTTAGAGCATCCATTGAAAATGCACAACAGCAGATTGAAGAGCTCAATTTTGCCCTCACGGACAAGACCTTTGGTAGTGACTCTTATCAATTGATCTATCGGGCATCAGAACATCCCGATTATAAGCTTTATTATGAGATTATTATGGGAACAGATGCCATTCAAAAACATACCTTGTTTACTGAAGGATTAACCAAAAAGAACGAACAGATCTTAATGGAACTCTTTGAAAAGATTGCATCCAATGACCCTGAATTTGATCAACTCACGTATAAGTACTTAGATTATAGAAACTATATGTCTTATGACATTGAAGTAACCAATAAAAACGGCAACAAGTCACTATTCTCGAAAGTATCGAAAGAAAAATCAGGTGGTGAAACACAGGTTCCATTCTATATTGTCATCGCAGCATCCTTCCAGCAACTGCTCACAAAGAATCGCCGTGTGGATTCAGGATGTATCGTCTTGTTTGATGAAGCGTTTAACAATATGGATGAATCAAGAATTGATGCTATGATGAAATTCTATAATAGCTTATCCATTCAACTCTTTATCGCTGTACCACCACAAAGAGTATCCAATATTATCAACTATGTAAACACCAGTTTAGTCATCGTTAAGGATAACGATTACGCCATTGTTGAAACATTCAAAGACGAAAGAATGCTTCGTGTTTAATTAGGATGGCCTGTCTAGGCCATCTTTCATTATAAGAAAGAGGTATGCACATGAAAAAAATCAGTTTTGAACAACTTAATGAAATGAAGTTGCACTATCAGAATAAACCGATGCAAAAGGCACTTTCCCGCGTGATCGTTAAAAATGAACTTCAGGGTTTATTCGAGAAGTTGGAAGTTAAACCTTCCATTCAGTTTAAGTTCTCTCACGAGATCAAGACAATGCCTGTGACCTATCAAAAACAGAGCGGTCGCTGCTGGCTTTTCGCAGGATTAAATGTCTTAAGAGAAATCGTTGCTAAAGATCTCGGTATGAAGGAATTTGAACTCTCACAAAATTATGTAGCATTTTATGACAAGCTTGAAAAGATCAACTATTTTATTGAAGTTATGGATGATTTTTTGACCTGTGATCAGGATGACAGAACACTTCAGCACATCTTAAAAACAGGTATTCAAGATGGTGGACAGTGGGATATGTTTGTCAGTCTCATTGAAAAATATGGTGTAGTGCCTAAAGAAGCCATGGTTGAGACACAATCATCATCCAATACACGCTTTATGAATCAGCTCATCAATATCAAACTTCGTCAATATGCAGCCAATGCAAGACATTTAGTTCTAGATCAAAAAGAAGATGAAATCCCTGCACTAAAACATCAAACATTGGATGAGCTCTATACATTTTTGGTGACCAATTTCGGTATGCCACCACAGGTATTTGATTTAGAGTATATGAAAGATGATACCTACCAGATCATTAAGGGACTTTCTCCACAAAACTTCTATAAAGATTATCTAAAAGACATCCTAAAGGATTATGTATCGATCATTCATGCACCAACCAAAGATAAACCTTTCATGAAGACTTATACAGTTCAGTATTTGGGTAATGTCATTGGGGGAAAACCTATTAAATATCTCAATCTAGAAATGGATGATATGAAAGAGCTCGTCTTAAAACAACTACAAAACAATGAACTTGTTTGGTTTGGTGCCGATGTTTCTCGATTTGGTGACCGCGAAGCAGGTATCTGGGATGACAATCAATTTGACTACGATGAAATGCTTGAAATGAGTCTATACATGACAAAAGAAGATGAACTAGATTATGCCATGTCTTCAATGAACCACGCCATGGTGATTACAGGAGTCAATCTTGATGATCAAAAACCCAATCGCTTTAAGATAGAAAATTCATGGGGAGACAAAAATGGAAACAAAGGTTATTATCTGATGACAGATTCATGGTTTGACCGTTATGTCTATCAAGCAGTCATCCATAAAAACTATCTTACAAAGGAACAGTTGGAAGCATGGGATCAAAAACCCATCACCCTCAAACCATGGGATCCCATGGGATCATTAGCGGATTAAATCAATCAGTTTTCAAATGTTATTCATATTGCAATAAGTATCAAGTTGTGCTACAATAATAGCGGTCTATTTACCGGGACGTGGCGCAGCTTGGTAGCGCACTTGCATGGGGTGCAAGGGGTCGCAAGTTCAAATCTTGTCGTCCCGACCATGAGACACATAAAGCGAGATTTTCTCTCGCTTTTTTATAAAAAATAACTATTGGCACTTGACACGGTTGAGTGCCAATAGTATAATAATAAGTGAAAGGGGTGAGAGTATGTTAACGATTTCCAACAGACT
>Ga0265293_10006140_pt1 | contig 19435 bp, 18 predicted proteins | sample Munlanlewell138R_FD_192505 | JGI IMG/M metagenome (GOLD analysis project Ga0265293, IMG submission 192505) | Leachate microbial communities from a municipal landfill in Southern Ontario, Canada - Leachate well 138R | ecosystem: Engineered > Solid waste > Landfill > Unclassified | place: Canada... | reverse complement strand
CAGTCAGGAAACCGGTTGATCCTTCCAGAGCATCGGCTGAAGCCGTTACACCCATGGCGGCCATTTCAACAGCCCCGTAAGCATATTCGATCGCCCAACCCGCATGCAGGGGTTTGCACATCGAACCAAAATTGGCGACCAATCCAGAGGCGCGGCTGGCAGCTATGCCCAGTGCATGGGTGGTTTTTTCACTATCAATTTGACGCGCCGCGCAAAGTGCGGCGGTGGCACCCATCGTACCCAGCACGGCAGTGGGGTGCCATCCTTTTTCATGTAAAGGGTCGGGTATCCGGTTAAGCAAATCCGCCCAAATCTCATAACCTTTCAAGTAGGCGCTGATGAGGTCCTGCCCGGTCAGACCACTGCGGTCTGACTCGGCAAGCAGAACCGGAACCAGGACAACACTGGGGTGTCCGGCCAGGGCAACATCATCAAAGTCCAGTGCATGGCCTGAAACGGCGTTAAGCATGGCGGCAACCATTGCGGTATGTTTTTGCGGTGAAAAAAATACGCTGGCTTCCTGCTCATTCTGGTAGCATCTGTTTACCCAGGATGCAAACAGGCGGGTTACTTCCTCATCACGCCCGGAAAGAATGCAGCCGGCAGTGTCAAGAAAGGCCAGCTGCACGGTTTGGCAAACCTCGGGGGTGATTTGTCCTGCAATATCACTGGTGATGAAGTCGGCCATTTGCCGTGACAGTGTTTTCATTACGTCTCCTAGAATGAACGAGGCATGCCAAGGACGTGTTGTCCAATGAAGGAAAGAATCAGGTTGGAAGAAATGGGGGCAATTTGCATGACCCGGCATTCACGCCACTTACGTTCAACATCATATTCAGCGGCATAACCAAATCCACCGTGCGTTTGCATGCAGGCTTCGGCAGCATGCCAGGCCGCTTCGGATGCCAGCAGTTTGGCAATGTTGGCGGCTTCACCACAATCCAGGCCTGCTGCAAAAATAGCGGTCGCTTTGCGTACCATCATCTCGGCAGCTTCGGTCTCGGCATAAGCACGGGCGATAGGGAACTGAATGCCCTGGTTCTGGCCAATCGGACGACCGAATACAACACGTTCATTACCATAGGCGGCGGCTGTCTTGGTAAACCATTTCGCATCACCAATCGCTTCCGAAGCGCACAGAATACGCTCTGCGTTCATGCCGTCAAGAATATAACGGAACCCTTTGCCTTCTTCACCCACCAGACTGGAGGCGGGAACCACCAGGTTTTCAATAAACACTTCGGTTGTATTGTGGTTGATCATGGCGCGAATAGGCTGGATTTCCACTCCATTGCCACGGGCCTCTCGCAAATCCACCAGGAACACGGAAATGCCATCGGTTTTTTTCTTGACCTGATCGGCAGGCGTGGTTCGGGCCAGTAACAGCATCAGGTCGGAATAACGGGCACGCGAGGTCCACACTTTCTGGCCATTGATAATATAGTTGTCGCCATCGCGCACGGCCCGGGTCTTGATTTGGGTGGTGTCTGATCCAGTGGTGGGTTCCGTAATACCAAAGGCCTGCAGGCGCAGTTTGCCACTGGCGATATCGGGCAGGTATTTTCTTTTTTGTTCTTCGCTGCCGTGACGCAAAAGTGTACCCATAATATACATTTGTGCATGGCAGGCACCTGCATTGCAGCCGGCTGCATGGATTTCTTCCAGAATAACCGATGCCGCACGCAGGGGCAGACCGCTGCCACCATATTCCTCGGGAATCAGCGCACCCAGATAACCGGCTTCGGTCAGGGCATTGACAAATTCAGAGGGGTAGCCTTGCTGCTCGTCCAGGTTTCTCCAGTAGGAGCCGGGAAAGTCCTCGCAAATGCGGCGAACACTTTCGCGGATGTCTTGATAGTCATTTCCCAACTCAATGGAAACGGGAGTGTTTTGTGTGCTTAATGTATCCATGGTTCTTTTTCCTGATCTTAAGAATTAATGTGTAATGATGGTGGGCAGTCCTGCACGTGACAAAGCACCCTGTAATGGCTCGTCAGGAAGCAGGCGGGCCAGCCAGCGCCGGGCCTCAAGCAGTTTTTCAAGGTCAATACCGGTTTGCAGGCCATACTCTTCCAGCAGGAAGCAAAGATCTTCGGTAGCGATGTTACCGGTCGCGCCGGGGGCAAACGGGCAGCCACCCAAGCCTCCCAAAGAGGCATCAAAGTGTCTGACACCAGCGTCCAGGGCAGCCAGTACGTTAGCCATACCCATGCCGCGCGTGTCATGAAAATGAGCGCCAACCGGCAGCTTGCCGAGTAGTTGACGCAGTTGGGCAAACAGGTTTCTGACTTGTCTGGGGCCCGCAAAACCAACCGTGTCTCCCAGTGCAATATGGTCAACACCAGCCTGTGCCATTCTGTCTGCAATGTTCAGAACCGTCTTGCTTTCAATGTGGCCCTCATAGGTGCAGCCAAAAGAAGTGGCAATGGCACCGGTTATATGTAGCGGTTCGGGCTGTTGCTTGACTATTTCAATTAACCGCGCCACTACAGCAAGGGCATTTTCAAGTGTGGTGCGGGCATTTTTTTGTGAATGCGTGGCACTGGCTGAAAGGACAAATACGATATTTTTTGCGCCGGCTTCCAGGGCGCGCATGGCGCCTTTTTCATTCAGCACCAGTGCTGAAAGCACTAGTCTGGGGTTCAGTTGCCCCTGCTCGACCATTGTTTGGGCATCAAAGAATTGGGGGATCACATGCGCGGGAACAAACGAGGTGATTTCAAAGGCGCGAACACCTGCTTCAGACTCAACCTTGAGCCATTCTATTTTGTCTTGGGTGGTAATGGTATCCAGGCTCTGAATGCCATCACGCAAACCGACTTCCCGAACGAAGACCTGATTGCTATCAGTCATGACAAACTCGCTTCAGTCAAGGGTTGTAGGGTAGGGGGCGAAAGCCGGATGGCAGGCCTTTGTCCGTCAAGGCGAATGGGCAGACCCATGAATTTCATGGCGGAATCGGGGACTTCCTGCATAACACCCAAGGCCTGAGCCTGTTCGCAGCCAAAGGCTTCAGCCGTGTCCTGTACCGGAGCACAAGGCACGTTGGCTTCACGCAATTTGGCAGTCCAATATTCGCGTGTTTGCTGGCTTAATTCATTCTGGATCAATTCATCAAGGATGTTTCGGTGGATGACGCGTTGCGGGTTATTGGCAAAACGTTCATCTTCAGTCCATTCGCTGTGGGCCAGCACTTTGCACAGCCTGGCAAACAGGCCGTTATTGCCTGCGGCAACCACCAGGTGTCCGTCAGCCGTCTGGTAGGCGCGGTAAGGCACAATGGTTGCCGCCCCTGATCCATGTCGACCTGGAACCTGGCCGCTGGACATATGCTGGGCGCTGGCAACCTGCATCCAGCTTAAGGAGGTTTCGAAAAGGGAAACCTCAACATGAGCACCTTCCTGCATTTTCTCGCGTTGTAACAGGGCAGACAGAATGCCAATGGCGGCCCACATGCCAGTACCACAGTCAATGACTGAATAGCCCGTCCTGACCGGAGGCTGCCCCGGCTCACCGGTCACGCTCATTAAACCACCGTAGGCTTGCATCAGCGGGTCGTAACCAGGCAGGTCAGATAACGGACCACCACTGCCAAAGGCACCCATATCGCAGTAAATCAGCTCGGGCTTAGTGGCACGCAGTGTTTTTTCATCAAGGCCCAGGCCTTCCAGGACACCCGGTCTGAAGTTCTGGATAATGACATCCGCTTGGGCGATGAATTGTTTTCTGAGTTGTTCAACCTGCTGTGGATCCCTGAAATTGCACACTTGGGATTGTTTGTTCCGGTTTAAGGTCTGGAACATGGCCGAAGCACCTTCCCAGTCTGGTGGGCCCCAATGACGGGCATCGTCACCCGCCGGTTTTTCAATTTTAATTACCGTAGCCCCCAAATCAGCCAGGATTTGGGCGGCAAATGGGGCAGCAACATTCTGCCCAATTTCAAAAACGGTATAGCCTTGCAGTGGTAATGGTTTAATGGTGTCCGTTTTCATTCTTACCAGCCCTTGAAATTGGGTTTGCGCTTTTCATTGAAGGCCAGAATGCCTTCCTTGCGATCCTGACTGTGAACCATGCGTTGATACGCTTCAAGTTCAAACATCATGCCGGAATTCAGATCCATTTGTAATCCGTAGTGGATTGAGTGCTTTGCCTGCCTGATTGAAAGCGGGGCATTGGCGGCAATTTTCTGTGCGGCTTCAAGTGTTTTATCAAGGACCTCGCCTGGTTCGAAAACACGGTTGACGACGCCCCATTCGCAAGCTTCGTCGGCACTGAAAGGGCTTGCTGTCAAAATGATTTCCTTTGCACGACGTTCGCCAACGGCCCTTGGCAAGGTTTGCGTACCGGCTCCGCCAGGCATGATACCCAGTGATACTTCTGTCAGGGCAAAGCGGGCGTTGCGGGATGCATAGGCAAAATCACACTGCAGCATCAATTCAAAGCCGCCACCAAAAGCATGGCCATTGACGGCAGCCAGAATGGGCAGTGGACAGTTGAGAATTGAGCGGAAGGTACGCTCAAAAAGTTCGTGCTGTAATACCCATTGCTCTTCAGTCAGGGTTTTGCGCTCTTTTAAGTCTCCGCCTGCACAGAATGCCTTGTCGCCGGCACCAGTGATAACAACGCAGCGATATTTGCGGTGTTCAAGCTCCAGGGGGTGAAACACATCATACAGCTCATGGCCGGCTTGGGTGTTGAAGGCATTGGAGACTTCAGGGCGGTTCAGGGTGACCAGCAAAATCCCGGGAATCGGTTCTTCGACTTTTATGGTTTCGTAGGTTTTGTTCATGATTTATCCTTATTGATCGGGGCTGATGCCCAGCATTTTTGCGGCCGATTTCCAGCGATTAAGATCCTCTTTGACGAATGCTTCAAATTTTTCAGGTGTTTCCGAGCCGATTGCCTGTAATCCAGATGCATTAAAGCGTTCAATAACGGGTTGGGTTTTAAGTGCGACCTGCATTTTTTCGTGTAAGGCTTTGATGACTTCCGGTGGTGTGTTTGCCGGTGCAAAAGCACCCATCCAGCCCTGGGAGGTAAAGTTTTTCAATCCTTCTACATTGGTTTCAGCAATGGAGGGGGTGTCGGGCATCAGGGGGGAGCGCTTCGGGATAGTGACGGCCAGGCCTTTTGCCGCGCCGGCTTCAATTTGCCGGATAGCTGAAGCGTTGCCATCAAAAAGAATTTGTATCCTGCCACCGATCAGGTCTTGAATAGCCTGGGTACTGCCTTTGTACGGAATTTCCTTGATGTCGATGTCTGCGGCTTCCTTGAAAAGTTCTGTGGTTAATTGACTGATCGTACCGGCACCCAGTGAGCCGTAGTTCAGTTTTCCCGGATTGGCTTTTGCATAATCAATCAGCTCCTGCATGGTATTGAAAGGCGCATCCTTGTTGACAAGGACGACCATGGGGCCTTGGGCAAGCAGGGAGATGGGCACCAGATCTTTCAGTGGATCATAAGGCAGTTTTTTGGTGACTGGAATAATGCTGATGGGAGACAGTGACGTAATGGTAATGGTGTAACCGTCGGGTTTGCTTCGGATGAGTTGTTCAACCCCAATCGTGCCGCCGGCACCGCCTTTGTTTTCAACAATGAATGTTTGGCCAAATGCCTGTTCAAGTTGCTGAGCCATGGTACGACCCACTAAATCGGCAGAGTTGCCAGGCGGGAAGGTCACTATCGTATTGACCGGTTTTTCAGGGTAGGCGGCCATTGCCGTGCCTGCAAGGGAAATCATTCCGGCGATAACAAAACAGTTTTTTAGCTGTTTATGAAAGTTCATGTAGGTCTCCTCAGTGTCGGTGTTGTAAGTGCAAGGTCTTGTTTTGTATTGTTTGAATGTATTATTATGCTAAAAGATGAACTAGTAAACATAAGGAATCCACAATATGGACTATGGTGATAATAAAAAAGAGGTGGTGGGCACGCAAAGTATTGGCCGTGCAACCGAAATTCTGCGCGTCATTGCCGCCTCGGACGGGATGGGGTTTGGACTGGGTGAAATAGCAGAAAGGTCTGGTATTGAAAGACCTACCGTTCATCGTATATTGCGCCGTTTAACGGCAGAGTCCATGCTGGTGCAGAATCCATTGACCCGCAATTACCATCTTGGCCCGCTTTTGTATGAACTTGGCCTTGCCGCCAGTTCATCGGTGCCTGCCCAGCAACTGTGTAAAGAAGCGTTGCAGGAGCTGTCGGGAATTACCGGAGACAGCGCTTTTTTAACGGTCAAAAGTGGTTATGATGTGGTTTGTCTTGATCGCGCTGAAGGCCACTTTCCCATTCGTGTGTTGAACCTGGGCGTAGGGCAGCGGCGTCCGTTGGGTTGCGGTGCTGGTAGCATCGCTTTGCTCAGCACCATGAGCGATGAACAAGTGGAAAAAATCCTGTTGAAAAATACCGCTTTGCTGGCCGCACGCGCAGAGCCGTCCATTAATGAACTCATGCACCTTATTGCCCAGGCCAGAACGCAGGGGTACGCCATTAAGGATGCCCCGGATTTGCCGGTTCGCTCATTATCAGTGCCGGTCAGGGATGCTTATGGTAATGACGTTTGTGCCTTGAGTGTATCAACACTGACGGTTCGCGTAGAACAGAATCACGACAAAATGGTAGAGGCCTTGAAACGGATTACAGAAACGCTGGCCCTGAAAATCCGCGGTTCAATAGTGTTTAAAGACGTCTAGTTGCAAGACGTCTTTATGGGTTATGAAAACTCCCCCTCATTCACTCAACCTGAAAACAGGCATTTTCCTGCCTTCTTTCATGCGTTGGAAGGTCACTGTTACGGGTGCGCCAATTTTTAACTGGCCAACCTCGGCATCAATAATATTACTCATGATGATGGGGCCTTCATCCAGCTGAACATATGCCAGCGTGTAAGGTGGGTCCGCTTTTTCAATATGGCTAAAGGCATAGAGTGTGCCCTGACCGCTTGCGTTTAGCCAACCCGTATTGGCACTGCCGCACAAGGGGCAAATCATGCGCGGATACCAATGGGGTTTGTCGCAGTCGTGGCAGCTTTTCAGCAAGAGCTCATCTTTTTCCGCTGCTTCCCAAAAGGGTCTGGTTTCGGGATAGGCATTGGCATAGGCATCGGCAAGAAAGTCTGTGGGTTTATTATCCAGGTTATCCATGTTTATTCTCTTCCTAAAATCAGGGTGGCATGGGCATGGCCTTCGCCAACCACAAGGCCTGGGCCGGCAGCCAGTGCAATATCACAGTTTTTCACTTGTACAGCAGGGTGGGCTTCTTCGCGCAGCTGGCGAACCGCTTCAATAACTTTGGTAATGCCGCCGCGATTGGAGGGGTGATTGTTGCACAAGCCACCGCCATCAGTGTTCCATGGCAGTTTGCCCGTGCCGGAAATTAAATTGCCTTCGGCCACAAACTGGCCTGCCTGGCCTTTTTTGCAGAAACCCAGGTCTTCAAGCTGCATAAGAACCATGATCGTAAAGTTGTCGTAAATAGAGGCGTATTTAATATCATTGGGGGTAACGCCTGCCTCGGCAAAGGCCTCAGGGCCGGTCTTGATGGCGCCTGTTTCTGTTGGTGCAATATAGCCACCATGGCTGGTTTTAATGGTGTGGCTGGCACCCATGACTTTGACCAAAGGACGCTTGAGTGACTTTGCAATGTCAGGCGTGGTAACAATAAGCGCGCCACCGCCATCGGTAATGACGCAGCAGTCAAGCCGGTGCAAAGGGGGCGCAATAATGGGCGAGTTAATGACATCTTCAACCGTAACCACTTTTTTAAGCAAGGCATTTTCATTATATTGGGCATGGTGTGAGGCGGCGACCTTGATCATGGCCAGTTGTTCTGCCGTCGTGCCATATTCGTGCATGTGCCGCTGGGTGATCATGCCATAAATGCCGGTAATAGTCGGTTTATAAGGCAAGTCCCACGGGGTTTCCGGCCGTTCGGGGCTTAGTGTCCGAGGGGCAGTACCGGTTGCCACACCGGTGCTTTTGGGTTTGCCCGCCAGGGTAATCAGGGCAACCCGGCATTTTCCGGCAGCAATGGCTTGTGCCGCACGTTCCACATGGGCAATATAAGAACACCCCCCAATTTCCGTACCGTCCAGCCAGCTTAGATTAAGGTTAAGGTATTCAGCCATGGAAATCGGGCTGCCACCGGGAACGTCACCGGCACAAAAGTAGCCGTCTACATCCTTTAACTCCAGCCCCGCATCCTGCAAGGCACCCAGCGCGCTTTCTGCGTGAAGCTGGGCAACTGATTTATCGGGAGCAAACCGGGTAGGGTGCTCATAAGCGCCAACAATATAGGCCTTGTTTTTGATCGTCATTACAAACTCCGGGTGAGTGGGTTTTTACATTTTAGGAATCTTGGCTGCGCGAATGACATTGCCCCATTTTTTATATTCATTCTTTACAAAAGTTGCGGTTTCTTCGGGGGTATAAATAACAGGGATGACTGAGGCCGTATCTAATGTCTTGCGTAATTCGGTATTTTCCTGGGATGCATTGATGAGCGCGTTCAGTTTTTGTGTGGTGGCAGGTGGTGTGTTTTTAGGCGCAAAGGCTGCCAGCCAGCCAACTACTTCGAATCCGGGCACACCCGATTCTGCGATGGTGGGTACATTAGGTAATTCATCGGTTCGTTTGGATGTTGTTACGGCCAGGGCTTTTACCTTACCCGATTTTGTCTGGCTGACTGCAGCACCAATATTGCTAAACATGAAATCAACGTGACCACCGATTAATGCCGACATGGCTTCAGCAGGGCCACCGAACGGGATGTGCGTGTATTCAATGCCCTCGACTTCTATTTTGAGTAACTCAGCGGCAAGGTGCGCCGAACTGCCTATGCTACCCGATGCATAATTAAGTTCGTTCTTGTTGTTTCTGAGGTATTCAATAAATTCCTCAAAGGTATTTGCCGGGAAATCCTGTTGGACAAGCAGTACATTTCCGTTCAGGCCAAACATGGCAATGGGCTGAAAATCCTCAAGTGGATTGTAAGGTGCCTTTTGCATCATTTGTGGTGTAATGGCATGGGTAACATTGGTACCAAGCAATAAGGAATAGCCATCGGGTGTTGATTTGGCAACATGGTTGGCACCAATGGTGGCGCCGGCACCCGGGCGGTTTTCTACAATAACAGGTTGTTTAAGCACGTCAGACAGTTGTTTGGCAAACGTGCGGGCGGTCAGGTCAGTAACACCACCTGCTGCAAATGGAACTGTTAAGTGGATCGATTTGCTGGGGTATTCGGATGCTGCAAATGTTGTGGTACTTAATACGCCCATGGATAGGCAAGCGGTTAATAAGATTTTTTTCAATATCATTGATGTCTCCTTGTGTTATGCAGGTCGGGTGACTGTCTGCATTTTTTTTTGTGACAGGCCTAGCAGACCTGTCTGTCCTGCTGCTGCCAGAATTTGTTGCGAATGCTTTTTTTATCGATTTTCCCCAGTGAGGTTAAGGGAAGCTCCTCTTCAAAGAAGATGGTTTTAGGGGTATTTACCGGTCCTTTTTCTTTAAGTACAAAATCAATCAGTTCTTTTTCACTTGGTTTGATGCCTGGTTTTAACACAACAATGGCAGTGACTTCTTCTCCCCATTTTTCGTGGGGCACGCCAATGACGGCAGACATGGCAATGGCAGGGTGTGTGGCAAGGCAATTTTCTATTTCACTGGGGTACACATTAAAACCACCTGAAATAATCATGTCTTTGGCCCGGTCAACGATGTACAGGTAACCTTGTTCGTCCTGTCGGGCCATGTCTCCGGTATGCAACCATTGACCGGCAAAGACTTTTTTATTTTCTTCAGGGCGGTTCAGATAGCCTTCCATGACGAGCGGACCACGGACACAAATTTCACCAATTTCTCCTGTTGAGACCTCATTCAATGCCGCATCCAGTAATTTGACTGTATTGCCAGGAATAACGCGACCGCAGGAACGAAGTAAATGGGGGCGTGAGGGGTCATGATCTTCCTTGCGCAAGTAGCTGATCATCATGGGGGCTTCAGCCTGGCCATAAAGTTGTCCAAAAACCGGGCCAATTTTCTGTAAAGCTTCAAGTAGACGGGAAGGCGCCATGGGAGAAGCACCATATAAGATATATTCAAGGCTGGATAGCTTGGTCTGATCCAGCAATGGGGAATCAAGCAGGGTGTAAATTTGTGTCGGTACCATAAAGCTTGCATTGATCTGGTGCTGCGCGACATATTGCATGAAGCTGTCCGCAGCATATTTATCTAGCAAGTGCATGGTGCCACCACGCAGGAAAATGGGCAGCACGAAAGAACCGGCGGCATGCGAAATGGGCGTGGTTGCCAAAAAGCGTATGTTTTGTGGCCATTCATAGTAAGCGAGCTGGTAAGTGACCATGGTGACCGCCGTGCGGTGGGTTTGCAAAATGCCTTTTGAACGACCGGTTGTCCCACCTGAATATGAAATTTTTGTGAAGTCATCAGGCTGGGATTCAATACTGATTGGTTCGGTGCTCATGGTTAAAGCCTGTTGCAATAAACCGGCATCTATTGCAGACGGTGCCAGGGTAAGGGCTTGTTCAACTATTTTTTGTTGATGCAGGGCTTGTGTGCGCACTGGGAATTTAATCCCATCGGCAATCAGCATGCGCGCTTGGGCGTCTTGTAAAACAAAACAATGATCGCTTTCCGATGCCATGGGGTGCAGGGAAATATAACGCAAGCCCATTAATTGCACGGCAATGAGTGTCACCAGGGAATCAATGTTGTTGCTTAAGAGCAAGGCAACCGTATCCTGCCGTTTCATGCCTTTAAGCTTAAGCAGACGGGCAATTTGAAAGGATTTTGTGGCAACTTCCCGGTAAGTGAGTTGTTGATGTGAGTCTACCAGGGCAATGCGGTCTGGAAAAGCCTTGAAAGCGGAAAGAAAAAGTTCGGGCACTGTGGTGGTGCTGTAAAGGGCTGAGGTTATGGGCTTCATGAATTGTCTCTATTGATTGCGGTACCAATTTATTGATTATGGTACCGTTTGTATAAATATTATTGATATTGTGGTACCAAGTCAATAGGGAAAGTACCAAAAATATTCAGGCAGTTATAATGGGAAACTTTTAAGGCGATGAAAACGATGGCACGACGGACAGAAGAGGTATTCATGCAGCAATTGACAGAGCTGCTTATCACGGAAGGTATTTCCAAATTGACCATTGCCGATATTGCCGCCCGTCTGAAGTGCTCAAGAAGACGAATCTATCAGATTGCGCCGGCCAAAGAGGAATTGTTTCTTCATATTTGTCGTGAGGTTTTCAATTCGAAGCTTGAGCAGGGTTTTGCCAAGGCCAATAAAGAAAGTGAACCCGTCAGGATTATTAAGGCTTATTTAACGGCAACCTTAAATACATCGGGTATCAGCAAAGCGTGCCTGATTGATCTGGAAGCGACCGAGCAGGGCAGGAAATTGTTTGATGATTACCAATTGGCACGGGTCAGGGGACTGGAAGGCATTATTGAGGAGGGGATCAAACAGCAGGTGTTTTCCCCACAAAACCCAAGGCTGGTATCTGAAGCGATTCTGGGCGCTGCCCATCGCCTTAGGAATCCGGTTTTTCTTGAAGAAACCGGCATGCGCATTGGCGATGCTTTTGATCAGTTTTATAGATTGGTACTTGAGGGTTTGCTCAAAAGAAATGATTAACTGGCAAAATAAAATGTGTGTCCGAGGTGGGCTTTTGTTTTATGGAACCCACCTTTCCAAATTGCTGAACGGGGACATATACTAATATTTTCAAACTGGCTTTCAGGGTACGCTTCAAGATTGCATTTTTATTTGTTGTTGGGAGATCATCTTGAAGTTATTGAGTAAATTGACTATTGTTTCTGCCTTGATTGTCAGCCAAGGTCTTATCTTGCAGACTGCCAGTGCACAAGCCAATGATTTTCCAAATAAATCTTTGAATTACATCATTCCATTTCCTCCTGGTGGACCTACGGATGTCGCCGGTCGAGTACTGGCTGATGCCATTGGCAAAGAGTTGAAGCAGACCGTTGTAGTGGAAAATAAATCAGGTGCCTCTGGATCAATTGGCCTTAACCAACTAATCAGAAGCAAGCCTGACGGTTACACAATGGCCAGTCTGGCTGCGCCAAGTTTGACGGCACCGTTTATGCTGTCCCAACCTCCATATAATCTGGAAAAAGATGTTAAATCGGTTGGTACCGCTTATATTACGCCATTAGTGATTGTGGTTAATCCCAAGCTCAATCCTGACATTACTGATATGAAATCATTGGCGCAGGCCGCTAAAAGCAGTAAAGATGGCATTAACTATACGTCAGCGGCAATTGGTAGTACCGCCAATCTTGCCATGGAACTGATTAAGAAAGATATGGGTGTTGAAATGTTGCACATCCCTTTTCGGGGTAGTGCACCTGCGGTAACCGCTGTGCTGGCAGGTGATGTGGCCGTTATGTATTCCGATTTGGTGGCTGTACTTGCCCAGATCAAGGCGGGCAATTTACGTCCCATTGCGGTCAATACCGATGAACGGCTTGAGGAATTGCCAGAAGTGCCAACACTGAAAGAGCAGGATATCCAGGCAAGCAAAGCGATGTCATGGGGTGGTTTGGTTGTTCCCAAAGATACGCCGGACAGTACGGTAAAAATCCTGTCCGATGCCTTGGCAACAGTTGTTAATGACCCGAGTGTACAGACACGGCTGAAATCGGTGGGCGCGTATCCTTATTACACGGATTCTCAAACCATGCAGGAAACCATTGCCAGGGATTCTGCCCTCTGGTCTGGAGTGATTGAAGAAAATAACTTGAAAAACCAGAATTGATTGAACGCATATTTAGTTCGTTAATAAAACGAGATTAAATATCTATTGACTGCCATTGAATTGACTGTGTTTTTTAAATAAAACCGTCAATTCAATGGCAGTCATTTTTTTATCGGATTTGCGCGTAAAACCCCGTGGTTCAGGGCGGGGATGTAAGCGCGGACGGCGAAGCCGTCCTTACCGTTGTTGTCATCGCTCATAGGCCAGAGTATGATTGATTCATGCAACGACTTCAAGCCTTTAAATTTGAATTGATGCCAAACGGCGAACAGCAGCGCGACATGCGCCGTTTCGCTGGTTCGTGCCGGTTCGTCTATAACAAGGCGCTGGCGATGCAGAAAGAGAACCGCGAGGCCGGAAACAAGTTCATTGGCTATGTGCCGATGGCGGCCAACCTCCCAATCTGGAAACGCGAGACCGGCCAAGAATGGCTCAAGGATGCCCCTTCACAGGCATTGCAACATGCCTTGAAGGACTTGGAAAAAGCCTACAAGAACTATTTTGCCAAACGCGCCGACTTCCCGCGCTTCAAGCGAAAAGGTAGCGGCGACAGCTTTCGCTATCCCGAGCCGAAACAGATCAATCTCGATCAGGACAACAGCCGCATTCTCTTGCCCAAACTCGGTTGGCTGCGCTATCGCAACAGCCGCGAGGTGCTGGGCGAGGTGCGCAACGCCACCGTGAGCCAGTCGGGTGGCAAATGGTTCGTGTCGATTCAAACCGAACGGGAAATTGAGCAACCTTTGCCAACAGCGACAAGCGCCATTGGCATTGATGTCGGCATTGCCCGGTTCGCCACTATGAGCGACGAAAACTATATCGCGCCGCTCAACAGCTTCAAGAAGCATCAGCAGCGCCTGGCTCGTTACCAGCGCCGCATGAGCCGCAAGGTCAAATTCAGCAACAACTGGAAAAAGGCGAAAGCCAAAGTTCAGAAGATTCACACCGGCATCGCTAATGCCCGGAAAGACTTCCTGCACAAAACCACAACGACGATCAACCAAAACCACGCGCTCGTATGCATTGAGGATTTGCAGGTACGGAATATGTCCAGGTCTTCCAAGGGCAGCAACGAACAGCACGGCAAGAGGGTGAAGCAGAAGTCCGGTCTGAACCGTGCCATTCTCGATCAGGGCTGGGGCGAGTTCAGGCGGCAACTGGACTACAAGGTGTCGTGGAATGGCGGCATACTGTTGGCCGTGCCGCCACACAACACCAGTCGCACTTGCCCGTGCTGCGGTCATGTATCGAAAGACAATCGGCAAACACAAGAGAAATTCTTGTGTGTCGATTGCGGCTACGAAAATCACGCCGATGTCGTTGGCGCGATCAATGTGTTAGAGCGGGGATACCGCTTGTTAGCCTGTGGAGAGTCTGTGCAGTCAGGCCGCTCGATGAAGCAGGAACTCACCGAAGCGACTCAAGCAGTTTTTGTTTGAGCGCCGTAGGAATCGCCGCCCTTTAGGGCGGGGAGGATGTCAATGCGCTGGTATTCTGGAAGCTGCCACCCTGGCTGGTGGTGGCTGGCAGTGGGTTGATGGGTTGGGTTTTGGGGTGAGTGCCTAGCTGACCCACACAAATCGGTCTCGCAGTAATTCGGTTTCTCCCTGCCACTGATAGGCGCAAAGTTTTCCCTTGGTCACCGATTTTGTGTTTCTGGCGGCAATACTATAGTCAAGACAGGCAATATAAGGCGTGAGCGGTTCCGGTTCTCCGGTCATCCAGTAATGACCGACAAACAGAGGCTTATCACTTTGGTAACCCGGCACAATGTCATCAGGGACGGGAATGTGAGGAATTTGCTCGATGGCGCTGGGAGGGACCATGGCCAGGTCACGATAGGTCAATCCATTAAGCTCCCACCATTGGGCACGGATTTCATTGCGAAAATTGCCGTCTTTGTCATCAAAACCGTATCCTGAAGGCAGTTCAATGTTCAGTCCTTTCAGAACCGTTTCCAGTGCTTCGAAAGTTTCTGTTCCCTTTGCGCCAAGGATTGGCCAAGCCTGTGGCTGTATGCGGTTTTGGGTATCCAGAAAGGGTGCCAGTATTTTCAATGAGGGCAGGTGCCAGCAGGCATGAATAACCCTGAAGCCCGGAAATTCCAGGAAGAGTGGCAGCGTCGCAAACCAGGCGGTGATTTCCTGGTGCAGGCTGGAGCCTTCAATAACCTGCTCTAAAAAAGTCTGATGTTGCCGTAAATATCTTTCGGTATGGGGGCGAAGAAATTCACCCGGTTTGTCGGGGTTGGGCATTGTCCAGGCAACGGCGTTAAACTCATGGTTTCCCATGACCGCCAGCGCAGCATTGTTTTCCACCATGGCTTTGGCTATCAGGACAGCTTCCACTTGTTCGGGGCCCCGGTCGATAAAATCACCCAAAAAAATAACTTTACGTTTGGGGTGTTGCCAAAACCCGTTTTTTTCAATGTAGTCCAGCTTTGCAAGCAGCTGTTTCAGGGGTAGTGCATGGCCGTGAATGTCACCAATCAAATCATACATGTTAAGGTTTTTTTAAAAGTGTTTTTATGCGTTTTTTGTAGGGTCTGATTATATTTTTTATTTTTTGCATGAATAAGAATTTGCAGGAAGATTTTCAATTTTTAATGAATAAATGGTGCAAAAAGTGGGTAATCATTGTCATGCCGCCAAGTCATGCTGTCTTTCATCATCCCTGAACCAGCCGGTTATGCTCCAGCGGGGTTTTTGGCAGGGCAGGACTTCATGCTCAATCAGATCACTTCTGAAAATGACCGTTCTGCCGGCAATAGGCAGTATACGTTGAATTTCTTGTAGGGGACTTTCAGGATCATACAGGACCAGCTCTCCACCGTCCGCTTCGCTCCAGTCCGGGTTCAGGTAGCTGACCAGTGTGATTTTTCGGAATGCGGTATTTTTGTGTTGGTCCAGATGGCGGGCATAGCCGGTGCCCGAGGCATAGCGGGCATAGTGCAATTCCATGTGTTTAAGGCCCAGAAAAAAATACCGGTTTAATGCCTGCTGCATTAAACCGGTTAATTGAAATATTTCCTGGCTGGCTGGGTATTGGCTTTCTGGTTCAAGCCAAAGGATAGAATCGCCGCGAATGGATGTTACCCGTGCCAGTTGCTGTTCGCGTCCGATACGGGCATCATGGAACTGGCCCTGTTCCCAGCGTTGCTGCCCCTCTGCAAATAGACGGTGTGTCAGGGTAATAGGGATAAGCCCGTCAAAAATAGCCCAGCCCCGGGTTTCCAGTGCTGATAAAATATTATTTATTGCATTCATGATGAAGCTTCTATTTTAAAAAAAAGATCGACTCTAATCGCAATCTCCAGAAGTGTTTTTTGATAAGCCGGTTTATCGTTATTTTGCTCGTGTTTTCTTACTGGAAAACAGGAGCAAATATAAATCCGGGAGGAGATTTTATATGGACTTTGGGTAGGCTGTACAGTGTTTTTTTTAAATATAAATATGCAGTTGTAACCAGCCGGATTTCGATCAAAATAAAATTGATTTTTATCAGTTTGTGGCTTTAATCTTAGGTAAGAATGTTAAAAAACATTCTGCAAAAAAAAGGAAATCATGAGAATTATTGCAAAAAAATGGCTTGCCATACTCTTGCTATGGCCGTGTCTTGGTGGCGCACAAAATGTGACAGAAGAAACCAGAGAGAGGGTTTTTACGGCTTCTTTTGATTATTATTTTTTGCATGAGTTTTGTGCCGCCCTTGACCCAACACTTTCAGCAGACAGTCTTAGACATAAAATGCAGGAAGACGTCGGGAAAATTTTACAGCTCAACAAACAAAACGCGGATATGTTTGTCGGCGATTTTATAAGCAGCTATACGGAATTGGTGTCCGATAATGATGAATATGGGCAGGCAATGTCTTATCGGATTGAACAGTTCAATAATATCAACAATTCTGTCAAACAGGAAAGTTGCCTTTCCATGAAGCAGGGCAGAAGCAAGCAGTTTCAGGAAGCGCTTAAGTTACTGAAATCTGAGTTGTAGCCGATAATGATCTGACTGTTTGGCGCTGGGGCGGGTTCTTGAAGAAACCAATTTTTTAATTTAGGCGGGTGCTTAAAAAACGTTTTAAAATACCGGCTGAATAAAACCGCGCAACCTGTTCCAGGAATGCATTAAAGTCTATGTGCGCAGAGCCGTCGGCCTGGTCGGATATAATCCGGGCGATGGCAAAGGGTACTTCATATTCATAACAAACCTGTGCAACTGATGCGCCTTCCATTTCCACACATAAAGCGGTGGGTAAATCCTGTTGTAATTGCAGGGAATGGTTGGCATCACTCACAAAACAATCACCGCTAATGATAATGCCGGTATGGCATTGCGGCTGGTGGAGTTTGAATACTTCCCGGGATGTGGCATCGATGTCTATGTTCAGATCCTGATCAATGTAATCCTGTGCGCATTGTTGAAGCTGGGCTGAAAGGCTCGTGTCAGCGTCAAAATGGCTAATGCCCAGTAAGGGTATTTCATAGCGGGGGAAAAGCGGGCTGGCGTTAATGTCATATTGCAGTAATTGAGTGGCCACCACCACATCACCCACCTTGACCTGTTGATTGATACTGCCGGCAACCCCAGTGAAAAGTATTGAACTAACCTTGAATTCCCGGATGAGGGTTACGGTAGTCGCTGCTGCGGCGACCTTGCCAATGCGCGAAAGTACAACGACACAGGGACGCCCCATGAGTGTGCCTTCATGATAGTCACGCTGCCCAATTCGATGGGTTTTTATATTTGACCCCATGTTTTGTAAAAGACTGGCGATTTCTTGGTGCAAGGCGGCAATAATTCCGAGAACAGACATGTTTTGATGGGGTGGAGATTTGAACAAGCAGATATTGTAAGGGTGGGCGTGGATTAAAGCGCAAAAAATGGCAAATTTATAAAAAGAAGGTGGTCAATCTATTTGGCCTGATTAGGTAACCAGGCCAATTTCCCATTCGGATTATTCGGTGCCTTTCTCATGTTTGGCAACCCATTTACCGTTTGCGTCTTTCACGACTTCAATCAGCCCTTCCATGGGGTTGGTAAGCGAACCTTCCCACATGGGTTTTGTTGCAATCCAGTGTTGAAGTGAGTGGACTTCACCGGTATCCGGATCCATCAACATTAATTTTTGCTCTTTTTCCTTTTCCATCTTTATCTCCTTTAGCGGTACGGCATGCAATTTGCCTGAAAAATTATTTGAGCCAAGATAAATTATTATTATTGCTAATTCTTGCATCAAGCATAACGTATTGTTTAACACAATACAAATATCTGCCAGAAGCCTGTTGTTTGAACAGACAAATGATCATTACTGTTAATAAAAAAGGCCTGTTAATAAATAAACAGGCCTTTTGTTTGCATGATGAAATGCGTTATTTTTTCATCATGTCGAAAAACTGGTCATTGTTTTTCGTTGCGCGGATTTTATCCATAATGAACTCCATGGATTCGACTTCATCCATTTCATGAATAAATTTACGCAGAACCCATACTTTTTGCAGGGTTTCGGGCTTCATGAGTAGTTCTTCGCGGCGAGTGCCGGTTTTGTTCAGGTTGATGGCAGGATACAGGCGTTTTTCAGCCAGGCGACGTTCAAGGTGAACCTCGGAGTTACCGGTACCTTTGAATTCTTCGTAAATCACTTCGTCCATGCGGCTGCCTGTTTCTATTAGGGCAGTACCAATAATGGTAAGCGAGCCACCTTCTTCAAGGTTACGTGCGGCACCAAAGAAACGTTTGGGGCGCTGTAATGCGTTGGCATCGACACCGCCGGTTAATACTTTGCCAGAGGCAGGTACAACCGTATTGTAGGCACGGGCCAGACGGGTAATTGAGTCGAGTAAAATGACCACGTCTTTTTTCAGCTCAACCAGACGCTTGGCCTTTTCAATGACCATTTCGGCAACCTGTACGTGACGGGTTGCAGGTTCATCAAACGTAGAGGCAACCACTTCGCCGCGAACGGTACGCTGCATTTCGGTGACTTCTTCAGGACGTTCATCAACCAGCAGTACAATTAAGACGGCATCTGGATAATTGGCCGAGATGGAATGCGCAATATGCTGCATCATGACGGTTTTACCAGATTTAGGGCTAGCTACAATCAAGGCGCGCTGGCCTTTGCCCATGGGGGAGAAAATATCCAGGATACGGCCGGTATAGTTTTCTTCGCTTTTGATATCACGCTCGAAAAGCATGGGTTTGTTGGGATGCAGGGGTGTCAGGTTTTCAAACATGATGCGGTGTTTCATCAGTTCTGGTGCCACACCGTTAACTTTTTCAACCTTGACTAATGCAAAATAACGTTCTCCGTCTTTGGGAACGCGAACCTCACCTTCGATGGAGTCGCCCGTGTGCAGGTTGAAGCGGCGAATTTGCGAGGGGGAAATGTAAATGTCGTCGGTACTGGCCAGATAGGAAGTTTCTGGGGAACGCAGGAAACCAAAACCGTCGGGAAGAACTTCCAGGACACCGTCACCGAAAATTTGTTCGCCTTGTTTTGCCCGTCTTTTCATGATGGCAAACATGAGTTCTTGCTTGCGAAAACGGTTTGCGTTGTCTATTTCCAGGGTAGCTGCCATTTCAAGCAGCTGCGACACATGCAGTGCCTTGAGTTCGTTAAGATGCATTATTT
>Ga0265293_10006139_pt1 | contig 19438 bp, 14 predicted proteins | sample Munlanlewell138R_FD_192505 | JGI IMG/M metagenome (GOLD analysis project Ga0265293, IMG submission 192505) | Leachate microbial communities from a municipal landfill in Southern Ontario, Canada - Leachate well 138R | ecosystem: Engineered > Solid waste > Landfill > Unclassified | place: Canada... | reverse complement strand
TGAAAGAACATTCAGGGTAGTATTTGTCATGGCGTATCGCTCTACTGTTAATTATTTCTTGTCGGAAACAATCAACAGGATACGCCACCCTCTTTTCCCCTCATACACCACAAATGACTATAGCTCCTGAGCTGTACCAATCCCACGCCATTTGAGCTGAATACTTCAGATCGAATATTTACCGGGTGTACAGCCCGGTTTTTATGACCAGCATCACAACGCTACAACTGCGTATTACAAATTTCTCAGCCCGCTGTAATGATTATTCCCCGCTAATCTCTGCCGCTCTTACGTCCTATTTTTATCCCCCTCCCCATCGCCCCTTATATGTATTTTTATTATAAACAAATCTTTATTTATTACTTTTTAAGCAAGTTAAATTTAAGCATAGTGAGTACCACAAACGGTTAACCCTCACAGCCGAATCATTAAAATTTATTCTAAGGAGCCAGAATGTTAGTTGTATTGCTGGGCGGTAGCCCGAGTCTGAAATCGCGTAGCAACATCCTGCTGGACTATACCAAGCACTGGTTGCAGCCGTGTGGCATTGAAGTGGTCAGTTATCAGGTACGTGACTTCAATGCTGAGGATCTATTATTTGCTAATTTTGACAGCCCTACCGTGCAACAACTCATCGAGCAGGTTAGCCGAGCCGATGGTGTGATAGTGGCAACCCCAGTGTACAAAGCTTCATTTTCTGGCGCACTGAAGACATTGCTCGATGTGCTACCCGAACGCGCGCTGAACCACAAAGTAGTACTACCTCTGGCTACCGGTGGTAGCAGTCTGCATGCACTGGCCGTGGATTATGCGCTCAAACCTGTACTGGCCGCACTTAAAGCTCAAGACATGCTACACGCAATCTTTGCTGACGACAGCCAGATTACCTATGGACAAAACGGTGCACCAGCACAACTCGCGCCAGTTCTGCAACAACGTCTAGATGAAGCGCTGCAGCACTTCCAGCAAGCCCTAGCCCGTCGACCAGCACCCATTGAACCAGGTCTGCTAAATGATCGTTTGATCAACGCCAGATGGAGTATCTAACCCTCAACTCGCCCACTAAAGACACGTAAACACTAAGCCCAAACCCTACTCTTACAGGAGAACACTATGCTCAGTATTGCTTTACGCCGGAGTCTGGCGGCTCTGTTTGCCACAGCCATTTCTTTCGCTGCCATAACTCAAACTCATGCGGCTTCTCAAGACAACAATGTCTTGCGTATTGGCTATCAAAAATACGGTACTTTGGTATTACTCAAAGCCAAGGGCACCCTTGAAAAACGCTTGTCTGACCAGGGCATCGAGGTCAAATGGACCGAGTTCCCCGGAGGCCCACAGCTGCTTGAAGGGTTAAATGTTGGTTCAGTAGACTTTGGCGTTACCGGCGAAACCCCACCGGTATTCGCCCAAGCCGCCGGCGCCGATCTGCTCTACGTAGCACATGAGCCACCTGCACCAAAGGGTGAAGCAATTCTTGTGCCCAAGAATTCACCGATCAACTCGGTGACCGAACTCAAGGGCAAGAAAGTCGTCCTTAATAAGGGCTCCAACGTGCATTATCTATTGGTTCGCGCTCTAGAAGATGCGGGGCTTAAATATAGCGACATCCAGCCTATCTATTTGCCGCCTGCTGACGCCCGAGCCGCCTTTGAGCGTGGTAGCGTCGATGCATGGGTCATCTGGGATCCCTTCCAATCCGCTGCCGAACAGCAACTGCAGGCAAGCAGTCTGCGTGATGGTACTGGTCTAGTCGACAACCACCAATTCTACCTAGCCACCCGCTCCTATACCGAGAAACACCCGCAAGTAATCGGTGTGGTGATCGACGAGATCCGCAACATCGGCGAGTGGGTACAGAACAACTTAGACGAAGCCAGCGACCAGGTCGCACCATTGCTTGGTTTATCGCGAGAGATCACCTATAGCGCGGTCAAGCGTCAAGGTTACGGAGCGCAATACATTTCCCCTGACGTGGTCGCAGCGCAGCAAAGGATCGCCGACACCTTCACCGAGCTGAAATTGATTCCTAAGCAACTCAACATCAAAAACGTGATTTGGACGCCACCGGCCAGTCTGACGACTACCAAATGACAGCCGGCCATGCATCCATCGCGGCATAGGGACGCCTATTGCGTCAGCCGGCAATACGCTGGTCTACACCATTACATACCTAAGGAAACGACAACATGAGTTTGAATATTTTCTGGTTTCTGCCCACCCATGGTGACGGCAAATACCTCGGCACTGCTCAGGGCGCACGCGCTGTCGATCACAGTTATCTACAACAGATTGCACAAGCAGCCGATCGCCTTGGATTTGGCGGTGTACTGATTCCCACTGGGCGTTCCTGCGAGGACTCCTGGCTCGTGGCAGCGTCCTTAATTCCAGTGACTCAGCGCCTAAAATTTCTAGTTGCCTTACGTCCTGGAATCATTTCCCCGACGGTGGCTGCGCGTCAGGCTGCAACGCTAGATCGTCTGTCCGGCGGTCGAGCGCTATTCAACCTAGTGACCGGTGGCGATCCGGATGAATTGGCCGGCGATGGTCTCAATCTATCACATGCTGAACGCTACGAAGCCTCAGCAGAATTCAGCCGTATCTGGCGGCGCGTGCTGGAAGGTGAAACAGTCGACTATGACGGCAAACATATCCAAGTTAAGGGCGCGAAGCTACTTTATCCACCGATTCAACAACCACGGCCGCCACTGTATTTCGGTGGTTCATCTGAGGCCGCGCAGGATTTGGCAGCCGAGCAAGTCGAACTCTACCTAACCTGGGGCGAACCACCTGCTGCAGTCGCAGAGAAAATAGCTCAAGTGCGTGATAAAGCTGCAGCCCAAGGCCGCGAAGTACGCTTCGGTATTCGTCTACACGTAATAGTGCGCGAAACCAATGAAGAGGCTTGGGCTGCTGCTGACAAACTGATCAGTCATGTCGATAACGACACCATCGCCCGCGCCCAAGCCTCACTGGCGCGCTTCGATTCAATTGGCCAGCAACGTATGGCTGCCCTGCACGGCGGTAGCAAAGACAATCTCGAAGTTAGCCCTAATCTCTGGGCTGGGGTCGGTTTGGTACGTGGCGGTGCAGGTACCGCGCTAGTCGGTGATGGCCCAACCGTCGCAACACGGGTCAAAGAATATGCCGCGCTAGGCATCGACACCTTCATTTTCTCCGGCTACCCGCACTTGGAAGAATCATATCGAGTCGCCGAGCTACTGTTCCCACATTTAGACGTCAACCGCCCAGAGGAGCCCAGAGCAACCAACTATGTCAGTCCGTTTGGAGAAATGATCTCCAGCGACATCCTCCCCAAGACTACTTCAGACAGTTAAATGCCGAGGTTAAATTTGTAGGGTGGGGTGGGTTGAGTTGAGCTGCACTATCCATCCTACTGCGTCCACTAACTTGAGTATAACAACTGGCTATAGCCGATATTACGAGGTTGAAGATGACAACGACGATCGAACGAATAGCTCTGCGCTTAGCTCCATGGGTCTTACCGCTGATTTTGATAACGGTCTGGCAAGGCGCTGTAGTCAATGGCCTGCTATCCACGCGACTCCTCCCTGCACCCAGTGCAGTAGTGCAGGCCGGCTGGGCTCTGCTACAAAGTGGTGAAATCTGGGCACATCTAGCCATCAGCGGCTGGCGTGCCAGCATCGGTTTTGCTATTGGTGGCGCTATCGGTTTAGTTCTAGGTTTTATCACTGGTCTATCAAAATGGGGCGAACGCCTGCTCGACAGCTCAGTGCAAATGATCCGTAACGTACCCCACTTAGCGCTAATTCCACTGGTAATCCTGTGGTTTGGCATCGACGAGAGTGCAAAGATCTTCTTGGTCGCCCTCGGCACGCTGTTTCCGATCTACCTAAACACCTATCACGGCATTCGCAATGTTGATCCAGCATTAGTGGAGATGGCCCGCAGCTACGGCCTGTCCGGTTTCAGCTTATTTCGTCAAGTGATATTACCCGGCGCACTGCCTTCTATTCTAGTTGGAGTGCGTTTCGCCCTTGGTTTAATGTGGCTAACCTTGATTGTCGCCGAAACTATTTCGGCCAGCGCCGGCATTGGCTACTTGGCGATGAACGCACGTGAGTTTCTGCAAACCGATGTGGTCGTGCTGGCCATCCTGCTCTACGCCGTACTCGGCAAGCTAGCTGATCTGGCTGCTCGTAGCCTAGAGCATATATGGCTACGCTGGCATTCCGCTTACCAAGTCAAGGGAGATAAGCAATGACTGCGCTGCACACGCTGACACACAGGTGCTCTAAAGACGGAATAACCCTGGATATCAAAGCGATCTACAAAGCCTTTGGAGCGCGCGAAGTACTGAAGAATATTCAGTTGAAAATCCCCGCAGGACAGTTTGTCGCCGTGGTCGGTCGCAGTGGCTGTGGCAAAAGTACTTTGCTACGTCTGCTTGCCGGCCTCGACGTACCAAGCCAGGGTGAGCTGCAAGCCGATAGCCGTCAGCTTTCGACGGCCCGCGAAGATATTCGTCTGATGTTTCAGGACTCACGCCTACTACCTTGGAAACGAGTGATTGATAACGTCGGTCTCGGTCTGTCCGGCAACTGGCATACACGAGCTTTGCAAGCCCTAGACTCCGTAGGCTTGGCTGACCGTGCCAACGAGTGGCCCGCGGCCTTATCTGGCGGGCAAAAACAACGCGTAGCTCTAGCTCGAGCGCTGATCCACCAACCGCGTCTGCTGCTGCTCGACGAACCACTCGGCGCACTCGACGCACTGACACGTATCGAAATGCAGCAACTGATCGAGCATCTGTGGCAACAGCATGGCTTCACCGTATTACTGGTCACCCATGATGTCAGTGAAGCAGTGGCGATTGCCGACCGAGTAATCCTCATCGAAGACGGTCAGGTCGGCATGGACATCAACGTCAACCTGCTTCGCCCACGCCAGCGCGCATCTGCAGCTCTGGCCGCAGTTGAGGAGCACGTACTCAACCGCGTTCTGTCTCTGCCAGAACAGCCAGTACAACCCGAACCCATTTCACCCCTGCCCACGCAACTGCGTTGGGCACTTTAACCACCTATCCTAAAATCTAAGGAGCATAATCATGACCATTAAAGCCATCAACGTACGCAACCAATTCAAAGGAACTATTAAAGGAATAGTCCTAGGTGACGTACTGTCAGAAATTGATGTGCAAACCGCCTCTGGCATCGTTACATCAGTAATCACTACCCGCTCGGTTAAAGAGCTGGAGCTAAGCATTGGCAGTGAAGTAATTGCCTTCGTCAAATCCACTGAAGTGTCGATTGCTAAGCTATAAATAATGGTGGTGTAGACGATTATTTTTTGTTGCCACACCCCATTCAAGTGAAGACCATCAGGCTATGCTGCTAGTAAACTAGTGGCATAGCCTTTTTAAAGTCATCGCATTTGCCTGTGCTACAGACAAAGATTGTAAACAAGGCTTAGTATACAAACCTCACTCTACAGTAAAACACTGCTATCTAAGCCAATGCAGCGGCTTATCTGCATTATTGCGACGTGGGAAGGCAGCATCTAGGCAGCGGTAAGATGAATTTAGTTGATGATGAGGGGATTAAAATTAAAGTATCTGAATGTACTTGATAAAAATACTCTACTCAGTGTCGGTCGCCTTGGGGCTGCTAGTCAAATAATTCTAATTGGGCACGGATCTGCTGTTCGTTTAGTTCTGCTGAACATTGCTCAATAAACTGAAACGCAAATTTGCGTAGTAAATTGCCTCGACGAACAGCAATGCTGGTTTGTTTTTCTTCAAAAAGATGATCTGCATTTAGAAGCTCTAGTTCTGAATCACGACTCTCATTAAATGCTACAGACGCAATAATGCCAATTCCTAAACCCAACTCAACATAAGACTTAATTACATCCGCATCGAGCGCTGTCATAATTATTTCAGGATGTAAACCACGCTCAGTAAATGCTTTTTCAATAGTCGCCCTACCAGTGAAGCCTTCGTGATAAGTAATAACGGGGTACTGCTCAACATCCTCTAAAGACAGCGCTTCAAGTTGACTTAACGGATGTCCCTTAGGAACAACAAAAGCGTGATGCCATCGATGATACGGGAAATTCGCTAGCTGTGGTATTTCTGCTAGTGACTCTGTAGCTACACCAATATCTGCTTCACCACTGAGTAGCATGCTCACAATTTCATCAGGACTGCCTTGATGCAAACGTAAGCTAACTTTGGGAAACTTCTCTTTAAAGTTTCTAACGACTTGCGGTAACACATAACGGGCCTGTGTATGCGTGGTAGCAACGGTCAACTCACCAATATCTTGATTACTGTAGTGTTCAGCTAAGTTTTTAATATTGCGCGCATCAGCTAGCATCCGCTCGACGTATAAAAGAGCTTTTTGACCCGGTTCTGTCAAACCTAACAGACGCTTACCTTTACGCACGTATAACTCAACACCTAGTTCTTCCTCTAAATCTTTGATGTGTTTGGACACTCCAGACTGAGAAGTAAAAAGAGCATTAGCAACAGCTGTTAGATTAAAATTTTGCTGTACTGACTCTCTGATGATTCTTAACTGCTGAAAATTCATGCCTAAAACCCTACCATCTAAAAATAAAAGGAATGAAAAAATATTATCTATTCCTTTTTTAGTATAAGCATTGTGGATTTCAGAGCCGAACAATATTTAGTGCATAGGTAATATTTTTATTTCATATAGCCCTATCAATATCAATCCATCACACTCACTTTGGTCGCATTAACTTTAGCATCCATGCACTTCATCTAGAGCTTAAGAATAAGATGTTGGCAGCGGATACTCTCCACGCAGTACCCAGCGCCCAAGATCTCGCAACTTATAGTCAAGTGGATCGTGCAATGTATGAGTACGCGCATTACGCCAAAACCGATCAAAACCATAATCGCGCTTTGTAGCGCCCGCTCCAGTAATATCAAACAACCGTGTGGTAATTTCTAAAACTGCATGGTGTGCCGCTACCTTAGCTTCTGCTATAGCAATGGCAGTTTCACCTCGCTCATCTAAAGTTATTTCCGGTTTTCGTAAAAAATAAGTGCTAGCGATCTTTACCGCCAAATCAGTAAGCACTTCTGCTGCTCGCAACTTCACCCAAAGTTCACCATAGTGATGCTGCACGTAAAGATCATCCGCCGAGGTGAGCGCACCTGAGGTAAACCAAGGCTTGGCTTTTTCTAAGGTATAACTTTTAGCTGCAATTAATGCTCCCTGAGCAATACCTACATATAAGTTCACTAAAACTAACTGCGCCAAACAGGAGCGCAAATGCGCAGCGGCTGACCACTCGGTTCCAGGCTGCAAGAGTACTTCGTCAGCCTCAACCACAACATGCGCAAAATTAACCGTACCGCTATCAGTTTGTTTTTGCCCCATAGCATCCCAATCACCTAAGACAGTAATGCCCTCTCTCTCAGTTGGAACAGCGGCAACCACTATGCTTTGTGTTGCCTCATGCCAACCCGATACAATCAAATAGTCAGAACCTCTAGCGCCGGAACAAAAACCCTTATCGCCATGCAATACATAGCCACCTTCGAGTCGCTCAGTCGCTATTACTCGCTTATCTAATGGATTAAGTGCATTCCCCCAAAACCAACTCTTTTCTACAGTATTTCTTAATAACAGATCAACTTGCGCAGGACGGCCATACAGTAATACCGAACTAATTTGTAAGTAATGAAACGCTAGAATATGAGCTAATGCTGAGTCAACCTGTGCTAATAAGCGTATGATTTGATACACCAGCGATAAAGACTGCCCAGCTCCTCCATATTGCTTCGATATCGAAAGTGTTAACAGGCCACTTTTTCGTAGCAACTCCCGCTGCTCGTGGGCATGTCCACCTTGTTGATCTCGCTCTACAGCGGTTTCTTTAAACTGTTGCGCGACAGTCTGCGCGACACCTAACCAATACTCTGCTGATTGCTCAACTACTGCTGCATTAATTGATGCTGTTTTAGTGGTCATATTTTACCGGCCTTCTAATTATAAAATTCAAATCGCCTACATATTAAAAGTCCGGTCCATCTAGGCAACCAATAAAAGCAGCAAAGCTTTACAGTTTTTACATAGAGCTAACACAGGTGCGAGCGTCCTTGGTAAAACGCATATACCAGTAGCGTCAGCTACGGCTTTATTGAGCAAAGACATCAGGTTAAATTCGTTGAGACGCTAGCTTTGGTGCGACAATTTCAACTGGCCAAACAAAATTTCAAGCTGAGAATCGAATGAAACGAAACAGGGCTTAGCGACAGAATGGATCGCGGAGCCCTATAAAACTCCTTTATAGCGAAAACTTAAACGTCTGTGTCAGCAATGGCTGTATATCAACTGCTTTTGTTGAACTGTCTTCACGATAAAAAGCGCCCTTTGGATCCACAGTAACAAAGCCCCAAAACTGTAAAAAGCGTTCAATAAAACGTGTCCTGATTAATGAATTTAATAATTGCTCTGGTGAAAAATATTCCCCCACTGGGAGCTGGTCGATTAAAGTTGGAAACGCAATAGCCACCTCTTGGCTTAATCGATTCACAGAACTATGGCTCTGCAGCCGCCATAACATAAACACCCAGAACATCCGCAAATCAACCTTATCACTCCAACTATCCAAGTAAGCCCAGTTGTATTGCTTGATGGCCGCGCTGAGCATCGGCACAAAGAATGCCTGCAAGCCCTGCTCGGCATATTTCTTCTGTGCCGATTGCTTAACATAAAAAGCACCACTTTTACGGTAAATAATGCCCGCCAGCTCAGCCAGAATTCGAGTGTAGTGCAGTGCGTTAAACTTATCTTCATTGCTGCCCATATACTCACTGATACTGGGCACGGTTTCGAATTTGGCTACTGCAAACCCAGGCAACAGCTCAGACGCTTGCTTGACCAGCTTGGCCGGTAAATTACCCTTAGTTGTTGCTTTAAATGAGCCCCCTTGCAACATCGCCTCATCTAGAATTAAGGCTAAATAACGCATTACCGGGCTACTTGATAAATCGCTGGGCGTCTTGATAGTGACATCAATTAACTCGTGCAGCGGCGCGTACAGCCAATTTTGCATCTGTGCTGACGTGAGCCCACAAAAGTCAGCATGTGGCTGATGATTGCGTTGCTCCACTTTTCGCTGCGCCACAAGGTTTAACTCGTCAAGGCTCAGATTAGGATTCATCATTAGCGTTTGGGCAATATCATCCACAAACGCTGCATGTTGCTTAGCGATACTATCCATACAGCAACGCGTGTACTTTTTTCCACTACCACAGGAGCAGGGGTCGTTTCGGCTTAGTTTCATTTTGAATTGCTCTGCACTTTGCTTTAATACTGCCAAGATTAGTTTTCCAAAGCCATACGCGCAATTTTTTCTAGTAACGAGCTTTGCGTCACCTCTTTATAGCGCAGTAAATCCAATGTATAGGTACGCAATAACAATTGTGCAGCCGCTGTATTAAGCGCATCCACAGGTTGGCCTGAAAAATCTTTTGCTACTAATTTGTAAACTCGGATCGCCTTATGCGGCGCTTGGTTGATCTGATTGCTGGTGCTACAAAAGAGCAAAGCTTCGTCACCGTTTTTTTGTATAAACAGTTGTTGATAGCGGCTTGCAGGGTGCCCTTTAGGCTTAGGCGTTAAATAGTACGGCAAGCAAGTCCGCTGGGGGTGGCCAGTTTTCTTGATTTTTCCAGCATTAGCCTGTGCTTCTTGCAAGCTGCAGCGTTCGGCAGAGCCTATGATTTGTGGCACGCGACTCGTTGAATAACGGCTGATAACCACCTGCTGTTCGACATCCACCAGATAAAAACTGTCATTGCGTAGTTGATCCACAGTCTCAGTACTCATTCCAGACACTTCATAACGCAATCGCTGTTCATCGTCGTACAATTTGGCTGGTGCAATACTAAGTCGTCCCGACTTAAATTTAAGATGTGTTACGGCAATATGGCTGGCCCCGCCTTTGCCCTTTTTAAAGTTGCGCACCGCCACCAAAATAAATTGACCGTCTGGCACTTGAAAGCCATCAATGCAGCCATTCACCAACACAGCCTCTTTTAAACTTAGCTCATAACGCAGCATGGCTAATTGTGGTGCGATAATCGGTGCAGTTTCTGACTTAAAGCGTGCAACTTTATTTAGATCAATATTAAGTCCTTGTAACACCTTGGAACCATGCTGCTCAAGCTCTAGGAAACGAGTGATTTTTAATTGACTGTAATAATCGAGCTGCTGCAACCGCTGTGCTTGCTCACTGCGCTGCTTACCTTGCACCCATGCTAACGCCTGCCAAAAAGTATTCAGCTGCTTCTGCTCAAGTTCACCTTGTTTATTTACTACTAGAACGGTGATGCTAGAGCCATTGTCTTTTTGCTCTGCATTAATAACCAAATAATTGCAGTGAGGGTTGAGCGCCTCTATGGCTATCGGCTGGATGATATCCGCTGCGGCCAGATCCGTTTTTAGCTGCTGTAAAAAAGCCTGTCGTTGCTCTGTATGAGTAGATTCACCCAGGTTATCAATCAATACCAGCGGGCGTTGTAAGCGCTTCTCTTTAGCGCTTAAAAATTGCAACTGGCAATGAGTGGCTTGATACACCTGTGGCGTAAAAGTGATTTTGCTGCTGGTTAAAATATCACTGATAAGTCGCTGCAAGCGATTTTCGGCATGATTACGGCAGCCCGCATAGTCTTGATTGGCAAAGCGCATATAGGGCATTTTGCTGTACCGTCGCCCGTCCACTTTCTTAATCACCTGCAACGTGGTTTGGTTGGCAATCAGCACGCGGTCTTCATCACCGACCAGCCCAAGTCCTGCGTTTTTTGCGCGAAAGCAGCTTAAAAAAAGCTTAAAGGTTAAGTCTTGAAAGTCGGGAGAGTAAAATAATTCATATTGCAACGCATCAATATAAAACTCGCCTTTCTTGTTGGGCCCACCGGGTTGCACAGCAGCACCAAAATACAACTCACTGTTGTAATCCACCGCACCCAGTTCGCTGTACTGCGCTACATCCGCAAGTAATAGCAATTTAACTCTTAAAGCCAATACAGTTTGCGCAATTTGATGGGTATTGAAGTGCTGTATATCGTGCAGTTTTTGTACCGTAAACTGCGCTTGAGGTGATAGATAGATCACCAAATACCGCATACCCTCTCTCAAAACCTCATATTTTAAAGCGCTGCTTGCTTTAATTCCGATTTTATCAGCCACTGTTTGGCGTATTTCCTTAAAAACAGCTTGCAGGTAAACCTCCCAATCCTGCTCTTTCGCTTTAGACCGCTCAAGAATAAAGGCATCAATGCACCAACCTTCCTCATCGTGAAACGCTAAAAGTTTTTGCAAGACCTGCTCGGCTGGTTCGCCAATATCAAACAATTGAGTACGCGCCGGCGGTGCATAATGTGCAGGCTCTTGCAGCCCCCATTCAGTTGCCATCTCAACCTGATAGATCTCTTTGTGCAATGCAATGCTCTTCATTCTTATTCTCCTTGTTGATCGTTCTCAGCGGCATCTAATAGGCTCAAGAGCCGTGGACTAACACGTAACTGATAGCGCAGCTTGGCTTGATCTTTTAATGTGTGGTGAGCCTCGTAAAACGGGATGGATTTAAACAAATTCAAATAAAACAGCTGCTCTTGCGCCATTTGCTCAGCACGGTCATTCAGGGCATTGCGACTGTAACGGGTGTTTAAATACACTGCGCGTACCTGTTGGATGTGGGGATTATCGGCAGTTAATTGCTGTAACTTGTTTAACTTATATAGCGCTTGAGCATGGAGCTGCCGCCCTTGCTGACGGAGATTAGCACCCATGCGCCAGTTCTTTGCGTCAACGGCAATCAGCTGCTGACCCACCCTGCAATACATATCAAAGTCTTCATAATAATGACTGCCAAGCTGCTCGCACACTTGCTGTGGTGTGAGCGCCTGAATGCCAACATGCTTAAGCACCTGCTGTACTTGCCACTCACCGATATTACCCATTAGCAGTGGCAGCAATTTAGGGATAGGAATATTGTGTTGCAGTGGTTGCGACTTCAACTTATGAAAATCACTGAAGATCTTTTGCTCCAAAGCAAACGTATTGTCACTCATATCTTGATGGTAGGGTGGCAACAGCTTCTCCGGCTGATAGGCTGTGGTGCCGCTGGCTAAATCAGTTAAACCATAAGGATCATCGGCAACACGCGCGACAATCACCTGCTCCCATTCGGCCTCGCGGGTCAAATAGAAGTGATCAATGCAGTGCGCCAAAAAAGAATCCTTTTTAACCCAAGCTGTGCGCTTCAGGCGGCTCATATAAGCTTGAGGGTTTTGAAAACTATCACTGTGGCGCAGGGCCTCATTAAATGCGATCGCATCAGAATCACCTGCTTTCGCTTGTGGTAAAATCTGCTGCACAAAAATCTTTTCAAACCCATCATAGAGCTGACAGGCTTGTTCCACTTTATCCTCAAAAGAGCGGCGCTGTTGCCCATCCGCAAAACTGGCTTGCTGCAAATGATGCAGCGCATGCGTGGCCCATGCATGATTGTGCAAACTTAACGAGGCTAGTAATACCTGGGCATCAGGGTGGCGCTTTAAATCACGAAATACCCGCATAGCATTAAGCTGCACATCGTATGGCAGCTGAATATAGCCTTCCATAAGGGCATCGCGTCGCTCGGTACGTCCAAAGGTTTGCATGGCTGTTTTGTGCAATTCCACAACATGCTCCCTGTCCAATAAGCGCCCTGCAGAAGAGTCGACTAAATCAGTCTCAAACTCATCCACACGGCGCAAAACAGGGCCATGACTGTAGTGTTTAAGCAACGTAATGTAATTGGCTAGGGTATTGCGGCTACGGCTACCCGTCTGCTTATCCTTCTGAGTCACCTGACTCCAATAACTGCCGCACACCAATACCAATCGCTGAAAGTCCACCTGAAACACACGCTTATCAAGCAGGTAACTCACATAATGGTTCAGCCCGGTGCTCGCCCCTTTAAAGTGCGACACCATGCAAATGGTTAAATCAGGTGAGTCGACGCGCAGGTACTCACGCACATTATCTTCACGGTTGAGCCTAGAATCAAACAGCACCACACGCAGCGGATTTTTGTCTTTAAACGGCTGAAACTCAAAGACTCGATGCAAATCCTGACCTTGGCGTTTATCAATTACCACCAGTCCCCGCTCAGGGGTGGAGCTGCGTGTTTGAGCAGCCAAATACAAACCCAGTACTCGAAAAAAACGACCACTTAAGCCAATACTTAAAGAGTGATTTTCAGTATAGGCCGCCAATAAAACAGCTTGTAAATGCCGACAACACTCACGATAGTGATAAGGATTATGCTTAATATCGCTTAGATAAGGCTGTAGCAGTTGCAACCAGCGCTTATACACCCGCGCAAATGCTGGCTCATTCACGACAGGCGATAGCACTACCTGCTGCTCATCAAAAATTTCAATATTGACCGGCCGTATTTTGCTTCGTAGTGTGCGTACACTAACGAGTGACTGGGTTGCGGCAAGATTACGGCGACGCGTGTGGAAGCCTAAAATAGTGGCATAACGCTCTAAAAAAGGCCGACTGTATTGCCCATTATAGGTGCTAGGAAACCCTGCAGTCGCTGAAAGTAAAGTCACTGTATTGCGCGTTTGATACAACATACGCAACAAGCTAATTTCTGGGAGCTCCTTAATCAGCTCCATACGAAACTTAAGTAAAATCCAGCCCTTAACTTGCTCAGCCTTCATCATCACCTGATTACGCGGCGACAAGGAAAACAGGGTTTTAGGCTGGAAGTAAGTGAAAAAATCATCAATAAACTGTGCATGATCACCTTGGCCAGCCAATAAGTATTTGGCCTCCCCTTTGATCGCTTGCGCCTTACCAATAAAACGCGATAACGGATTATTATGATTAGCCAGCTCTTGCTGGGATAGCATGTTCTGAACCTGACTGGGTTGCACCAAAGTGGCGGACGCCGCTAAGACAGCCGTCACCGTCTGATACAACTCATACAGACTAAAGTTATTATCATCTGCGTCATCAGCTGCCACATACATCTCGGTATACGAATAACGGCCATGGCTACGTAAACGAATACGACGCAAATCATCTTCACGATAAAAACGCTGAATCTGATGACTAAACACATTGCCAATCAACGCAATCACCTGCTCAGTGTTGCGCCCATCCACCACCACGTCCAGCAAGGTATTTTGAAACAATTGAGTCAGCTGCTTGAGCTCAAAATCAGCCCTTAAATCACACTTAGCTAAGACTTTTTTAATTTCATCGATGTAGTCTTTAAGCGCTTCGTAATTCGGCGCGCGCGGATCATTCGCACACTCATCGACAAACTCGATCACCCGATGCAAGGTGGCTAATAATGAAGGTAATTGCACATCTTCATTGAGCAGTATTTTAGTGACGTTTTGCTGAAAGATCGCATAAGCATCATGTTCCTCATCCAGTACCAACGTAAAACGAATATCGCGCAAGGCAACAGGTGAGTCTGCATCATGCACAAAATACTGCGTTTTTAATGCGTCTATGCGTTCATCTTTAGGCAACTGCGCCAGCTCTCCAAGCGGGTTGTCTGGCAAGACTTTTTTCTGCCCTAATAGGCAATCCAAAGGGCGCGTATAGCGTACAAAATGCCCATCTTTACTTTGGCGCAGCAGAGTTACGCTGCCATCAAACTTCTTCGTGGTGGCCAGTAAAATACAACGCTGATACAAGGCAACTTGAAAAGGGAACAGATGCTGCAACATATTGACAGCCAGTTGCGCCTTACCTTGAAGGCCCTGCTCTGCTGCAGTAATCAGCGCCTCTATATCTGTGTTCAACCCATTGAGCAGCTCGACACAGGCCTCTTGTAAACGCCGCACCAGAGTAAAGTTGCTTTTATCGAGTTGATCTTGCAGCAATTGCTGTTCATCAATAAAACCTGCATCCGCTTCCTCATATAAGCGTCTCTCAAGACGCGCGTGAGTAAACAGCTCTTCTTCCAACCGGTTAAAAGCTACTAACGCTGCGCTGGGCCCATCATTTAAGCTGCGCTTTAGTAAACCTGTTGCCTGCTTAATCCAACTCTGGTAGCGGTTTTTATTACTGGCCTGTTCACCCTTATGCTCTTGCCCCCAAGGAATAAAGGCCAAGTCAGCTAAATCACCAATGGATAAAAAAGGTAAAACCTTGACCTGCTTGCGCTCAGCCAACTCAATGATTTGTGCTGGTAAATCTATCTGTGATTTGAGCGGCGTAATAAAAACCAAATTGCGGTGACCTTGGCCCGGCTGCACAGCCGGATTAACCGCACGGAGATATTGATAAAAAACGCTGAAAGTTTTACCGCTGGCTGTCCCATCCTGAGACTGAATTAACAGTGGTGTTTCACCTTCAGTGAATTGATAAAATTCACCGGCTTTTTGGCGGGCTTGATTAACGGCCTGCTGCAAACCATCAGGTAAGGGTTGCGCTGATAGGGCCATAGCTGCTCCTTGATTATTTTTAAACGTTTTAAGGTCTTAAAATCTAACAAACAAGGATTACAGCAGGGTTAAGCGACAGATCCGGTCGCTCTAGTATTTTAAAGCCTCACGTGACAGTTTGGCTTCTTCGTAAGCGTCCGGCCATCACACCTTGCTAATGATCGCAGGCTCCCAATTGTGCGGTAACAGCTCATTAATCGTATAGTTCTTCTGCGTGGGCAGACGGGTCAGAACATCCTTCAAATAAGCATACAGATCATGTCCGTTGAGTTTGGCAGACTGGATCAAAGTCATCACCGCAGCGGCGTGTTGCTCACTTCTCAGTGATCCGGCGAACAACCAATTGGAGCAGCCTAGTGCCCATGGACGGATATGGTTTTCCACCCAATTATTATCGATGAGCACAGCTCCATAATCCAGATAACGCGTCAGCGCTATCCATTGTTTGATGCTGTAATCCAATGCTCTAGCCGTGCCGGAACCATCCGGAACTTTCTGGCGATGGATCAGCATCCATTGATGCAACGCATCGGCAATCGGCCGAGCTTGTTCATGCCTGATGGCGTGACGTTTATCGGGTGGCAGATCTTTTACCTCCCGCTCGACCCTATACAGCTGGCAAATTAATCGGCACAAACGCTGGCGATGGCTGTTGACCTGCTTGCTTTGACTCAGCAATCCAGCGCCGCAGTAAGTTGGCGTTGAGATCATTATCCAAGGTAATGCGTGCAACAGATACGCCAGGACTTTGGCTTTCTGCCACCAGCTGGGCTTTGAATTCAGGAGGGTATTGACGACGCTTACGATAAGGCCAAGTTACTCTTAGCTAGCTCATAGATAATGTCCACTAAGAAATAAGTGGACACTATCTTGACGGCTACGCCGCCAGGCTCAAGGTGGGTTTGCCGGACGCTTACGGAGAATGATGTGTGGATGAAAGCGAGTTTTGGTACCGTAGCTCATTACGATACCCAAAATTAGAAACCTGAAAAAAGAGTAACCCCTCACAGGGCGCTGATCTAACGGGTAGCGGGAGGGGTGTTGTTAGAGCGATTTTAATATTAACAATGCTAAATGGCCATCTATTCGTACCATCTCGTGATGATCCACGAAATGGTTAGTAATCTTTTGCTGCTTCAATTGCTTCAAATATAGCCAATTTAACCGACTCCGGATAATCGTCGTCATAAAGTACTGAGCTGATGATCTGACGTAATAGATCCTTGTCGATCACGTTATCTGCAACCCAAACGACGATGTTTTCCATTTCTTTGGCAAAGCGCTTTACCACATAGTCAAAACCGTTTAATTCAAGGAAATAAGCGCCTAACACCAACGATGATCGTTTATTGCCATCATTAAAAGCATGGTTTTTATTAATGGAGAATACCAAGTGAGTCAGCTTGTCCTCCATTTCTGGGTAATACCAGTCATTTTGTATGTGCTCTAACGGGCTGGCTAACTGACCAACATCCTTGGTGCCTGCTAGCCCGCCAGAATGCTCTATAATCCAATCGTGAACGCTAATCGCATGCGCCACATCGAAATAGAAGAACCGTAAGCCTGTGTCTGTAGAATCGCTCATAGCCGCATTCCTTTGCTTAACGATCTTTCAAGCGTTTGAGTACAGCTAATGTCTCCGGATCACTCAATTGCTCTTCCAAAGAACGGCTCTTTTCACCCAAGAAGCGATCAAAATCAGCTTCGGGTACCGATTGAATATAAGCTTCCAGCTTTTCATGCAAGGCATCACGGAAGCACAAATCGCGACTGGCCATTTTAGTTCTGACATTCAAAATCAGTGGCTTAAACAGAGAATGGCTTTCGAAACTCGCAAACAGGCTCTCCGCCTCTTTCTGCGAAAGCTTGCGGCCTAATTTATTGCTGGCTTGCTCTAGCTCATGAGCAAAACCTGATTCGTAACTGGCAATCAGATCAAGTACTTCTGAATATAGGGTCTCACGGATATTGGTTTTCGTTGCTAGGTTTAAAACCTTTTTATATTCAGTCGCGTTTTCATGAAAAATGCTTTGATAGATCAAGTTTGTAAAGCGTGCATACGTCCACTTATTGACCTCTACATACTTATCCAATGCATCAGTGAACTGACGGCGGTAGTTTTCTTCTTGCAGAGCAGAGACAAGGTAATTTTGATCACGCTGATTAATAAACTTGGTATGGCCCCCAGCGCGCTCAGCCATTACATCCAAGACAATATCAAGCAGACGTGAACGCAAAAGGCGTGCGGGCTCACTTTCTGTTAGTAACATCCCTATGTTGAGCACTGCACGAAAACTGAACAAACCCAGCGCGGTGGTTTTGGTACCGTCATTGATGTCGGTACCAGAAAGTATCGTCTTGAATTCCTTTAGTTTTTTACCTTTTAGCACCTGATAGCCGTTGCATTTTAACTCATCGGCATGGCTAGATAAGTAGCGCTCAATAGTACGGTCTGTAACGTCATACAAGGCAACCACCTGCGCTTTGGTGAATACCGTTTCACCCTCAAAGGTCACACCGCCCAAGCCCAAGTGCTGCTCGGCTTGTTGCAGGGCGTAGCGGTTGTTAAGGATATTTTGACGGTCATGTGATGATGCGGTTAGGTCTTTAGCCATTTTGTATACTCTTTAATCGATAGTTACCACAAAGCTAGCTATGCGCTGCTGTTGCAACACGCTTGATTAACTGCCTAATCGTAGGGTGGTTCAGTTTGGATACTAGCGGAGATACATAATCACGTCCTTGGTTCCAATGTAAATTGGTGTTGTAGATTATGCCAAGTAAGAAATAGCTTTCAGGAATATCAATTCCAGCGCTAGAAGCCACGTCTAGTTTATTAGAAGTTCCGTGTTCAGAAATAAACTTTTCTTGCCAATCAGCATCTGGTAAAAGGCAATAAATTTGGTGTTCAATAACAATCCGTACGGCAAAGCAAATGGCTACAGCATCATAGTTTTTGTTGGCCAAATAGCGGTTAAGCTCATTGCTGAAATAATCTTTGAAAGCATCAGAACTTTTCCATTCATTGGGTAGAAAATTGGGCCATTCATCTGCTATTTCATGCGCATCAGGATGGAAATGGAACCAGTGCTTGTCGAGGAAATCCCTAATCGGTTGCACCATATCTGCATACTGATCTGAGTCTCTGAACTCGACTAATCTCAAAATATCCTTAGACTTGCCAACAGGTTTTGATAATAGGTAATTAATCTGGATCTTATGCTTGTTAAAGCAGAAGTCGAAAAATACACCGGGGTCTAAGTGTGTCAATATTAGAGGATAAATTACTTGGTTACGTGCTTTGTATTCTTCAATAATTGAAGTCACATAGTATTGAAACGCTACCAGGTTAGCGTCATCCAAGTAATCAAAAACCTCATCGATAACCAATATGAGTGGTTTTTTGCTGCCCTCATATAAGGTTTTATGGAGCTGAACCACAAGCGTGATGATGTCTCGCTGGCCGTTAGATAACTGGTGGGCTTTGGGGAAGTTGATAACTAGCTCTTTGCTTTTTTTGATTTCTTCAACTTTGGCCCATTGCCAAGTAGAGCTTTTGAAGTTGGCCAGCAAGTCTTGATAATGTGCTTTGACTGTAACGTAATATAGCCAGTCTGTTGCAGCGGAAAATGCTTTGGGATCGGCTGCATGTATGCTGGCAATCTGGTAAGCCGCGAAAAAGCTCTCAATCTCAGAATCAGCTGCGCCATACTGGACTAATCGTTCCGAGATGCTATTTAAAATAGTCACTGCTCTGAGCTCTTGAATACAGTTATCCAATATCCATTGGCATATGGCGGCTGCACTTCCATTCTGTTGGTTCACCTTGGAGCTATAGTCATTTGTGGTGTATGAGGGGAAAAGAGGGTGGCGTATCCTGTTGATTGTTTCCGACAAGAAATAATTAACAGTAGAGCGATACGCCATGACAAATACTACCCTGAATGTTCTTTC
>Ga0265293_10006137_pt1 | contig 19461 bp, 16 predicted proteins | sample Munlanlewell138R_FD_192505 | JGI IMG/M metagenome (GOLD analysis project Ga0265293, IMG submission 192505) | Leachate microbial communities from a municipal landfill in Southern Ontario, Canada - Leachate well 138R | ecosystem: Engineered > Solid waste > Landfill > Unclassified | place: Canada... | reverse complement strand
ATATCATCTTATCCAAAACAAATATCACAATCCCCATCGCGACAGCCGCCAACAGTGCTTTCCCCATACATATCACGCTATGATAAAATCCAAAAGGTCCAATCTTCTTCCTCAATCTGATCAGCATAGTGACAGTGCCTACATTAGAAGCTATTGAAGTTGCTAATGCCAATCCTGCATGCCCCATAGGTTTGATTAAGATGAAATTGAATACGATATTAGTTCCTACAATAACAATACTATTCCTCATAGGTGCTTTAGTATCTTGTAAAGCATAAAACACACGATAAGCTATACTTCTCAAAGCAGCGGCAGGCAATAACATAGAGTAGCAGATCAAAGCGATAGTCGTCATTGTACTTGCTGTTGTATCAAATCTACCTCTTTCAAATGCAATTCTGACCATTGGATTAGACAGGGCTATTGTTGCAATCGCTGCAGGTATGGATATCAAGAGCATGATATTCAATCCTTTGATAATCGCTTTTTTTAATTCTCCATATCCTTTACCATGCACAGCTTTAGAAAACATTGGATATATCACTGTGTTAATCGACGAAAAAATCGATGCTTCCGTCATGTTAACTAATCTTGCACCATAGTTCAACGCTGATATACTTCCTGTTACTAAAGTTGATGCCATTGATTTATCGACAATACTATTAATATCGCTTATTGTCGAGCTTATCAGCACAGGCGGTGTCAGTTTTATCATCTTGATCAGATATTCATCTTTAAAGTCAAAATCAAAACTGTACCTATAGCCAATTTTCCTTAAGCTCGGATACTGCACTGATATTCGACCTATGTATGAGATTAGTCCTACAACAGTTAAAATGACCACGCCATATTTATTTCCAAACACCAATAAGAAAAATATAAAAATTATATTGTGAGGTAGATCTGCTATGCTTGACTCAAAAAACATTGATTCAGACTGCAAATAACCTCTAAAAATACCATTTATCACAGAAAAGAGTATAGAAGGCAAACCTATCCTCATCAATAATACAACCAGATCAAACTGTTTTCCCTCAAAGCCAACAGCTATCAACCTAACAACTATCGGAGCTGCTATCCATGCAATAATCATTATACAAATAGCGAAAAGAGACATGATATTCAATATATTGTTTGCATGCCTTAATTTCCCTCTTTTCCCCTCTTTTGCCTCCACCTCTGCCAATATCGGTATCACAGTTTGATATAGTGCACTATTTATCATTAAGCTAAACAATGATATAGCAGCAGCAGCTACAAAATATGTATCTGTATCGAATCCTGCCCCAAAGTTCTTCGCTACCAATGCTTCACGGAAAAACCCTAAGAATTTGGTGAAAAAAGAAAACCCTATTAGTATTGCTACTGATTTAGCCGCTTTTTTTGATTTTGACATTAAACCTCATTTCTTTTGTATAGAGATACTTCGTATAGAGATGCTGACGCATAGAGAAACTGGCGTTTAGAGAAGCTAAAGCTTAGAAGCTACTGTGTAGCAGTATCTGCGACGAAGTCGCCTCTGCAGCGAAGCTGTCCCTATGGCGAAGCCATCTCTTAAAACCTACTGCGTAGCAGTCTCTGCGACAAAGTCGCCTCTACAGCAAAGCTGTCTCTACGAAGTAGCCACCTCTTCCCCAAATCCCTCTTTCTTAACTTTATTCATATATCCAATTAACATCTTTTTAATTTCTAATATACCATCAATTAAAGAATTGTCTTGTGAATATCCAAGATTTTTAGCTATAATAAACTGGGTATGCAATTCAGAACAGGAGCCAAGAGCAATATGTAAAAACTGTAGTAATTCTTTTGATCCTTTTCTTCCTGACCCTTCAGCTATGTTTGATGGAATCGATACAGCTGCACGCCTAATCTGATTAGTCAAACCATATATCTCAGTACTGGGAAAACCCTCTGTCACTTTGTAAACTTTTGTAACAAAATCTAAGGACTTTTGCCAAACGTACAAACCTTCATAATTTCTGAAAAGATTACGCTTCATAGAAACTCCTTTATTACTTATTTTTACTTTGTATAGAGAAACTACTGCGTAGCAGTCTCTGCGACAAAGTCGCCTCTACAGCGAAGCTGTCTCTATGACAAAGTCATCTCTTAAAACCTACTGCGTAGCAGTCTCTGCGACGAAGTCGCCTCTACAGCGAAGCTGTCTCTGTCTGAAAGACCTCTGCTGTAAAACAGCATATATAAACAAATAGTCCTATATTAATAGGACTATCACTATTTATTTTTTTATACTATTATTCGTTAATTTATACCTGACCGTGCTTTAATCTCATCGTGTAGTTTGTGATAAATAATGATCCGCCCGCATCAGTACAACACTATTCACTTGTTCACTTTTGCGAAGCAAACACTCTGTGGTAAATTTAAAATGTTTTTTGATTATATCAGTATTCAACTTGTTCACTCGTTCACTACTCACTTATTCACTTTTGCGAAGCAAACCCCTTCGTGTGATTAGTGGCTAAAAGAAGAATTTTGGTTTAATATGTCGTATAAATTCCTGTGTCATTTATGGATTAATGTTTTTGATAAACCCTGGCGGGTTTATATTGGACAAGCACAAGGCATTGTCCCTACAAATAAAAAATGAATTTTTATTTAATATATTATATAAATTTCTGTGAAATTTATCTATTGATTAATCTGACATGCGAAGCATACCAAAACCACTTATTCACTCGTTCACTACTCACTCATTCACTTTTGCGAAGCAAACTCAAACCTCTACAGCGAAGCTGTCTCTATGGCGAAGCCATCTCTCTTAAAGACGCAGTCATCTCTTAAAAACCCATCTCTCAAAAAGTCGCCTCTAAATCCCAGTTTATCTTCCCAATTCTTTTTTCCATTTCTTAATCGTTTGTATTAATTTAAAACGAACGTAATTAAGTTTTATACTACGCAAACCATTATTAAAAGTATATTTATTTATTATATCAGCGTATTTATCATAATATCTTATTATTTCTTCTTTATCAAAGTTTTGTTTAATTGCATTGTTTAATCTACGAACAGTTGCGCCATTTAATCCAAAATTTAAAAGCAAGTTCTCATTACGCTTATTTATTCTTATTCTATCATCAAGAATAAGTCTCTGATAAGATTCATATTTCAAATCGATCATATCTAAGGACAATGTAGATAACTGAGTAGCAGAATGACCTCTATGCGAATAAACTAAATATTGAGAAACAAAGCAAATCTTGTTTGAAGATGCAAATGCTAAATATCCAAACTCTGTGTCTTCCCCCGAGGACAAACCTCTTCTAAATAAGATATTATTCTTTTTTAAAAAATCCTTATTAAACATGATTGCAATAATTGACCACTTAATCTTCCCTGACATTGCATTTATCAGCACTTTTTTTTGAGTAAACCTTGTTTTTAACTTCTTTTCTTTTCCTTTATTAACATAAATATAACTTATGCCGCAATAGCAGATATCACAGTCACCAGACGATATGGATAAATGCATTTTCTCTAAATAAGTTTTATCAAAATAATCATCAGCATCCAAAAAGCAAATATATTTTCCTTGGCTTAGTTCTATCCCCTTATTTCGTGCCATTGAAACGCCTGCATTGTCTTGATATACGTGTTTAAAACGTGTATCTTTTCTAACAAAGCTTTCGCAAATTTCTTTGGTTCTATCTTTACTACCATCGTTTACAACTATAACTTCAAAATTTTTATATGTTTGATTTAGCACAGAATTTAGTGTATTTTCAATAAGTTTCTCTGCATTATAAGCAGGCACTATAACAGATATTAAATCGCTCAATTTTACCTCCTTCGAACTTGTATATATATGTCTTATTGTTTTCTAATCTTTACTGTTTTACTCTTTGTGTTAGAGTCGTTTTGCGAAATGATGACAGTGTCATAAAGGCAACTGTTTTGCAGTGAGAGAGTGAACGAGTAAGAAGTAATTACCGTATTGTTTTCAAATATACTTCGTTTCTTATATTACATCTTTCTGACATTAGAAATTTAAAATGCACCAAGTTCATCCAGGCAAAACCCCTCGTTCGCGACTCACTTGATTTCTTTTCAAAGCAAATCCCTCTGTGATTAATTATTAATTTAAGTCATGTCAGTTGCCAATAAAAAATTATAATCGGTATATATAATGCTATTTAACTCATTAGGCAATATTATTACGTCTATAATCATCTTTGTGGGATTTTACGTTATTTTGCAGTAGTATCCCTACTATCAATAAAAAAGCCATATTATCTGCATGATCTAAAGGGAAGAAAATTCGTTCGCCCAGATTGATAATTAGATGCATAATTACAATAGTAAGCGGGGCAAAACTAAAAATATCGTTTTTATTATTGAGATAATAACGATAAGCAATCACAATGGTTAAACCCCAAAAGATAGCTAAGAAAGCAGCAGACACTATTCCGTTATCTCCCAAAAAAGATATAAAAACATTGTGCCCACCTAAACCAGTACCTTCATGAATATATCCAGTACCGTTTCCAAACCAGCTTCTAGTCTCAAATACATATCTCCAAATATCATCTCTTCCAGTTAAAACATTTCCAGTATCATAGTAAGTTTGAAATTTTGTAAAAACACTGATAAAAAATATATTTTTTAGATAAAAGATAACAATACTTAACAAAGCTAAAATTGCTAAGAGTGAATTTCTTATTATATATTTACCACCCCGTAACATAACAGACAAAGGAATTATAATAGCTACAATAGCAGCTAATAAAGATGTTCTGCTATTCGAGAAGAACAAGATAGACATAGAGAAAACAAAAATAATAAGATAAAAGTATTTAATATAATATTGTTTTTTGGTGACATTAACGGCAAAAAAACAAAATGATAAAACGGCTACAGCAGAAGAAATAGCACCAATATTGTTTGGATTTCTTGTAATTCCCGCATAAGAAACACCAAAATGGATAGGATATAAAAACAATGATACTATTAAAAATGTTAAACCACCAATTAAATAAGCTCTCATAATGGAAATTATTGAATAGCGAATAGATAATGGGATTATAAAAAAGAATATCAATGGATTAAACAATAAATAAGACATACCTTTTAAAGGCAATTCGCTGTTATACAGTTGTGAATAAATTACAACTAATGCAAAGACAATCCAAACTTTAAATGCATTCTCATTAAGCATCTGCTTAAATTTTTGCTTATAAAACTTATTAGCTTTTGCTTGTATTAAAAAGAATAAGAAAAAATAATATAATGATATATATTTAAAAGGTGAAGCAATGCTTCTAATTTGCTGATATCTGCTAATATCCATATGCTGAGTATATGTTGATAAAAACAACACTACCAATACTATGAAATTTGTTTTTTGCATCTTGCTATTTAACCTAATATTTAAAACATTATTTATTTTTTCCATAACTACTTTCTATATTTTTATTATTTACATACCTTTAAATTTAATTGCAAATCATACTTAATTTGAGATGAATATACTTATTCTTTATATATAGCTATTCACAATATTATAGAATAAAATTAAATTAAGACATAGCAACATGAAAAATATCCAGCCACCTTGGGAACTTATAAACGAAATTATATCTATTATTTTATTCAAAAATCATCTCCTCTATGTTGAATGCAAAACTAATCGCTTATTTTTTAGAAGCAATAATCAACTATTAACAACTTTCTCATATAGTTTTTTATAGGGCAAATCTATAACTTTCCAATATAAGGCTATTCTTTGAATGTATTAATTATCAAAAAGCTTGTTAATTCTATTTAAAAGATTATTATTATATTGATCCAAATTAATCTTATGTTTGTTTTTCTTACAGTTTTCGACAATCTCGTCATAAAAGTCTCTATCATCTTTCAGTCTAATTATTGCATCCCTAAGCTCATCAACTGAGTCATGTGCTACTGCTACACCAATACCCATATCCAAAACTAATTCTGCCAAATATGTGTTTTTTGCTACAATAATGGGCAGTTCACAATATATTGCTTCATACAATTTATTTGGCAAGGCTATTCTTACATTGGCATTGTCAGCATCATAAACAGAATAGACGCAATCTAAACCTTCATAAATAGTTGAAATATCTTTATTATAGTCAAATCTTCCCGTGAAAATAATATTCTCATTGGTACTATGCTCCTCTACAAAATACTCAAATTTTTGTGCAGATGTTGAACCAGCAAATACTACTTTAACGTCTATAACATCAGTTGCCTTCACTAATATGTCCATTTGCTCTAAATAACGTATAGCACCAACAAATCCAATAGTAAACTGAGGCTTACTTTTCTTCTGATAATTCTTAAAAGCAGCTATATTTGGCATATTTGGCATAAACAGCACTTTATCCTTTGACATAAAAGCTTTATAGTAAACATCATAAAACTTCTCTGATGTTACTATTAAAAGATCAACATATTTGCACAAAAACTTCTCTGCTATAATTAATAGTGTTTTTATTAGCTTAAGCTTTATATTTTTATGATTTTCCATAGTTAGCTCATGCAAATCAGATACCTCATAAATAATCTTTGGCTTATCTTTCTTGAAAAGAAAAAAAGGAGATACAACAAATAACATTTCTAATAAGTTTACATGAATAATATCTGGTTTTATTTGTCTTAGTTTTTGAGCTGTTCTATACATAAATCTAAATCGTGCAAAAGTTCTCTTTAACGGATCACTTTCTAAAGCTTTTATAGATATTGGATAAAAGTCAACATCTTCATCGTGATATTTTTTTTCACCAAAACCCATATCCCAGCTAATGACGGAAGCATTAGATATTGTTTTTGCTAATTCTATACGCTTTCTCATACGAGGATTAGGCAGCGCCCTTAGTACAAATGCTATTTTTTTCATCTATTATCTCCCAAATCTATTCTTTTTCACTATTCTATCAATAAATCGCTTTACTTCAAGTATATTTAAATAAAAAGAAGATGCATATTAATCTTCTCGTTGATTTTGTAAATAGTTTTACAGAGTACTTGCAAGCACAAATCTTCCATTTCTGTTAGATAAGCAGTTAATATTCCTTTTAAAGTCAATTTATTAATTCTCTGATCGTAGATAAAAAAGCCTTATAGCTGTTTTTTCTGTCAAATTTTTCCTCTGCAAACCTTATAGCGTTTGCAGAATATTCTTTTAATTTTTCTTTATCGCTCAGTATAAGCATTATAGCTTTTTCAAGTGATTCAACATCGCCTGGTTGATAGTTTAAACCCAACTCCTTTTCAACAACTAAGTTCAACACTTCTTCTACTTGACATGAATTCAACATAGGCAATCCTGCTGACACATAATCACCAAACTTATTAGTAATACTGCCTTTTGATCCTCCTGTCAATGCATTTAGAGCAATATCAGATTTTTTTAGAAACTCTATCATTGTTTCATATTTCATAAAACCACGGAATATGACGTTTTTATCAAACACATCAAGCTCTTTAGCTATTTTAACCAGCTGATCCTTATGTGGGCCATCGCCTAATATTTGAAACTTTATATTGCCTAATGACCTAAGCTTAGAAAAAGCTCTAATTGCAGTCTCAATATCATAACTATGACTCAGTGTACCTATATAAGTAATCCATATTTCATTATCAGGCTTGCTAATTGCATCAGCATCAAGTTTTATGTCTTTAAACTTATTACCTTCTGCCCCAATATAGATCGAGGTAAAACCTTTACTTTTGCTTCCTTTTATATTCGCCCTATTTGCATATGTTTCAGATACTCCAAAAACATAGTTTGCCTTTTTGTATATAGTATTAGCAAAAAGAGTAAAAGGGTACATTAATATTTTCACATAAAGTTTATCTGTATCAATAGCAGCTGAAATTGCTTCTGGCCAGTTATCTTGAACGTCCAAAATAAAAGGTATATTATGTTTTTTTGCAAATTTCCCTGCTACATACGAAGCTGCCATAGTTGGATATTTTGCATAAATTAAATCAGGTATTTCCATTTTTTTTGCAATTTTTTTAAAATTTATGGCAAATTCTAAGTGACTTTTTACTCTACATAAAGATACATGTTTTTTATATCCTGACTCGTGAACCAAAATAACTTTAAATGAGTATGATTTTTCCACTTCATAGCAAACATGTGCTTTCTTTCGATGTGAAAAATCGCTTGAAAACATTGTAACATCATATCCATTTTCATTTAGCAGATTGGCTAAGTATTTTGATCTATATCTTAAATTTAATGATTCTATCTCTGCAGATAATGCAACTATCCATATTTTCTTCTTTTTGATTCCCATTGACATACCTCCTTAAAAATTCGTTAATATAAAAAAGATATTTGCTACACGAATTCTAAAACATGCATACCTGCACATGTATAAAATATTAATAAAATTTATTAAAACATTGATAGCAAATTGGCTTATTTGACTTTTTATTTATTTTATATCTGCTTCCAAATTCCTTGTATTAGCAGTATCATCATCGATATTAACATCATTGAAAGAAAATAGCTTTATGATCGTTTTGATTAATATTTTTATATCCAATAAAAAGTTAAAATTATCTACATAATAAAGGTCATACTTAAATCTCACTTCATATGAAAGATTTGTCCTGCCATTTACCTGAGCCATCCCAGTAACGCCTGGTATCACATCATGCCTTCTAAACTCCACTGGATCATCTAAATTTAAATATATATCCATGAAAGGTCTGGGTCCAATAAAACTCATCTCTCCCTTAAGGATATTCCATAGCTGGGGCAATTCGTCGATACTCGTTTTTCTTAATAATAGACCAAAGTGAAAAATCCTATCTTTGTCAGCCATCTTTATTTGCTCTTCCTCGTAAGCAACGTGCATTGTCCTGAATTTATATATTTTAAAAACCTTTCCCTTATGACCAATTCGATCTTGTATAAAAAGTGCAGGTCCCTTTGAGTTAAGCTTGATTAGAATAGCAACTAAAAGCATCAAAGGCAATGTCAACAACAACAGGATGACTGAAAATATGATATCTAATAGTCTTTTAAAATACTTTTTGTACATAACTCTCCTTTTTGATTAGTGAAGCGAAATTTAGACATGCTTCGCATAGACAAACTGACGTTTAGAGAAGCTGAAGCTTAGTAGCTAAACGTAGCAGTGTCTGCGACGAAGTCGCCTCTACAGCAAAGCTGTCTCTATGAGGCAGTCATCTCTTGTTATATACATCTCTCAATTAATTCCCGCATTCCCAATAACTCTCGAGCTATAAGGTTCAAAAATCACATAATATGGGCAATAATATGGAGAGCTATGTGGCTCATTTGTGTAGTAATTATAATCTATTATTCAATCATTTGCTGCGTGATGTTTAAAATAATTGTTAATTGCTGGAGCATTTGAACTCACTCCTAAGCCAGGGATTGAAAAGCGATTAGTTACTGGTGCAGAGATACAATCTTTTACAATAGAAATTATTATTAGCTTTTGAATTTGAGCATTCCCATGTAGCTTGAGTATAGTATATATAAATCTGAACGCAATATTAATGTGAGCTGAGAAAACTATATTCATTAAGTGATTCTGTCACAACACAATAAATCCAATATGAATTTCAACTGAAAATATAACAAATGCTTTAATCAATACGCATGTCTGATCTTTTTAACTTAAAATGTATATTGTTTAAAAAATTCACTTTTCAACATTGAGAATACAAATGTATCTTTGAAAACACCATTTGAAAGTAAATTTTGTCTTAATGTACCTTCCATAGTAAAGCCAACTCGCTTACTTACTTTTACCATTGCAATATTTGATGTCCATGTATATAAATAAACTTTATTTAATCTTAAATCAATAAAACAATGCTTAGTGATAGTGGTCATTACATCAGTACCTAATCCTATACCTCTATATTCTTTTTCGCCAATACAAAAATAAGTTTCTGCTTTTGAATTTACGTAGTCTATTTTATCAATACCTGAAAAACCTATAGGCTTATTTGTTTGACTGTCAAAAACTATATAATCCCTTCTGCTACCATCAGACGCGACCTTACTTAACCATTGTTCAGTTCCGATTTCCGATATATCTGTTATAAAAAGTGTTTTTCTAACTTCTTCGTCATTAACCCATTTTACCTTATTTGGTATATCTTTTTTCTCCATTAGTTTTAAATATATTCTGTCCCCTTTTAATATAAATTATCTCCTTTATGAATAGCTTTTTGTGAATATTTCTTATAATAGATTTAAATATATTAAAAATGTTTTTTACTGGTAGATGATTGTCGTATGCATTATTTTGCATTTTTGACTTTAATAATATTTTGTACAGAGATGCTGTTTCATAGAGAAATAAAATTTTGTGGCTACAGAATAACAGCGTCATCGACGTAGTTGTACCTATGATAAAGTCATCTTCGATGGAATGAGAGAGTGGGAAGTATTTACCGTATTGAGTTCAATTATGCCTCTTTTTTTATATTATATCTTTCTGGCATTAACAATTTAAAATGTATCGTCTGCCAGTAGGTATCGTTAGTAAAGTATGTGTGATGTCTGCTGGTCGGCAAAACTCTGTGGCCCTCTGTGTCTCTCTGTGGTAAATAAAATGTATATGGATGGTGAAAATTCCTGCGTCATTTATGGCTGATTTATCGGACAGGCACAAGGCACTGTCCCTACAAACCCAAACACTCGTTCACTACTCACTCGCTCGCTTCGCGAAGCGACTCAAAAAACTTGTTCACTTTTGCGAAGCAAACCCTCAGTGATTCTATGTGGTAAATTAGCAATGTCGTTCGATTTTAAATATAGATCTTACTCACCGATTACTATCATCTCTCTCGGCACACCCAACTGCCTTTTGCAACATCCGCTATCAATACATCCACAAAAGAATATTCATTTCCATCTACAAGATCCAGGTAATTCTCCACCACATTGCCAAACTGATCAACAGATATTACATGACTACACTTAAAAACTTATAGTGGGTTTATTAGTGTGTTACTACCTAAATTCACAATAATGCGTTTAACATCTTTATTAATTTTATTCCTTTGAAGTAAATTTTTATAATAATTCCGAAGTTATATGAAAATATGTTTTTGATATAAAAAAGTAAACTACAAAATAAAACACTTAAGAAACAGCACTGCTCTGCTGGTAGTATGAAAATAAGAGTAGCGTGACAGCATATATTTTGTTTATAAAACACAGAGAAATATATTTACTTACTTTAGTATTATTTGAGAATTTCTTTTTATTCCAAAATACTTTTTGATAAAGTTTATTCCATAAAACTGAAATCCAACTTTTATGTGATAGCTTAAGCTTGCTGAATTTTTGAAATAAACAGCTGAGCTAACATATTTTACAACCCCATCCCTTGCCAATGTATCAAGCAACATCAGATTCATTGTAGTACCATAGCCTTTGCCTCTATAAATATCTTTAACTATACATAGCTTTATGTAAATATATTCTTCGGGTTTTATTGCAAATCCTTTTTTTGCTTTAAAAAACTTAAAGTGGTCTTCATTAAATCCAAACCATATCGCCCCAATTATATTCTTGTCATTATCATATATTACAAAGCATTTATAACCTTGAGTAAAAAGGTCTTTTACTCTCTTTTTATTTTTTTTTGATTTATAACGAAAAATATTTATCAAAAGATCAACATCTGATGTATAGCCAAAATTCAAGTTTGATGCTATGTCTTTATTAAAAATAGGTTTAAAACCGCATAAATTAGTATAAAACAATAAATAAGGTCTATTCTTATATATCATAGCACTTATCCTTAGAAACAAACTTAGTATGTATTTCATAAAACACCTTTCTTTTTATTAGTTTTTTTGAAAAGAAATCTATTGTAGATGGAAATAAATCATGTATCATAAATAGCAAAAATAAAGTGTACCATTAATAAGGGATATAGTATAAGATGTTTCACAAAAGTGGATCCCTTATGAAATGAACTTGCAACACATTTTAAGCTACCGAAAGTAATAAAATATTGTACCACATAAATTCAACTATATTGCGATGATAAGTAAGAAGTGAGACATGAAAAGCTGAGATAAAATATTTAAAAAATATTAGTAATCAAAGCCTATGTTTCTTAAGTGGTTAAATAAGAAGTTCACTGTTGTTACAACCAGTTCATTGTTATCCATTATAAAAATACAATTGATCATGTATCAAGACGCATATAACCCATCAATTCACAAAGCTTACTTTTTTGATGCAAAACTTATAACTCTATAAATATTGAGAATTATGAAAGTTTCTTTTATCGTGATCACGTTACGCACCTGACAGCTATGTTGTAACTAGAGCGTGGCTCTCTTATAGACATTAGCCTCTTATTTCTTCCTATACTCAACTATCCTATAATAGTCTTCAATAAAGTCTATTTCCGACCAAAAGACACCTTTAATGTCTTTCACATTTATATCAATTTCTTCAATAAAAGAATAAAGCACATTCTCCCACCAGAGCTCATGCTTTTGTTTTTCAATAAGCTTTTCAAGGCGTCCATTAAACCTATTCAAAAAGCCTTTATTAAGCTTTGCTATTCCAACATATTCTCCACAATAATCATCTAAGCCTTTACCATAATTAATAAGTTTTGTACCCTCGCATTTGAATAGGTAATCAAGATTCATACTCGAGTCCATCAACATAACTTGATCTTGTTCGTCATTATGAAGAATATCTAATATATTTTGTTCCCAAAAGACGTCTGCATTAGCAATAATGATATCGTCGCCATAAAGTTCTTTTCTTGCAAACCAGAGAGAGGCAATACTATTTGTCACATCAAAGAAAGGATTATAGTAAAACTTTACATTAAGTCCTTCAAGTGAATTGATCACCATCTCTTTATTATATCCAATAACAACGCTAACATCGACTTTATTCTTTAAAAGCATTTCCACTGTATGTCTTATTAGTGGCGTTCCACCAATATCTAAAGTGCACTTAGGGCTTTCCCCTATATATCTACTAATTCTTGAGCCACGTCCTGCTGCTAATAATATTGCTTTCATATCTTACCCTTCATAATTTATTAATTTCTTTCATATCATTTAATGCATTGATCAGAGTTTTATTATCATTTATGCTTAAAGCACCTATATGCCCCACCCTGAAGAGAACCTGTTCAAGCTCTCCTCCACTTGGAACCACAAATATACCATGATCGTTCTTTAATGTTTCAAATATCTCTTTGGCATTTGCTTTTCCTTGTGGGATGATTGGAGTTAAAGCATTAGATAGATGATCGTGAGCGATCTTTAAAGGCAATTCTCCTATTTTTGCTCTAAAATTTTCTGCCAGCACTAATACATCGGCAATAACGTTATTAATGCCATATTCTACTATACTCTTTAGTCTTTTGTTCAATTGAATAAGATTCGATACAGCTGGAGTAAATGGGGTTTGTCCACGTTCTCCATCAGCTAAATATCTTTTTAAATCATAGTACAGACTATTAATTCTATTCTTATTAATTCTTTCTTGTGCAAACTGATCCACTATAATATACGACATGCCAGGCGGTAAAGCTATTGCCTTTTGCGAACTTAATATTGTTACATTTGCTCTGTAAGCTGCCATATTAAAATGATCCGCCAAAAAAGAACTGATCGCATCTACTATTAGCAAGATATTATTTCTTTTACAAAATTCACTAACGAGCTTCATATCATAGAGAACGCCCGTTGATGTCTCATGTACATTTATCAACAGAGCAGTGTAGCCCTTATCATTGTATTGATCCAATATTTCCTGACTTAATTGTGCATAATAATTAAGCTTTATTTCGTCATTTTCTAAACCATGAATATCACATATTTGCTTAAATCTTGCACCGAAACTACCTCCATTGACAACTAAAACTTTATCGTTCTCATTTAAGATATTCATGACAGATGCTTCCATCGCAGCAGTTCCGGAGCCTGTCAAGAATATAGCTCTCGAATCTTTAGGTGCTCCTATGAGATTCAAAAGCATTTCTTCGTTATTCAAACTTAAATTAGAAAACTCATCTGTTCTGAAATAAGGCACTTGTTCTGAACCAATTTTTAGAATATCAGATTGCATCATGACGGGACCGACTGCAAAGTTAATAGTATTTTTTGTGTTCATATATATATATCCTTTTTAATAGTAAAGCTTCGCAAAGACAAGCAGAGCTTAGAGATGCTAACACATAGACAAACTAGCTTTTATGGAAACTAAAGCTTAGTGGCGACTTCGTAGCAGTATCTGTTACGTAGTTGTCTCTACAGCAAAGCTGTATCTATTGAATACCTGCATTCCCAATAGCTCTCGACCTATAAGGCTCATAAATCACATAATATGGGCAATAATATGGAGAGCTATTTGGCTCATTTGGGAAGTCATTATGATCAACTATTCTATCATCTATAGGAAGGTGCTTATAATAATTATTAGTAGCTAATATATCAGATCTAACACCAAGTCCATTCAAAGAATAATAATTATACCCTTGTGAATATATATTTGATTTTGCAATCAAAGATATTGAAACATTATTGCCATAAAAATTATTATTACTAATTAATGGCTTAGAAAAATCATGTGCTGCTTGAGTATAGTATTTATGTGTTTGAATACAATATTGTTTTGATCCGAAGAAATTATTATATTCAATAAGAGGATCTGACGCAACAGTAGAGATACAATATGCATTATTTTCAAAATTATTGTGACTTATACTAATAGCTCCATAAAATGGTCGCATAGCAACAAGATTATCAATAAAATAATTATTTTGCACTAATGCGTCATTCTCAGATAATAGCATATTTTCAACATTTTTATAAAATATATTTTTCCCAATGAACGAAGAACCATAAAAAGCATGAACTCTTTGTGTAAAATCAGTGACTAAATTATTAGCAAAAAGATGATTTTCCGAGCTAACATAAAGATTAGTAAATCCGTTCTTTGCACGTATATTTGAGTAAACAGCATTATCAGGTTCAACATTAATCCCTGCACTAATAAAGCTCACATTTCCGTTTTGCAAGACGACATGATTATTGTTGTGCTTTTTTATAATAAGACTATTGAAATAATCAGTTGAATCAGGTTTTGAATTCGCTATCTCATTTAAATAAGATGATGAGGTAAGAAGCCAGCGATCACCTGTCTCTAATGTGTTTAGATTATTGTAAAACTCTATCTTTTTTTCTTTGTCTATACTTAAAATTGCACCTGCTTCGATAATAGCTGACGACAATATCTGAGTATTATGCTTAAAGTTATACTGAACACCAGTTTCAAAGGCAATCGGCTCAGTAATAGGAGTAGAGACGTCGATACTTGGCTTGAGCTCTATTCTTTGTTGTACATTCTCGCCCTCAGACAGACTAATCTCGTAAACATACTTTAAAGATACACCTTCCTTGAGAAATGCTAAATTATACTTACCTGGTTTGATATTGTTTAACTGATAATTGCCTTCTACATCTGTTTGAGTATATGTTACTGATGATTGCAATCGATGGTCAAATTCTGTCTCTTGGCTGATAATTACGCCTATATAGGGGTATTCTTGATTAATACGCACGAGAGTGGTATCGAGATAGGCTGGAGCATAGAGGGCTATGGTAACGTCGGAGTAGTCGTCAAAGCCAAGAACGGATATAGTGCCAGTAAGAGAGGCGGTAGGCGAAGGATCGGATGCACAACCAACTAACAAGCAAACAACTAACAGTAAAAAAACTACACGCATATTATATCCTTATATACTAACAATACTATTTTTTACAACTAACGACAGCGAACGAACACGAACAACAATTAACAACGAACGACACGAACTGCACGAACTTTTCTGCTCCTCTGTCGCAGTGGGGGGAATTAGTGTTTTTGTCTGCTCGCAGTTAGAACATTAATTTTACCACGAAGATCACAAAGATCACAAAGAGCACGAAGATTCATAAGGGGTTTTACCAGTTAACATACATTATACAGGCTTTACTAACTTTACAGTCTGGCAGACAATACACTTTTTAATTAACTACGGAGAGTCACAGAGAACCACAGAGGGTTTGCTTCGCAAAAGTGAGTGAGTGAGTAGTGAACGAGTGAGAAAGTGTAATACTGATGCAGGCTAAACATAATTATTTAACCACAAAGGGCACGAAGAGAACAATGAACACAAAGAGATATTTAAGGCTTTACAACTAACAACAGCGAACGAACACGAACGACACGAACTTTCTGCTCTTCAGTAACTGGATTTGGGGCTTAACTATTGCTGCTCTATTTTCTCGGCAACAAAGTTTTAATTATCTATTCCTATACAACAATCTCACCTATTGATGTATGTTTAGGTATTCGTTCGTTTTCAGGAGGTAATTTATTGTATTCGCCATAGTTGTTTGTCAAAAACAAGTCATAATTCCTGGGAATAGGAAACAAATGCCCTTCAAAATTCGTATGGATAATATCATAATAATCGTTAACGCTTATGAGATTACGTTTAATATAATTCTTTGATGCGTGGAGGCAAAGCTCATTTAAATATTCAGAATTTTTGCTATTAAAAAGTGTTATTAAATACTTAACAAGCATGTCGTATCTTTTTTTATTTATAAGTAAGAAGGATAGTTTTGCGAGCAGGTTACCCAAAATCCTTTTTATATAACTTGAGTTAAGCGAAACCCCAAGATTACGCGTTGTGTTAAACCTAAGCAGTAATGATACAATAAAACAGCGTATATTCTCTTTCATTGAACCAGGAAAAACATTATCCAAAGGAAATATATCAATCCATATTCCATGATGAATGTTTAGTGTTCTTCTTGAGTGCTGTACATATTTAGTATTGTTTATTCTTATCTTTGCTAATTGAAGGATATAATAAGGCTCTGTTTTGTGATGTTGTAAAAAATAATGAGAAGATAGTTCTGTCTTGCATATCTCTAAAAACTTTTCGTAATCATCCCTTTTCATTGCTATGTCAATATCATCGTCCCAGGGAATAAAGCCTTTGTGCCTAATGGCACCCAACATTGTACCTGCCCATAATAAGTATGTCAGATTATGTTTTTTACATATTCTATCAACTTCTAATAATATTTCAAGTTGAGTTAATTGCACTTTTCTTAGGACATCATCAACAACATTCATAAATATTACCCTTCAATTCTTTTTCATTAACAACGAACGTATGGTTTGCTTCGCAAAAGTGAACAAGTGAGTAGTGAGAGAGTGAGAAGTGTTTGCGGTATTCTTGTTTATAGGTTGTGTTTCTTATTTTGAGCAATAAGCGACATGAACTTTCCGCTCCTCTGGCGCAGCGAGCTTTGGAGTTTTTATCTATCATTAGTTATTACATATTTGATCTTGGCAGTTTAATACTTAGTTCCGCAAAATAAGATTAATGTTTTAAATATATCTGGTAGCTACAGAGTTATTTTCTACTTCATGCTATTCACATTTCCCGCAATCTATACATTTAATCATATCCCTTTCAGGGTACGAGAATCCTCTTTTATTTTCTATCATCTTAATACAATTAGTCGGACATACTAATACACACGCTTGACATCCACAGCAATTCTCTTCAATCAAAGAGTCTAAAAAAAAGTTATTTTTCATTTTATCCCTCAAGATCTATTTTTTAATAAAAAAACAATAATAACATACTAACAAATAAATTATCTTCTATTGACGATCGCCAATTAGTTTTACATTATCTGCACCAAAATAATACTCTGCCTGACTAATTATTTTATCATCTGGTTCTGGATAATAAACAACCAGACTCTCTTTAGTACGTGTAATGCAAACATAAAACAATTTTTGTGTTCTTTTTAAAACACTTTCATTCCCTCTCTCACTACTCACTACTCACTTTTGCGAAGCAAACTAATACTCCAAAGGTTTAGCATAAGTAGGGACAAGGACACGAATAATAGAGTCAAGAAGAATTTCGTCCTCAACAGAAGTGATGCCATGCAGAGTCTCGAGCTGTTTCTGGAGGAGGGAATATTCGATTTCGACAGGTTTGCCAATGAAGATCTTTTCATGGACTGTTTCTTTCAAGCCCTCTTCTTCCAAGAGCAATTCCTCGAAGAGTTTCTCGCCAGGGCGCAAACCCGAATAAACAATACGTACATCAACATCTGGTTCAAAGCCTGAAAGCTTAATAAAGTCCCGAGCAAGGCTATCAATCTTAACTGGTTCGCCCATATCAAGAACAAAGATCTCGCCACCATGTGCAAAAGCAACGGATTGCAGGATAAGTTGGACAGCTTCGGGGATGGTCATAAAATAACGAATAATATCCTTATGAGTTACAGTGAGAGGACCCCCTTCATCCAACTGCTTTCTAAAAAGCGGAATAACCGATCCATTAGAGCCCAGAACATTGCCAAAACGAACAGCCACAAAGTCTGTCTCGCTCGTCTTGTCAATAGTCTGACAAATAATCTCGCAAACACGCTTAGTCGCACCCATAATACTCGTTGGATTAACCGCCTTATCCGTAGAGACCATAACAAAACGCTCAGCCTTGAATTCATGTGCTAAATTAACGGTATTAAGCGTACCAAAGATATTATTCTTCACCGCTTCAAATGGATTTTCCTCCATGATCGGGACATGCTTGTGTGCTGCCGCATGGAAGATGATATTCGGTTGATAACGTTCAAAAACACGACGCATACGGTTTTCATCACGAACTGAAGCGATCACAACTTCCTGATCCAATTCACCCTTGTATTTCCTCTTTAATTCCTGTTGAATATCATAAGCACCATTCTCATATATATCTAAAATAAGTAATTTCTTGGGTTAATACTGGGCGACCTGACGGCAAAGCTCAGATCCGATTGAGCCACCACCACCCGTTACCAAAACTACCCTATCATTAATCAAACTCTTGATATTATAATTATCGATACAAACTGGATCTCGACCTAATAAATCCTCGATACGAACATCACGCATACGCTTGATATCAACACGACCGTCGATCAGTTCGGATAAACCTGGTAAAGTCTTGATCTTGCAATTGGTCTGCTTACACAAGTTGACTATCTCTTTGAGTTTGGATTTACTCGCAGAAGGCATGGAAATAATAACCTCGCTGACATTCGCTTCTTCACAAACTCGGGCTATGTCTTGCGTTGTGCCAAGTATCGGAACACCATTGACACGCTGACCAAGCTTGGACATATCATCATCAACAATCGCAACTGGTGTCTTCTGTAAAAAAGCATTTTTCTTCAACTCTTTAATAGTCATCGCACCCGCTTGACCAGCACCGATAATCAGGACACGCTTGCCAATCCCTGAATGACCAAAGAATGTGGAATGGATCCGCTCAAATACACGTACGGAAACACGCGATGCACCCAGCAAGATGATCGAAATCGCTAAATATGCGAAATAAAAAGACCTGAATATACTAATCTTCAAAA
>Ga0265293_10006134_pt1 | contig 19475 bp, 13 predicted proteins | sample Munlanlewell138R_FD_192505 | JGI IMG/M metagenome (GOLD analysis project Ga0265293, IMG submission 192505) | Leachate microbial communities from a municipal landfill in Southern Ontario, Canada - Leachate well 138R | ecosystem: Engineered > Solid waste > Landfill > Unclassified | place: Canada... | reverse complement strand
TCTTGGTCTTGTGGTAGAAGATCTCCGGCGTCACCCGGCGCAGCGCGGTGAACACCAGATTCTCCAGCAGGCTGTCGCGGTTGCTGAGGATTCCGGAGCTGATCGAGACCGCCAGGGCGTGATCGATGCAGTAGACCTTACGGGGATTGACGCTGATCCGGGTCGGCAAGTTGGAAAAGATATTCACGCTGAACAGCAGCCCGGCATCCTCGAACGCGGCGAGCCAATCGACCACCGAGCTTTTGCGCGCCCAGTGACCGAGGGATTTCAGGTAGTCGGTCAGGTGACTGATGGCGTAATAGGAGCCGGTGTTGTCCACCAACCAGTGGGCCAGATCGATCACCGCCCGAGGGTGGGAAATGTCGTGGTGGCCGATGATGCTGGCGAGTATGGTGTTCCAGTTCGCCTGATGGGCCTCGATTCGCTGCTGCACATCGGGGAAGCCTCCGACCTGCCAATAACCCTCGAAAGAGGTGGTCACCATAAATCGGACAGCGTGCTAAGGTGGATCGCCGCACACGGACGAAGGAGGAACACCCGTGAGTACAACAAGTCACCCCCAGTCGGCGAACTGCTGGCGGCAATCGAGGGCGAAATGGGCCGCGAGGCGCTGCAATCGACCCTGGGGCTGTCGGATCGCAAGTCCTTCCGCGCACGCTACCTCAAGTCGGCCCTGGCCGAAGGCCTGATTGAAATGACCATCCCCGACAAGCCCAACAGCCGCTTGCACCGGCTGCCCCCTTGACAACGAACCAAAACGCCAGCATAATGACTGACCGATCAGTCACCAACAGGGCGATCAATGAAAAAGGTAACCGACAAACGATCTGCCCTTCTCCAGGCCGCCTTGGAACTGTTTGCCGAAAAAGGCTTCAACGGCTCATCGACGGCTCTCATTGCCAAGCGGGCCGGCGTCGCCAGCGGCACCCTGTTTCTCTATTTCAAGAACAAAGAGGAACTGATCCGCGAACTTTTTAACGAGGTGCGGGCGCAGATTGATGCCGTCGCCCTGGAGAATGTCGCGGATTTGGCGATGCCGGAGCATTTTCTTCAAGCTTTCTCGCAAATTCTACGGTATTTTCTGGCGAACCCGAAAGAGTTCAAGTTTGTCGAGCAGTACCATTTCTCGCCTTTTTGTGATCTGGAGTGCCGAACGACGGGAGAAAGCGAGAAGTTCAGGAATCTCCTGCTTCAGGCCCGCGAGCAGAAAATAATCAAGGATGCGCCCTTGCTGGTCCTCGAATCCATTGCATTTGGGCCGATCGCCGCGATCGCCAAAGAACACGCCAGCCGCGGCACCCGCATTGACGAAAAGCTGATCGAGCAGATCATCCAGGCGTGCTGGGACGGTTTGAAGCGATAATTTTTTTTTGGGGTAAAGAATGACTGACTGTTCAGTTATTGAAGAGGTGTGCGATCTTCCCCAGGAAGACCTCTTCCCGTTTGCCGGTTTATTGGAAAAAGAGGATCTTGCCTACCTCGGGCACCTGATGGAACGGCAGTTCGCCAAGGAGGGCGACTGCCTGTGGCGCGAAGGCGATCCGGATGACCGGCTGGGGCTGGTCGTGCGCGGACGGGTAAAACTCGTAAAAGAGGCGGAAACGCCCAAGCATCCGCTGGTTCTGGGCTTGTTCGGGCCAGGAGCTTTGGTGGTCGATTTCGCTTTCGCCGAGGACCTGTCGCGAGAAACCACAGCCTATGCCGTTGAGGATCTGGAGATCGTCTATCTGTCGCGGCCGCAGTTTGAGACAATTCTGACGGAGCGGCCGGCGTTGGGGCATCGTCTTTTCAACGAAACCCTCATCTCGGTGGCCGAGCAGTTGCGCCATGCCTACCGGCGCCTGGCGGTTTTTCTCTGAAGTCTCCTTCCGGAGTTGGAGCCCATGGACAAAATCTGTAAACGTTCCGAACTTCTGCGGGCAGCGCAGGAGATCATCGCTTTGAACGGCTTTCACGGCGCCCCGACGGCCTTGATTTCGGAACGGGCCAACGTCGCCGCAGGGACGATGTACCGCTATTTCGAGAGCAAGGATGCGCTTATTCATGAGGTCTTTCGGCATCTTGAGGAGCGTTTTTTCCGGTCGATCATGGAAGCGTATCCCGCCGGAAGATCGATCCGCGAGCGCTTTATTCATATCGGCAAGATATTTATTCATCATTGTCTCACCTTTCCGATGGATTTTCGCTTTCTGGAGCAGTTCCACAACTCTCCCTATGGAGTGGTCCACCGGCGCGACAAGATGTTGGCGGAACAGGGGTCCGATATCATGCGGGATCTGTTCGATGAAGCCCGGCGCCGGCGGGTGACCAAGGATTTGCCGAATCCGATCCTCTTCGCGCTGGCTTTCGGGCCGCTCCTCGACATCGTTCGCGACCATATTCTCGGCTTTATCGCCCTCGATGAGGGGCTGATCGAGAGCACCCTGGACGCTTGCTGGGATGCAGTGAAATTTGCCGGCGAAGATTGATCGCCGGTCCTCTATGACAACGGCCGGACACGGCCGAATTCGACACAGGTAAAGGAATCGTATGAATACCAAGCCAGGAACCCGTCTGTTTGTTGCCGCTGTCTTGAGCATGGGGGTGCTGTTGGGTGGCTGTAGGGAGAAGACAGACGCCGCCCCCCAGCAGCAAGCTCATCCCGTGGTCGGGGTTATCGTGGTGCAGCCGCAAAAAGTGTCGCTCACCACCGAGCTTTCCGGGCGGACCTCCGCCCATCTGATCGCCGAAGTCCGGCCGCAGGTGGGGGGGATCATCCAGAAGCGCCTCTTTACCGAAGGGTCCGACGTCAAGGCGAACGAGGTCCTCTACCAGATCGACCCGGCCAGCTACCGGGCGGCCCACAACAGCGCCAAAGCCGCCCTGGCCCGGGCGGAGGCCACTTTCGGTTCTATCCGACTGAAGGAGGAGCGTTATCGGGAACTGGTGAAGATCAACGCCATCAGTCAGCAGGAATATGACGATGCCAGCGCCGCCCTCAAAGAGGCCAGGGCAGAGGTCGCAGCGGCTCAGGCCGCCGTGGAGACCGCCAGCATCCATCTGGCCTACACCAGCGTCAAGGCGCCGATCTCCGGCCGCATCGGTCGCTCCTCGGTGACCACCGGAGCGCTGGTGACGGCCAGTCAGGGCGCGCCTCTGGCCGTTATCCAGCAACTCGATCCCGTTTATGTCGACGTCACCCAGACGACTTCGGAACTGCTGCGCTTGAAGCGGGCGCTGGCCAGCGGCCTGCTCAAGAGCAACGGCGATCAGGCCGAGGTTCGCCTGCTGCTGGAAGACGGCAGCGCCTACCCCATCCCCGGAACGCTGAAGTTCTCCGACGTCACCGTCGAGCCGACCACCGGCTCGGTCGCCCTGCGCACCTCTTTTTCCAACCCCGACAACCTGCTGCTGCCGGGGATGTTCGTGCGCGCCATTCTCGAAGAAGGGGTCAACGAGCAGGCGATCCTGGTGCCGCAGCGGGGGGTGACCCGAAACCCGGCCGGACATGCGCTGGTCATGGTGGTCGGGGCCGAAGAGAAGGTCGAGCAGCGCCTGATTACGGTAGATCGGACGGTCGGCGATCAATGGCTGGTCAGCACCGGTCTCCAGGCGGGGGACCGGGTGATTCTGGAGGGAATTCAGAAGACGCGCCCGGGAACAGTGGTCACGACCGTGCCGTTCGGCGGCCAAGTGGCGGCGAAACAATAAGGTTTTCTTCTCCCCGAGGGAGAAGACGACCGAAGGCTGGAGGGGGTGTTGCCCCTCACCCCGCCCCTCTCCAGGGGCAGGGGAGCTGAATCAGACCGAAGGAGTTTTAAATGCCCAGATTTTTCATCGACCGCCCGATCTTCGCCTGGGTAATCGCCATTATCATCATGCTGGCGGGGCTGCTGGCCATCGAGACCCTGCCGGTCTCCCAGTACCCCCCCATCGCGCCGCCGCAGATCTCAATCAATGCCATGTACCCGGGGGCGTCCGCCCAAACGGTGCAGGATACGGTCACCCAGGTCATCGAGCAGAAGATGAACGGGATCGACAACCTGATCTACATGTCATCCACCAGCGACTCGGCCGGGGCGGTGAGCATCAACCTGACCTTCAAGGCCGGCACCGATCCGAACATCGCCCAGGTGCAGGTGCAGAACAAACTGCAACTCGCCACCCCGCTCCTGCCGCAGGTGGTGCAACGGCAGGGGATCCAGGTGGTCAAGTCGACCAAGAACTTCCTGCTCATTGTCGGCCTCGTCTCGGAAGACGGCTCGATGAACCGTTACGACCTGACCGACTACCTGGTGGCCAACATCCAGGACATCATCAGCCGGACGGAAGGTGTCGGTGAGGTGCAGGTGTTCGGTTCCCAGAACGCCATGCGCATCTGGCTGCACCCGGATAAGCTGACCAACTACCGGCTCACTCCGAACGACGTGATCGTCGCCCTGCAGACCCAGAACGCCCAGGTTTCGGCCGGCCAGTTCGGCGGGGCGCCGGCGGTCGCCGGGCAGCAGTTGAACGCCACCATTACCGCCCGCAGTTTGCTGCAGACCCCGGAGCAGTTCGACAACATCATCCTGCGCACCAACAGTGACGGCTCCACCGTCCGGCTGCGCGACGTGGCCGAGAGCCGGATCGGCACCGAGAACTACGACATCGAAGCGCGCTTCAAAGGGCAGCCGACGGGGGGGATGGCGCTGCGGCTGGCGGCGGGGGCCAACGCCCTCGATACCGCCGACCGGGTCAAGAGCCAGATGGCGGAACTGGAAAAGTTCTTCCCTCCCGGGATGAAGGTGGTCTATCCCTACGACACGACCCCCTTTGTTAAAATTTCCATCAAGGGGGTGGTGCAGACACTGATCGAGGCGATTGTCCTGGTCTTCCTGGTGATGTTCCTCTTTCTGCAGAACTTTCGCGCCACCCTGATTCCGACCATCGCCGTGCCGGTCGTTCTCCTCGGGACTTTCGGCGTGCTGGCGGCCAGCGGTTTCTCCATCAACACCCTGACCATGTTTGCCATGGTTTTGGCCATCGGCCTGCTGGTCGACGACGCCATCGTCGTCGTCGAGAACGTCGAACGGATCATGACCGAGGAGGGGCTGCCGCCCCGGGAAGCGACCATCAAATCGATGGGGCAGATCACCGGCGCGCTGTGGGGGATCGCCCTGGTGCTGTCGGCGGTCTTCGTGCCGATGGCTTTTTTCGGCGGCTCCACCGGCGTCATCTACCGCCAGTTCTCGATCACCATCGTCTCCGCCATGATCCTCTCGGTGCTGGTGGCGATGATTCTGACCCCGGCCCTCTGCGCCACCCTGCTGAAACCGGTGCGGCGGGGGCATGTGGCGGCGGAGAGCGGCTGGTTCAAGGGGTTTTTCCTCTGGTTCAACAAGTGGTTCAATTGGGGGACCGACCAGTACCAGAGTTTTGTCGGCCGGATGCTTCGGCAGACCGGGCGCTACATGGTCATCTACGGCGTGATCGTCGCGGTCATGGCGTTCCTCTTCCTGCGTCTGCCGACCTCCTTCCTCCCCGATGAGGATCAGGGAATCATCGTCGCCCAGGTGCAACTGCCGGCCGGAGCGACCCGGGAACGAACCCTCGAGGTGATCACACAGCTTGAGCAGCATTTTCTTGAAAAGGAAAAGGATGTCGTCGAGTCGGTGATCACCGTCGCCGGCTTCAGCTTCGCCGGCCGAGGGCAGAACATGGGGTTGGCTTTCGTCCGGCTCAAGGACTGGGCGCTGCGGAAAGATGAGAGCATGAAGGCGCCGGCCGTCGCCGGACGAGCCATGGGGGCTTTCTCGCAGATTAAAGATGGGCTGGCTTTCGCCTTCGCCCCACCGGCGGTGCTCGAACTGGGGCAGGCGAACGGTTTCGACCTGCAACTCCAGGACCGGGGCGGTCTGGGGCACGTGAAGCTGATGGAAGCGCGCAACCAGCTGCTCGGGATGGCGATGCAGAACCCGAAGCTGGTGGCGGTGCGCCCCAACGGCCAGGACGACACCCCGCAGTTCAGGCTCGATATCGACGATGTGCGCGCCGGGGCGCTGGGCGTTTCGTTAGCCGAAGCCAACAGCGTCCTCGCCACTGCCTGGGGCAGCTCCTACGTCAACGACTTTCTGCAGAACGGCCGGGTCAAGAAGGTCTATGTCCAGGCTGCCGCGCAGGAACGGATGCTGCCGGAGGATATCGGCAAGTGGCGGGTGCGCAACCGGGCCGGTGAAATGGTCCCTTTCTCCGCCTTCACCACCTCCCACTGGGAATACGGGTCGCCCAGGCTGGAGCGCTATAACGGGTTCCCGTCGGTGGAGATCATGGGGCAGGCGGCGCCGGGGATGAGCTCCGGCGAAGCGATGCAGGAGATGGAGCTGATGGCCGCCCAACTGCCGCCGGGGATCGGCTACGAGTGGACCGGTCTCTCCTATGAGGAGCGTCTGGCCGGCGCCCAGGCCCCGGCTCTCTATGCCATTTCCCTGCTGGTGGTCTTTCTCTGTCTGGCGGCTCTCTACGAGAGCTGGGCGGTGCCCTTCTCGGTCATGCTGGTGGTGCCGCTGGGAGTCATCGGCGCCGTGCTGGCGGCGACTTCGCGCGGCTTCGCCAATGACATTTATTTTCAGATCGCCATTCTCACTACCATCGGCCTGGCGTCCAAGAACGCCATCCTGATCGTTGAGTTCGCCAAGGAACAGATGGAGCATGGCAAGGGGCTGGTGGAGGCGACCCTGGAAGGGGCGCGGCTGCGCCTGCGGCCGATTCTGATGACCTCCCTCGCTTTCTTTTTCGGTGTGCTGCCGCTGGCCCTCAACCGAGGGGCCGGGGCTGGGGCCCAGAACGCGATGGGGACCGCGGTCAACGGTGGCATGGTGACCGCCACCGTACTCGCCATCTTCCTGGTGCCGGTTTTCTTCGTGGTCATCCGCAGGATTTTCCCTGTCAAAACCAAGCCGGCAGCGGCCAAGATCCCGGCCGACCCCGCGCTGGAGGTCCATTGATATGCTGAAACGATTCGACCGAATGGCCTTTTCGACGGCCTTGGCCGCCTTTCTCCTGGCCGGCTGCGCCAGCATGGCTCCGGACTACAGCCGGCCGGAAGCACCGGTGCCCCACGACTGGCCGAGCGGCGCCGCTTACGAAAACAATGGCGAACAGGCGGAGAAAGCGCCGGTGGCGGAACTGCCGTGGCGCGAATTTTTCGCCGATGAAAAACTGCGGACGCTGATTGGGCTCTCTCTGGAGAACAATCGCGACCTGCGGGTCGCCGCCCTCAACATCGAAAGAGCCCAGGCCCAGTACCGGATCCAGCGGGCCGAACTCTTTCCCTTCGTCAATGCGACAGGGAGCGGCAGCGTCCAACGGCAACCGGCCGTTCTCTCGCCGACCCGGAAAGCCGGGACGGTCGAGCAGTACAGCGTCGGTCTCGGCTTCACTTCTTACGAACTCGACTTCTTCGGCCGGGTGCGCAGCCTGCGAGGGCAGGCCCTCGAGGAGTATTTCGCCAGCGAAGAGGCGCGCCGCAGCGCCCAGATCACCCTGATCTCCGAGGTGGCCAGAAGCTACCTGACGTTGGCCGCCGATCGGGAGCGGCTGGGGCTTGCCGGGCAGACGCTGAAGAGCCATCAGGCGACCTACGATATCACCCAGCGGCGCTTTGATGCCGGCGTCGCCTCGGCTCTGGAAGTACGCCAGGCGCAGACGAGCGTTGAAGCGACCCGGGTCGATATCGCCCGCTACACCGGTCTGGTGGCGGAGGACGAAAACGCCCTGCGGCTGCTGGTTGGCGCCTCCCTGCCGGCGGAACTGCTCCCCACTCTGCCCCTGGGCGCCGTCACCGCCTTGCAGGATATTCCCGCCGGCGTGCCGTCGGAGGTGTTGCAGCGCCGCCCCGATATCCTGGCGGCCGAGCACCAGCTGCGGGCGGCCAACGCCAACATCGGCGCCGCCCGGGCCGCTTTTTTCCCGCGCATCGCCTTAACCGCTTCGGCCGGACTCGCCAGCGATCAGCTGTCGGACCTCTTCGGCTCCGGCACCGGGACTTGGAACTTCGCCCCCCGGATCGATATCCCCATCTTCAACGCCGGCAGCCTGCGGGCGCGGCTGAAGACCTCGGAGGTCGACCGGAAGATCTTCCTCGCCCGCTATGAAGGCTCGATCCAGAGCGCCTTCCGGGAGGTCGCCGACGCCCTGGCCCAGCGCGGAACCATTGACGAGCAGCTGACGGCGCAGCAGTCGCTGGTCGACGCCACCGCCGAGACCTATCGCCTCTCGGAAACCCGCTTCAGTCTGGGGGTCGACAGCTTCCTTAACGTCCTCGACTCCCAGCGCTCCCTCTACAGCGCCCAGCAGAATCTGATCAGCATCCGGCTTTTCCGGCTGACCAACGAGGTGACTCTCTACCGGGTGCTTGGCGGGGGGAGTGTGTAAGGGGGACAAATACACGCAGCTTTTTCGGCCCGGCCCTGATACGCTGCCGGGAATGTCAAGCGACAGTTCAATGTACAATGAGTAATTGATTGACAGGAGAGCGCCATGGCTGCAGGGGAACTGGATTTCAGCATCGAACGGCTGGGCGACTGCCGCTTTCCGTCCCCCATGCAGGGGGGGCGGTTCACTGCCGACGGGGAACGTCTGCTGTACCATAGCCAGTTCCAGCAACTGCAGCCGTTCATCGCGACCGGGAAAGAGCCGCCGGGACTCGAACTGGCCGGTCCCCGGGAACGGCTGTTTTTCGATCCGGCGACCACCGTCTGCGGCATCGTCACCTGCGGCGGGCTTTGCCCCGGCACCAACGATGTCATCCGGGCGGCGGTGCTGAGCCTTTATCATCACTACGGGGTGCGGCGGGTCTACGGTTTCCGCTACGGTTACGAAGGGATGGTGAAGCGCCACGGCCATATCCCTCTCCTCCTGACGCCCGAGGGGGTCAGCCAGATCAGTGAGCAGGGGGGGACGATTCTCGCCTCCTCCCGCGGTCCCCAGGAGCCGGCGGAAATGGTCGATTACCTGGAGGAGTTGAAGATCGGCATTCTGTTCGCCATCGGCGGCGACGGCACCCTGAAAGGGGCGGCCAGGATCGTCGAGGAAGCGGCCCGGCGGGGAAAACGAATCAGTGTCATCGCCATCCCCAAGACGATCGACAACGACATCTCCTTCGTCCAGAAGACCTTCGGCTTCGAAACGGCGGTCGCCGAGGCGCATCGGGCCGTCTATGCCGCCCACACCGAAGCGACCGGGGCCCGCAACGGCATCGGCCTGGTCAAACTGATGGGGCGCGACTCCGGTTTTATCGCCGCCAACACGACCCTGATCGACAGCCAGGTAAACTTCTGTCTGGTGCCGGAGACTCCCTTTACCATGGGCGGGTTCCTGCGCCACCTGAGCGAGCGGATGGAGAGGCGGGGACACGCGGTGATCGTCGTTGCCGAAGGCGCCGGCCAGGAGCTGCTGCCGACCTCGGCGGAGCGCGACGCCTCGGGGAACCTCAAGCCCGGGGACATCGGGACCTTCCTGCGCGATGCCATCCACGGCCACTTCGCCAACAGCCGCATGAAGTGCACCATCAAGTACATCGACCCGAGCTACATCATCCGCAGCCAGCCGGCCAACCCTCAGGATTCGGCCTTCTGTTTGCAGCTTGGGCACTACGCCGTCCATGCCGGCATGAGCGGCCGGACCGGGATGGTGGTCGGCTTCTGGAACCACCGCTTCACCCACGTCCCGATCGCCTTGGCCACCCGGGAGAGAAAAAAGATCGACCCCGAGGGGTGGCTCTGGAGCAGCGTGCTGGCCTCCACCGGCCAGGCGCGGGAGATGCGCTGAGATTTTAGAATGCGGCGCTATGTTGTTGCCGGTGGAAGACCGGGATCACCCCGGCCACAGTCAACAAGGCGCTCGACCACTTGGAACAACTCGACATCTTCAAGGAGCTGACCGCCCAGAAACGCAACCGCCTGTTCAGCTACGCAGGTTATAATCGAGATCATGAATCGCGGCACGGAACTGCCGGGCAGGTAAGTTGGTTGGCTTGTCGCCATACGCTCAATACAGGGAGGTCTATGCTCACCGCTTTTCTCGCCGTTGCCTTTGGTCTGGCGCTCCTGGTCTGGAGCGCCGATCGGTTTGTAGAAGGTTCAGCCGCCACCGCGCGTTATTTCGGCATGTCGCCGCTCTTGATTGGCATGGTGATCGTCGGTTTCGGCACCTCCGCGCCCGAGATGGTGGTCTCGGCCATTTCGGCGTCACAAGGCAACCCGGGCATCGCTCTCGGCAACGCCTACGGTTCCAATATCACCAATATCGCCCTCATTCTGGGTTTGACGGCGCTGATCAGTCCCATTGCCGTGCATTCGCAGATCTTGCGAAAAGAACTGCCGATCCTCACCGTGGTTACAGCCCTGGCGGCCTGGCTGGTTTGGGATGGCAATGTCACCCGTATCGATGCCTTGGCGATGCTTGGCCTGTTTGTCGGGTTGATGGGGTGGACCATAGGGCAGGGGATGAGGAAAACCGCCGATGCCCTGGGCAGGGAAATGGCACAGGAGTTGGCGGTCTATGCGATGCCGCTGCGCATGGCTATCGCTTGGCTGGTCGTCGGCCTGACCCTGTTGATTGCCAGTTCCCGCCTTCTGGTCTGGGGCGCGGTGGAGATTGCGCATGGCTTTGGCGTCAGCGATCTGATCATCGGTCTTACGGTCGTCGCGGTGGGCACCTCCCTGCCCGAACTGGCTTCCTCCATCATCGCCATCCGCAAAGGGGAGCACGACATCGCCCTGGGCAACATCCTCGGCTCGAATCTGTTCAACACCCTGGCCGTGGTCGGGATTGCAGGGATGATTCACCCGATGACAGTGGGGCCGGAAGTCTTTTCCCGCGATATGCTGGTCATGGCGCTGCTGACCGTCTCCCTGTTCGTTTTCGGCTATGGCTTTCGGGGGCGGCCCGGACGCATCAACCGGCTTGAAGGCGCAGCCCTGCTTGCTGGTTACATCGGCTACACCGCCTACCTGGTGAACAGCGTTTTCAGACAATGATCGGCGGCTGCATCCGCGCCATTGCATCATGATTTCCACCACTTCGGCCATCCTTTACAGGGGATGGCCGAAGCGCTTCTCAGCTTGCCCGGGTGCCGCGCGCAAAGGGGCAATCCTGGCGCTGATGTCACTTTCCGGCCCCGCCAGTGCAAGCTTCAGGTCGAACCGGGATTCCCGGCTCTCGACGATCCGCGCCAGGGAGCGCCTCGCTTGGGAATCCCCGGAAAAATTTTTGGCTTAAGAACCCTTGGCCATGCTATAGAATGAGGCACTCAGTTCAGCTTTTAGCGCGCCCTCGGGGGCCAAGGGAGATGCCGTATGGATTCCGCCATCCGCGTGACGACCGGTTATGCCGGGCTGGACAAAATTCTCGATGATCTGCGCGTGGGGGACAATGTCGTCTGGAAGGTCGACTCCATTGCCGATTACCGCTATTTCATCGGCCCCTTTGTCGACCATGCCCGCAAGGCTGGCAAACGGGTCATCTACATGCGTTTTGGCGACCATGAGCCCCTTCTTGGCGCCTCGCCCGGCATCACCGTGCACCACCTGGACGCCAGCCGGGGATTCGAGCTCTTTGCCAGCCGCATTCACGCCATCCTCACCGAGGAGGGGCGCGGCGGATTTTACGTCTTCGACTGTCTCTCCGACCTGCTTTCCGCTTGGGCCACCGACCATATGGTGGGGAACTTTTTCCGAGTCACCTGCCCGTATCTTTTCGAGCTGGACACGGTGGCTTATTTCGCTCTTTTTCGCGACCGACACTCCTACCAGACGATCGAACGGATTCGGGACACCACGCAGGTGCTCATCGATGTCTACACGCACGAGCGCAATTTTCATGTCCATCCCCTGAAGGTTTGGCAGCGCTGCTCGCCAACCATGTTTCTGCCGCACAGAAAAGAGCGGGACGAATTCATTCCCTTGACCAACAGTTTCGAAGCGACCGCCCTGCTCAGCGCCATCGCCAACAACAGCGCCGACAGCGTCCAGCGCCACCTCGATCACTGGCATCGCCTCTTTCTCCAGGCCGAAATCATCGCCGTCGATCCGATGGCCAAGGCAGAGCAGGTCGAGATGGTTGAACACATCTGCCGTCATCTGATCGGTCGCGAAGAGCGGATTCTGGATCTGGCTCGGCGCTATTTTCACCTGCCGGATCTGCTCCAGATAAAATCGCGGCTCATCGGCACCGGTTTTATCGGCGGCAAGGCGGTGGGCATGCTGCTGGCCGGAAAGATTCTTCTGCGCGACCCCAGTTGGCCGTGGGAGGAACATCTGGAGGCGCACGATTCCTTTTTCGTCGGCTCCAATGTTTATTATTCCTACATTGTGCACAACGGCTGGTGGAACCTTTTCATGCGGCAGAAAACGACGGAGGGCTATTTCACGGCCGCCGCCGAGTTGCGGGACAACATGCTTGGCGGCGAATTTCCCGCAACGGTCCGCGAGGGCTTTCATAAAATGCTGGAATACTACGGGCGATGCCCCATCATCGTTCGCTCCAGTTCCCTGCTCGAGGACGGCTTCGGCAACGCTTTCGCCGGCAAATACGACAGCTTTTTTTCCGTCAACCAAGGGACTTCCGAGGAGCGTCTCGCCCGGTTCGAGGAGGCGGTGCGCCGCATCTTCGCCAGCGCCATGAGCGAGGATGCCCTTTCCTATCGTTTGCAACGGGGGCTCGACCTGCAGGATGAGCAGATGGCGCTGCTGGTCCAGCGGGTTTCCGGCGCCTACCGCAAACACTACTTTTTCCCCGAACTGGCGGGCGTCGGCATTAGCTACAATACCTGCGTCGGGGACCAGGGAATGAATCCCCGGGCCGGGATGCTGCGGCTGGTTTTGGGCCTCGGCACCCGGGCCGTCGACCGGGTCGAAGGCGACTATCCCCGCCTGGTCGCCCTCGACAGCCCGCTGAAAAAATCCCACAAAAGCAGCGAAGATGCCCGCCGATTTTCTCAGCGGGATATCGATCTGCTCAATATCGACGAGAACCGGTTGCAAACCGTTTCTCTGCTGCAACTGGCCAGAGAAGAGATCGACATCCCCTGGTCCATGTACGGAGTCAAGGATTACGAGACCATCCGGCGTCTGGCGGAGCGGGGACGCAAGGGGCAGGAAGTCTGGATTCTGAGCTTCGATAAACTCCTTGCCGAGACATCCTTTTCCAGCCTCATGCAGCGGATGTTGAAAACGCTGGAAGAAGCCTACCAATATCCGGTTGACGTGGAATTCACCGTCAATTTTACCGCGGGCGGTCAGGCCAAGATCGATGTGGTGCAATGCCGGCCGCTGCAGACCAAGGGACAGCAGATCAGGGTCGAGGTTCCCCTGGATATGCCGGAGGAAAAGGTTTTCTTCCGTTCGGTGGGAAATTTCATGGGGGGCAATATCTCCCAGGAAATCCGCTGGATCATCTGGGTTGATCCTGCCGAGTACGCCAGGCTTCCCTTGGCGGAAAAATACGAGATCGCACGGCTGATCGGCCGCCTCAACCGGCGGGTGGCCGATCGCGGCGAGAACCGGACGATGCTCCTGGGACCGGGACGCTGGGGGACTTCGATACCGTCCATGGGGGTGCCGATCACCTTCGCCGAAATCAACAATATGACGGCCCTCGCCGAAGTGGCCTTCACCAGCGGCGAGCTGATGCCGGAATTATCGTATGGCTCCCACTTCTTCCAGGATTTGGTCGAGACGGATATTTTTTATCTCGCGCTCTTCCCGGAGAGCAAAACCTGCCGGATCAATCTGGACTGGATGCCCCAATTCTCCAATGCCCTCGAAGGCCTCATGCCGGCGAGCAGCCGGTATAAGCAGGTGGTCAAGGTTTTTCGGGTGCCAGGCGACGGTTTGCGGCTGGCGGCCGATGTCGTCTCCCAAAATCTTCTCTGTTGTTTCTAAAGCCTCCGAGAGGCGGCAAAGACGCAAAAAGGCCCGGCGTGAGCCGGGCCTTTTTGCGTTCCAAACGTAAGAAATACTTAGATGAGACCCATGGCGACCATGGCATCGGCCACTTTGATGAACCCGGCGATATTGGCGCCGGCAACGTAATTGCCCGGAGAACCGAATTCCTCGGCAGTCTCGAAGCAGTTCGCGTGAATATTGATCATAATTTCTTCAAGTTTTTTCTCGGTAAATTCAAAGCTCCAGGCATCGCGGCTGGCGTTCTGCTGCATTTCCAGGGCGCTGGTGGCCACGCCGCCGGCGTTGGCTGCTTTGGCCGGCCCGTAGGCGATTCCCGCGTCCAGAAAGACCTTGATCCCTTCGGGAGTGGTGGGCATATTGGCCCCCTCGCCGACGGCAATACAGCCGTTCTTCACCAGGACCTTGGCGTCCTTGCCGTTGATCTCGTTCTGCGTCGCCGACGGCATGGCCACTTGGCAGGGGATCTCCCAGATATTTCCCTTTTCGAGGTATTTGGCGTCCTTGTGGTAGGCGACGTAATCCTTGATGCGCCGGCGCTCGATTTCCTTGAGCTGCTGCACCAGCGCCAGATCGATCCCCGCCTCGTGATAAATAACGCCATTGGAGTCGGAGCAGGCCACGACCTTGCCGCCGAGCTGATTGATCTTCTCGATGGTGTAGATAGCGACATTGCCCGCGCCGGATACGGTGCAAACCTTGCCGCCGAAGGAGTCCTTGCGGGCCTTGAGCATTTCGTTGACAAAGAAGGTGGCGCCGTAGCCGGTGGCCTCCGGACGCACCAGCGAGCCGCCGTAATGCAGCCCCTTGCCGGTCAGCACCGCCGACTCGTACCGGTTGGTGATGCGTTTGTACATGCCGAACATGTAGCCGATCTCGCGACCGCCGACGCCGATGTCGCCGGCGGGCACATCGGTGTACTCGCCGATATGGCGATAGAGTTCGAGCATGAAGCTCTGGCAGAAACGCATGATCTCGTCGTCCGATCGCCCTTTGGGATCGAAGTCGGAGCCACCCTTGCCGCCGCCGATGGGCAGACCGGTCAGGGAGTTTTTGAAGATCTGCTCGAAACCGAGGAACTTAACGATTCCCAGGTAAACGGAAGGATGAAAGCGCAGCCCGCCCTTGTAGGGTCCGAGGGCGCTGTTGAACTCGACACGGAAGCCACGATTGATCTGCACCTGCCCCTTGTCATCGGACCAGGGCACCCGGAAGATGATCTGCCGCTCCGGTTCGCAGATGCGTTCGATGATTTTGCGCTCCAGGTACTCGGGGTGTTTTACCAAAACCGGACCCAGCGATTCCAAAACCTCACGGACGGCCTGGTGGAATTCCACCTCGCCAGGGTTGCGCTGCAAAACCTCCTGGTAGATCGGCTCAAGTTTCTCGTCAATAGTGAGGGTCATGTTGGTTCTCCTTCGATGGGGATCTGAGACTGTTGCATAAAAGATAATCGGTATGGCAGGTGATCGCCAAACCTCGCTAGCTCTTACATGAAACATGCCAAGCGCCAGCATGATAATCATTGTTGTGCAAATCCTGAATTTTTAAGGTTAATTTTCATGGAAATGTATTTTTTGCTATTGGCGAAGCGCAAAGAAAGTGCCTGGAAGAGAATCAGGTAACACAATGAGAGACGGAAAAGTACTCACCATTGAAGGTATGGATGGCCTACAAGGCGGAGAGTTTTATCGCTCCGGAAGCGGGGACTGTCAATGATAAAGGCCGTTGGCGGCAGGCTGCATGAAAGGGTGCGAGGCTTTCGGAGCAGGGACGGATTGGCTGCGATCCCCGGTTCAAGGCAAGTGATCAAACCTTGGGCATAGGGCTATTTCTATCGCTATGCCTGCCGGATAGGGGGGTTAATCTACCCTCTCCGCCACGGTTTTCAACAGCCGGTGTGTACATCTAATGTTGGCGCCTTGTTGCGGCGGCGGAGGTGCATTACAGGTCTGCGGGGGCTTTCGTGTTCTATGCCAATCCGCCTGAATTTTAAACGACACAGCGCGGCGGGAGTAAGCTCCGCCGCGCTGTGTGAGGTATGCGCCCATTGGGATTGCCTGAGATAAGCCCAGGGGTTTCAGATGAGTGGTACCGAAGGCCGGAATCGAACCGGCACGGCCAGAGGCCATCGGTTTTTGAGACCGACGTGTCTACCTATTCCACCACTTCGGCATGAAACGGGCTGGATTATAGTAAGACCCGCGCTAAGGGTCAAGCATTATCGATTATATTTATACCCGATATCTGGCGTGGATGAACTCGGAACAAAAATATTATGTCGGCCAAGAGGGAGAGTTTGAAATCCTGGATGGTTTTGGCAATCCGCGAGAAAAACTGGCTGGACGGATCGTCCATCGGACGGCCCCGGATGGATGGGGGGCAGACGGTCTCGGTCCGCTTGCGATAAAAGCTCGACCGCCACACCGGGCGGTAAAAATCGGTGGATAAATAATAGATAAATGGCAAATCAAAAGGGGTTGCGCAGAATGCGCAACCCCTTGATTGTTTGGTGGAGCTAGGCGGGATCGAGGTTTCCGGCCGACTTGAATGCAAAAGCTGATACAACATTCTGTTGTATATTCAAGCGCTTATCCTCTTCCCATCTCTCTACACCCTGAGCCTATTCGTCTAAAAACTAGCATCGATTTTGTACTAATTCTTGGGCTTAGTTTAGCTAAATAGATGGATTATTGCAATGGGTCATTCAAGCGCATCTCTAAGTAGGTCAATGCTGTACTTGTTACCTAGTGCCTTGCTTGGTACTCGGTTAAGCTTCATGTTCAGCTCAGAAATATCAACTCCTGCCAAGCCGCCATTGTCGTGCAGCCTCCAACGGATCATATTGGTGAGGTCGTTCATAGTGCCGAGAATGCTTCTGTTTCCATAGCTGGTAAAGACGATTTCCTCGATCTCATCCAGCACCTTCTCTATCCCTTCCTGGCTTATCCCCTCGTTTAGCATACACTTGAAGAGATTCTGTCTGAACACCTCATCAAGCATCTGGAAGTCTGCCTTACGGAGTCCCGGTACAAGAAATGAGTATCGCGTAAGGTCGTTAGTGAAGAGGACGCACTTATGCCTATCGAGTATCAGGAAGTTAGCATGCCAGCACCCTAGAGGGAATGTAGGGATAAGAGCATCCTTATATTCCGTAATCTCTTTAAGTTGAGTGCACTGGTAGTTATCATTATTTCGTATACCTACCACTACTAAAGAAAACGCCTCCGATTTCATCCTAGCGCATTCCTGCAGGTCTATGCTGAACTTATACCCAAAGTGTTTACCTGGCCATGTTCAGCGCCAATTCTAGTTCATTGTCATCTAAAGTTATGCTTTAGTTGCATATCATTCACTAGAGAAATTAGGTTTTTCATCTAAAAACAAAAATACTTTAACATTCATCGAATTTAGGTAGTCTTTACTCCTGCTTGTGGACGTAATATATAATGTAACTTCTTCTCCAGTTTTATATTTTAAAGCGAAACTTTCAGGAATGTTTACGATGGCTACGTTTTCACCTTCAACAAAAGACCAATATTTCTTAAGTAGACATAAATGTTTTACGTTGTATTCACTCCAGTCTTTATGCTTTTCCATATCTGAAAGTTTGATCTTAACCAAAAGAACTCTATAATCTGGATCATTTGCTTTGCTATAAACCCAATACAGATAATTTTCTAATTGTTCTTTTGTTTCAGGAGTATCTGAATATTTAATCATTTCCTTTGTATGAAAAACTGTTTCGGCAAAAATCACACCTGTATCATATGTAATTGCCCCATTTTCGAAAGATTTATAATATGATTTTGCAATAATATCGTGAATATCAAATTTATTTTTGTCTGAAAAGTTTTCCCATCTAAAACTTGCGATGGCATTTTCGGCTGCCTCAACAGCCTTCACCAAATCACCCTGCATAAATAAATTGTTTATATGAATTACCTTCTGACTGTTTTCAATTATATCTCTTTTTTCACAAGCTATTTCATTTCCATAGGAACAAGATTTTGAATAATAATCAGATGAAATGAAAGGATTTGTTACTTCATTTGCCCAACCAAGATTAAAGTAAATTTCAGATATTTTGTAATTTTCAGCCTCTAAAGAGGCGTTTTTTAATTCTTGAAGATATTCATTTGCCCGATTTGTTTCACCAGTTGATATAAATTTTTCTACCCAGTTCAGATATTCATCTATAACGGGAATTAAATCATTTGAACATATCCTGTCATATGTGATAGATTTTGGTTGCTTATGAAAACTTGCGTATTTCCTAATCTTTTCATTTTCCAATTTTATTATAAAATCTCTTTTTTCATCGTTTATAAGTTCAACATTGACAGTATAGCAATTTTCAAATTCTTCTATTTTTTTTAGTTCAAGGATGGAGGTTACTTCATTATCCTTTAATTTAATTTCATTTAGTACACTCTTTTCCGTCTTATCGGTACATCCGACTATAAAAACAGTAATGTACATCAATAACAGCCATATAATTTTTTTTACTATTATATCTATCATGGAAAAAGTCCTTATCAAAAATTATAGCATACCTAAAATAATTCATTAATATCTATATGCTCTTAGTTGTCTCATTCTTTCACAAGCCTCTGTGCTGCCCAGGTCACATCCCTTTGAGAATGCTTTAACCGCCGTTTCGAAATCTTGCGTTTGCAATAAAGCCATTCCGATATTGTTATGAATTCTCCCTTGAAGTTTCTTATTTGGTTTAAGTTCAAGTATTTTAAAATACAATCCAACCGCATCGTTATAATTACCATAAGACAAATTCATTCCGGCCTCGGCAAACAATGAATTTATGATTTTCTGATTGTTTTTTTCTCTTTTTATAATAAAAAAGGCGGCAAGTATAATTACCAGTACTATGATTGCTATGCTAACCAAATATAGTTTAGGTGCATTCATTTCCCCTTGGTTTATGGAATTGGTTTGAGGGAAGAGCGGAGTTTCATTATTAGTGCCGAGTGGGTAATATTCTTTGGAATTAGTTTTGAGCACGTCGTTCCCATCCAAAGGCGCCCCAACGCCGCAGGAGGGACAACTTATGGACATGGCATCAGGTATGGGATTGCTGCACTCTAGGCAAAGGTTGTCCATCTGAGGAGCTTGCTTCTCTTCTGAGCCCCCTGTATTTGGTATACCGAGAGGGAATCCACATTGTGGGCAAGATACAGCTTTTTTTGAAATATTGTTGCTGCACTCAGGACATTTCGTGAGTTTCTCCTCTGCTTCGTTTATTTTTTTGGCTACATCTTCTTGTATGAAAAAATCTTCCTGGGGTGGTTGATTTGTATCAATTTGAAATTTGTGTTTGCATTTTGGACAATTTACTGTGATTAGTCCAGCTGGTGGATCTGCTTGTTTTGAATAGCTACATAATGGACATGAAATAATCATAAATTCACCTTACAAAAAAATGATGGCAACGAGAAGGATCAATATCAAGACTGGGATCAATATTACCATTTGTATAGTCAATGATTTTGATTCGTAACCAGCAGCACCGAAGAAAAACAAGGTGGTGAT
>Ga0265293_10006133_pt1 | contig 19476 bp, 11 predicted proteins | sample Munlanlewell138R_FD_192505 | JGI IMG/M metagenome (GOLD analysis project Ga0265293, IMG submission 192505) | Leachate microbial communities from a municipal landfill in Southern Ontario, Canada - Leachate well 138R | ecosystem: Engineered > Solid waste > Landfill > Unclassified | place: Canada... | reverse complement strand
CGAAATAAATATTTTCAATAAAATCACCTTCAACTCTTAGAATGTCATTTTTGCCGTCTCCATTTGGAGTAAAAATATTGGCAACAAAGATATTTGGCTTACCACATATTATTTCTTCCACATCTATCTTAACATTTGCTTGACCTTTACAACCTTGGTCATCATGAGCAAAAACCCAATATATTATAGTAGATTGAGGCCATGCTCGTGTTGTATAATTATTTGGTGATTCAACATTTGTCGGCTGCCATTGGTAATATACATCTTCTAATGGTTTAGCCATTAAAGTAATCTCTTTGCCAGGATATACCTTAGTTTCTGAAGCTTTAGCCCAAAATTCGTAGAAAAGGTTTAAATTAATAATTTGAATTGAAGTATCTAATTCACATCCATTATTATCAATAATCTTTACTGAGTATTTACCATTACAAAGACTATCAATTTCTGATTTATTATCTCCATTATTCCAGATATATGAATAAGGAGAAAAACCTCCGAATGGATTGAGAGTAATCGTCCCTGAGCATGCATCAAAGCAATTATTATTGATTTTACTTATTTTGGTTTTAAGTGTGTCAGGATTGATTATTTCAAACTCTAAATAATTACTACATCCATTTGCATCAATAACATCTAAACTATATTCTCCCGCTGAGAGATTTGAAATATTACCAACTCCATTTATACCATTACTCCATAAATATTGATAAGGTTGCAATCCATTTGAAACATCTGCAAGAGCTTTTCCATTTGTTTCTCCAGCACATCGAATATGGTTTATGGTTAATTCAACATTAGTCCCAGTATAATCAATAAAAGTACTGTCTTCGCCAAAACATTCTCCATCGTAAATTAATACATATATATATTGCTTTTGAGTTAGATTGATTTTAGCTGAGTCTGTATAAATATCTTGGTTTAATAAAATGCTATAATCTCTCGTTTTAGATATTTTAATTGAATCAGCATTAGGGTAGTTAGCATTGAGGGTAATTGGAGAGTTACAAGTTTTAATTGTGTCAGGAATATTAATATCTAAATAATCTATTAATACATTTTGAATCAAAGTATCTGTACAAACACCATTAGTAATTATTAATTTGAATTGAGTGTCAGAATTAAGATTTACAAAAGGATTTGTAATATTTGGGTCTGACACAAGATTAGAAGGATGCCAAGTGAAACTTACATTATCAGAAGGCAATGGCTCAATCCCAATTTGAACAGAATTATTCTCACAAACATGAATATCATCAAGATAACGCGTTGTATTCCCAATTACAATTAATGTAACGCTGGCAGTATCTGATTCTACACAGCCTCCAGGCCAATAAGCAATTAATCTTACTGTGTAAATGCCACTATTATTATAATTATGAGTAGGATTAACAAGTGTAGAGGTTTGTCCATCGCCAAAATCCCAATGAAAACTAGTTCCACGACCATTGTTTACAAATGTTACAGCTGTTGGGGCACAACCAATTTGTGGATAGTCAAAATCAGCTACAGCATAATCATTATGTATATTGAATTTAATCATCGCAGCATTACAATTATTAGAATTATTAACCTGAGAATATGCCCCTGTTGTAGTTGGGAAATCATCACTCCCTCCACATCCAGCACAAACAGTTTGATAAATAGTAGAAAATTTATCAAATCTACTTGTACCACCATCAACATGATCATTATTATTGAGTTCTCCAAAGAAGGTAGCATATTCTAAGTTAGAGGCACTTGAGTCTATACACATAAAATAAAAATCATGTCCATCGGTATTTGCTTGGTAAGCATCTGGAGTTGTTTCAAAATTTAAAGTAGATAATTCACCGAAACTTCCCCAACCTGAACAATATATCCTTCCACAAATATCTACAGCAAAGGCGGAAGGAGAAATATTTTTCTTCCCATTTCCATTACCAAATACTGTACTCCAAACTATATTAGAAAGGTTGGGAATAAACTTAGTAACAAATTGACCACTATTAGGAATAGCGTATGTAGCATTATTTATAAGTGTACTGCCAACTGCTTTAGTTTGACCAAAAATATGTGGATGATTAAAATTATCAGTTCTTACAAAATATGATTGGTCATAATTTGGTGAACCAAAATATGTACTGGCTATAAGGTTGGAGCCATTATAAGAAACTAATGCCAAAAATCCATCTGTACTTCCTCCATTAAAACTTGTATTATAAGCCCCTGGAGTTGTTGGAAAATCATGAGAAACAGTCCCTCCAGTTATATATAGTTTGTACTCATTATCAGTATCTATTGAATAAACTGCGTCTTCTTGGCTACCTCCAATATATGAAGAAAATAAAAGATTGGAAAGAGAATAGTCTAATTTAAAAACCACTCCATCCTGAATACCGGCAAAATTTTGTTGGAAAGCATTATTGGTAATTGGGAAATCATTTGAATAAGTACATGAACCAATATAAACATTATTCTGATCATCTGTAATTATTTCCCCCCTTGCTCCGTCTCCATAATTAGAGTATAAGGAGTCATTCCCATTAGAGACAAGGCTTGGTATAGAATTAAATCTTTGAAGAAAGTTTATACCATCATTATCACTTCCTCCGATAAAAGTTGAACCCATAAGCATTGTTCCGCTTGAATTAAATTTGGCTACAAACATATCTACACCGCTGCCAAACTCAAGAGAATTAGCATATTTAATATATGTCCCTCCTTTGAAGACATTTTGATAAGCATTATTTGTTGTAGGGAAATTTCCGCCTCCAGTTGTTCCGAAAACAATTAATTCTCCAAATTCGTTTACTATCATTGAATGAGGCATCTCAGCTGAAGAACTGCCTAAATATGTAGAGAAAATTAATAGATTACCATTTGGATTAAATTTTGTAATAGAAATATCCCATGTTCCGCTATTAAATGTTTCGTCAAAAGCTCCAAGAGTTGTTGGATAACTTCCTCCATTAGTTATTCCTCCTAAATAAGAATTGCCTTTTTTGTCATAGGTTGCACAAAACCCCCAATTATCTGAATAGGAGCCTGAATAAGTAGAAAAAATTAATTGAGGATCGATAATTAAATCATAGCTCTTATCATAATTACCAGCTTTATAACTAATGGTCTTATCTTTATTAATAATAAATTCAACAGGTATTTCTTTTCTTATACCATTAATAATTTGAAAGGCAATTGGTTTTAATTCTGTAATTCTTCCAATATTTGTAAAAAGAATTAGGTTTCCTTTTTCAATTCTTATTTTTTCTATTCCTTTATATCTAATAGAAATATCTTCAATCTTTCCTCCTTTTTTAATAATAAAATCATGTTTAAAGTTAGAGTTTTCTGAATATACAATCCAATCAATATTATTATAAACCTCTTTATATTCAATTTTTTTATAATCATGTACATTGCTTCTGTGCTTAGATAAATCATTTCCAATAAAGAAATTATAATAATTAATTGATTTTCCTTCACCTTTAATTCTAATCTCCTTATTCGAATTAATTAATTCAAGTTTAAACGCATGTTTTTTTATTAACTCATTGCTATGCTCTTGAGACTTATGTTCATGATTGCATGTAGCTTTTTCTTCATTTATTACAAATACAATACCATCTTTTTCAACATACGCAAAACCATTCTTGAAAGATGATTTATATAAAATATTCTCTTCCCATTGACCGTTGTTCTCAATATATTTGAGGATTTTTTTTTCATTTTCATTGCAATGTATTAACTTTGCAGGAAATAAAACCAATAAACAAATAATTAGAATTAATCTAAACATAATATATTAGGGTTTGTATTGTAACCACAAAATTACAAAAAACATTTGAAATACTTGTTATTACAAATATTAAACAATATATATAATTAAAAGAGTAAGTGATATGAAAAAAAAATTAGCTATTTTTGTTTTACTCTTCTTCTTTTCATTAGGAGCAAAATCTCAATTTGATTGGGGTGTAAGAGTAATGGTGCCTGTAAATATTGAGAAATTCGATTTTAAAAATCCAAGTTTCGATGATTTTTCTTTTCAAACAAAACAATATTTTTACGCAGGTATCAATGCAGAGGCAATGATACCTGTGCTTGGATTAGGAGTAGAGGGCTCAGCCCTTTTAACTATGTCATCAGTTTCGATACAGGAAGTTGAAAAGAGTTATAAACAAGGATATTTATCTCTTCCAATTAACTTAAAGTATCGACTTTGTTTGCCAGGAATGGAAAAAATATTATCTGCATTTATTAGCGTAGGACCTTATTTTGATTTGAAAATAATAGGTAGTGATATTGAATTTAAAGATATTGATTCAGGATTCAATAATATAGTTTTTGAATCTAAACCTTTTAATTGGGGCATGAACTATTCAGTAGGATTTAAGTTTTTCAAGACATTACAATTGGGTTTGGGTTATATGCATAATGTTTCTCACCCTTTTGATTTTAATAAAATCCTTGTTCAAAGCTCTGGTTTAAATAAAGATATTGGGAAATATAAAGGTTGGTTTGTTTCAGCTACTCTAATGTTTTAATCTTAAAAATCTGGTATTTTTCTATTAAAAGTATTTTTTATTGTACTTTTGCAGCCAAAATAGTATGTATATATGGCAAAGAATCTCGTTATAGTTGAATCTCCAGCAAAGGCAAAAACGATAGAAAAATTTTTAGGGAAAGACTTTATAGTAAAATCCAGTTTTGGACATATTAGAGACCTTGAAAAAAACAAAATAAGTATAGAAATAGATAATGATTTTGAACCAATTTATTCTATTTCACAAGATAAGACAAAGGTTGTTTCTGAATTATTAAAGGAAGCAGATAAAGCAGAAACAATATGGTTAGCATCCGATGAAGACCGCGAGGGGGAGGCAATTGCATGGCATTTAAAAGAAGCTTTGAGACTTCCAGATGAAAAAGTAAAGAGAATAGTATTTAATGAGATTACCAAATCAGCAATACTTAGTGCCGTAGAGAATCCAAGACAAATTGATATTAACTTAGTTAATGCCCAACAAGCCAGAAGAATTTTAGATAGAATTGTAGGTTATGAGATTTCTCCTGTTCTATGGAAAAAAGTTAAACCTGCTCTTTCTGCAGGTAGAGTTCAGTCTGTTGCAGTAAGATTGATTGTTGAAAGAGAAGAAGAGATTAAAAGTTTTAAATCAACTACATATTATAAGGTTATTGCATCTTTTAAAGGAGAAAGGGATAGTAAACTCCTTAATGCTAATTTAAATAAGAAATTTGAAACCAAAGAGGAAGTTTTAGAATTTCTGAAAGATTCTATTGGAGCTGAATTTATAGTTAGTTCGATTGAGAAAAAACCAGCAAAACAATCTCCACAACCCCCTTTTACTACATCTACACTACAACAAGAAGCGTCAAGAAAATTAGGATATGCTGTTTCAAGAACAATGCTTTTAGCTCAAAAACTTTATGAAGCAGGACATATTACTTATATGAGAACTGATTCAGTTAATCTTTCTTCTTTAGCAATTAGTATGGCTAAAGATGAAATAGAAACAGCATTTGGTAAGGAATATCATAAGACTAGAAATTTTGCAACAAAAACTAAAGGAGCTCAAGAAGCTCATGAGGCAATAAGACCAACATATTTTAATAATAAAAATATTGATTTGGATTCTTCGTGCCAAAAGCTTTATGATTTGATTTGGAAAAGAACAATTGCTTCTCAAATGGCGGATGCAAAATTTGAGAGGACAAATATAGGTATTGATATTTCCTCAAGAAAGGAAAAATACAATGCTCAAGGAGAAATAATTATTTTTGATGGTTTTTTGAAAGTTTATTCTGTTTCTAAAGACGATGAAGAAAATACAGATGATAATATTACTCTTCTACCAAACTTAAAGAATAACGATAATTTAGAAATGCTTTTAACCAAGGCAACTCAAGCATTTACTAATCCTCCTCCAAGATATAACGAGGCAATGCTTGTGAAGAAACTTGAAGATTTGGGTATTGGAAGACCATCTACTTATGCTCCAACTATTTCTACTATTCAGAAAAGAGAATATGTAGTTTCTGAAAATAGGATTGCAAAAAAGAGAGATGTAGAAATATTGACCTTAAGTAAGAATGAGATTAAAGAAGTAAAAGCAAGTGAGAATTTTGGTGCAGAGAAATCAAAACTTATTCCAACCGATATTGGAATAATTGTAAATGGTTTTTTGGTTCAGAATTTTAAAGATATTATTGATTATAATTTTACTGCCGAGATAGAAAAGAAATTTGATGATATAGCTCGTGGAGCAATGGATTGGAGAAAGATGCTGGATAAATTCTATACTCCTTTTCATAAAACTGTTACCGAGTCGAGTGAAAATTCAGAAAAAGCTTCTGGAGAAAGATTGCTTGGGAAAGACCCTAAAACAAACGAAAATGTATATGCAAGGATTGGACGTTTTGGACCTATGGTTCAAATAGGGGAGGTTTCAAAAGATAAAGAGACTAAACCAAAATTTGCAAGTATGAGAAAAGACCAAAGAATTGATGATATAACCCTTGAGCAGGCTTTAGTCTTATTTAATATGCCAAGGAATCTTGGAGAGTATAAGGGAGAAGTTATAACTGTTAACGTAGGACGATTTGGTCCTTATATTAAACATGGTTCTAAGAATATATCTATTCCGAAAACTGAGGATGCTTACACAATTGAATTAGAAAAATGTATTGATTTAATTGATAATGCTCCAAGCAAAGAGAAGAAAGTTTTAAAAAGCTTTGGAGAAATTGAGGTGCTTGAGGGAATGTATGGTCCTTATATTAAGTATAATGGGAATAATATTAAAATACCTAAGCAAACTAATATAGAAGAGCTTTCGCAGGAAGAATGTCAAAAGATTATAGATGCTTCTCCAAAGAAGAAAACTACCGCTAAGAAAACAACTACTACAAAGAAAACTTCAGCAGCAAAGAAAACTACAACTTCAAAGAAGACAACTAAGAGCAAAAAGACAGAATAATAGTTTTCTTATTATGAACAAGGATAGAGTATTTTGCAGAATAAGAAAGAAGTATATAGTAAATACCGAAGAGGAAGAGGTTAGACAGAATTTGATATCATATTTGATAGAGAATAAGAGCTATCCTCTTTCTCTTTTTTCAGTAGAGGGGCAAATTAGAGTAAATAATCTAATAAAGCGATATGATATACTTGTATATAGAAGAGATTTTACTCCATTTATGCTTATAGAATGCAAAGCTCCACATATCCCAATTAATCAAAACGTAATAGATCAAATTTCAATTTATAGCCATAGTATTAAGGCCAAGTATTTCATTGTAACAAACGGCAAAGAGACTTATTGTTTAAGTAGGAATGAAGAAGAATTGAATTATAGATTGGAAAAAGAAATCCCAGATTTTGATTCCAATTAGTAATTGAATTTATTGTATATTTGCCAATTCATTTAAAATTAAATTATTTACTATCATGAAGAAAAATTTCAAATTCTTGATATGCTTATTTGCATTGCTTATAGGTTTTGAGTCTTATTCTCAAAATCTTGTAAGAACTCCTTTTATCCTTGATTCAACAAATAATAAAGGAGAAAAGTTTAATATAAACTCTTTTTTAAATATACCTTCTCTCGAGGAGTTAAGAACAAAGGATAAGTATAAATACGTAAATGAAGGAGAATTGGTTAGTATTGAATCTCCAAAAGAAAACAGTTTTAAACTAATTACTTATATAACCTATATTTACACAGAGGATTTTACAAAAACTACCATTAATCTTTATTCTAATGATAAAGTAAAGATTGCCTTAAATGGAAAAATGATTAAGGAAAGACTTAAAATTGTGGATTCTCTAAATAATGATTCCAAGATTAGCCATGAAATTAGTCTTGAACCAGGAAAACATATTCTTTCTTTTAGTTTCCTTGTCTCTAATGAAAATACAACTCATGATTTTCGTTTTGAATTTGAAAATAAAGAAAATATTATAATCAATAAAGATAGAAAGTTTGGACTAAGCTTAAATGAAATGCTTGAAGGAAGAAATATATACTCAGCAAGTATATCTCCTTCTGGGAAGTATATCCTAATTAAGTATTTCGACCTAAATGAAAAAGGTAAGCGATACTATGGTTATATTGTTTCTGATAATAATAAAACTCTTTTCTCTGATGAGGGGAACACATCAATTGCTTGGGCTGAAAAGGGAGTCTTTTTTAATTCAAATGATGAGGATATTCTTTATTTCTTTGATAATTCTGGAGAGAATAAGAGATTGATTAAGCAAAATCTTTATGGTCAAAAAACTATAATGTATGAAAACCTTCCAGAGGGTAGTATTAATATTCTGAATAACAAAACTCCTTTTGCAATAATTTCTCAATCAAACAAGATAGATAATTCAAAAGAGGATTTAAGACAATATATTTTGCCAGACGACAGAATAGATGGTTGGAGGACAAGGAGTTTATTATCTCTTTATAATTTTGAAACAAATCAAATACAGCCTCTTACCTATGGTTATCTTTCTACTTACATAAATGATTATAACCCTAAAACTAATTCAATTATCTTCTCTGTATCATATTCAAATATTACTAAGCGTCCATTTAGAGAAACTTCTATATTTGAAATGAATTTAGATGATTTTAGTGTTGATACTATTATAAATAGAGATGGTTTTGCATCAAGTGCAAGTTATATACCTAATACTAATAAACTAATACTTAGAGGTAGTGGAGAAGCATTTGGAGGGATAGGGAATACACTTAAGAAAGGTATTATTCCTAATGCCTATCATTCTATGTTGTTTATAATGAATAGAGATAATGGAAAAATTGAATGCATAACTAAGGATTTCAACCCTTCTGTTAGCAATTTAAAGATAAGTAATTCCAATTCTATTTTCTTTAGTGCAGAGAATAAAGACTCTATATCAATATATAAATATGATTTAAACAATAATGAAATAGTAAAATTAGACCTTCCTTTGGATATAGTTTCTGGATTTGATATTGATTTCCAAGGCAACTCAATTGCATATTTTGGGCAAAACTATAACGATTTTCCAAAGGCTTATATAAGAACAGATAATAAGGATTATATGATTCTTCAACCTAAGAGCAAGGAAGAGCTTGCAATTGGGGAGATGAGAGTTTGGAATTTTAATTATAAAGGCACTATAATCGAGGGGAGATATTACCTTCCAAGCGATTTTAATGCTAATAAGAAATATCCAATGATAGTTTATTATTACGCAGGTACAACGCCAACGGATAGAAGTTTCGAGATGCGTTACTCTGCCTATCTTTATACTTCTCAAGGCTATATAGTATATGTTCTTAACCCAAGTGGAACAATTGGTTATGGTCAAGAATTTGCTTCAAGACATGTAAATGCGTGGGGAGAAAGAACAGCCGATGAGATTATCTTTGGAGTAAAGAAATTTATCAGTGAAAATAGCTTTGTAGATAAGGATAAAATTGGTTGTATGGGGGCAAGCTATGGAGGATTTATGACACAGCTATTGCAAACTAAAACAGATATATTTGCTTGTGCCGTTTCTCATGCAGGAATTTCCGATATTACATCCTATTGGGGAGAAGGCTATTGGGGTTATTCATATTCTTCGGGAGCAACAGCACATTCTTATCCATGGAATAGAAGAGATATTTATGTAGATAGAAGTCCTCTATTCAATGCAGATAAGATTAACACCCCATTACTTTTATTGCATGGAGATTCAGACACAAATGTTCCGATAGGAGAGAGCATACAAATGTTTAATGCCTTAAAAATCCTTGGTAAAGAAGTAGAATTTATCTCAGTAAAAGGAGAAAACCACGGTATAGTTGACTTTGAAAAGAGATTAAAGTGGAATAACACAATCTACGCCTGGTTTGCCAAGCACTTAAAAAACAATTCCAAATGGTGGGATACTCTCTATCCAGAAAAGAAATTATAAAATAAATTTAGGTGTCGAATTTTTCCAACTCGGCACTTTTTTTATTAAGTTTATACTATAATAAAGTATATATATTATTTACATATTAAGTAAGGATTTCTAAGTTTTGCATTTCTTTATAATTCGTATTATATTATTATACAATAATAAAATGTTAATTTGAACCGAAAAATGATGTAGAAATTAAATATATTATTTTGATAATTAAGTGATTGTCATTTTACATGTAAATTATTTTGAATTACATGCATTAAAATTCATATAATTATATAACTTTGCAATGTAACTTTAAATAAATACGGCTATGAAAAAAAATTATTTATTATCAATCTTGATAATCTTTTTATCAAGTTGTACAGTCAGTAATATAGACACTATTAGTGTTTATGTTCCCGAAGAAGGAGGAATTAGTTTTACAAAATTGACAGATGAAAGTAAAGAGACAATTGTCAATCCAAATGTTAATTTTTATGGAGGAAGGTTGTCTTGGTGGGCTAATCCCTTAATTTCATTATCTCCCGATGGACAAAATTTAGCATTTTGTTCATATAAAAATGAGGCTAGAAATATTATGGTCAAAGCAACCAATAATACAAGTATGTCTACTCAAAGAACATTTAGAAAGAACGTTAATGATGTATGTTATTCTCCTGATGGCGAAACTATTTGTTTCAGTGAAGTAAATGGTGCTTATTCTTATTTATATTTTACGAATGCAAAGCAAGGAACAATAATTCAGCAGATTTCAGGTAATAATGTTGCTGACTATGGTCCAAGTTTTTCTAAAGATGGTAAAAAACTATTTTTTGCCAGAGAATCACAAGGGACTAATAGTATTTGGAGTTATGAAAAAGAAACTAATCTATTTACAAACTATTGTAATGGGATGTCTCCTAGTCCAATAAATGACGAAGAATTCCTTTGTATAAGAACAAATAAAAATGGTTTTACAGATGTGTGGTTAATAAATTACATAAAAGGTACAGAATCTATTATTTTAAGTACAGAGGGACAAAGTTTTGCTACTGCTTCTCTGTCTCCTGATAATAAATGGATATTAGTTACAGGAACTACTAAATCACGTGGTGAAAAAACAAGAAATAACTTAGATATTTATGTTGTAAAAAGAGATGGATCTCAATTAACACAACTTACCTATCACCAAGGACATGATGCATCTCCTATTTGGTCTAAGGATGGAAAATATATCTATTTTTTATCACAAAGAGGAACAGAAAAAGGAGAATGGAATATTTGGAAAATGAATTTTAATCTTTAGAATTATTAACCTTAAAATCACAATTTCATGAAAAAAACATTTATTGTATTTTTATTACTTTGTGGGTTTACAATATGCTCATACTCACAAATGGTAGGAACAGGAATTTCGCAGAATAATAATATTTCAAATACATCTTCTAAAAAAAATTATCTTGGAATAGAATCAAGTTTCAATTTAACAGATGATTATTATCCTTCTCAAAGATTTAATTTAATTAATCACACGCAATACAAATATTTTAAATTAGGTATTGGTTTGGGTTTAGGATTATATGATTATGATTATGCAGTCAATTTTAATATTGATTTAAAATTTAATCTATTGCAAGATAAAATATTAGTGCCATTCATTGCTACTCAATTAGGCGCTATATCTTATATAGATGAAATAATAAATACAGATTATTTTTTCTATCCTGCTTTTGGTATTAATATTAATATCCATAAAAATCATATGATAGAGTTAAGAGCAGGAAGAAATATTTATACTGATATTCATCAACATTTTAATGACTTCAATGGAGCAGAATTTGGCATAAGTTATTTGTTTAGATATAATTAGTGCTTTATATAAAGAATTAGGCTAATTATAAAATCATTTTGTATGTAAATCAACTCTTAGGTGTCGAATTTCTCCAATTCGGCACCATATCTATTTTTTATGAACTCTCTTGCTGCTCGAGGATTTTCTCGATACATTTTTTCTAAGGTCTGAATGTAATTATTAAATACTGAGTCTACAAATTCTTTATCAACTCCCGTTTGTTCAGACACTATTTTAGAAATCTCCTCTGTCGAAACAACTCTTTTCCCAGAGTGTCTTTTCTCGCCTTTTTCGATATAATGAGCAATTAGTTCATCAAAATTTTCATCCTTTTCCATATGATAAGATATTAAATTAAACAATAAAATAAAGGGATTAAATCAATGTCTTATTAATCTAACTGCAAAACTACAAAATTTATTATCAGAAAATCCAATTTAATTATATTTTAATTCTATACTATTTCTCTTTGTAGTATATTTATCATAGAAGTTAATATCATGGGATAAAATCATTCAAAATCAATTATAAATCTATTTTTAAGGAATTTCATCCAAATTTTTCTTGATATAAATCTTAAACAATGGCATTGTTTCACCCAAACAATGCCATTGTTTGAAATTTTTTCTTGATTTAATTTCAATTTTACTTGATTTTACGGGATTGAAATGGGATTAGAGGGCAAAAAAATAACTCTTAAGTTTAATTGCTTAAGAGTTATTTTTCTATTGGTTAAGTCTTTATTTGTTTAATTGAACCTATATTATTCCTCGCTACCTGAGAAATCATCTCCCCCTTGTGTGCGTTGACGTCTTTGTTCTCTTTCTCTTTGTTCTTTGCTTACTGAGCCAAATCGGTAGTTGAACGAAAGTACTAAGTATTGGGATGTTCTGTGGTGTACGGAGTATTGTTGGTAGTTTTCTGTGAATGAGTATGAAGTTCTTTCTCTTGTGTTAAATACATCAGAGAAACGTAGTGACAAACTTCCTTTTTTATCCAAAATATCTTTCTTTACTGATAGGTCAACCCAATACATCTGGTCTCTATGCCCTTGTATAGTTTGACGTTTTGGTTCGTATTGACCAGAAATTTGAATAATAAAATTCTTTGGTAGAGTTATAGTAGTATTAAGTTTAGCATCCCAGTTAAGTGTTTGGACTAATTTTCCTCCAAATTCTCTACCATCCTCGTAATTGCCATATAAATTTCCGCTTAGATTAGCTCTCCACCATTTTGTAAACCTTTGGTCAAGTATAAGTTCTGCTCCATAGTTGGAACTCTGTGAAAGGTTCATATTTGCTGTAGCAACTCTAATACCGTCTGCATATTCATTTCCTGCAACATCCCATACCCAATTAAATCCGTACTTCTCAGCGTTAGCTTTGTTCCATAGGAAATTGAAGTTAGTAATTGAATTATTTGTTCTTCTATAATAAAGAGATGTAAAGATTGTTGTCTTTTCAAATATCTTAGAATAACCTATTTCAAAAGCATCTGTGTATTCAGGAAGTATATCAGGATTTCCAAAACGTATATACGCAGGATTATTTATATCGATATATGGAGCCAATGACCAAGGACTCGGTCTTCTAATTCTTCTTGAATAAGATATTTGTCCAGATTGAGAGTCCGTAAAATTATAAGAAATATGCAAAGTAGGGTATGCAGAGAAATAGTTCTTAGTATCATTATCTTTTGGGAAAAGAAGTTTTTCATTATATTGAGTCTTAGACCCATTTCTAAATACTTGTTCAAGTCTTAAACCTAATTGTGCAGATAGTTTCTTATTAAAACTATATCCCAAAGTTCCAAATATAGCATGAATTGCTTCTTCGTATTTGAAAACGTAACTCATACTATCATTTTTAATCATATCTCTTGAAGGGAAATAATCATAATTTGCATTTGTATTTACGTAGTTAAAATTATAACCAGTTTCCAATTTCAAATCTTTTGAAAAAGGGTGGGTATAATTAATAGTTACATAAGCTCTATTATTATTAGATTTTGCAGTATTGTTTAAAAAGAAATACTCTGGAGAGTCTGGTAAAAAACTCCTTGTTTGAGTAGTATTATTGGAAAACTCTCCGATATTATAGTTTGCATCAATAGTTAAGACTTGGTCTCTACGGTCGAATTTCTTTTCATAATTAAGAGTGAAATTATGGAATAACATTCTTCTTTTTCCTAACTCGAGACCATAATAATTATTTGTATTTAAAATATTTAGAGAATCGTTTTCAACCCAAGAGAATAATCTTTCAGAACTTTCATTCTTTGGAGGATTTCCTCCACGTCTTAGATTATATGAAAGGCTAATTGTGTTTTTATCATTAATATACCAGTCTCCTCCAAGTTTAAAACCACGTCCAAGCCTGCTTCCAGTTGTAAAACGGTTTTGTAAAATGCTTAGGTTAGGATTAAGGTATTTGTCAGTAAATCCATTGCTTGTAGTTTCAAAATATCTTATATCCCCATTAAAGAAAACTGCATATTTTTTTGTAGAGTAGTTAAGAGCAAGGGAAATGCTTGACTGAGGGAAAAGAAATCTATCAATATCTAAATCATTATTTATTCCAACTCCAGTAGAAGCAGTTACGCTTCCATTAAAACCTCTGTTTCCTTTTTCTTTCAGAACAATATTAATAATACCACTCATCCCATCTGGGTTATATTTTGCAGATGGATTGGTAATAACTTCGACGCTTTCAATTGTTGAGGATGGAATTTGCTCTAAAACAGTTTGCAAGTCGCTACCAAGCAATTCACTTGGTCTTCCATCTATCAATACAGTAACATTCCCGCTACCTCTAAGCGAAACATTCCCTTCCTGATCAACTGAAACTGAAGGAACATTTTCCAAAACGTCAGTTGCAGAACCTCCTGCACTTACTATGTTTTTATCTACATTTATTACTCTTTTGTCTAATTGATATTCCATCATACTCCTTTCAGATGTAATTTCAACACCTTCGAGCATTTCAGCACTCTTTACAAATTTAATAACTCCAAGATTAATATTATTCTTGTTAATCTTGAGTTTTGTAATCTGGCTTTCATATCCAATAAAAGAATATCTAATCATATAATCTCCATAGCCTTGTTTAATAACAAAAGTACCATTATTATCTGTAGAAATTCCGTTTACTAAGGCAGAATCCTTACTTGCTTGAATAATTGCTACATTTACATAGGGTAAAGGTAGATTGGTTTCTGCATCCACAACTGTCCCTTTAATTGTAGATGTTGGGAGAGGAGAAATAGGATTATTTGAATTACGATTTGGTCCTTGAGCCCAAAGGATATTATTTGCTAATAAAACGACTAATAATAATAGTCTTGAAATACTTTTAACCATAAATGAATTTATAATTTTAATTCTTGACAAAAATACAATTTTTCTTTTTGTTGACGTTATATTTGACATTAAAAAATCAATAAGTTTAATCACTACTGTATTTTTTTTGTATATTTGCCCTTTATTTTGATAAACTCGAAACATGAAAAAGACTGTATTTTTAATTTTATTCAATTTAATTGCTTTATTAGGCTACTCTCAAATAGAAGTAAAATGGGGAGAGAGATTTTATGATATAATTGAAGAGTGTGAAGATGCTCAAATTGTTATGGAAGATTATGATGGTTACTATATGTGGTACCAATTAAACGAATATGTAGGTAAGGGAGAGTTTGAACTAAAATATTACATGGCTAAGATTGACCGTAACCACACTGTTCAAAAGGTTTATCGTATGGATTTTGGTCATCCTTCTTTCAAAATAGAGCAAACTTGGCAGGCTGGAGAGCTAATAGGATTTGTTCTAAGCAGGGTCGCTCAAGATAAAACTACCGATAAAAGAGGTAATAAAAGAAAACAATTAGGACCAGAAATTACAACTGGTAAAGCAAATCTTTATGTTCAATATTTCCACACAAGAGACATGAGATTGATAGGAGAAAAACCTCAAAGGTTTAAGAACTATAACTATTTTTCTATAGAAGGGCAAAAACCTTATCTTTTTTCATTCTCTGAAAACAAATCAAAGCTTATTTTTGGATTTTTTGTAAACGATACTGCAGGTAAAGCATTGAATATGGAAATTTATGATGAGAAAATGAGATTAATATGGGAAAAGACACATAGATTAAATATTAGTAATGATGCTTATTTAATTAAAGATATTGCGGTGAGTAATGATGGAGCAAGAGCATTGATTGCTATTAATTCATTTTCTACTGCCAAGAAGAAAAATCATGAAGATGGAAAGGTTCACTTAATTTGGATGAATGAATACAGTGAAAGATTACATGAAGAGAAATTAGAAAAAGCTTGGCCGACCAGCTTTAAATGTGCTTTTGCCCATGAAGAGGATTATCTTGTAGCTGGTTATTATTCCAATACTACCCTTACTCCATCCCTTGCAGTAGGAGCTTTTTCCTTTGTTTACGATAATCGCAGAGGATTTAAGAAAAACGAATCAACTATTGAGTTTAAGGAGTATGAAAGGGATGAAGATGTTTACGAAGGAATGGCATTGCCAAGTGAGATGGTTGCGGAGGTAGATTATCTCTTCCCTATGGTAGGAGGTAATTGTATAATGATAGGAGAGCAAAGATTTGCCTCAAAAGTTCAACCTCCAAAAAGAAGAGGAGATAAACCAACTGGAGAGGATGCTAATTTCTTTAGAGATATAATTATTACTAATGTAGATAAAAGAGGAGATATTACAAATAGCTCTTATGTAACTAAAAGGCAAAAGACATATAAGGAAGATGATTCTTATAATTCTTATTCAATGTCAAAAGATCGTTATGGCGTTTATTTAATGTTTAATGACCACCAATCTAATTATAAAGGGAATCAATTTGCTCCTACTATGAATTATAATAGTGATAAATTAAGAACTCAGGTTAACTTTGTTCAAATATATAACGATGGCTCATGGTTATGGCATGAAGTTTATAATTCCAGAATTAATAAGATGCCTTTCTTTAAAACAATGTTTTTAGATAGGGATAAGAGGATAATTTTCTTAGGACATTATAATGATAATAATGTAATAGGAAGTTTTGAAACAAGATATTAGTTATATATTGTCATTTATAAAAGATGAGAAAACTAATATTTACTTTACTATTTGTCATTTCTTCATCAATTCTTTATTCTCAAACTAAGAATGTATTATTTATTGGAAATAGCTATACCTATGTAAACAATCTTCCTTCAATGATTAAAGACATATCAATATCTGAGGGTAAGGATATTAATTATGATAGTCATGCATTAGGAGGTGCAAGATTTCTGACACATTGGCAAAACATAGATAATTCTGGTTTATTAGAGAAAATCCAAAGAGGGAATTGGGATTTTGTTGTTCTTCAAGGTCAAAGCCAAGAAGTAGCCTTTCCTGATAATCAGTTTTATGCTGATGTTTATCCTTATGCAAAGAGTATGGATAGTTTAATCAAGGTACATAATCCTAATTCAAAAGTTCTTTTCTTTATGACTTGGGGTTATCGATATGGAGACCATGTTAATTGTCAATACTATTCTCCTTTTTGTAGTTTTGAGTCTATGACACAAAGGTTATATGATAATTACTTCCTTATGGCAAACGATTTTAATTCTCGTATTTCTCCAATTGGGGCATTGTGGAGATATTCTATTCAAATAGATTCTAATATTGTTTTGCATTCAGAGGATAATTCTCATCCAAGCATGAATGGAACATATCTTACAGCTTGTGGTTTTTACACAAGTATATTCCAAGATTCCCTTAAAAATAATTATCAACCTGAGGGTATTAGTTCAAATGACTCACGTTTCCTTCAAAATATATCAAATAGAATAGCTTATGATTCTCTTTCATATTGGTTAAGCGGCATCAATGATATTAAGAATAACGATTCGAAATTAATAATTAGATATAATAGAGATGCTAAAAGCTTAATAGTTGAATTTAGTAATTTAAATAAGAATCTAAGTATTGAAATTTATAATATTCATGGAGTTCAAATTCAATCAAAATCTCTATTTGCAGAGGATAAATTAGTTTACTCTTTAAATGTACCTAATTATCCAAAGGGGATTTATTTAATAAGAATAAAGGGAGAGGATTATATATACTCTCAAAAGATATTAATCAATTAGGTTTTCATATTGAATAAAAAACCTAAATGGAATCTTATTCCTTTATAATACATATTGTTTAAAGAAATTGCATAGTCGATTTTAGCAGAAAGATTTGCTTTTTGGCTTAATGGATATTCAAGAGATATAAATGGATTGGTAATAAAAAGCTTGTCATTTTTCCAAACAACTTTTGTATATCCATTAGAATTTTCATCAATTACTTCTAAGTATTTATTATTCCCACCTGATAGACTAAAACCTATTAAATATCTAATCTTATTTTTGCAATACATATACTCAAATAGCATTCCTCCCATACCAAGAGAATAAAAGCTTCCATCGCTTTTGAAATTTGCTTTAGAAGAATACCCTTCAATTCCTATTCTGAAATTATTAGCTAATCTATAAGATATCTTTCCCCCAAGTCCCATGCTTTGATGTTTTAAATTTTGTAGATATCCTATATGATAATACATCCCCCCAATTAGTTTAGGGTTAATTAATTCTTGAGAGTAAGTTGGTTTGAAACAAAATAGGATAATCAAAAATATATTAATTAGGAATAGTTTAATTCTCATAGTTTGTAGGTTTATTAATTGCAAAAATACACATTTTTCCTTAATAGAGAGTTGCAGATATATTAATGATAGAATATTGACGTATGATAAACTTACTGAAAAATAAAAGAATATGGCTTAACATTAAATTAATATACAGATAATATTAAGGTAATACCTCTAAAACTCGTTTATTATACTTTTGCACTTTATTTACTTAGTCAGAAAGAACATTAAACAATTTATTTTACTATGGATCCATATTTAATTATTGTCATTCTTTTAATTTTATTTGCAGTATTTGATTTAACTGTTGGAGTTAGTAATGACGCAGTTAATTTTTTAAATTCATCTATTGGCTCAAAGGCAGCTCCAAGATATGTTATTATGATAATTGCCTCTTTAGGTATATTGATTGGAGCTACATTTTCATCTGGGATGATGGAAGTTGCAAGAAGTGGAGTTTTTAATCCCTCTATGTTTACATTTGAGCAGGTTTTAATAATTTTCCTTGCAGTAATGATTACAGATGTTTTACTCTTAGACTTCTTTAATACGCTTGGAATGCCAACTTCAACAACTGTTTCTTTAATATTTGAATTGCTTGGCGCAGCAGTAATTGTTTCGATTATTACAATACTTTCAAAAGGCAACTCAATTGATGTTTTAAGCGATTATATTAATACTGCCAAAGCATTAACTATAATATCAGGTATATTAATCTCTGTTGTTATTGCCTTTACAGTAGGAACTGTTGTTCAGTTTTTAGCAAGATTATTATTCTCTTTTAATTACACAAGAAGTTATAAGTATTTTGGTGCAATTTGGGGAGGCTTTGCCTTTACTGCAATTCTTTATTTTTTAGTAATGAAAGGACTTAAAGGGTCAAGTATTGCTTCTCCTCAAATAATAGAATATATTAATAACCATACAAGTTTAATTTTATTTCTATCCTTTATTGCAATAACAATAATTTTCCAATTATTAATATTTTTCACCAGAGTCAATATCCTTACAGGTATTG
>Ga0265293_10006132_pt1 | contig 19477 bp, 21 predicted proteins | sample Munlanlewell138R_FD_192505 | JGI IMG/M metagenome (GOLD analysis project Ga0265293, IMG submission 192505) | Leachate microbial communities from a municipal landfill in Southern Ontario, Canada - Leachate well 138R | ecosystem: Engineered > Solid waste > Landfill > Unclassified | place: Canada... | reverse complement strand
CGGGCAAGTGCTGGCGGATCTGGTGATCTCGATCCCCGATATGGCGGAACGCCGGGTGCCGCTGGTGGCCGAAAACGATGTCGGCGCGGGCGGATTTGGCACAAGGATCGGCACGGCGGCACGTATCTTGCTGAACCGCGCGCTTGGTCAGGTTGCGTTCTGACATGGCCACAGGCGGGCTGTTCATCACGTTTGAAGGCATCGATGGTTCAGGAAAATCCACACAGGCGCGGCTGCTGGCCGATGCTTTGCGCGCCGCGGGCCGCGATGTGGTGCTGACCCGCGAGCCCGGCGGATCACAAGGCGCCGAACAGATCCGCGCGCTGCTGCTGTCAGGTGCGCCGGATCGGTGGTCGCCCGAAAGCGAGATCCTGTTATTTACCGCCGCGCGCCGCGACCATCTGGAAAAAACCATCCGCCCCGCACTGGCCGCAGGGCAGACGGTGATCTGCGACCGTTTCGCCGACAGCACCCGCATTTATCAAGGCGTCACGCGCGGCGATCTGCGCGCCAAGGTCGATTTGCTGCACGATGCCATGATCGCACAGGAGCCGGATCTGACGCTGATCTTTGATCTTGCGCCCGACATCGGGTTGGCGCGGGCCAAGGCGCGCCAAGGCGCCGAGGAACGGTTCGAGGATTTCGGTCTGGCGATGCAGGCCCGGATGCGCGCGGCCTTTCTTGATCTGGCGCGCGAATTTTCCAGCCGCTGCCTGGTGATCGATGCCGGTCAGTCGCGCGATGATGTGGCCGCCGATGTGGCGCGCGCGGTGCAGGCGCGCCTGCCATGAGGGCGGTGGCTGCCGATGCACCGCGCAATCCCGCCCCCGAGGCCGACCGCGCCCCCGGTGCGCCCCATCCGCGCGAAACGCCACTGCTGTTTGGTCAGCAACTGGCCGAGCGTGATTTTCTTGATGCCTATGGCCATGGCAAATTGCATCACGCCTGGCTGATCACCGGCCCGCGCGGCGTGGGCAAGGCCACGCTTGCCTGGCGAATCGCGCGGTTTCTGATTGCCCGGCCCCAGGATCAAGGCGCACCGAACGATCTGGCCATCCCCGACGATCACCCCGTCAGCCACCGTATCGCCGCGCTTTCGGAACCGCATCTGTTCCTGTTGCGCCGCCCCTATGACGACAAAACGGAACGGCTGGCCCAGACGATCCCCGTCGATGAGGTCCGCCGGCTCAAGGCGTTCTTTACCCTTTCCGCAACCGAGGGGGGGCGGCGCGTGGTGATTATCGACAGCGCCGATGATCTCAATACCGCCGCGACGAATGCCTTGCTCAAGCTGCTGGAAGAACCGCCCAAGGGGGTGGTCTTGCTGCTGATCTCGCATCAACCGTCGCGGCTGTTGCCCACGATCCGCTCGCGCTGTCGGCTGTTGCGCTGCGCGCCGCTCGGTGCACAAGATATGCAGGCCGCCATGACGCAAGCGGGCGCGGTGGTGAATGATGCCGAGGCAGCGGCATTGGCGGCGCTTGCAGGTGGTTCGGTGGGTGAGGCGATACGGATCGGAAATATGGACGGAATTGAGCTTTACGCCGAAATCACCGCCCTGATGGACAGCCTGCCCCGGCTGGATCGCCCCCGTGCGCTGCGGCTGGCCGAAAGTGCGGCGGGCCGCCAGAATGGCGAACGCTTCGATCTGATGCTGGGGTTGTTCGATACGTTTCTGGCGCGGCTTGCGCGCAGCGGCGCGGGCCTGCCCCCGCTGGTCGAGGCCGCCCCCGGCGAGACCGCGCTGATGCGCCGCCTGTCGCCCGATCCGCATGCGGGCCGCATCTGGGCCGAATTGCAGCAAAACCTGTCGGCGCGCACCCAACAAGGCCGGGCGGTCAACCTTGACCCTGCCGCGCTCATCCTTGATATGTTGCTGCGAATGAATGAAACGGCCGCGCGGGTGGCCGCCTGACAGGCAAGCCATGACCGATATCCAGATCACCGACAGCCATTGCCACCTTGATTTCCCCGATTTCGCCGATGAACTGCCACAGGTCATCGCGCGCGCGCAGGCGACGGGCGTGACGCGGATGGTCACGATCTGCACAAGGCTGCGCAATCTGGCGCAGGTTCGCGCCATTGCCGACAGCTATGCGCCGGTCTTTTTTGCCGCGGGCACGCATCCGATGTCTGCCGCCGAAGAGCCGATGGTGAATGTGGCGGAACTGGTGGCGCTGGCGGCGCATCCGAAATTCGTGGGCATCGGCGAAACCGGGCTGGATTACCATTACACCGCCGACAGCGCCGCCGTGCAGCAAGAAAGCCTGCGCATCCATATCGAGGCCGCGCGCCAGACCGGCCTGCCGCTGATCATTCATGCGCGCGCCGCCGATGATGATATGGCCCGCATCTTGCGCGACGAACATGCGGCAGGAGGGTTTTCTTGCGTGATGCATTGTTTTACCTCGTCCCCCGCGCTGGCAGAAGCAGCGCTGGGGCTGGGGTTTTACCTCTCGGCTTCGGGCATTGCGGCCTTTCCCAAATCGCATGAAATCCGCGCGATTTTCGCCGCAGCGCCGCGGGATCGGATCTTGCTGGAAACCGATGCGCCCTATCTGGCCCCCCCGCCCTATCGCGGCAAACGCTGCGAACCGGCCTATACGCTCCATACGGCCACCAAACTGGCAGAATCGCTGGGGATCGAGTTGGCGGAACTGGCCGCGCAAACCCAACAAAACTTCGACCGGCTGTTTTCCAAAGCCGCAACCTGGCAGGAGACCACGGCATGACTGGCGAACTGCGCTTTACCATTCTGGGCTGTGGATCATCTGGCGGTGTGCCGCGCCTGGGGGGCATCTGGGGCGAATGCGACCCCGCCAACCCGCGCAACCACCGCCGCCGCTGTTCGCTGCTGATCGAGCGCGAAACCGCAGCCGGCGTGACCCGTGTGTTGATCGACACCTCGCCCGATTTGCGGTTGCAGATGCTGGATGCCGGGGTGGGCGAGCTGCACGGCGTGGTTTATACCCATTCCCACGCCGATCATGTTCACGGCATCGATGACCTGCGCGCGATCGTGTTCAACATGCGCGCGCGGTTGCCGGTCTGGGCCGATGGCGATACCCAAGAGGCGCTGTTGTCGCGCTTTGGCTATGCCTTTGTTCAGCCTGACGATTCGGCCTATCCGCCGATCCTGACGCTGCGCACGATCAGCGGCGATGTCACCGTGCCCGGCCCCGGCGGGGATGTGGTGCTGCGCCCCTTCTATGCCAATCACGGCACGATCGATGCACTGGGGTTTCGCATCGCCGATCTGGCCTATCTGCCCGATGCGCTGACGCTGCATGACAATGCCTGGCCGGTGCTTGAGGGCCTGGATTGCTGGATCGTCGATGCGTTGCGCCGCACGCCCCATCCCACCCATTCGCATCTGGAACAGACCTTGGGCTGGATCGAACGCGCCGCGCCACGCCGCGCGATTCTGACCAATATGCATATCGATCTCGATCATGATGTGGTGGCGGCTGAAACGCCCGACCATGTGATGCCTGCCTATGATGGCATGACCATCACCTATCCGCTGTGATCCCATGCAAAGCCTGATCGAGGTCATCCTGCCGGTCTTTTTGCTGATCGGCTTTGGATATCTGGCGGCATGGCGCAAACTGTTTTCCGATGTCGCGGTGGATGCGCTCATGCGCTTTGCGCTGGCCTTCGCGATCCCGGTGCTGCTGTTTTCGGCCATCGCGCGGCTGGATCTGGGCAATAGTTTCAACATGCCGCTGATGGTGGCCTTTTACGGCGGCGCGTTTTCCGGCTTTGTCTTTGCCTGGGCGGGGGCGCGGTTCATCTTTGGCCGCAGCGCCCAAGAGGCCATCGTCATCGGCTTTGCCGGCACGTTTTCCAATTCGCTGTTGCTGGGAATACCGATCACCGAACGCGCCTATGGGGCCGATGCGCTGGTGTGGAACTTTGCGATCATTTCGGTCCATGCGCCGAGCATCTATGGGTTCGGTATCATCATGATGGAACTGACCCGCGCGCGCGAACAGGGGTTAAGCCCCGGCCGGATGCTGCGGCAGGTGTTTCGGATGATGTTCAAAAACCCGCTGGTGATCGGGATCGGCGCGGGATTTGCCGTCAATATTTCCGGCGTTTCGCTGCATGGCGCCATCTGGAGCGCGGTGGACATGCTGTCCGGCGCGGCGATTCCGGCGGCGTTGTTCGGGCTGGGCGGCGTGCTGGTGCGCTACCGCCCCGAAGGGGACATGCGCATGATCGCCTGGGTCTGTGTGGCGTCCTTGCTGGTGCATCCGGGTGTGACCTGGCTGCTGGCAAGCCATGTCGTCATGCTCGATCCCGCGCCGCTGCGCTCGGCGGTGGTGGCGGCGGCGGTATCGACCGGGGTGAATGCCTATCTGTTTGCCGATATGTATGGGCTGGCAAAACGTGTGGCGGCATCCACGGTGCTGATCGGCACGGCGCTGTCGCTGATCACGGTGACGGGCTGGTTGATGGTGCTGGGCTAGGCCATAAAAAACGCGCCCCGGGGCGCGTCTGGCATCAAGCCAATGGTGGTGCGGTCGAGAAGACTCGAACTTCCACGGGTGTTACCCCACAGCGACCTCAACGCTGCGCGTCTACCAATTCCGCCACGACCGCACGCCAAGGCTTGGTGAGCCGCTTCATAGCCGCTGGCATTTTCAATGTGAAGGGGCAATTCGCACCCGGGCGGGTTTTTCTTGCGCTGGCCATTTGCCGCAGGGACTGGCATTTTCCGGCCCATGAACAACACCAAGGCACGCCCGATGGTTGAATGGAAAACAAGCCCCGGCCTGACCCCTTATGCCGATGCCGTGAGCGAAATGGAACGCCGCGTCGCCGCGATTGCCGAAGCGCGCGCGTCCGAGCTGATCTGGCTGGTGGAACATCCGCCACTTTATACCGCAGGCACCTCCGCCAACCCCGCCGATCTGCAGGATCCGGATCGCTTTCCGGTTCATGCCACCCGGCGCGGCGGGCAATATACCTATCACGGGCCGGGGCAGCGGGTGGCTTATGCGATGCTCGATGTCGGCGCGCGCGGGCGCGATCTGCGTGCCTTTGTCGCCGCGATGGAACAGTGGGTGATCGAAACGCTGGCCGAATTCAATGTGCGCGGCGAAAGGCGGGCGGGCCGCGTCGGCGTCTGGGTGGTGCGGCCCGAATTGCCCCCCGGCCCCGATGGCAAGCCGCGCGAAGATAAAATCGCGGCCATCGGGCTGCGCCTGCGCAAATGGGTGTCGTTTCACGGCCTGTCGATCAATGTGGAGCCGAATCTTGATCATTTTTCGGGAATCATTCCCTGCGGCATCAGGGAACATGGCGTCACGAGTCTGGTTGATCTCGGGCTGCCAGTCACGATGGAGGATGTGGATGTGGCACTTCGGCGCGGCTTTACCCGGGTTTTCGGGTAACGAATGGCCAAATTTCCGTGAAACCAGCGTAAGTTATGGCGTTGAGCACCATTGTATGCAAACTGCGACAAAAGCGCGCTCGATTCCTGCGCATCAATCCCTATGATGCGGCACTATCGCACATGCTTGACGCAAACCGATGTTCAGATGGGAGCACATGATGAAACATCTTATCCTTGCCGCCGCCGCCGGGCTTTTTGTCGCAGGCGCAGCTAACGCCCAGGGCGATGCCGCCGCCGGCGAAACCGAATTCCGCAAGTGCATTGCCTGCCACACGATCGCTTCGCCCGACGAGACAATCGTGCGCGGCGGCACCACCGGGCCGAACCTTTATGGCGTGTTCGGCAATACCGCCGGTGCGGTCGAAGGCTATAACTACAGCGCCGACCTGAAGGCCGCTGGCGAAGCCGGCATGGTCTATGACGAAGAAACCCTTGCGGCCTTTATCCTTGACCCCAAAGGCACGATTGCCGAAGCCACCGGCAAGCGCAGCGCGCGCTCGAAAATGAATGCGCAGCGCATTTCCAAGCCCGAGGATCTGGTCGCCTATCTGGCCAGCATTGATCCCGATGCCGGTGCCGAAGAAGGTGCCGAGGCCGAGGCCGACGGCGAATCCTGATCGCCCGCGGCATAGCCGCCGCGAAATATGTGCATGATGCCGCGCCCTGACAATGGGGCGCGGCATTTTTTCCACCTGGAACCTGCTTAGGCTCATTGCCCCGCGCGGAGTTCCGCTCTAAGATAGTGCCAATTTCATGGAGAGTCCCCGGACCCTTCAGAGATAACCACAGAAACGCTCACTCGGGAGGACCGCATGGCAGACGCAGCCATTCACGGCCACGAACACGAGGACAACCGCGGGTTCTTTACCCGCTGGTTCATGTCCACGAACCACAAGGATATTGGTATCCTTTATCTCTTTGTCTCCGCCTTCGTCGGTTTGATCGCGGTGATCTTCACGGTTTACATGCGCATGGAGCTGATGGATCCGGGCGTTCAGTATATGTGCCTCGAAGGCGCGCGACTGATTGCCGATCCCACTGCTGCGTGCACCCCGAACGGCCACCTGTGGAACGTGCTTGTCACCTATCACGGCATCTTGATGATGTTCTTCGTGGTGATTCCCGCGCTGTTTGGCGGTTTCGGCAACTATTTCATGCCGCTGCAGCTCGGTGCACCGGACATGGCCTTCCCCCGGATGAACAACCTGTCGTTCTGGATGTATGTTGCCGGTGTTACCCTTGGTGTCATCTCGCTGTTTACCCCGGGCGGCAATGACCAGCTTGGTTCAGGCGTGGGCTGGGTGCTTTATCCGCCGCTGTCCACCACCGAAGGCGGCATGTCGATGGATTTCGCGATCTTTGCGGTTCACCTGTCGGGTGCCTCGTCGATCCTCGGTGCCATCAACATGATCACCACCTTCCTGAACATGCGCGCCCCTGGCATGACGCTGTTCAAGGTGCCGCTGTTTGCCTGGGCGATCTTTGTCACCGCCTGGATGATCCTTCTGGCGCTGCCGGTTCTGGCGGGTGCGATCACCATGCTGCTGACCGACCGCAACTTCGGCACGACCTTCTTTGATCCCGCCGGTGGCGGCGACCCGGTGCTTTACCAGCATATCCTGTGGTTCTTTGGCCACCCCGAGGTGTATATCATCATCCTGCCCGGTTTTGGCATCATCAGCCACGTGATCGCCACCTTCTCGCGCAAGCCGATCTTTGGCTATCTGCCAATGGTCTGGGCGTTGATCGCCATTGGCGCGCTGGGCTTCGTCGTCTGGGCGCACCACATGTATACCGTCGGTATGTCGCTGACCCAGCAAAGCTATTTCATGCTGGCCACCATGGTGATCGCGGTGCCCACCGGCATCAAGATCTTCTCGTGGATCGCGACGATGTGGCGTGGCTCGATCGAGTTCAAGGCCCCGATGGTCTGGGCGTTCGGCTTCCTGTTCCTGTTCACCGTTGGTGGTGTGACCGGGATTGTGCTCAGCCAGGCCGCCGTGGACCGTGCCTATCATGACACCTATTACGTTGTGGCGCACTTCCACTATGTGATGTCGCTGGGTGCCATTTTCGCCATCTTTGCCGGGATCTATTTCTACATCGGCAAGATGTCGGGCCGTCAATATCCCGAATTCTGGGCCCATGTGCACTTCTGGATGATGTTCATCGGCGCCAACCTGACCTTCTTCCCCCAGCACTTCCTGGGCCGTCAGGGGATGCCCCGTCGCTACATCGACTATCCCGAAGCCTTTGCCTATTGGAACAAGATTTCGTCCTATGGCGCCTTCCTGTCGTTCGCCTCGTTCATCCTGTTCATCGGCATCATCGCTTATACCCTGTGGGCCGGTAAGCGCGTGACCGAGAACAACTATTGGAACGAACATGCCGACACGCTGGAATGGACCCTGCCCTCGCCGCCGCCGGAGCATACGTTTGAAACGCTCCCCAAGCGCGAAGATTGGGACAAAGGCCACGCGCATTAATTCCAATGCCCTATCTTTGGAATAACAGATCCGCTCAGGCCCCGGAGATTTCCGGGGCCTTTGCCGTTCACGGTCAGGATGCGCCCCTCGCCCGGCTTGAAATCTGGCCGCACCGGTCGCTGCCGCGTCAGGGGTTTGTCTGGGTGATCGGGCTGTTTTTCGGGCTTGGGCTGATCCCGGTGTTGCCGCTTTTGGGTTCGCGCACGCTTTGGGTGGTGTTGCTGTTTAGCATGTCGGTGCTGGCTGCGGTCTGGGTGGCATTGGAACACAGCTACCGGCGGGGCCTGCGCGAAGAATTGCTGATCTGGTCCGATCTGATGGTTCTGACCCGCCACAATCCGCGCGGCGCGCCCCGGCAATGGCAAGCGCATCCCTATTGGGTCCGCATCGCGCTCGATCCCGACAAGGGCCCGGTCGAGCAATATCTGACGCTTCATGGCAGTGATCGCGAGGTCGAGCTCGGCGCCTTTCTCAGCCCCGAGGAACGCGGCCAGCTTCGCGATGATCTGGCCTTCGTGCTGGGTCAGCTCAAGCGTTAATCACTGTCTTTCTGCTCGGGCAGATCGTCATGTTTGGTTGCCGCGATTTCTTCCAATTCCTTTTCACTCATGGAATCATACATATCGCGCGATGCACCTTGCAATTCGCCGACCTTGGTTTCGCCGCGCTTCGCGGACAAGGCCGCACCGGCGGCGCGTTGCTGGGCAATGGATTGGGCCTTCATAGCGGGTTCCTTTCCTGTCTGGGGTGCCCCAATAACGCCCACGCGTCAGCGCCGTTCCCTTTTTCGCACCCATCCCCGTCAGTGCATTGATTTCCCGGCAGAAACCAAATCCCGCCGCCCCTTGATTCTTTGCCCCTGTTTCCATAGGTTCCGATAAATTTCTTACCCGGAGAGTCGCCCCATGTCCGCCGTTGCTGCAACGTCTGCGTCAGTCAAACCGACCGCTTGTCTCGCATTGGCCGACGGCACCTTGTTTTATGGCCGCGGATTTGGCGCGCCGGGGATCACGGTGGCGGAACTCTGTTTCAACACGTCGATGACCGGCTATCAGGAGATCATGACCGACCCGTCCTATGCGGGCCAGATCGTGACCTTTACCTTTCCCCATATCGGCAACACCGGGGTCAACCCCGAGGATAACGAATCGCCCGAACCCTTTGTCGAAGGCGTGATCGTCAAATGGGATCCGACCGCGCCGTCGAACTGGCGTGCCACCGATGATCTGGCCCGTTGGCTGGGCAGTCGGGGGCGTTTTGGTATGGGCGGCATCGATACCCGCCGCCTGACCCGCGCGATTCGTAAACTCGGCGCCCCGCATGCTGCGCTTGCCCATGACCCCGATGGCAATTTCGATACCGAGGCGCTGATCGCCCGCGCCCGCGCCTTTTCCGGGCTCGAAGGTATGGATCTGGCCAAGGATGTAAGCTGCACCCAAAGCTATAAATGGGATGAAACAAGCTGGGCCTGGCCCGATGGATTCGGTCGTCGCACCGCCCCCGGCCCCAAGGTGGTGGCAATCGATTTTGGCGCGAAACGCAATATCCTGCGCTCGCTGGCGCAGGCCGGCTGCGAAGTGGTCGTGATGCCCGCCACCAGCACCGCCGAAGATGTGCTGGCCCAAAATCCTGCCGGTGTTTTCCTGTCGAACGGCCCGGGTGATCCCGCGGCGACCGGCGAATATGCCGTGCCGATGATTCAGGGTATTCTGGCCGCCGATCTGCCGGTTTTCGGCATCTGTCTGGGCCACCAATTGCTGGCGCTTGCGCTGGGGGCGCGCACGGTGAAAATGCTGCACGGACATCACGGCGCCAACCATCCGGTCAAGGATATGCAGACCGGGCGGGTTGAAATTACCTCGATGAATCATGGCTTTACTGTTGATACCGAAAGCCTGCCTTCGGGCGTGCACGAAACCCATGTCAGCCTTTTTGACGGCACCAACTGCGGGATTCGCATTGATGGAAAGCCGGTCTTTTCCGTCCAGTACCACCCCGAGGCCAGCCCCGGCCCCCAAGACAGCAACCATCTGTTCCTGCGCTTTGTGGAATCGCTGGAAAATCGCGCGTGATCGGGCCGCGTTAAGACCCCTTTAATCTAATTGGCGCAGTCTGGTGGCAGGAATCGCTGCACAGACGGCCAATATGATTGAACTTGCCCCATCCCCTACCGCCACTACGCCTGTATCATTCGGGCGCCCGTCGCGACCGCGCACGCCACTTGGCCAATTGCTCGTGGATATGGGCTTTCTGTCGCCCGGCGACCTGCTCAAGGCAGTTGCGCTGCAAAAACGGCAAGAGGCGCGCTTTGGCGATATCCTGCTCGCCCATGATATGGTGTCGGAAGCCCAGCTTTTTCAGGCGCTTTCGCAACAATATAGCGTCGAGATCGCCGATCTGCGCAATCAACCGCCGGATGTGCGGCTGATCGACCTTGTCGGTGCCGATTTTTGCCTGCGCGAAGGTATCGTGCCGTGGAAACGGCTGGGCGGGATCACGGTCATGGCTTGCGCGCGGCCCGAACGGTTCGAATCGCTGCGTGCAACGCTGCCCGCGTCGCTGGGGCAAACGCGCATGGCCGTGGCATCGGAACCCGAATTGCACAGCGCCCTGCTGCGTTACCGCCAACGCCAACTGGCCCGCGCCGCCGAACGGCGCGTCGATCCACGCGAAAGCTGCCGCGATCTGAATATGGCGCCGCTGCCGATGATCGCGCTTGCGATCGCGGCCGCGGCGCTGGCCACGCTGATCTTTGCGCCTGCGGTTCTGTTCGCCATTCTGTGCGGCTGGGCAGTGCTGATGCTATTGCTGTATTCACTGCTCAAACTTGCGGCCGTCATCGCCCAGACCCGCTGGCGCACACGCGATGCGTTGCGGCCCCCCGCCCTGCCCGGCCCGCCGATGCGCCTGCCCACGGTGTCGATTCTGGTGCCGCTGTTTCACGAACGCGAAATTGCCGGGCGGCTGATCCGCCGGCTGTCGCGGCTCGATTATCCGCAGGAACTGCTTGATATCTGTCTGGTCGTCGAAGAAAACGATGCGATCACCCAGGCCGCCGTCGCCGCCGCGGTGCTGCCGCGCTGGATGCGGATGATCGTCGTGCCGCGCGGCCCGCTGAAAACCAAACCCCGCGCGCTGAATTTCGCGCTGGATTTCTGCCGCGGCTCGGTCATCGGCGTCTATGACGCCGAGGATGCCCCCGCCCCCGATCAGATCCACAAAATCGTGCGCCGCTTTCATGACGCCGGCCCCGAGGTTGCCTGTCTGCAGGGCATTCTCGATTTTTATAACAGCCGCACCAACTGGCTCGCGCGCTGTTTCACGGTCGAATATGCCACATGGTTTCGGCTGATCCTGCCGGGGATTGAACGCTTGGGGCTGGTCGTGCCCCTTGGCGGCACCACGCTGTTTTTCCGCCGCCATGTGCTTGAGGAACTGGGCGGCTGGGACGCCCATAACGTGACCGAAGATGCCGATCTTGGCGTGCGGCTGGCCCGGCGCGGCTATAAAACCGAACTGATCGATACCGTGACCGAGGAAGAGGCCAATTGCCGCCTCTGGCCGTGGATCAGGCAGCGTTCGCGCTGGCTCAAAGGATATGGGATGACCTGGGCCGTGCATATGCGCAGCCCTGTCCGGCTGCTGCGCGATCTGGGCCTGTGGCGGTTTTTGGGTGTGCAATTGCTGTTTCTGGGCACCTTGTCGCAATTCGTTCTGGCCCCGTTTTTGTGGAGCTTCTGGATCCTGCCGCTGGGCCTGCCCCATCCGCTGGCACAGATACTGCCGATGGGCGCGGTGATCACCCTGGGGCTTCTATTCCTCTGCGCCGAACTGCTGACGATTTCCATCGGGGTGCTGGCCGTTTCGGGCGAAAAGCATCACGGGCTTTGGCGATGGGTGCCCACGCTGCATTTCTATTTCCCGCTGGGGGCCTTTGCCGCCTATAAAGCGCTTTGGGAAATCATCCGCCGCCCCTATTTCTGGGACAAGACCACCCATGGCCTGTTCGACCACGATTCCGAACCGCCCGCGTCAACGCCCCCGGCCCTTGCACAGGGATGATCAGCCATCGCCCTTTTTGGCATCCAGTTTCAGCCGCGTGACAAAGGCCTTGGAAATATGATCGCGCAGCGCAGCGCCCGCGGCGACATCATCGCCCGCAGCAATCGCGCTGACGATGCGATCATGTTCGGCCATCGCCGCTTCGCCGCGCCCCTCGGCCGCAAGCGATGTCGTGGCCAGCAACACCATCGAGCGATGCACCAGTTCAAGTTGCTGCACCAAAAACCGGTTATGCGAGGCCAGATGGATCTGTTTGTGAAACCGCCGGTTCGAACGCGACAGCGCCATCGGATCATCAAGGATCTTGCGATCCTCTTCGACCATATCGCGCAATACGCGGATTTCCTCGGGCGTCGCATGGCGCGCGGCCAGACGCGCGGCCAAACCCTCTAATTCGGCGCGCACGATGTAAAGCTCGGCCAACTGATTGTGATCCAATGACGCCACGATCAGCGAGCGCCCGTCACGCGTCAGCAGCGATTGGGTTTCAAGCCGCTGCAACGCCTCGCGGATGGGGGTACGCGACACGCCGAAACGCTCGGCCAATTCGCTTTCGACCAGGCGATCGCCGGGGCGGTAAATTCCGGTATCGATCGCCTCAAGGATCAAGGCATAAGCGTCTTTCTGGCCGGGCTTTTGTTCTGTCATCTGCGTTTCCTTCGCGCTTTGGCGGCCACTTTATCCACGCTGGCGCCCTGCGCGCAAGCGCGACGCCGTCGCGCATTGCCCGTTGCGGCACAAAGGGTTAGCTTGGGCCATGATTTCAGCGCATTTCACACATATCCGCCACTGGGTGTTCGACCTCGATAACACGCTCTATGCGCCCCAAGCGCGGCTTTTCGATCAGATCGAGGCCCGCATGACCGCCTGGGTCGCCCAAACGCTGGGGATTGCGCCCGCCGCCGCCGATGCGCTGCGCCATGAATATTGGCTGAATTACGGCACCACGCTGGCCGGGCTGATGGAACGCCACGCGATCGATCCGGCCCCCTATCTGGCGCATGTGCATGATATCGATCTGGCCGCGCTTAGCCCCGATGCGACATTGGCCGCACGCATATCAACGCTGCCGGGGCGCAAGATCGTCTATACCAATGGCACGCGGCTACATGCCGAACGCGTGCTGGCCGCGCGCGGGCTGGAGGGTGCCTTTGATGCCGTTTACGGGGTGGAACAGGCGGGGCTGCGCCCCAAACCCCAGCGCGCCGCCTATGAGGCGATCTTTGCGCTGGACGGGATCAGCCCCGAAACGGCCACCATGTTTGAAGATGACCCGCGCAATCTGGCCGCGCCCTTCGATATGGGTATGCGCACCGTGCATGTGGCCCCCGCGCCGCATCAGGCCCCGCATATCCACCACCACACCGATGATCTGAGCGGTTTTCTGGCGAAAATCATCGCCCCCGCCCCCCATTTGCAAGAGCCGATGCCCCATGACGCGTGAAACAGTCGATATCCTGGTTGTGGGCGGCGGCATTGCCGGGTTGGTCGCCACCGCTGCCTTTGTCCGTGCCGGCTTTGCAACGATGATGGTCGATCCGGCCCCGCCGCTGCCGGTGGATGCCACACAAAGCGATCAGCGTTCGACCGCGTTTTTGCGGCCCGCGCGCGATCTGTTCCGCCATATCGGCATCTGGGATCAGATCGCCCCCCATGCGACGCCGCTCGATGCGCTGCGCATCATCGATCTGGCCGGCAATCCGCCCGAATTACGGGGCGAGCGGGTGTTTCGCGGCGCGGAAATGGGGGATGAGCCCTTTGGCTGGAATTTTCTGAACCGGATCATTTTGCATGATCTTATCGCCGCGCTGAAAGATATCCCGCAGGCGCGCCTGCGCTATGGCACCGGATTTCGCGCGATCACCACCCGCACCGATGGCGCAATCGTCACATTAGACGATGGCACGCGGATAACGGCCCGGATGGTGATCGGGGCCGATGGGCGCAATTCGCCCCTGCGCGAGGCCGTGGGCATAGGCGTGAATACCACCCGTTACGGCCAGAAATCGCTGGCCTTTCAGGTCACGCATGATCTGGCGCATGAGAATACCTCGTCCGAGATCTATCACGAAGGCGGGCCGTTCACGATGGTGCCGATGCCCGATATCGATGGCAGCCCGGCTTCGGCGATCGTGTGGATGAACCGCGGCGCCAAGGCCAATGCCCTGCTGCGGCTGGATGCCGACGCCTTTAACGCCGAAATGCTGACGCGCACGGCGGGGCTTTTTGGTAATCTGCGGCTGATATCACCGCGCGCGATCTGGCCGATCATCACCCAGCGTGCCGACCAACTGATCGCCGAGCGCGTCGCCCTGATTGCCGAGGCCGCGCATGTCTTGCCGCCGATCGGCGCGCAGGGGTTGAACACATCGCTGAATGATATCGCCGAACTGCTGCGCCTGGCCGAGGCCCGGCCCGGCGCGCTTGGCAGCCCGGAAATGCTTGATGCCTATGCCCGCAAACGCATGCCCGATATCACCGCGCGGCTGCGCGCGATCGATGTGTTCAACCGCATCACCCGCGGTGAAAATCCGGCGCTGCAATCGCTGCGGCTAACGGGGCTGCGCGTGATTCATGATGTTGCCCCCCTGCGGCGGGGGCTGATGCGCGCGGGGATGCAACCGCTCTGACCGCGCGCAGGGGGCCTATGCGCCAAACACCTGATCCAGCGCCGTTTCCAGCCGGGCGACCGAAGCATCGACATCATAAAGCTTGTCGAGCCCGAACAGGCCGATGCGGAAACTGCGGTAATCCGGCCCTTCGTCGCATTGCAGCGGCACACCGGCCGCGATCTGCAACCCAAGTTCGGCAAAGGCGCGGCCCGATTGCACTTCGGCATCGGTGGTATAGCTGACCACGACGCCCGGCGCCTGAAACCCTTCGGCCGCGACCGACCGGATACCGCGCGATTCCAGCAGCGCGCGCACACGGCGACCCTGTTCCCATTGCGCCTCGGCCAGACGGGCAAAGCCATAATCGCGGGTCTCGATCATCGTATCGCGGAAGGCGCGCAGGGCATCGGTGGGCATGGTCGCGTGATAGGCATGGCCGCCCGCCTTATAGGCCTCCATGATCGCGTTCCATTTCGCCAGATCAAGCGCAAAGGAACTGCTTTGCGTCGTCGCCAGCCGGTTTTGCGCGGCCTCGTTCAGCATGACCAGCCCGGCCGAGGGCTGCGCGGACCAGCCCTTTTGCGGGGCGGAAATCAGCACATCGACGCCGCAGGCCTGCATATCGACCCAGACACAGCCCGACGCGATACTGTCGAGCACGAACAGCCCGCCCACCGCATGCATCGCATCGGCAATCGCGCGCAAATAATCATCGGGCAGGATCATCCCCGACGCAGTTTCCACATGCGGCGCAAAGAATACTGCCGGGCGCTGGCTGTGGATCGCGGCCACCACATCGTCAATCGGCGCGGGGGCAAAGGGGGCATCGGGCGCATTGCCCGCCCGGCGGGCCTTCAGCACGGTCTCAGACGCCGCAATGCCGCCTGCATCGAAAATCTGGGTCCAGCGATAGGAAAACCACCCATTGCGCAGCACCATCACATCGCGGCCCGTGGCAAATTGCCGGGCCACGGATTCCATCGCATAGGTGCCGCCACCCGGCACGATGATCGCGCTCTGGGCGTTATAGACCTCGCACAAAATCGCGTGGATATCGCGCATCACCGTCTGAAAGGTGCTGCTCATATGGTTAAGGGATCGATCCGTAAACACGACCGAAAATTCGGTCAGCCCATCGGGATCAAGCGCGGGGTTGAGTGGCGGCATCACTGGCTCCGTTCATTACATCGGCGGCATCATCACGGCGTGCGCGCGCAAATGCAATGGTCACGGCACAAGCGGGCGGCGTTCCTCGGACAACAGCACATTGGCCTCGACATTGCCGACACCGGGCAGGGTCATGATCCGGCGGCGCAGCACACGCTCAAAATCCGACAGATCACGTGCCACCACGCGCAGGCGGTAATCATAAAGCCCCAGCACGTGCTGCACGCGCTGGACCTCGGGGATGGCGATCACGGCGCGCTCAAAATCTTCGAGGCTGACGCGGCCCTTGGTGGCAAGTTTGATTCCCAAAAACACGGTCACACCAAACCCCAGCGCCGCCAGATCAAGATCGAGCCGGCGCCCGCTGATCACCCCCGCATCGGTCAGCCGCCGCACCCGCCGCCAGGCCGACGGCTGCGATATGCCAAACATCCGCCCCAATGCGCCGGCGCTGAGCGTCCCATCCTCGGACAAGGCCCGCAAGATCGCAGCGTCGATATCATCAAGCGCGATCATAGCGGCAGCGTTTCCGAAGATTTGATTGTCGCGACATGCATCAGCGCCTCGATATCGGCGATATGCGGCAGGGTCAGAATCCGGGCGCGATAGATTTCCTGATAATGCGCCATATCGCGCGCCACGACCGAAAGGCGGATATCGACGCGCCCCAGAAACGTTTGAATTTCAATCACTTCGGGCACAAGGCGCGCCGCATCGATAAATTCATCAAAGGCGCGCGGCGCGGTTTTATCAAGAATGAACCGCAAGCTGACCTCGACCCCATAGCCCAGCGCGCCCCGGTCGATCACGGCCCGCTGCCCGCGCAGGATGCCCGCCGCCTGCAACCGGTCCAGCCGGCGCGAAAACGTCGCCTGGGTCACGCCTGCGCGTTCGGCCAAAACGGCGGCTGACTGGGTGGGATCGGCCTGAAGCTGGCGCAAGATGCGCCGGTCGGTATCGGTGATCTGCATGAAAATATCGATCTAGCCGCAAAATATGAATTGATTCACCCGTCTATGGGCAAAAAGTTCGAATTTTGCAACCTCCCTTGCGATCAAACCCCTATGATCCAGTCAGCAAATCTGGAAAGGAAAATCCATGCGCGTTTATTACGACCGTGACTGCGATGTGAACCTGATCAAGGACAAAAAAGTCGCCATCCTCGGCTATGGCAGCCAAGGCCATGCCCATGCGCTGAACCTGCGCGATTCGGGCGCGAAAAATCTGGTGGTTGCGCTGCGCGAGGGCTCGCCCTCGGCCGCCAAAGCCGAAGCCGAAGGCTTGAAAGTGATGGGCATCGCCGAGGCCGCGGCCTGGTGCGATTTGATCATGTTCACCATGCCCGACGAATTGCAGGCTGAAACCTATCGCAAATACGTTCATGACAACCTGCGCGAAGGTGCGGCGATTGCCTTTGCCCATGGGTTGAACGTGCATTTCGGCCTGATCGAACCCAAACCCGGCGTTGACGTGATCATGATGGCCCCCAAAGGCCCCGGCCACACCGTGCGCGGCGAATATTCCAAAGGCGGCGGCGTGCCCTGCCTTGTGGCCGTGCATCACGATGCGACCGGCCGTGCGATGGAACTGGGCCTGTCCTATTGCTCGGGCATCGGTGGCGGCCGTTCGGGCATCATCGAAACCAATTTCCGTCAGGAATGCGAAACCGACCTGTTTGGCGAACAAGCCGTGCTCTGCGGTGGTCTGGTTGAACTGATCCGCATGGGGTTCGAAACCCTGGTCGAAGCGGGTTACGAGCCCGAAATGGCCTATTTCGAATGCCTGCACGAAGTGAAGCTGATCGTCGATCTGATCTATGAAGGCGGCATCGCCAACATGAACTATTCGATCTCGAACACGGCTGAATATGGCGAATATGTGTCCGGCCCGCGCATCCTGCCCTATGAGGAAACCAAGGCCCGCATGAAAGCCGTGCTGACCGACATTCAGACCGGCAAATTCGTGCGCGACTTCATGCAGGAAAATGCCGTTGGCCAGCCCTTCTTCAAGGCCACCCGCCGCATCAACGACGAACACCAGATCGAGCAAGTGGGCGAGAAACTGCGCGCCATGATGCCCTGGATTTCGGCCGGCAAAATGGTTGACCGCGCCCGTAACTGATCGGATGCGATCCATTTGGGGGCCGGGGCAGCAATGCCCCGGCCCTTTTCGTTTGCACCAAATGGGCTAGCTTTGCCCAAACGGAGCCTTGAATGGACGAACTTTGGACATATGAAACCCAGCTTTGGCTGCAAGGCGCCACGGCCTTTGCAGCGCTTTTACATCCCGCTTGCGTAATGGTGTTCCCTGAACCGGTGGGCATTTTGCAAGGCCCTGCGATCCTTGAAAGCCTTGTAGGCGTGCCGCGCTGGCAGACGGTGAATATGCAAGACCAAGCATCGGGCGGTGCGGATACAGTCGTTCTGGCCTATCGGGCCGAGGGACAGCGCGAAGGGGCCGCGCCCTATCACGCCTATTGCAGCTCAACCTATATCCGCACACCCGATGGCTGGCGGATCATCCAGCATCACCAGACGCCGCTCTGAGCCTCAGACCGTCGCAACCAAGGGGCCATTGACCCCGCGCACCGGCCAATACATTATCATGCCCGGTAAAAGGAACGGTGTTTTGAGTAACGATACGAATATCTTCGGTTATATGCGGTTCTCCTATCTCGGGCGGAGTGATGTCAAGCTCGCCCAACGGGATCTGGATACCCGGATTCAGACGCTCTATTCCGAAGACCGGATGAACGAGAGATTTTACCTGTTCGAGAAGATCTGTCTTCCCTCTCTCCGTTGGCAAAGCGATCAGGATTTCCGTTTCGCGATCTTCAGCTCTCCGGAAATGCCCGACCCGTTCAAGCAACGCCTAGCCAATGCGGTGGCGGATATCCCCCAAGTGGAGATCATTTACGAGACGGCCAGCCATATCACTTATGCCATCCATCCCTGGATGGAGCGGCAGCCCATCATCCAGCAGCACCGCACCGCACATTTCCGGCTGGACGATGATGACGCCCTGTCATCCGATTTCATCGCGACGATCCGCAGCCACATGCAGGGCGTTCCGAACAGATGCATTATATCGATGCCGAACGGGCTGTTCCTCGTGCATGCGGACAAGGGCCCCGAGTTGCTGGCCAAATTCGAGGCGCATATCGCCATCGGCTTCACATTGGTGAATGACCCCGGGGTGATCCACAACCCTTATGCGCTGCGGCATGGCGCGCACTACCAAAATGTCCCATCGCTTATGCTGCCCGAGCCGATGGGATATATCCACACCGCACACAACTTTTCCGATACGATCCGCGCCCAGCAGCGCAAGATCCAGAACGCGCGCGAGGCACATGAAAGCCGGTTCGGCAACAAGCCCCGCCGTTTCAAAATGGCGGTCGCGCGCCATTTCGGGGGGCACAAGCCGCCCCATTTCCACAAGATCATCGCGGAAGTCCCAAGCAGCCGCACTGTTGGCCAAAAGGCTGCGGCTACGGCGCCAGCATAACCCGCCCTGCCAGTCGGCAGCCCTCAGACCGCCGCCTCGACCGCTGCGACGACGCTGCCCACGACATCGCCCAGCAGCGCCTCATCCTCGCATTCCGCCATGACCCGGATCAGCGGTTCGGTGCCCGATTTGCGGATCAGCAGGCGGCCTTTGCCGGCCAGGCGCGCTTCGGCTTCGGCGATTGCGGCTTGCACAGATGCAACATCGAGCGGCATTTTCCCCGCTGAAAAGCGCACGTTTTC
>Ga0265293_10006130_pt1 | contig 19482 bp, 26 predicted proteins | sample Munlanlewell138R_FD_192505 | JGI IMG/M metagenome (GOLD analysis project Ga0265293, IMG submission 192505) | Leachate microbial communities from a municipal landfill in Southern Ontario, Canada - Leachate well 138R | ecosystem: Engineered > Solid waste > Landfill > Unclassified | place: Canada... | reverse complement strand
CCTGAGCGTGACGCCTTTCGAGAAAGCGCCTTTGTTTCAGCTGCTTACCGAAATGGCACCGTTGGATAATATGAACGATAGCGATAACCAGCTGACTTTGTTGTAAAAACGTGTCGGACACTAGTGAGAGCAGGTATCAAATATAGATGGATAGGAGGGTTTGAGGTTTCTTGCAGGATTGCGGCCGCCGGTTGACGTCCCGTCTACCGTTGTCCCACTCACTTGCAAGGAGGGTCCCGTGACCTATCAAAACCTTTTATCCCTGGCCGAGGACGTGGAGCAGGCGCTTCACTACGCCCGCACCTCCTCTACCAAAGCGGAGGAGAAGTGGTGGCTGGAGGAGGCGAAAGCCCTCTCTACCCTACTTTCTTCTCTTATCCTAACGGAGGGACAATAGCCCCTCATCGCTTCCCCCGGTCTCTTTTGACCGGGTTTTTGTTTTCAGAGACAGGCAACCGAGCAGAGTCCGCTCGGTTGAACGCTCGCCGGGGTGACTGGCGCCGATCACAACGTCCGGGTTTTGTCCGGACCCGATCCCCCGCCCGATTTCGCCCTTCCGCCTCAGTCCCAAGGGCGGCGACCCGAGCGCGGCTGCTGCTAACGCCGCCTCCGCGATGGTCGCGACTCCCCGGTTCCATGCCGCAGCGCGGCAAGTCCCCGCTGACGTCCCCTACCCCGTCCTGGCGGAACGCACGGCTTATCCGCAGCGCGGCGCTCAGGTCCACGATGGTCGCGACCGGCGGTCGGCAAGGCGTTCCGCCCGGGATGCACGCGACGCCCCGGTACGGTGCCGAGGCCGCAAAGCCGCGCGGGGAGTCCCCTACCCCGTCGCGGCGGTGCGCATGAAACGGGCGGGTTTTGTGCGTGGCGTTTCCTCGCGATCTGTGCGGGTGCCGCGCCCGCGGCGGGGCGCTCAGCGGTGGGGCGGTTCGGACCGCAAGACGGGATCGCCGCGGCAGCGGTGCCGGTGAGCGGCGGTTCGGCGGGGTGGTGCGGGGTTGGGTGGCAGGGCGTGGCGCCGGGCGGTGGGTGCGGGGTGGCAACGGATCGAGGCGGTGTGGGGTTGCGGCCGGCGGGCGGCTGCGAACATTCCGGAATCATCGTCACGCCCCGTCCGCCTCCCGAATACCGGCAAGGCGTCTTGCGCCGGTCGTACCCCGTCCATGGCGGCTGCCGCCCCATCTTTACATCCGTCAATCGTCAATTGGTGCCGAATAGTGTCCCCACGGTCGCTATACGGGTTTGATCAGCGCCTTGAGCGCAAACCCAAAATTATTGCAGCGACCCCTTAGGACTCTGGTTTTCACTCCACTCTTCCCGCCCTCCTTCCGGCGGTAGGTCATCTCTTGCTCGCGCGGGCGCTGCCTGTGCGGAGCAATGCTGTGACCAAAATCAACCCCAAAAGCTCGCCTGCCAAAGGCGGGTATTCCCGCGACCTCAAAAACCGCAGCTTAAAACAAGCCAGATCGGCCAAGAACGATGAGTTCTATACGCAGCTTCAGGATATCGAGTCCGAGCTAAAGAACTACAGGAAGCACTTCAAAGGGAAGGTCGTATTCTGTAACTGCGACGATCCAGAGGAGAGTCATTTCTGGAAATATTTCGCGCGGAACTTCGAATTCCTTGGCTTGAAGAAGCTCGTTTCGACCCATTATGAGAGGGATAACCCGTCTTACAAACTCGAGATCATCAAGGACGTCAACGGCGACGGCAAAGTTAATCAGTTGGACACCGTCAGGACGCCCCTGAGCGGCAATGGTGACTTCAGGAGCGACGAGTGTGTCGAGATACTGAGGCAGTCCGACGTCATCGTGACCAACCCGCCATTCTCCTTGTTTCGCGAATATGTCGCGCAGCTTATAGAGCATAACAAGCTGTTTCTCGTTATCGGGAACATGAACGCGATCACCTACAAGGAGATTTTCGGACTAATTAGGGACGACCGCGTTTGGTTGGGATTCGATCACCCGAAGAAGTTCATTCAACCAGACGGAAGCATTAAAGAGTTTGGCAACATACTTTCGCTGACCGCCATGGAGAGCGAAGCGAGGGCGGTTAGTCCGAGGTAGCCGTCGGCTGGGTGGGCGAAGCAGCCCAGCCTTTCACGGCGTTAAGTCACTGTGGCGCTCCCCAGCCGCAGGACGTGCCTCGGCAGAAGGAATCAACTGTTGCGTATCCCGAGGGTGCAGAGGGGCTTGGACGCCCCGGAGCACTTACTGAGGGTCGCAACACGCTTGGGTTTACCAACATTTCTCATAAGAAGCGCAACGAGACGGCGATCCTCTACAAAACATACCGCGACAACGAATGGGAATACCCGAAATACGACAACTACGACGCCATCGACGTTAGTAAGACCAAAAACATTCCGATGGATTATGTCGGCACGATGGGCGTTCCGATTACGGTCCTAGACAAATACAACCCGGAGCAGTTCGAGATAGTCGGATTGGGTAATGGCCGAGAATTTTTCACACCTAACAAGGATTACATCAACCCGAAACAGATCATGAAAGACGGTACTGCGAAGAATGGGAACGCGATAAATCGCGTGTTAGCAATAGAAGTGGATAAAAAGCCGAAAGGTAGTACTTACTACACGTCTAGCAATAGCGGTTATTTGGTGGCGCCATACGCTAGGATTCTCATAAAGAACAAGAACCCGCAAAGGAGTCCGGCATGAAAATCGAACTACACGAAATTCCTGTGCGCGACGTCTTCGCAGGCTACGCCAATAACGAGGAGAACGGCGTTGTCGGTTACGACGGCAAGCTCAATATTCGCCCCAAATACCAGCGTGAATTTGTATACAAGCCTGAGCAACGCAACGCCGTCATCGAGACGGTGCGCAAAGGCTTCCCGCTTAACGTTATGTATTGGGCGCGCAATCAGGACGGCACCTGCGAGGTGCTCGATGGGCAGCAGCGGCTCATCAGTATTTGCGAGTATGTCGAAGGGAACTTCTCGGTCGAAGCGATGGAATTCCACAACTTGACATCCGATGAGCAAGAACATATCCGCAACTACAAGCTGATGATCTATTTCTGTGAAGGTACGGATCGAGAAAAACTAGATTGGTTTGAGACCATCAACATCGCCGGCGCAGAGCTGACCGCCCAAGAACTTAGGAATGCTGTGTATACCGGGGAATGGCTGACGGACGCCAAGCGGTGGTTCAGTAAAACTGGCTGCCCTGCTTACGACATTGCCAAAGGCTACCTCGACGGCACGCCGATTCGGCAAGACTATTTGCAAACCGCGTTGCGGTGGATTAGTGACAAGAAGACAAAAGATAGCGACAACAAGATAAGAGAGTACATGGCAGCGCATCAGCACGATCACAACGCCAGCGCATTATGGGTGTACTTCCAGAACGTCATCAACTGGGTCAAAACCTTATTCCCTGAATACCGGAAAGAGATGAAAGGCGTCGAATGGGGCGAGCTATACAACCGGTACAAGGATCACGATTTCGACCCAGTAGCCTTGGAAGCAGAGGTTGCTCGACTGATTCAGGATGAAGACGTCACAAGCATGAAAGGGATTTACATTTACCTCATCACTGGAGAAGAAAAGCATCTAAATCTTCGCGCCTTCAAGGATAGCGTTAAGCGGGTGGCTTATGAGCAACAGGATGGAGTTTGCTTGCGCTGCAAGGATTCATTCGAAATCGACGAGATGGAGGCGGATCATATCACGCCTTGGCGTCTAGGCGGACGTACAATTCCAGAGAACTGCCAAATGCTCTGCCGGCACTGCAATCGCACGAAAGCAGGTAAGTGATTAAGCGCAAGCGCGTCGTGGATTTTTACACTATAAGCGCGCCTCGCGACTAGACTCGTTCGTTGTGTTTTAAGGTGACCTACTGGGCTAGGCGCGGTTGTTAGTCCTGCTCAGGCGGCTCACTCCTTATTGCTCGCTTAATTGGGCTGTAACTGTCTTTCGGTTTTTTTTGACTTGAGAAATCGTGGCACTTCGTGAAGCGTCAGCATATCTCTTATGTGAAGCCGTTCAATTTCCGTCCTGAGTTTGGCTATCCGCTTGTAATGCGCCTTGCCGAAGCTCACCGGAGGATCTTCTCTCGGGTTGTACTCATAGAGGAGGACATTGAGTTCTCGCGTTTTATCGAAGAGATCATCGCTTAGCCAAAGCGCATCAGCCATGACGCCGAACAGCAGGACATAGACCTCTTTTTCCTCTTGCGAGAACAAAAAGTGGTACAGCCGTCCATCGTCGTCCACGACGGCGGTTTTTATCATGGTTATTAATCGCTCGACCTGAGCATAGGCCGTCATGCGACGAGACAGCACTGACTTGTAATATTCGTTCGCGTACTCATGGCGTTTCATCCGCAAGGCAAAAGTCCCTGCAATAACAGCCCCTAGCACACCGGAAATCAGCGAACTCGATAGGATGGCAAGCCATATCTGCTCTGGCATCAGGAGCGCTCCTCGTGGACAATCTCCGAGGCAAAGCGCGATGCGGGCAGCGGCGTGTACAAGCCGGCACGGGCCGTCTCGAGGTTGGTCCAATCCACCGGTCCCCAGTACCGCGTGTGCCACTCGCTGGCCTCTTCGATCCAGCTTACCGGAATACTCCAGGTGTCGTACTCCATCGTGAAGGTGCCGGGCTGGGCTTGGGACGGCAGGCCGATGCGCATCGGTTGGCGCAGATCATGATCCCAGCGCGAGGTATGGGTATCCAGCGCGTAAATCGAGCGGCTGGTGTCACTGCCGAGGAAGCGGATGCACTCGCCAAGACAGAGCGCTCCAGCCAGCCCGTGCCAACGTTCACTCGGGGGTAGCTCGAGATCCGCTGGCAGCCGGAACAGCACCTGCGTGCCGTTCAGGTCCTGCGTCAGGTATCGCTTGTCGGCCGCGCTCAGGCGCAACTCCACCGGCAGCTCGCCGAAGAATCCGGCGTGCGGCACATAATTTTCGCCGATGAAACTGCCCTCTGCCCACGCGAGCAGCGTTTCGTAGAGTTCGAAGCGGTAGCCGCTGGTCAGCGGGCGGCAGACCAAGTCCTGCGTCGCGACCACCCAGGCGCGCAGCGCCCGCGGGAATCGGGCGTAGCCTGCGGCATGGCTCGCGACTGTGAAGTCCCGGGCGAAGGCGTCGAACTCTTCGCGCAGCACCGTCAGGCGCCGAACGACCTCCGGCGGCGTGTGCCGAGTCAACGCGGCCCAGTGGTCGCGGATCTGATCCAGGATCTGCGGCAGGGTGTCGCGGGACGTAACAAGGAAGGGCGCCGGCGGTCTATCGAACCCATACTGTCGCGCCCGCAGCTGTTCGTTTAATCGCTGAAGCGCCAGTTCCCGGCAGGCTTGGTTTCGGCAGTACGAGCCGCGCAGCGGTTGTTGGCAGTGCAGACAGGTGTTCATGTCGGACTGTCTTGGTTTTCCTTCGGGAGAAGCGGGCACCACTCGGGCGTCACTTCTTTGTCGTAGGGTTCCCCGCGGAAACCGGAGTTAAGGCTTCGGCCATGGGGCATATCTTCGCGCGGGTAGAGGCAGTGTTTGCTGTACAGCGGTGTCCCATTGAGCCCGCCACTAAAGGTCATAGCTTTATCGAAGTACGTGCAGCCGTTGCACGTAAAATATTCTTTCGGTCGAGGAGGCACAACCAAGGTTGGACCTTCTTTTCTCTGCTCAATAAAGCTCATGCTGTTTCCTTGCGGGCGCTGGAAAACCGGTTGATTGTTTGATAGATTACTGTAGCATAGGTGTAGTGTGCAAGTCAAAAAAAGGGGTGGCTGGCTTGACCCTAAAAAGAACCGCCCCGGTGGGGCGGAATGTGGGCGTCTACGGGTAGCGGGAGGTACCTAAACCTCAGGCTGCTGCGCGGGACTGGCTTTCGGATTGGGTCCGAACCGGTTGTCCTCGGCATCCCCTTGCTTGAACATGAAATACAGGAACACGAAGAACCCGAGGATCGGCACGAGGATGATGAAGAACCACCAGCCGCTGCGATCAATATCATGCAGCCGGCGGACGGTCACCGCGAGACTGGGCAGCACGATCGCCAGCGAGTAAAGGCCGTACAGGACCCCGAAGCCAGTTTTCGGATCATAGCCCCCGATCTGGGTGTCGATCACGATCAGCCCAATACTTACCAGGAACGAAAACAGAGTGAAGTACCAATACTCGGCGCGCCGCGCCCGCCCCTCAAACACCGTGTACTTTTTGAGCACCGCCAAATACCACTGCATAACACCTCCATTATGGCAATCACCCGAGAAACAAGGGCCAGCCCTCGTCGGGTTGCGGTATAGGCGGCAGTACCGTATAGCGAACCTCTAAGCAGGGTTGGGCGTCCGGAGCAAAGCGTCCGCCACTACTCCCAAGACCCGAGTCCCGACAGCGCTGGCGTCCCCGGGTAGTTGCTATATACAGAGCGCGGATAGCCTTCGGACCGCCATTCGACCTGTCGCCTTGCTGGACCTGAACGCATGCCAAAGCCAGACTCCGAACTGAATCTTTTCGTCATAGCCTTAGGCTTGCTGATCTACCTCTTGCCGGGTTTTCTCGCCAGCTGGCGCAAGCACCGCTTCAGCCCGGCCATTTGGATTGCAACCCTGCTCCTGGGTTGGACCTTCATTGGTTGGGTGATGGCTTTGCTTTGGGCGCTGGGACCGAACGAGCCACTGTTTTTGAAGTTTTGCACTCACTGCAAGCGGGCCATACCCCGAGAGGCGAGGTTTTGTCATCGTCGTAATTGCGGGAAGGAGCAGATCGACACACCGCGCCTCGATGGCTCGCGGCTATATCATCGCTTGTGGCGCAGGCTCGTGGGCAGCACGATCATTCAAATCTATGTTGTGCGAGCCTTCGGCTTTCCAGGGGTATTTCTTAGTATTTTATCGGCACTAGGGTTGCTGTTGCTTATTGACTTCAGCATTGATGCCGCCTATAGATTACCGCCGGAAGCCTCGCTTGAAGAGTACGAGTTTGCACATGGCGTTATAACAAGGGTGTTTCAAGCCCGTGGCGTTCGGCTCGGACATCCGCAAGGGATTATCGTTTATACGGTGGAAGGCGACACCCTTCGGTTTTATGGAGGGCCTGAGATCGTTCCGCGCAGGTGGCTTGGCAAGCAGGTGAGTTTGTACGCGAGAACGCCGGTGGGCATTTTTGGTCGCAAAACCCCGCGGCTCCTGTATCTTAAGGAAGGCATGACGGTTTTATATGATGCCTATGATACTTATGCGGAGCGCGTCTATCGGCGTGGTCTCGTTATGTACTTTTATTGGGGTGCGTTATTGGTTTTTCTAACGTCAACGACTCTAACGTACTTTGTGTACCGAACCCGTAACCCAAATTAAACCGCGCTACCAAGACGGCCCCAAGGGGATCGCAACGCCCCGAGTCAGAGCCGAATGGGCGTAAGCCTGTGTTCAGTACCCCTACCCGGTCCCGCAGACGCTACGCTGACGGCTTTGCCGCCAGCACCGCGAGGTCGATCCCGTAGTTTTTCCGCGCGTCGATGTCCGGCATCACCGCAGGATAGAGATGCCGCAGCAGCGCGAGGTCCTGCGGGTTAGGGTGTTCCGCCGCGTGCGGCAGCACCTCCTGCACGAGAACCTGCTCAATGCGCGCGCAGATCTGAGCCTGCTGGTGTCCCGGCAGTGACGCCAGCAGCGTCATGCACCACGGCCGACCCTCGCACCCCTCACGCTCCAGTGCAGTGAAATTCGCGTAGCCGCACGCCTGCGCAAAGGCGTTCTTGACCGGCATGGCGGCCGTCTTCGGGTACACCTCGCGCACCCCGCGCAGGAGCAGCTTCGCCAGCCGCTGCGCTTCCCCGGGACCGCGAAAATGCACGCGTTTAGGCAGCGCCGTCTCGTCGCCGCGGGGCATCAGTGCCGGTGGCAGACCCTTGGAAGGATGGAACGGATGGAACGGGTGCGGTCCGATGTCGCACTCCAGTTCTTCGTGCAGCGCGCCGTTCGCGGTGAGGCGGACGAGCACGACGTATTCCAGCGCCCCAATACAGGTACCGATCAGCACGGCGGACGCATCCTGACGCGTCGGCACCGGCGTGAGTTCGCCCGCCTCGTTCAGTGTGCACAGGGCCGCGAAATTGCAGGCCGCCGCCTGGTGCTGATCCAGCGCGCGGCGCAGATAGGCTTCCACCGTTTGGGGCCACGAGTAGCCCGCGCGGTAACGCGCCTCTGCGGGCAAGGCGGGGATGTCCTTGAACGGCCCCGTAAACCCGGCCCATTGCGCGAGAAAGGGCGCCGGGAGCGGGCCTGTCTCACACAACTTTCGAAGACGCCGGCTCCACGCGACGAAGGCGTGGGTCGCTCGATCATGATGCGCGTCCTTCGGTGCACCGTGCCGGAGCGCAACCACCTCGGGCGGCATCCGGCTCTCGACCAGTGCGGCGCGATACAAGACCATCGTCTCACGGTCCTGGTCTTCGAAGGGGGTCTTAGTGTAAAGACGCCACGAGATGACCTTTCCAAAGGCTTTCGCGAACGGGGAGGCGTGCGAATTCAGGCGGTAGGTCGACCAGTCCGCCGGGATGTCCGGGAAGAGCAACTGCTCGTTGTCGCAGGTCGGGTCAATCAATTCCTCGAGGCCGCTGACGCCGCAGCCTCGGAAAATCGCCTCATCCAGAAGGTAGTCGCTCGCCGGTTCGCCCGGATACATATCGGCGAGGATCAGCCGCAGCGTGGTGAATTCGTGCAGAGAACGAAGACGGTAGTTAGGACGGTCGTGGTAATTCATGCGTAACTCCTCGGGTCGGGCCGCCTGAATCCGTCTCTTGCGGTGTACTCCGATCCACCAACGAGACACGGCGACACGAGCATCGGCGTTACGTTGCGAGGAAGTTTATTGCTTGATCAGCTGCCGGTCTGGCTGCTCGACCCGAAGGTCGTCGGAGTAGCTGCGAATGGGCTGATCGCCACCTAAAGACAGTTTACGGCAGCGCGGGGAATTTCTGAAGCCACTAAGGCGTCGCCGTTCCCGGAAGGGATCGCGCCGCGAGATCAAAGGTATAAACGCCCTCAAACGGCGCGCCCTGGCGTGTCGCGCAATAGTTCGCCTTGTTGACGATCAAGGCGTCAGCAAAGTCCGCCCCTTTCTTCTTACCGCTCACCTTCACCGGCGTCGCTTGTCGATAGTCATGCAAGGCGCGCCACACGGTCGGAGCATCTTCAAAACAGATCTGCGGTTCTTCAAAGAGCTTGCTGACGACCTCGATGAGCTCCGGCTTGGCCAGCCGGTATTTCTTCCCCTTGAGGGTCCAGAGGGTTTCAACCAGCACCGCATCGGTGATCAGCACCGGTGTGTCGCCGTTGATCAGCTGGGCCGCTTTCTGTGCTTGCAGTGGGTCATCCCACAGCATGTAGCGCAGCAGCACATTGGTATCGATCGCGAGCACGCGCGTCGCCTACTCCAAACTGCTCTGGAGGGAGTCCTCGTCGGTCATTGAGGCGTCGGGCCGGATGTGACTGAGGATACCCCGGGCCGCCCCGGCCGTCTTTTTGACGAGCGTGATATGGCCGTCGGCCACAAAGCTCTGGACCTCGTCGCCAGGTTCAATGCCGGCTTGCAGGCACTGCTCCACGGGCAGGGTGATTTGTCGCTTCGAACTGACCTTTGGCATGACCGCGACCTCTTTACTTCCTGAGGATAAGTAAAGTGTAGCGGGTGCTTTACTCCCGGGCAAGTCGTAAAGAACTCTGAAGACTTAGCTCAAGCCGTACCCGAGATCCCGGGCGGCGTTGCGCAAGACGGTGAGCAGCGTCTCGTCGGCGAGGGCGTGGTGAAACGCCGGGTTGGTCGGCCACGCGCCGGCCGCCAACGACCGCTCGGTGAACGCGATCGCCGGCTGGTTGGCATGCATGGAGGACGGGTAGTACAGCCCGTGGAGCGCTGGGTAGCTCTCGTAGAAGCCTTGCGCCCAGGCGCGCGCGGCGGTGCGCGGTCCCGTCATCAACGCCATGGAGGCGCCCGCCTGGGTCGGGAAGATGCCGGTAAGATCGAGCAGCGCCAGCGCGCCGGCCGTCTTCCACGCCACCAGCCACGGGCGCTTGTGGGCGCGGTCGATGACGCGGGTCTGCTGAAACGCCTCGGCGAAGCAGGTGCGGGCGTCTTCGCCAGCGTAGAGGATGCCGCGGGCTTGCAGCTGCGGCAGGCCGTCGGCGTCCGGCCGGTGGTGGTCGAACCGGCTGTGCGGGAGTGGCCCGAAATAGCGCAGGTCGCACCAGTCGACCGGGTGCGGGCCGCCGCGGAAGTACACGCGCCATAGCAGCGTGCCCGCCGGCAGCGTCTTCACCGGTGGCGGCAGACACGCCAGTCGCGTCAGGTCCGGGCGGCGCGGGAGCTTTGCCACCGGTTACAGATCGGCGGCGAGGGTGCGGACGGCGGTGGGGTCGTAGCCCGCCGCCAGCCACGCGAGCGGACTGACAGGACCTGTCTCTGTCTCGAGATCCGGGTCCGGCGTGGTGTACCAGCGATAGATGGCGACGGGGTGCAGGCTGCGGTTCAGCGCGGCGTTGACCTGGTCGATGTTCGCGACCAGACCGCGGTCACCGAACTGGAACCTGGGGATCCGCCAGTGGCCTTCGAGCTGGAACCCGTAGAGCGGCCCGGCGAGCAGCTGCCGGACGCGACTGATGTGGACGCCAAGGCGTTCGGCCGCCTGGGCCGTGGTCAGACTGGTCTGCAACAGCGCGGCGAAGGCCACCGTGGTCTCGGTCAGGGGGTCCGGGCCGGATTCCGCCGCGGGACTTAAGCCCCCGGCGCGCAGCAGCTTGATCTCGTCTTCCGTGAGCGAGCGGGCCGATTCGGTGTACAGGCCCACCGGCAGGCGCTGTACCGCCAGGCGCACGGCCTCCTCGAGCGCTTCCGGTTCGGTCACATCCAGGCCGTGGGCCTGGAAATACAGCTGGTCGATCAAGGGTTGGGTCATCGGATTCTCTCGGTCTATCGACGATAGTTGTCGAGAGTATAGCGGGTTCCGGCGGGATTTCCAGAGTCCTCGGCAGTGATCGCCCCTTCCCAGGTCCACTTCGGATCGCCGCCGGCGCCGACGTTGGCCCGCTACCCCGTCGCCTCAGTCGCTTACCGGCGGCTGCACATCGTACACCCGCCCCGGGGAATCGCCGGCCCGGTGCGGATTCACCGTCACCGGCGGGATGAACACGATCTTGCGCAGCGCCCGTTCCGGGCCGTACGGCTGGTGGCGCACATGACCGCGGCGGAAGTGGGTCGGCATGGTGCGGCCGGAGGCGATAGCCTCGCCCACCTCGCGGGCGGCTTGCGAGGAGCTATAGTTCTGGCCCACATAGCGGACCTTGATGTAACCGCTGTTGGTCAGGGTGTTCTCCGCGGTCTTGCGGGTGCCGGGTTTCTCGGCATGCTCCGCCTGGAGGCGTAAGTCGGCGGGCGCATCCAGCTCCCATCCCTCATGCACATCCTCGGTCGCGGCCAAAAAGAAGCAGGTGTTCACGACCAGTTGAAGCGCTTGCCGGAGCGCCGGCTGTTTGCCGTCCAGCCGTTCCGCCGGCGACGGAATCCGCACCAGCTGTCCAAACTGCTCGGACAACTGACGTTCCATGGCTTCAATCTCCTGGAATATCTTCCGGTTGCGCTCGATCGTCTCGGCCACACTGCGCTCCATTGCCGTGACCACCGGCATATCCGGCTGACTGAGATCGATCGACATGCCGATCGGTTCTTCGCCCATCGGCATTTCCCAGAAGTACGGATTCGTGTAGAAGCCCGCGGGCACAAGGTCGATGATCAACCGGTGCGGCGTTTCCTGATGGGTGACGAACACGCCTTCGACCGGCAATCCCTCGCTCGAGATCCCGGATTCCTGCCCGAAATGGATGTAGAAGTGTTCAGCCGGGAAGCTCAAGGCCCCGCAGGGGACGTCCTTGACGTCGGTGACCGTGAGTGCCTGCGTCAGCAGCCGGTGCACATCGAAGATAAGCCGGCCTGCCTGCTGGAACGGGCCGAACAGCTGCACATTGGTGAGTTCCGCCTGTCCTGCTCCGGGACCCGGCGGCACACCGAGGCGACCCAGCTCACCCCGGATCAGCGGAAACAATTCGTCGCGCACGAAGGCCATCCGCGCGGATTCTCCCTGCCGGGCGGCGGTTGCGAAGCGCTGCCCGATGCGCACGGCATACGGGCGCGTGGCTTCGTAGCGGATCGGGGCGTAACGACTGGTGTTTCGGATCGGTATACGGGTCATAAAGGTAGCCTCAGTTCCTTGTTGCGGTTCTCACAGATCCGGCGCAGCGCCGGCCTGTCCGCCTATTAAAATACTACACCCTTGCTATACAAATGTAAAGTATATCTCAGTCCTGCCGCGGTCCGCGATTATGGTCGTATACAGCCCCGCCCGACTCGCCCTTCCGCTGGGATTTCCACCGGGGTGGTGGACTGGGCGGCCAGTCCGCAAGGAATCCTTAACAACCCAGGGCGCGGGCGACGGCCCGCTTCTCGCTGGTCCAAGGGCTACGCCCAGAACGCGGCGGTCGCTAACGCGCTTTATTGTCCCGGTTTTACCGTACGGTCGAAAACCCAGTGCTGCACGGCATAATGCATCGGATTTATCCCGTTAGGTAAAAGTTTTTACCTTATACACACGCCCCCCCCCCGCCCGACTCGCCCTTCCGCCCCCGGCCCCAAGGGCGGCGACCAGATCGCGATGCGGCTGGATGCCGCCTCCGCGGAGGTCGCGACTCCCCGAATCCATGCCGAAGCGCTACAAGGCCCCGCCGACCACCCCTACCCCGTCGCGTCGAGTCGCGCACCCCGTCCGCCGCCCGCCGCGGCGCAACCCCGGGTTCTACGCCACGCCCCGTCGCAGCCCGGTGGCCGGCAAGCCGGCGCCGCGCGCCCCTACCCCGTCCTTCGGCGTCCGCCGGCACGCGGGACCGGCGCGGGCAGGTACCCTCCCGGGTATTTTTCCGCAATATACCCCGCAGGGTGTGCGCCTGGCTGATTCGCCAAGAATTGCGAGTCGAACGGGCGCAGCGCGTCAACTCGGCATCGATTGCGAGTCCGCGGGTACGCCGCCACGCAAAAGACTTCCCGCCCTTTCGGGGCGGGTCATCTTTGAGGCACTACCGAGGAGAGGTCTTCAGAGAGAGGGTGGACATCCGTGTCCGGAGGCAACTTTGTATGTGGTTAGAATAGCACCCGAACCAACACATGTCAACATGTCGTGGTAAATTTTTCGCGATACGTAAGCGGTAGGGGGTTTCGCGGTTGCGTTGCGCCGGGCTTCTTGGGCCTGAAGCGTTGCGAGTAGCCCACGAAGACGCCCTGCCTAGGGTCGCGCCACGGGTTTGCTCTCCGCTCTGGAATGCGCTATATTCTGTACATAATTATGTACATTCTTGAACGGGAGTATACCATGAGCACCCAAGCCATCTTGGCCGAGGAAACCGTGTCTATCACGGAATTCCGTAAAAAACCTCAGAATTATTTCACCGACCATCCCATTGCCATCCTGTCGAATAACCGGGCGGCCGGCTATGTGATCGGCGCACAAGCCTACGAGGAACTCTTGAGTGTTCTGCGTCAGAGCCGCCAGACCGAGACCTTCGAGGGCCGGTTCCGGCCGACAGCCGCGCGACTGAAGGAACTCGCCCAGCGTGGTGCCGAGCAGCTGGCGGCACGGGAAGACGGGGATCCGGCGGAGTTCACGGAGGCGTGATCCGGGTCTTTTTGAGTCCAGTACTCCAGGATCTGCTGACGCCGGCGGAGCAGACCGATTTAATGGCCGACTTCCAGCAGTACAAAGCCACCGGCATCCCGGCGGACTATTTCGGACGGGATGCGCCTTATGACCACCCGCATACGCTGCCTCGGGTGCGCCAAGCGGAACTGCAACACCTCCACTTGATAGACCCGGCCCGCTATCCGGCCCGCACGCCACAATACCAGCGCACCAGCGACGACCACTTGGTGTACTGCCCTGGCTTCTTCCAACTGAACCACTATCTGTTGCTGGCGATTTTGATGCCCTCTGCGCACGCCGCCGCGCGCGACAACTCAATAATGGCGTCGCTGGCAGACCTCGCCGAGCGGTTTCGGGGTCAGTATTGAGCGGTTCGCTATATCTCTCAGGTACACTGAGAAAGAGGACATCATGGAAACACCGCGCATCAATCACGACCAGAAGGTCTACATCCTGCCGGCCGGCGACGGCTACTCCTGCTGGGGTTTCGACAACGCCTACGCAGAAACCGCGGCCCTGGCTGAGCGGCTGAGCACGCCGGATCTCGCGCCGACGCCCGAGGATTACGGCGCGCTCACGTTGCTCGACAAGCACCGGGCACTGATCCAGGCGATCCCCGAGACGGGCATCGGCACCTGGTTCTCGCCGAAGACGCCGGAGAAAGTCCGCAAGGTGCTCGAGCAAGCCCGGCGCAGCGGCCGGACCCTGCGGCTGTTTTTCGGCGACGCCATCACCGGCCTCGACTGGCTGGAGGAGAACGACACGGTCGGGCGCATCGGGCGCAGCACGGGTCGGTTGCGTATCCCGCTGCTGATCACCAAGGACGAGCCGGGCGGCCCGAGGATACTGGACGCGAACATCGTGCGGATCCTGGACGTCGCCACCGGTAAGGAACTCTACCGGCATCGGAGCTACCACCAACCCGAGCTGAAGTTCGTCGAGGAACCCGGCCACGACTTCCCGTTTGTGGTGCGCGCCGAGAACGTCGTCGCCCGCTTCAAGCAACTTGGAAGGGCCGCGCGTTGGATCGCGTTCATGACCGGCGATCTCTACCGCCGCGACTGAGCACATAAGTAACACCTTTCAACCGGGTCCCTGTGACCCGGTTTTCTTTTGCGGCGCCACAGGCGACGAGCGTCCGTTCGCTATACCTTGCGAGTGCAATCGTGGAAGGATTTCTTACCGAAACAGGAGGCGCCTATGCGCGAAGCAACAGTATTCAAGGGGCAAGGCCCGAGCGACGGGTTCGATGCCTATGGCGTCAAACAGCGCGGCGGCATTTTGTACGAGGCTTCATTTTCGTACTCTTGGCGGCGTAGTTCGGCCAGCTCTTGCTCCAGTGCCGCGATGCGGGCGCGCCGTTGCTCCGGTGTCAGGGTCATGACGTACTCCTTCATCTTGAGTTTGCAACTCTTTTTCGGGATACCTGCTGCGTATAGCGAACCGCTTGCCCAGCGCGCACCGGCACGAGGCATGGCATTTGTCAGGGTTTTGCGCTCGAGTGTCTGCTTAGAGGAAATTTAACCTACAGCCTATCGCTATACAGGTCTTCGTTTCCATAAAAAGAGATTTGCTTCATGTCTGATACTTTCGCCACCGACACTCACACATCCCCCGTCCCCGCTCGGCACGACAGTGCGACGCAGTACAGCCAGTGGTCTCGCATCCTGCACTGGGGCGGCGCCGTCGCTGTCCTGGGCCTGCTCGGCCTCGGATTGTTCTTCGAGGACATGCCGCGCGGCGACACCAAGCTTTATTGGATGAAACTGCACATCGCACTCGGTGTGCTCGTCGCGCCGGCGTTGCTCTTCCGTGTCATCTGGCGTCTGCGCCAGCACGGCTCCCCGGCCCCGCTCAACCCACCGGGATTGGCTCGGACCCTGACGCACACAGTGCACATGGCGCTGCTCGGCGCGATCACGGCTTTGGTGGTGTCGGGCCCCTTGGCGGTATGGAGTGGCGGGCGCGCGATCGAACTGTTCGGGCTTGTAGCGCTGCCCAGCCCGATGGGGCGGCTGGAAGGGCTGCATAAAGCGATGGAAGGCGTGCATGAGGTGGCAGTGAGCGTATTGCTCGCGGCGCTGGCACTGCATGTGCTCGGTGCCCTGCTGCACGGCGTGACGCAGCCGGGGCACTTGCGCGGGCGGATGTTCGGTTCCCGGCCACGCTGAAAGTCCGAGTCTATTCCCAGGCCTAGGCTTCCGCCCGAGTTCGCCCGTCCGCCCGCAGCCCCCATGGGCGGCGGCAGGCCTCGGATGCGGCTGGCGCAGCCTCGGTGTTGACCGCGACTCCCCGGCTTTACCCCAAATCCGCTTAAGGCCTCGATTTCTGGCCTTACCCCGTCTCTTTGCGTTCTCGATCTGTTCGGGTGCCGCACCCGTGCGCGCTACCGGCGTCCAGTCGCGTCACGGCCACAGCGATGAGCCGGTTCGCTATACCGCCGTTCGCAACCCTCGCGAAACCCGGGCGCCGACAACGCAAGCCTTACCGCGCCGAGACTCGTTCTCGGCTTTCTATGGAGGTTGACGCAGTGGAGCGAGAATCCGGATAGCGGGTATTGCTAAGACGGCGCCGTACATCGCTGTCGCTCACTCTGCCGCAGCAGATCCCTCAGCGCGGCCGAGAGCGCGCCGAACAACGCCTCGCTCACCTCGAGCTTGTCCGGCGGCCCCTTGAGCCAGGCCGCAGCGCGCCACGCCCGGGTCAGGAAGGATTCCAGCGGAGCCGGCGCATCGAGCGGGTGCAGCTCCCAATGCTTCGCCGGGAGACCCTGATAGGTCAGGCCGTAGAGCACCAGCAGGGTCAGCCCTGCGCGCCGCGCGTCTGCCAACCGGATCGGGTCGCGGCTGAAAACGAGGCCGTTGGCGGGATGTAGAAACACGGTCTTCGCCACTTGAAGCGAAAGCTGCTGCGTACGGGTGTCCTCGGTCGGGGTCATCTGGTGGATCTCGGGCTGTTCAGTTGCGGCATGCCGACAGGTCCAGCGCCGCACGCTCGCCGGCGCGCGCAGTCCAGAAAGGTCGGTCCGCCGAGGGCAGTGGATTGTCTGGAGCGTCGCCGGCACGGCGCGAGTTCGGCGATGAGCGCACCGCCCGGGGCGGCGCGAAACGCGGGAAGGGTTCGGCGAAGCCCCCTACACCGTCACGGCAGGGTTCAGAGTACCCGCAGGGTGCCGACCTGATAACCCAGTTCGCCGAAGTAGTGGCGGATGGCAGCGGTGTCGACGAACCCGTCGGCTGTCTTGAAGACGGGGCAGCGCTTCGCGCACAGGGTTCCGTTCAGTTCGATTTCGACGTAGAGCATCGCTATGCCTCCGTTTTCATTACGTTCAGTATAGCAGACGACTTTACTTTTGTATAGCACGGGATTCGTTGGCATCGCTCGCGGGGCGGTCGGGGTCCCCGCTTCCCCGGTGTCAGAAAACGCGCTACACGTCGCAAATTAGGCGGCGCCGGCGGGGCGCAAGCCCGGCGATGATCGTGGCTCCCCGAGGCGATGCGAAGGGCGGAAAGGATCCGGCTCAGGCCCCTACCCCGTCGCGGCGGGGCGACCGAACCGCAGGCGGCAGTGCGTGGCGCGGGCTGGTTTTCCGTCGAGGCGCTGAGGCAGTGGATCGCCGGGGAAGGCCCCATTCCGATGCGGTGAGCGATCGCCGCCGCTATTCAAGAAAACGGTTCGAGGTCCCTATGGCAATCCGCAAAAACACTCATCCGGCAACCGCAACCCCGTTCGTGCTCGAGGGCCTGAGTGCGGCGCAGCACCGCGCGGTCGAGCGTCTCCTCGTCGAGTCCACAGGGCCGTTTCGGCGTTCCGACCTCACCGCACGCCTGTTGCGCCTGCTTCCGCGGGTCGCGCTCCGCTCGCGTGAAAAGGCCGACAAGCTGGCGGCGTCCGCGCTGTGGCAGCTAGCCGGCGCCGGACGCATCCGTCGTCACGGCCACCAGCACTGGGTCGTCTGCACGGCGAGCCGCACGCTGCGCGACGGATCGGTGGTGCCGGAAACCTCGGCGCCGGTCACCCTGTCGCTGACCACGCGCTGTCCGCGCAAGTGGCTGGCAGTCGATCTCGAGACCGGCGAAGTCTGGGCGGGCGATGAGCGCGGCGAGTGGCGGCGCGCGGCGCTGGGCACCCTGAAGACGGTGTCCTGCGCGGAGTAACCCCGGCGCTCCATCAATCCCGGTCGAAAACGGTCGACAAAAAAAACCGCCTGGCAAGCAGGCGGCGGTGAAGCTCAGTAATGGTTGGCGATAGCCTCAAGCGCGGTGGCCACGGCTTCCGCATACTTCGGTTCCGTCACATCGATGCCGGCGCAGTGCTGCGCCATCACCAGGGCCTCGAGTCCGTCGATGGCCGCGTTGTAGGTCGCAGCGCCCGGGACGCCGGGATCCTCGTGCAGGTTGCTGCCCATGCTCGCGCTGCCGTTCTCGGCGGGCGTGAGGTGGATGTACTGGTTGCCCGGCAGGCTCAGTTTAATCATGGTGTCCTCTCTTATGGCCTCTCGCGTGTGCGAGTCCTCCTGTATAGCTAATCCGGTGCGATCAGCGGGTATTTGCGTCGTGGCGTGAAGCGATTACAACGCGTAATCGCCTCCGCGTCGCCGGCCACGCCAAGTCCGTTTCCGCCCGTTTGTGGTTTTCGCTATACGCAGCAGGCCCCTTTCATTTGCGAGGATCCCATGAACACGATTCCGTATTTCGATCGCACGCTCGACTCGTTCTCGGACGAGACGCTCACCAAGGTCCGCCCCAGCCAGGATCGGCGGGGCTGGTATGCCACGCTGGACGTCGGTTCCACCCAGTACGTCAGCGACCCGGACTTCTCGACCTATGCCGAGAACCGCGATGAGGCGATTCGGCTCTGCGCCGCCAAAATCCGCGCGGATGCCCAAGGTATCGGCCAGTACGCGCCGCACCGCTGCCTCACCGGATTCGATCTGCACTACCGGCTGATGAAGCACTGGACCGAGAAAGAGCACTCGCGCCAGGTCGCCTGAGCAACCCTTCACCGCCCTCACCGAGGGCGGTTTTTTAGGGTCTGGAGTTCACGCTCGGTGAACCTTCGTTCACCGGCGCGGAACGGCCTTGGCCCCGGACTTCTCCGGAAACGGCCGGTGCCGCAGCTTGTACATGCGGTTGATTGTGGCGGTCACCGCCTGCCCGAGGCGATCGGCGCACCATGCCGCACCGCGGTCATCGTAGTGCTTGCGCAGGAGCGCATCGGCTTTGGCCGTCCAGACCGGCACCCGGTACCGCAAACCCAGCCGGTGCGCGCGCGTGCGGCGTAATGCAGAACCAGAAACGCATCGTCAATGTCGGACCAGTGGCGCGGCATGTGATGAACCCGATCCGGCGTTGCGCGCCGGTGATAAAACCCTGCGCATAGCGTATCCAGGCCGCGCCGGCCTGTCGACGCCGCGGCCGAAAGCACCCTGCTCCGCCCCCAAATCCCCGCCCCCTTCGCTACACCCAAGACCTGGGTTCTGGTGGGAGAAGGGCGTGCCATACATCCGATTCGAAACCTGCTTCGACGGCGAGGACGCGCTGCGGGGTGTCGTGCGGCTGCCAGACGACCTGCCGCAGGCAACCGTCCAGGGCTGCCTGTTCAGTCTGGAACTGGCCCTGCGCCAGTTCGCCTGTAAGGACCTGCCGGAAGCGCTGAGACCCCGGCCGCTGAAACTCTACCCCGAACCCGCCCTCGTCCCGATCATCCCCGCGCCGTGCGCCAGCAGTCCCCGCGCCCCGCGTCCGCGACTCTTCGACCATGTGGCGCGCGT
>Ga0265293_10006129_pt1 | contig 19483 bp, 17 predicted proteins | sample Munlanlewell138R_FD_192505 | JGI IMG/M metagenome (GOLD analysis project Ga0265293, IMG submission 192505) | Leachate microbial communities from a municipal landfill in Southern Ontario, Canada - Leachate well 138R | ecosystem: Engineered > Solid waste > Landfill > Unclassified | place: Canada... | reverse complement strand
GTTATATGGTTTGTGCCACCGGTGTTAAAGTCATCGAATTTAACGCCCGTTTTGGTGACCCCGAAGCAATCAATTTAATGTATTTGCTTGAGAGTGATATTATAGATCTCTTTGAAAGAATTGCTACCGGTAATTTACGTGGTTATAAATTGCGTTTAAAAGAGCAGGCAACGGTCTGTACGTATGTTGTCCCCCAAAACTATCCTAATGTGACAAATGAGAAAGAGGTTATTGAAATTGGCCAAATCCCTGCCGATGTAATGCTCTGTTTTGGTTCACTAGAGAGCCAGGGCAATAGTTACTATGCGTTAGGTTCAAGAACATTAGCCTTAGTAACGGGAGGTGCTACTATCAAGGAGGCCCGCGAGAAAATAGTTAAATCGATTTGTTCGATAAAAGGCAAGATTCGCTATCGACGCGATATCGCCTCTGAGCAATTAATTCAAAAACGCATCGAGCATCTGAATTATCTTCGTCGCCCTTTAAGAATTGCAGTTTTAGGCTCGACCAAGGGGTCTGATTTGATTCCTATCATAAATGCAATCAATGCAAAGAGAATTAACAGTGAAATTGTTTTAGTTTTAAGTGATAAAATCGAGGCCCCTATTTTACAAAAAGCGGCCAAGTATAACTTAAAGCATGCCGTGTTATCTGAAAAAGGGGTAAAAAGAGAGCAGCAGATAGATGATTTTTGTAAAAGAGAACAAGTTGAACTAATCGTCTTAATCGGCTATATGCGTATTTTAAGCGCAGAGTTTTGTAAAAAGTGGGAAAACAGAATAATAAATGTCCACCCCTCACTTTTACCCGATTTTGCCAATACAATGGATACGGATACCCACAGCCTAGCAATTAAAAGATTTATTGAGACCGGTAATAATATCACCGGCTGTACTGTTCATTTAGTAACAGCTCAAGTTGACCGCGGTCCAATTCTACTCCAAAAAAAGTGTCAAATAGAAACCGATGAGACTCCCGTTACCCTAAAACAAAAAGTACAAGCTCTTGAAGGACAAGCCTTGTGTGAATGTATCGCGAGTGCTTTTTCTACACGAGGGGACCTTAGCCGGTTCGTATCAACTTGATAAACACCCTATTTTCGAATTATCTTACCGTTCTCTACAATCACTGAAGCCGTCTCTATAAGCTGATCGGGAATTGTGATCGATAAGTTTTTGGCAACATCTAGGTTGAACCATAACTCAAAATCTTGGGGATCGGTTGTAAAAATAGTTCCTATCTCACCGGCTGTTTTCTCTTTGGTTAATACTTTATAAGCTGCCTCTCCCGCCTTTAGACCGTGCTTGTAGTAATCAAAACCCCACACCATGAAAAAATCGAGATCGACGGCACTGGTCGGGTCGGCTGTAAAGAAGGGGATCTTTTCATCAACACAAACTTCATTTAGAGAGGCAATGGCGGAAACAACGGCATTATCGGTACCGATATAAAGGGCATCAATTCGCTTGGCAATTGCTAAAAGGGCACTTTTAGCCTCAGCTGAATTGCTGATACCGGCATCAACGAAATTAAGGCCCAGCTTTTTGCAGGCGTCCCCAACCATATTGCGCAATTGTACTCCATTAGCTTCACCACTGGAGAAGACTATTCCAATTGTGCGGGCTTTGGTAAGTTCCGCAAAGAGTTTAACTTGTTCATAAACCGGGCTTTTATCGGAGACACCGCCAACATTGCCCTCATTAGATTCATAAGTCGGAACTAAACCCGATTCAAGAGGGTCTGTAATGCCACCAAAAATAATCGGTGTTGTTTTTAGAACATTTGCCAATGCTTGGGTTGTCGGAGTGGCAATGCCTAAAGCTAAATCGACATTATCGGCTTTAAATTTTTGGGCAATTTGCGCGGCTGCTGCAACATCACCGTTTGCGCTCTGAACATCATAAGTGGCCACAATTCCCATCTGATCCAAATAGTCACGCATCCCTTTTTCGATGGCATCTAAAGCAGGGTGAACGACAATTTTTGATATACCGATTTTTAGCGGCTTCTGTAGATCAGTTTCACTTTTTCCTTTTGCTGCTAAAGGTAGAGTTAAAAAAACTAACCCTGCCAATAGAAGCATTACTTTTAATTTTTTCATCTCGTTTTTCCTTTTGTTGGTATGACTATATAACAATTTTATGTTTCTGTATATAGAAACAACAGTTAAAATAAATAAAGTTCTTAAATGTGCTTAATCTTCGAGAATTGAGGCTACCGGCTAGACACTAACTTCTATCCATAAGTTTGAAAAATGTGACTCTAGTGGTGTCTGTAAGTCTAAACGCTTCAGTGTAGAGGGTTTTACCTTTAGAAACACTGTCAACAACCAAGGAGAAAAATCTTCTATCAATACGACTCCCTTTTGTGCGGTAGAAATCTCCTCCCTCTTTCTTCTGTCTTTTAAGGGCGTTAAAATCTTTGATTGCCTCTTGGACAACTTGATCATATTTAGTCTGATTAATTCGTCCTCTATCCAAAACTCTCCCATTTAGCATCAAAGAGGGCAGTCGGAACAAGAATTTCAGCTGTAACTGCATTGCAAATTGTCTCAACTCTAGTTGTTGCATGTCTGTCGTTGAACAGATTATTTGTACCTAGACAGATGTGGGCAAATTCATGAAGCAAAGAAAATAGCCTACCGCCGGCAGAATCGGTTGCATTGATAAAAATCAGTGGGGAGAATTGGTCTATGATGGTGAATGCCCGAAACTCGTTGATATCAAGAGTTCTATGGGTATTATTGCGGACAACACCATTCATCATTACTATAACACCAGTTGCGCTGATTTTTTTTCTAAGATAATTGAATGGGGTCTCCGTTTGCTCAAACCAATTTAAAGATAAGCCGAGTGTTACTCTTATAAAATTAGCGATTGTTTGGCTATCAGTTTGACCTTTTAATTCACCTACAATGGGATTGGGTTCAGAGTTTTCAGTTTGCAGGTGAGTACTTGTCCACTCAACAATCTGTTCCATATTGGTTATTGTATCGACAAGCTCTCTGCTTGGTTTTTCAAATTCTTCACTAGCTATAGTCCTATACTTTAGAAGTTCAATTTTTTCTTCGGGGGGCTTAGTCAGAAAAAAATACCCAAGCGGTATATGCGTTTTCTGACTCATCTTTTGAATCTCGTTGAAAGTGGGAGATTTCACTCCATCCTTCCACTCTTTCAGAGAATTTAGGGGGTCTATTAAAGTTTCACTGCTCCCGACTTGATTTATTATCCAATCTACTACTGCTGGGGAAACAGTGTACTGTGTTTTCATTTTAAAATTCGTTCCTCTTGCCCATTAAAAGCGATTCCATCTTCGTCTTAAAATCTAAGTATAGGATAGTGGCGTGACAATGTTTTTGCAATCTCTTTATCAACCCTTTCTAAATTGACCGGCTACCTTGACCCTTTTTTAAAAACATTCTAACAATAGCTGTTAGACTTAATTTTTAGAGGTACTATGCTAGATTTTCAGACACTCTCCCCTTCAGATAGATCCTATTTCCCCACTTTTACCCGTTACTTAGCTTATAACTACTACTACTCATTTGCCCGCATATGGGGAGATGCCATTGGACTAAAGGTCGCTAAAAGTGATGTAGCTCTCTATATGCAGCTTAGAGGTGAAAACCGCTTTTTTCTCCCCCTAACCGACAATCTCCCCTTGGCCATAGAGGAGTTAGAAGAGTATTGCTACACCCTAGGAAAACCTCTGGTTTTAGAAGGAGTCCCCTCTGAAGAGGCCCATGAACTCAAAGCACTGGGGTATTCTCTAGAGCGGGTGCGTAACTTTGATGATTACCTTTATAAGAGTGAAAACCTTATTAAGCTAAGCGGACGCAAACTGCAAGCTAAACGTAACCACATCTCAAAGTTTGAGCGCCACTACACCTATACCCTCCATCCCATGGATAAACCCGAGACGCGGCAGGAGTGTTATCAAATGGCCTCAACTACGTGGTTAGCCAACCAAGGCGATGTAAATACGGCGATGAAAGAGGAGCTCACAGCCCTACACCAGGCTTTTGATGCTTGGGATGAATTGGGATTACTGGGCATGGTTATCTGCATTGACCATCATCTCAGTGCTTTTACGGTGGGAGAGATAATTGATGAAGAGATGGCCATTATCCACTTTGAGAAAGGCGATACGACTTTTAGCGGAATTTACAGCGTGATTAATCAACTTTTTTGTGCACAGTACCTCTCTGATATCCACTATGTGAACCGCCAGGAAGATTCCGGTGTGCCGGGCTTGAGGAAAGCAAAACTCTCTTGGCGACCCGCTTTAATGGTAGAGAAGTATAGGGTTTATCACAAATGATTAGATATTCAACAGCTACTGAAGACGACTATGACGCTTTGAAAACTCTGTGGAAAGAGGTCTTTAAGGAAGAGGAAGTTTTCTTGAATACTTTCTTCGCTTCTCGACTGGCTTTCAACCACATATTCACCGCCCGCCAAGACTCTCAGATAATTGCAGCCCTCCATGCCCTCCCTGCCCATTACCATCAAGAGGGACGCCTCTACCCCTGCTCTTATGTGGTGGGAGCAGCGACCTATGAGAATTACAGGAACCGAGGGGTTATGGGGAGGCTGTTAGAGAATGTAAAAGGCAGCTCCTCGCACCCGGTTACCCTTTTTCCTGCGGCGCATTCCTACTATGAAAAGCAAGCTTTTAAGACCACTAGCTCTCTTTTTAATTACCCTTTAAGAGAAAATAGTTTTAAGCCCAGAGAGGCTCTTGAGATAGACACCGAGCACCTCAATTTTATTTACAGGGGGGCGACACAAAAAGAGGGTGCTTTAGAGCGTGACAAATGCGCATGGCATTTTCTAACTTCAGGTTACCAAACCCTCTTAATTGAGGGCGCTTATGCCTTTATTTTAGGTGAGACGGCCGTTGAGGCCATGGCCCTCGATCAGGAGGCCGCTAAAGCTCTTTTAGCCCTCCTGACACTGAAGGGCATTAAATCTGTCCAAATTAGCCCCTCATCTCCGTTCTTTCCCCTCTATGAAGGACTAAAAGGGAAAGAGATACCTATGGGGATGAGTTCCAGTAGCTCCATGATGGGTGTTTATATCGCAGAGCAGTATTGAATTCTCCCCCCTAAATGCATATTCTACACTCATGAAAAGAGAAGTTTCACGCCATGTACTACATGACGCTACGGTAGTCAAGATTCGCTCCTTGAATCCTAGAGACGCCACAAAAGCAGTCGCCTACATAGCTGAGATGTACGCCTCTAGCCCTTATATGAGTGCTTACAGCGATGAATGGACAACCAGTGAGCGGGAAGAGGTCCTGTTTATTAAGAACGCCGAAGAGAGTTCATCCAGATTACTCTTAGGAGCGTTTGTTAAAGGAGAGTTGGTAGCTCTTGGCGATTTTAGTGAAATATCGAGAAGAGAGCGTCTCAAGCACCGCGCCATTACAAGCCTCTCTGTGGCCCCTTCCTTCCAAGGCAGAGGCCTAGGCACCCTCATGATGTCTGTCTTAATAGAACAAGCCCCTTCAGCAGGTTACGAACAGTTGGAATTAGAAGTCGTGGAACACAATAAGAGGGCTATCCATCTCTACGAGAAACTGGGTTTCCAACACTATGGAAAACTTGAGAGAGGGATGAAAAATAGAGACGGCAGCTACTGGTCTCTACTGTTGATGAGGCGCCCCTTAGGCCTCCTCTAAACTACCCTCTTACATTTTGGATCCTTTGCCACCTTCTATTTCCCTTTGTCCCACTTTTCCTTATTTTAGAGGTATTCAAGGGGGAGTGAGATGGGAAAAAGACTTCTTAGAATCTCTGTTCTACTGTTGGTGGTCTTACTAATAGTGGCATGTACCGGCTCTCTTATTGCTGATTTATACCTCTCGGATGTTTATGAGTTAACTTCTGATACTGATTTAGTCTATTTAACCAGTGCCACTATAGAGATAGAGAGTTACAGTGATGAAGAGGATGAAGAGCTCTATTCTAAGATTAGCGAGTGGTTTAGAGGAGCTTCTAACTTCCGCTATGAGGTGAGAGATTTCTCTACTTTTCTTCTTGTGGATATCAAGGTCCCCATAATTAATGTTGAAAATGAAAACTTCGATTCCAGCCGGGATTTAATTACCCTCTTTATAGAGAGTGATTATATGGGTACAGCTTTTTTGGGCTTTCGCTTCAGTGAAGAAGTTTTTAATACTATGAACGATTACTTATTGAGCCATTACCTAGTTCCCCTCTCTACTAAGGAGTGGCGCTTTACAGTTAATCTCTACAATGACACTAGCGCAATGCGTACCCTCAGACTCGAAGGGGTCTACGCCGATGGCAAGCCGCTACTCTATCCCACTGTACACACTCTAGAGCCTTACGACAGTGTCGCTATAACTTTCCCCGATATCTTGAGAGATTATGCCCTGGAAGGGGAAGATGGCTATTTTGCCGCGGTTTATTAAGAGTGTAAGAAGAGAGCAAGCGTTAAACACAACAGGGGATCAATAAGTACACTTTTGGGCTTCATCAACGAAAGCCAGTATTAACTCTGGGTCGGCATCAAAGAAGTGATCCGAAGGCGCAATAATGTATCCCCCGCCTTCTCCGGCGGCTTCAAAGCATTCTCTCACCTTTCTACGAGTCTCTTCAGGTGAACAATTGATGAAATAATTTCCTTGGTCAAACCCTCCAATCATACAAACCCGCCCCCCAATTCTTCTTTTAGCTTCAGCCAAATTAGTGTCACCGCCTAATTCTGGCGGGGTAAACGTTTCCATAGCAACAGGCCTCATATCGGCTATCATTTCCAAAATAGGCATCATACCGCCACACGTGTGGTATGAAACCCTTATACCACCAATGTCTTGGGCTGCTCTAATAATTGGCTCATCGTAAGGTGCTACAAATTCTTCAAATATTTTAGGGCTTATGATAGTGGTAGAAGCATCTCCTCCTCCCAATTCTGTGATATCGTATTTTGACCCTTTCAAAGATTTAGCGTAGTGCAGTTTGCGTGCTTGAATTATTTTAAGAGCTTCATGGACCCATTCAGGATCGTCATAAGTGTCCATAATGGCCTGTTCGGTTCCTCTCATACAACAAAAATCTTGCCAGCAACCAGGTTGCCCATACAAATCGTTGGGAATGATAAATCCTCGCATAATCCCCCAGTCACCAATCTCTTGGACTTGTCGATTTACCGAATCAACATCACAGATTGGATATGGTTGAAATTCCCCCAAAAGTTCAATATCTTGCTTGTTTTTTAAAGGATACTCTGCAACCCATTCAGTATATTCGTTGCCCTGAATAATTGCTGTCAGGTTGCCTTTAGGGGTAATTATAGTGTCCCTTCTAGTATCGAAATCTGAGTGATTTATTTTCTCTGTTTCAATTCGCCAGTCATCTGAGAAAATTTTATAAATTTGGAGGAAATCTAATTCACCTTGATTGGGAGCAAAGTACTCCTTTCTTGCAGGGTCGGGCATCACAGGGATATCCCAATGGATGGGATCCATTCCCGTTAAATTAAAGAATTCAACCCTTGACATGTTGTTCATGTATTTTTTCAAAAAATAAGGCATAAGATGGTGTGATGTTACTGGAAGATAATCTGTTTTCTTCCGATCAAATGCTGCCAAAAGTCTCTCTTTTGAATTCATACTACACTCCTCGTTTAGTTGTAGCTTCGGTTATTTCTGATGAGATATCCATTATAGCTAACCCTTGTTGGGCTAATTCGTCAAGAATATTAGAGATTTCAGCCTTTACTCCAACATCAATGCCTCTAGTTGGCTCTTCTACTATCATAACCTTTAAATTCTTTTTTTAAACAGTCACTTATCGTTATTTTTAAATAATTCCTCACCGTAGCAGCCACAATTAAGTATTTTTACTTAATAGCAATTATTTGCCTTACTTTAACCTAAATACTATTTTACTCTCTTCTTTTATCATGCTACTATTAGTTAAATTATATATTTTTAACAAATCCGTATTAAGCTAGGACTCCTGTTCTTTCCTCTCTTTTGTTAAGAAAAAGAGAGGTCTAATCTTTAATTATATAAACTACATATCTCTATATGACACAAAGAATTATTCCTAAATAATTGTTGACAAATCACTTTTTAGATCTAAAAATAGATAACTAAAGAGAGGTAAAATATGGTAAAGCGAACAAAAACTTTTTTTGTCTTAATTTTCCTTGTATTAGTTATTGGGTGTAGTGGCTGTGATGGGGAAAAAACACTCTATTTAGATAAAGAGAGTATCAGAGATTTTCTTTATAACCCCACGGGTTGGAGGGCACAAGAGAAGTATCTCATGGGAGAAAATTTTGTCCAGACCCTCAAGATTGTGAAGTTAAATAACGACACCTCAGTCGTCACTTTTAGTAGTCAAAAAGGGACCTATCTGGGAGACGGCCTTCTCTCTACCATTGAAGAGGACTACTCTCTAGTTTGTGAATGGGGTGAATGTGCCTTAAAGATCTCGGCTAACGCCTCATTAGAAGACATTACCCTCACCCTCACATCTGAAGATGGCCATAAATACTACTTCTCCTTAGGGACTAGTGGTTAATTCTTTGGAGGGTGGTCACCACTGAATACGGATTTGTCAAAAGGTGGCCACCCTCTCTCCCTTAAACCTGTCACTCTTATTTATTGAGCTCTGCATCCATCCAAGCATAACGAGCAGTGAGGAAATTGACCACCTCATCAACCTCTGCTTCCCAAGAGCCGGTATTAACTCTGTTTCGAAAAACTGTTTCGCTTAAATGCGGCCATCTTGAGAAATTGTTTTGCTGTGCTTGGTTTAGATAACGGCTGTTCTCTTTGATATTGTCTATATGTTGTTTAATACCAAATCTTTTAGCGTTCCAGAGCTCTTTTACTTTACCCTTGAACTCAGTAGTTTTAAAAAGCGGTTCAAACCAACCCGCTTTCTGGTTTAAAAACCCCTTAGGGTTAGCAAAAGTACCCGCCCAATTGCCACAAGAGAGGTCGTAATCCCACAAAGGACCCATATAAAGGATCCCATTTTTGTAGTGGAAATAGATTGATGATTTAAAGTTAGAGTCGACATTCTTAGTGAGTTCACTCACCAGATACCATGCGGCAAAGGAGTCTAAGTCGATTTTATCTTCAAGGAGTCCCTCTCTTTCCTCGTCATAAATAAACGCTTCTATTGCATCAATGACACCTTTAATTTTGTCTACTTCATCTTCTTCTTCCGGGTCTCTGAGTTTTATCTTTATGCCTTTCTCTGTTTCAAACCCCACATCTGTTGCGTCGTGTATTTGCTCTACCTCTATGAGGAATTCACCGGCACTGATGTCGATATCTATCCTATTTTTAGCAACCTTTTTCTGCTCTACCAACTGATAGGTCCCCCTGTAATCTCCGTCTAAGACCAATTCCACAGCTCTTCCCGAAGGAGTATAGGCGAGAACATCAGACAGGATATCATTGGCCATCGTAAAGACAAACTCTGTCCTGATAAGGGAGCGGTCGGCAGCGTTAGCTAATAGGATCCATTTATTACTCTTACCCATTCCAAATGGTTTGATATCATTGCTGAGTTTGAGATTGTAGGGTTTTTTATCCCCCATCTTAGTCCAAGTTGAGTTTCCCCTCCCCTTGATATCAGTTTCTTGGGTGTAGATATTGTAGAAATCTGCATTACGAATAGAGAAAGTAGACATACCTCTAGTTTTTTTAAGGTACTCTTTAGTAGTCACCCCTTTACCATCGGGGGTGTCAACATAAATGATTGGTAAATCTGTAATGAAGAAGAAGGCCTGCTTCCTAAGAGCTTCTGTGTAGTGGCCTTCCCTATTTTTGCCTTTGACGTAGATAGTGTAAAACCCGCGCTTACCGGCACTAAAGGTGTAAGATGAGCTATCCTCAATAAAATGCTCCTCTACAAGCTCCTCTTCCCCTTCAGTAACTCTGTAAATTGAGAGGTTCACTCCGACGAGGTCTTCGTCGTAAGCAATATCCCATTCTATGATGATACTTTTATTTTGACTGCGCACATTTAGTGTTAAACCGGAGTTATCGAGGAGGAGAACAGGCTCTAGATTACAGGAAAAGAGGTAAAAGAGAATAGAGAGGAGTAGAACTGCCCTAAACAATTTCTTCCTCATACTTAATTAGCATTTTTGCACGGGGATTATGATATGTCTAGATAATAAATATAGTTAGATTTTTCTCTTGTTTAAACTTATCTTTTTCAAAGGCAAATAAACCATCAAGCCTGACAATGGATAAAAACCATGTTTCAAGAAAAAATAATTTCACAGATTCATTTTTAGTATCAACAATATCCAATCTGACGACTTACTCTAAAGCATGCATCAAAGCACAAAATAGCAAATGTCTCCCTAAACCTTTATTTTGATAGTGCTCATCAACAGCAAAACTAAAAAACACAATGATAACTTCTTTGATGAAGAATTTTTAGTCTAGCTTCCCTTTATTGAATTATAACTTAGAGATAATTCTTCAATTAAATAGTTTTCTACATCCACAAGTAGGCTACTTTAAAAATTTTTCTAATAAACTCTTTAAATTAGGATTCTCAAATTCTTGTTTTGATTCCAGGTGGTCTTTGAATTTAACAAAATCGTCATTATTGATAACTATCCTATCTTGGTAAAACTCAACTTCAGCATTAATTACTATCTCCTGTGGAGTTTTGATAATCTCGTAAGCACAACCATCTATATCAGTAATGAAATCGTGGATAGACTGCACTTCTAAAGCGTGCAGTGGCGTGATAGGGTATGCTAACAGTCCGGCACTGTCAGTCGAACAACTTTGCGATAAATCATCCTTTGGTGATTTCGTACTCATACTCCGCTCCTCTCTCCATCATAATTTGCCCGTAGATTAACCCAGAATACCACACCAATATCCAAAGCGCCCTCTAATTTTCTGGCAAAACTGACAGAAATATCTCTTTTAGCGTTAATCACAGCGATAATAGCAGACTCTTCAACGCAGCTAATTCTTTAGGATTTATTTCCCTCTCTTTTGAAACTTCTCTAAGAGTTACTCAGGGGTGAATGTGAAAGATAGGGGTTAATTTTTCATCTTCTTTGCGCTACCTCTTTTTTAAATAACAAGATACACTATCTACTATAGAACTTAAAGGTTAAAATGGCACTACTAATTAATGCAATAGTTAGAAGGAGTACAACATGCAAATTGGGTGTACAAAAAAACTGCTTGATTACATGGGAGTAACCCCTCTTCCTTCCAATAGCACTTTAGATAGTTTTTTCTCTTGGAGCGCCTCTCTTTTTACATTCGACCGCCGTCGTACGATTATAGTTGCCAATGACTTTTCTTCTTACGGTTTTGTCCTTTACGGGATTAAAAAGAAAGATTTAAAAGAGATTGTTACCCTTATAATTGAAGGCATACGCACCTGTTTCGAAACTGAGGGTATCGATCCCGCCATTGCAGATAAATACCTAGAAGAGTGTGGCACAACAATAAAGTTTACTAAAACACCAAATGCTAAAGTTGTCGCCCGCCTTAACCATTTCCGCCAGCGCCTCTACTCCTATATAAAGTTTTCGAACCCAGCAACTCTTTTACAGTCACATTTAAACTCAGATATAAATATGCGCTACCATAGATTTGATGAGAAAGATGAGTTTGTTAGTAAGCGGTTCGTTGAAAGCCTTACAGCGCGATATGGCGATAATATTTACAGCTGCAAAATGGCAGAATTAGAAATTTCTCTGGAATTAGAGACGGTTTGTAGGCGTCGCGTTTTAGTCCCCCTTAATTCTACTTTCAGTAAACTTCACCTCATAATTCAAATCCTATTTGATTGGAGAAACCGCCACCTTTATGACTTCTGGATTAAGTGGGACGCGCAAGGTCGCCCTCTCTACATTCTAGATAAAGAAGAGATGGAGATGTTAAACGGACACTACGAGTATGATCTCGCCTATTTGGTAACGCTTAAAGAGGTCTTCAGTCAACACAACACCATTATTTACCACTATGACTTTGGGGATTATTGGACACACACTATAAAACTGATGAGTATTAAAGACCACTATTCCAAAAACCACCCCATTTGCCTCGAAGGTGAAGGCTCTTCCCCTCCTGAAGACTCCGGTGGCGAGGATAACTATAAAAGACTTCTTGAAATTGCAGACGATCCCAATGACCCTGACTATGCAGAGGTCGTTGCCTGGTTGAAAGAGGCCGAAAAGGGGGAATTTAACTTAAACAAAATTAATAAAAGGCTGAGTTGGAGATGGCTGTAAGGGGTATTCATAGCCCCTCTGTGATTCGGTAAGCAACACTTATAATCCCTTTAGCTTTACCTCACCTCGTAATTTGCAAAGTACAATGCTCCGACTGCTTGGGCAAATTGGGCCACAGTATATTGGGGATGGGCTTCTAATTGTCGCATTAAGGAAGTATTTGCTATAGACGAATCGGCGACTAGCAATTTCCCCTCCTTAACAATCTCTTTGTAAGACTTCTGCATTAAAGCAAAGCAACGGGGCTCTTTAACTAATCGTCCGAATAAAAATCGATCTTTCACTTTGGGTTTTAATATAATTTCCAACTCGAGCCAAGTCTCTGCCAAGCATCGCCCTATGTCCAAAAAAACCTGATCACACTCTTTGAACAACCCTGTTTCCGTTAACTGCATTAGATGTTCTAGAAAAGGTTTTCTTAAATCCTGTTTTGCTGTGGGTACAATTAGGGCCGGCTCCCCATCTAATACCCCCTCTACGACGAAACCTTTGGTAACTAACTCATCATAAAGAGGTAAATTGCTTTTCTGAAAATATTCGATGGCCAAACGGAAAACTCCACTTTGGCTCGTATATTTCTGTAGGGTCCCCCCGATATGGGTATTAAAGTTGTTAACACTGCGTAAATCATCAGGATGATAATCCCTTTGAGTGAAACTTCCCAAATCGATGATAAAGTTGTAAACCTCTAAAGGTATCTCAGGTATTCTCCCTTTTTCATCAATCCAACCCGACCCTAACTCAGTGCCAAGGGTATGGGCAAAGACACCATCTTCAATAATTTGAGCTTCACTAGAGCAGGCAAGTTCAACCCCTGCGGTAAAGGCTGCCATCGGACCATCATTAGTCATGTGAACTTTATCAGGGGTTTTGCAAAATATACTCAAAGAGCTGTGCAGTTGAGAGAGTTTTTTAAATTCTTCTTCATATCGTTCTTGCAAATTATTGCGAATCCCCCGAGTCTTATAAACTTCGCCACCAACAATACGATTGCGGATTACCACATCGGGGAAACAGAGACCAATTTCATCGAAAACGGGTAATTGTTCTTCTAGGAATAATTCTAGCGTTGCTTTAATTTCTTTAATTCCACAATCGCCCGCCATCGCACTTTTGAGGCCGTCCAATTGGGCTTCATTGTAAAGCGTCTGATCTAGCCCCACCTTATAATTAACCAACATCAATTTAGTTAAGATGAGAATTGGGTCAACTAATTCATCGATCTCTTTAAAATTAGCAGGATTCCAATCGTATTCTTTAAAGAAGAGGATAGAATTACCTTTTGAGACCGCGATTTTTATATCGGTCCCCCCAATATCCATCCCTAAAATTAACCGTTCCTCCACATTTATGCTCTTTTTAAAAAGCTCTACCAAACCTTGGTCGCCGTTTGTTTCTCTTACGGAATTAACCAGAATCGGATTTTCATCCAATATTTCTATAAAGAAACCCCTTTCGGCGTTGATGTTATCGAGCATCCGGTCGGTGACATTAATTACCTTACCATAGCCTGTTCTAGCACTCCGTTGCGCATCAATTTGGAAAATTTTGGGTAATTCATTAAAAAGTTCAGTCCGCCATTCATCTTCCTTTGGAGCTACTATTGAGAGACTCCTACCGCCGTAAGCCGAGAGGATATTGTAGACTCTGGCCACCACAAAAGAGAATGCAAAATCCCTTTCAGTTGCGTTTAATGCTTGCCTAGGAGGTAAATAAATCAAGAATTCTTCTAGCGAATTGTCAAACAACCTTAGGACTAAAGAGTATGCTTTAACCTCTTTATAAAGGGTTAACGCTGCCTCTACCTCGCTCATAAAAACTGGTTGTCCCGTTTGAGCACGCCTAGCAAACTCGTTAAACATTTAATCTATCCCTCCCACAAAAAAGTGTAAAAGTTAGCCATTTCTTCTTCAGAGTACTGCATTGAAGGGTTTTTGACGGGGTACTCAATCCCCATTTTTTCATATTTATCGTGTGCGAAATGGTTATGATTTAATAGTTCTATCGGAATATCTTTCCCAAAGCTCCGTATATATTGTCCTATCTGAGCCAGATTTTTCTGCGATGCAGTATAGCCGGGAATAAGGGGAACTCTAATTAAAAGATTAACCCCTTTCCCAATCAGATACTCTATATTCTCCTTGATTAACCGGTTACTTTTGCCCACCCACTTAATATGATCATCCTCTTCAAAGACTTTCAAGTCGACAATAAAATTGTCAACAACTGGAAGTAAAGCATCAATGATCTCCCGTGATGTATACATCGCCGATTCTAGCGTAGTATGAAGGCCCTCTGCCTTACATCGGGCTAAAAACTGCGTCACAAATTTATGCTGAAATACCGGGTCTCCACCACTGGCTGTAACCCCTCCCCCCGAGACATCGTAGAAGATTTTATCTTTAACAACTTCTTCCACCAACTCCTCTACGCTGTAATAAGTGCTATCGAAGGTGAGTGCGTTCGTGGGGCATACTTCTGTACAAACTCCACACAAATCGCATTTTACGTGGTCTATTTTAACGTGGTAATGCCCACTCTGTTCGCTTAATGCGCCTCGCGGGCAAGAAGCTATACACTCGTTGCAATGTAAACAACGATTTGGGAAATACCATAGACGTTGTTTTAAATCTAACCCCTCGGGGTTTTGACACCATTTACACCTAAGGGGACACCCTTTGAAAAAGACCGTTGTCCTCAGCCCCTCACCATCGTGAAGCGCAAATTTTTTAATGTCGAACACTAAGCCTTTCACTAAAAGTCTCCGTATGAAGTGCGCGCAATTATCTCATTTTGTAAATCTCGAGCTAACTCAGTGAAGTAGGCAGTGTAGCCGGCAACCCTAACAGTTAGGTTCCTATACTTTTCAGGGCTCCTCTGAGCCTCTAATAAATCCTCTTTATTCAAAACATTGAATTGAACGTGAATTATTTTCAGTCTCACAAAAGCCTTTAAAAGGTTGGAAAATTTAGTAATGCCTTCCTCGGTGGCAAACATTTGCGGCAGGAACTTCATATTCAGTAAAGTCCCATTCGTCCCCCGCATCGAGTCAATTCTAGAGACCGATTTGAGTAGAGCCGTTGGTCCACTTACATCACGACCATACACTGCCGACATACCTCCGTCGGCAAGGGGCTCTTGTGATTTCCTCCCATCAGGGGTTGGTCCAACATTTTGTCCCATTGGAACGTGAGCTGAGACCGTGTAAAGTCCCGTATGATAAATCCCCCCCCGTGCATTAGTGAAATTTTTAAGATAATCATCAAACACAGCAATCCATTTATTCCCAATCTCATCGACCCAAGCAACATCATTGCCATACTTCGGATACTTGCTTATGAGACGTTGCCTGAGAGCCTCATCGTTAATAAAATTTTCTTTCAAGGCCTTGAAAAGCTTAGCGCGTGTGACCTCATCATGGGCATCGTAGAGACTTTTCAAAACCGCTAGGCTATCAGCGACATTAGCAACCTGGATAGCCTGAATACCTGAGAGATTATATTTAGCACCTCCTGCGGTTACATCGACCCCTTTGGCGACACAATCATCAATAACGCTCGATAGAAAGGGACTTGGAAGGATCTCAGCATGTTTCTTCTCAACCAACTCACAAGCTGGAATCATCTTGTCCATATAGTGATAAATTTGCTTTTCATAAGCTGCTTCAAGCTCTTCGTAGGTTTTATAAGTGGTTAAATTTCCGGTATCAAGCCCCACTTTGGTGCCATCCAAGAGGCACACCCCATTATTAAGTGTTAGCTCTAAAACCTTCACAAGGTTGAACATTGCAGCATCTGACCATCCTAAATTATTGCCATGTGTTGTCAGTTCAACACACCCTACAATGGCATAATTTCTGGCATCCCCTTGCTCAATGCCTTTGGCAATCAACCCAGGAATAATTGCCTCATCGTTAAATATCTGGGGCATCCCGCTACCTTTACCAATAACCCTAGCACACTCCTTTATAAAATTGTCGGGGGAGTTTTCATGAAGCCGTGCTGAAAAGTTCGGTTGAGGTAATCCTATATGTTCTTGGGCTCTTAAAAAGAGGTAAGAAAGCTCATTTGTAGCGTCCATCCCACGCTTGTCCTGCCCTCCGACAGCAATATTAAAGCCAATCGGAAAACCAGCGAAATAACGGGCACTATTGGAATTTCTCAGATAAACTATTTGGTTAAACTTAAGGAAAAGAGCTTCCAATAGTTCTAGCGCCCGCTCTAGGGTGAGCTGGCCACTCTCCCAATCCTTTTTAAAGAAAGGATAGAGATATTGATCGGCTCTTCCCGGAGAAAAAGATGAAGCATTAGACTCCAATTGCAAAAGAGTGAATAAAAACCAGACTGATTGTAAAGCCTCATGGTAACTCGCCGGCGCTTTTTGGCTCAGGTTAAAGCAAATCTGAGAAACCTCGGTGTAATCAGCTTTAATTGTGTCATCTTTACTCTGTAGTGCTAACTCTCTAGCTAATACCCCATAACGCTCTATGAAGCGCATTGCCCCTTTCAGCGAGATTGCGACAGCTTCAAGGAAGGTTTTTTTCTCTGGAGAATCTTCGCTCTTCAAACGAGCCTCTACGGTCTTTAGTATTCCAGCCGGGCCTAGCTTTAACCATTTTTCTGTATTAGGACAGATATGGCCTTGAGCATGATCTTTTTGATTAATTTTAACAACTTTTTCAAGGATTTTTATGTCACTGCCAAATTCCTCATAAATTTGGTCTTCCATTGTGTGACCTTGCCAATAAGGGAGAATTTCACCTCTAAAAAGCTCAATATCTTCCCGTTTTACACCAAACTTGTCCTGGGGCCTAGTGGGAATACCTTCCAGTTCACGATCAACCCATGCCAGACCGGACTCGGGAGAGACAACCCCTCCACGCACTCCTGCAGTACGGTTTCCAACTATTAATTCGCCTTCATCTATACGAATGGAAATATTTTCACAAGCCGCTTGAAAAGCCTTCGCCCTTTTTAGGAGTGTGGGCAAGTCTTTATTTTTTTTATAGATATCGGTAATAATGTGGGCCTGTTCCATCGAGACGAAGCGCTCCTCATTCAACATCGCGCTTTTAAGCCTCTTGATGCGCTGTGCTAAAGGGAGCTCTTTAATTTTTTTTATCGTATTTAGCATAGCAGACTCCTTACATATATTTTTTTAATACCCAGTTATAGTATAGCTCGATTTGCCAATGAAAATAGGCGAAATAGTGACCTAAAGGTGGAAGATATTGAAGTATGCCCTTAACCGTGTTAATTTAGTGGCATGGAAGAGCAAATAATTGAAGGAAGTCGGTTCCGCAAAGGGTTATTTGCTAAAACTAAGGTAGTCTTTTGCGAACGATTTGACGAGACAAGCGATATTTGGAATCTCGATGAACACGAACACCCATTTTTAGAGGTAATGTACTTTCTAAATGGAGGGGCAAGGGTACATTCATGCGGAAGTGAACTCTCTCTCTCCGTTTTCGATGTAGTCGTCTACCCAGAAAACCAACCTCACCATGAAGAAGTTGATCTAAGTCGGACCCAAGAAGTCGTCTGTTTAGGGTTTGAAATCCCTGCTAACTCGGGGCTCGATAAAATCTATCGGCTCACTGATTTTGACAGCACTCTAAAATGGTTGTTTATCGAATTACACCGGCAGTTCAAAAGCGATAATCCTGACCGTCATTATATTGTAGAGCACCTAACCCATCTGTTGCTTTTCTATCTAAAAAATGCACTTGAATCTCTTGAGAACATTGAAGATCCGATAAGACGGGTCATTCTCTATATGCATGACAATATTAGTAAATCACTCTCCATCGAAAAACTTACTAATATTGCCCATTATAGTGCTTCCTATCTCAATAGAAGATTTAAGGAAGAAACAGGTAACACTCCTCTCAACTATTTGAAACAGATTAAGATGAACACTGCTAAAAAGCTCCTTGAGAACAACTCTTTGGACCTTTTAAATATTGCGCAAATGGTTGGCTTTGAGGACCCCAAATACTTCTCAAAAATCTTTTCAGAGACTTTTGGACTTTCCCCGACAGCCTACCGCAAAAAACTTACTTCCCACCAATAGCTAAAGCATGTCTTATATCACCTTTTTTCGCCGAAGATTTTTCTCTGGCTGCCACGGCAACTAAGATTACAAGACCCCTAATAATCCACTGATGATAAGGCGAAATATTGAGGAAATTCATACCGTTGTTAATAAGGCCGTAAATTAAGGCCCCAGCCAAGGTGTTACTAATGGTTCCGACTCCCCCCGACATGCTAGTGCCACCTATAATTACTGCCGTAATTACATAGAGCTCCCATCCATTTCCCGCCAGAGGTTGACCAGAACCAAGACGACTGGAAAGGATAATCCCGCTAACAGCAGCAGCAAAGCTAGTCAACCCGTGAATCAACACTTTCACCCGCATGATGTTTACCCCTGAGAGTCTTGCCGCCTCTTCGTTACCCCCAATGGCGTACACAAAACGACCAAATTGGCTGTACTTTAGGAGGTAATGAAAAATTAGAAAGAAGAAAATAAGGATGTAAACTGTTAATTGGATTCCTAAAAAGGTTCCATTACCAATGAAAACAAAACTCTTTTGGGCATTAAATATGGGAGTTCCGTCTACGAGCAACAGAGCAATCCCCCTAAATAGAATCATCCCTCCCAAAGTAATTACAAATGCCGGCAGGGAAAACTTTTCTATCAGGTAGCCCTGAAAAGCTCCAATCAGGAAAGCAATTACTAAAGTTATTAAAATGGCGAAAACAAGAGGCATTCCATAATTCACCATAAAAAGGGAGAGAAGAACCCCAGAAAGAGCTAAAATAGAGCCAACAGAGAGGTCAATTCCCGCAATAATTATCACCATAGTCATCCCGAATCCGATAATCGCATAAAGGGCACTTTGGCAGAGCACGTTGGCGATGTTGCCACCAGTTAAGAAGAGGAATGAACCACTATAGTTATTAATTTTGAAGACATCGACCAAGAGAAACAGAAGTAGCGAGAGCCCAATTAGTATTAGGTAAGCTCCCGATATCTTACGTCTTCTAAAAAATTCTACTATATTTTTCATAATCTCATTCCTCGGTAATAATCGACATGATTTTTTGCTGTGAAGCCTCTTGTTTAGCGAGGATTCTTAGTATTTTACCATTTTTCATAACGGCGATACGGTCACTCATACCTAAAATTTCGGGGAGCTCACTGCTAATCAT